>Ga0326728_10007764_pt1 | contig 27225 bp, 34 predicted proteins | sample MB3enrmetagenome_FD_207602 | JGI IMG/M metagenome (GOLD analysis project Ga0326728, IMG submission 207602) | Lab enriched peat soil microbial communities from McLean, Ithaca, NY, United States - MB31MN | ecosystem: Environmental > Terrestrial > Soil > Wetlands > Peat | place: USA: New York...
TTCACTATTCCCTGTTTCTGTCTTCCCGGCGTGTTTCAGATGGATGAGTTTGCGCTCACGCCCTGTCGAAGGCTCTCCCTCCGCACCATAGCGCCGGGAAGCTCTTTGCAGCGGACTAATTTGTTCTGCCGCCGCAACTCAATACTACTTTTGACGGTTGGCGCGTTTGCCCTTGGGAGTGTGGCGCCCGCGAGAAGTCTTGTTGGCGTAGTTCTTTGTCCGCTTCCCCGGTTCGCCTTCCTTGGGGCGCATTGCGCAATAGATACAGCCGGTCGGGCAGGGTTTCCCAAGTCCGTGCCGGTGCCTCCAGGCGTGTGCATTGCCCATGACGATAGCCTCCTTTTGCTATGTCATAGGCGCCTCCGCGTGATTCATTCTGTCCTCCAGTGCGGTGGTCAGCAAACAGCAGTTAGCCGCTAACGCTGGCTCTCTTTCCACCGTTTGTACTGCAAGAATACATAGGCTCCAAATACGAGACACAATCCGATTTGGCCAATTCCAATCAAAACGAGTCCAAGCCCAACTGTGTCAAGTCCACGCTCAATTGCCATTCCAGCAAATCCGTCCATATAGCCGCAAATCTCCCTAACGATGGCGCCGCTCCCTTTCCGTTATTATCTTGTCCATCTCGCGCGCCGTGACTTCGCGCATCAGAATCCAGCGCAACGGCTGTTTGGTCATCAACCATTCGCCAAAGATCAGCTCAATCAGTTCCAGCGTCCAATCCTTAACCCAGCGGCGCGGAACAGCCACTAAACTCCATTGTTTGTCGGCCATCTCGCGCCTCTGGAACCTTGACGCAGCGAACTGGAGAAATTTACAGATCGCTGGCAAGCGTAGTGCTGACGGTTGTGAACGCATTGTTGAGGCCACCTGCCAAGGCTCCCATGCCGGCGATTGCGCCAAAAGCGATCAGCGCGACCACCAAGGCATACTCAACCAGATCCTGACCTTCTTCTTGACTGACCAGGTTCTGGAAATGCACGTACAGATTGAGAAGCATAACGTTCATTTTCGTTCTCTCCCTAAGTCGATTTTTACAACCAGAAGTTAAAACAGGACCTACGCAGCAAATTGTCTGCCATTATAGCAAACGAACATCGCAGCTTTAGCCAGTTTCTCAAGCCTTCCCGCTCGATGCCTCGATCTCGCCGGCCGTATCCCGCAGAAGCGCTGGCACCATCGCCAATATATCCGCAGAAACCGTTGCCAAGGAAAATCCACTGCCCTTCTTTCCGCCCAGAACAATCAGCAGAACTCCGTCCGCCTGCGTTTCCACGAGATCCCGCATACACTCAGCATCGTACTTCCCCGGCCCCGTTGGCATATTTTCCCCCATGTGCGCAATTTTACTCGCTCCCGCCACGAATCCGGTGGCAACTGCACGTACACGGAAGTCCAGGCAAGCCGTGGTTTCCCTGATGCCGCCCCTTGCAGCTTGTGTGCTGGTAACGCCTACAGGCGTTCGTCGGGTTGCTTCCCAGCCTCATAATTACTCGCGGCAACTGAAAGTTTTTTCTTCCTAGTCCAGCCGCCGCTGCGCGCTCTGGACAGCAAAGCTGGTTGATTTTCTCAACGGTACAGTTGTAACTTTTTTTGCTGCCACACTTCGGGCAGTCAATCAACTTCCAATTGGGAATATGCTTTCCCATGGTGCGCTCATCCTTCCGAATCGTGCTCAGATGCCATCCAGATCCGTAAGGGCATTCATAGGCGCTTTGTGCCGGCAACATCGACTTGGCCGCATATTCCGCGTCTTCGCGGCATTCATAGTTCACCTTGCCGCAATTCTTGCACCTGGAGTTTTCCAGAACCCAATGTTCCATCCCCGCCTCCTGCTTGGAGAAACTTGGCATCGGTTCTCCTTTCTGTGCGGCTATTCTGCGCATTACTGATCGGCTCATAATCTGCTCCATTTCGGCTCCTATTCTGCCTCCGCATCGGCATCGATCTTCGCCACCACTCTCCGCAGCCATCCCGGTTTCACCCGGCCCACGAAAATGCGCCAGTTTTCCGTGTCCTGGCCGCTTTCAAAGTCGCGCAATATGCACCCTTCGCCAAAGTTTCTTATCAGGCGATTTTTCAGCTCCGGCCACGTCAGAATATGTTTCTGAGCGCTCTTGGGAATTACAAACGTCAGCCGAAAAGCCGTCCGATCATATCGCAAAGCAACCATACCGTTCCATGCCTGCTTGAATTCCGGGTTTACGGTCATCCATTGCGTCCTGGCAAGAAACGCAGTCTTTCCCCCCTCTTCGTAGAATGGTGTCCGTCCCATCGTCAGTCCCCGCTGCTGAATCCCCTCCAGAAACTGCGGCGCGCAAAAGTGATACAGCTTCATTCCTTCTTCTCCGCATCGATCATCGTGCGCAGCCGCTTCAGCACGGCGTCATAAGAATGGTCCAGGCACAGCACGGCCGCAGCCAGTTCCTTCAAATGCGCCACGGAGAAGCCTTCCGTATCCTTCACCCAGCGCTGCACCTGTTTCTCGTCCAATCCGCCGGCAACCTTTTCGAGATAAACCCTCCGGCACTCCGGCGATGGCATCCCTACATAGATCCACTCGTCAAAGCGCGAAGGCCGGTTCGAGATCGTGCTGGGCAGCTTGTCAAAGTGGTTAGTTGTAGCCACATACACCACGCCATCCACCTGCGTTTCGCCGTCCAGCAGGCTCAGAATCTCATCCTCCCAGCTATCCAGCAGGTCATCCAACTCCTCCATAATGCAGATCACGCGGCGGGTGGGCTCAATCTTGCGCAACAGCGCCAGGCCATCATCGGCATAGCCGTTGAAGAGAATCACCAGGCCGTCCTGCGCCACCAGCCGCCGGCCCAGCAGAATCACCGTTGCCGTCTTGCCTCCACCTGGCGGTCCCCACAATCCCACACTGCGCTTGTACAACAATCCGTGTTCCCGGTAGCGGCTCTCCATCGTCCAGAACTTCTCAATCCCGGCCAGCACCTGTGTGCAAGTCGGGTCAGGCAGATCGATCAGCTCGTCCGTCACCACGTCAATCGGCCGCAGAATCAGGCCCATTTCGCTCTGGAACTGGTAAACACCGGCTTCAATTTTGGGTGCAGTCGTCCCGACCGGCCGGTAGATGCCGCCGGACACTCCCCATTGCCGCGATTGCTCCTTCTCGCTCATTTTTCTTCTCCCGGAGTGCAACCCTTCTGGTCCTCTTCGTCAAAAACGTCTTCCGCCACGGGATACGGTGGTCCGCTCAACCAGCCGCCTTCTTCCGCCTCCCTTTGACCAAATACAACCGCTCGCCACTGCGGGTCCAACTGGATCGCCAGCGTCTCGTCAATGCGTATAGCCACAATCACCCGCGTTCCAATATCGGTGACCCGCCACAACCCATCGCCGCACCGGAAGGTCTTCCCCATCTCGAACTCGCCGTGTTTCAAGCGTCCCTTTCCGTTTGCAGGTAAATTTTGACGGCTTCATCATAAATCGCCTGTCCCGACGCCAGATTCCAACGCCTGTTCCAGCCCTCCACTGTTGCGTTAGAATTCGCGGGTTCGCGTTCGGCCGCATCGCAAAAACTCTTCGCTGCCAGGCAACTTAATCCAATGAGCTGCTCTTTCGTCGGATGCTTCATGTGTCTGCCTTCAACTTGCTGAGAGATCGATATGCACCAACAGCTTGCAAAATCTTCTCTATTCGGTCAAAATCATCGCGATCCTTTCGTGCAGTGAAAATCGCTTCTTCCCTCATGCGTCCGCCTCAATCTCCAATAACTCCATTGGCATGAAGCCTCCCTCATCGCCGTCCAGCGTGTCGTAAACCTTCACGCACTCTCGCTTGACTAGTTTGCTGGAAAGAGCGGTGTTTTCACATAACAGCAGGGCCACGGTACTCATATCCGCATAATAGACTTTGCCCAGCGGCACTTCATCGCGGATGTAGTCCCATCCGTCTTTGGTATCCCGGCTTATCAATGTAGCCTTGCGCCTCATTCACTCTCCCCGTTCACTTCCTTTTTCACTTGTTCACTTTTTCACTTGTTCACTTTTTCACTTTCTTTTTCACTTGTTCACTTGTTCACTGTTTTCACTGCCTTTTATATTGCGCCCGTCGCGTCCATGTGCAATCATTCTGCCATGGAATTTCAGGTTCTCAACGCTAATGTGGAAATACCCGACCTGATCGATGCTGATGGATTCCTCAAGATACTTCCTGCTGCGCAATACGACCAAATCTCGTCAGACGCTCGCCGGCTTTTTTGCCATAAATTTGCGCGCTACGGTTTGCCCACCGTGGAAACCATCGACTGGCTGAAAGAACGCATCGCCGGCCGCAGGACTATCGAAATCGGTGCCGGGGCCGGCGATCTGGCTCACGCCCTTGACATTCCGGCCACTGACAACCGTATGCAGGAGTGGCCCACCATTCGTCTTCACTACCAGCTCACCGGCCAGCCTGTCATCCAATACCCTGATTTAGTCCAGAATCTGGACGCCCTCGATGCTGTGGCCCACTACAAACCAGATGTTGTTATTGCGTCCTGGGTAACCGAGTGGATCGACCCCAACCTGCCGCCGCCAGCGACGGGCGGCAACGCTTGGGGAGTTAAAGAAGATGAAATCCTGGCCGCAGGCTGCGAATATATTCTCATCGGCAACCAAAAAGTCCACGGCAGCAAAAAGATCATGGCTGAACCCCATCAAGAATACGCGCTTTCCTTCCTGCGCAGCCGCGCCAGCTATCCCGCCCTCGACCGCGTATGGATATGGAGCGAGTGAGAAAAGCAGTGGTCAGTGATCATACCGGAGGGAGCAGGAGCCTTTAGGCTCCTGAATTCCCGACCATCGTTGACCCCGGCTTTAGCTGCGGGCTTTTAACTTTTTCACTTGCTCACTGCCTTTTTCACTTGTTCACTGTTTCCTGTCCGCTCTGCGCCACGGCGGCGTATACTTTCCCGCCGCGTCAGGAGCAACCACGACCGGCGGATAAGCGGGGGCTAAACTCGCCGGCGGCGGAACAGCCGCCAGTTCAACGTCGGCTTGCGTAATGTCGCAATCCTCCGTCAATGCAAGGCCGAAGATCAGCGCCTGAACCTCGCCGCCGTTTTCCGTAGTTCCCACCCACAGCCGCGCATAACACAAGTCGCCCTCCTTGGCTGGCTTGACTTGGTGCATCTGGTCAGTCGGTCTCAGTCTGATTTCCATCGCGTCGCAACCTCTTCAGCCGTCCTACCGGGAAATCCATTCCATAAACTCCGGGTTCGCGCGCGCAAACCCTGTCCAAAAGTCCGCCAAATGATAGATACCGTCGTGCTTGTTCTTATCCGGGTTGACGCTGTTCCACCAGCTATCTCCCCCATGGAGACAAGCTCCTGCGTGAAATACTTCGTGAATTATGCTGTTCCGCAATCGGCTGGGCGTTTCGTCTGGCAAATACACAATCGTTTTGGCCACGCAAGACATTTCCGCTGCGCTGCTTTCATCGCCAGCATTGAAGCTCTTTACTCGTACCACGGCCCACGTCTCTCCGTTTATATTCAGCAGCACGGGTATCCCATCTTCGTTTTTTGACACCAATATCATCTGCGGCGCGCTGCTCGACATCTCCGCAGTCGGCCAATGTGGCTGGCGCCGCTCATGTTCCATGTAAATCAAAAAAATCAAGTTCAGAAAGGCAATCGAGAGAAAAGTAAGCCGGAAAATCAACATTGCCCGCGCATTGCGCCGCGCCTTCCGCTGAGCTAGGATTCGCTCACTGAATGAAAGGCTCTTCTTCTTCATCCGTCCCCCCATTTCGCCGCTCCGTTCAGCCTTTTGCGCGTCCAACTCTGCGCGTTTGGTCACGCTCGCAATTTATCACACTTTGCCAAAAGTCAAGAAACTCTTTCGACACTTTCGCTCTTACTAACTCCTAACCACTGTTCGCTGCTCGCTGTCTTATTCCGCATAGACATAAACCCGAAAAAGACCGATACTAACCCCGTAAACCCCGGAGTTACCGGGAAAGGGACTTTTTATGATGCCTTGGGAAATCTTCAACCTTCCTCCGCCCGAGCCATCCGCGAGCAAAGGTGAGTGCGTCTGCCGCAACCATTCGCTTCCTGTCAACGGTATCCGCTACGTTTCGCCTTCTTGCCCTATTCATTATTCCCAACTCACAGCCTTCGCTACCGCCCCCAAGATTGAACCTGGACTCGACAGCCTCAAATGCCTTTTTCCCAATCGTGAATGGGTTGCTCGACAAACTTCCTCGGCCACAGCTATACCGGCCCACAAAAAGCGCGTTACCTATCCTAAAATGACGGTGGCCAAGCGGCAATTGCTGGCAAATTAGGAGGTGTGAGCATGAACCCCAAAAACTCCTCCATTGCGCCACCAGAAGACCTGCCAGAATACGCCTGGGGCGCGTGGTATAGCTGCCTTCATTGGGCCATCGGCGAGCCGAAGATTCTCGCCAGATTCAAAGCGGATACCGGCCTGAGTTACAGTGCGCCCCGATGCGCTATTGACGCCATGATCGACGACGCCACCGGATTTGGAGATTCCTTTGTTCTCGCCTTTGTTCCGTGGTTCAATGAAAAAGTCTGGGGACCGTGGGAGGAACCCACTGAAGAGGCCGGACGTGAAACCTGAATTCATCGCTCTGGGCCGCGTCCGCAGCGGCATGAACAAGACCGAGGCCGCTCACGCCGCCGATCTTGAGATGCAGAAGCGCGTGGGCGATATTTTAGACTACCGCTTCCAGCCGCTACGCCTCAAGCTCGCTCCCGACTGCACCTACGAACCGGATTTTCTTGTTCTTCTCAAAGACAAAACCATCGAATTTCAGGAGATAAAAGGCGGCTTCATCACCGACGATGCCCTGGTCAAGGTCAAGGTAGCCGCACAAATGTTTCCCTGGTTCGCTTTCCGCCTCTTCCAGTATGACCGGCGCGGCTGCAAGATAAAGGAGCTGGTGCCGCTATAACCACTGCAACCCTAGCTGTACTAATCCGCTGGCATAGAGCATTTTCCGCTTGCATTTCCGCTGGCATTGATTCATGGTGTCGGCATGAAGACGAAAAATCCCCGCTTATCTGAAAAGACTGCCTATGGCGCACCGGGTGGCGCGGCCCGCATGGGCTCGCTTTCCACCGCCGACCGCCGCAAACTAGCTTCTACTGCCGCCAAAGCGCGCTGGGCCAAGCGCAAAGCCTCCGAACCGGAAGAAACAGTTCAGGAAATTGTTGCTTCCATGGCCATCGCCGAAACGCCGCATTGCCCCGCCTGCATCCAGGGCCAAAGCCTCGACCGCGGAGAAGGCACTCACGTCCTGGCCACCAAAGAACACCCCGTCTCGGCGCTCGACGCACACGTTACTCCTGCCCAAAACCGCCGGCGCAAGGCGCTCACCGCCACACGCCAACCGCTGCCCCGCGTTTTTGGCAACGCCCTGGCCGCCGCTGAAAAAGCCTACGGCGAATCTATTGAAGAGTTGAGCTACCACGAAAACATGACCGCCCTGCTCCGCGCCCGCATCCCCTCACTGGTGCAGACCATCCGGGCACTCAAGAATACCCAGGTTCCGGCCGCGCTCGACCTTGCTCTTGCCCCAGCCGCTGTACTCGGCCCGGTTTCGTCTGTGGACGGAATGCCTGATATGCCTTCTCCGGCTCCGCATCCCCGCGTTTCCCGCGCTCAGGGCGGCGCCATAGGTGTCGATCTCGCCAGCACCAGCGACGATGAAGACCAGTTCTTGAGAGATAGCGTCGTCGCCGGCGGAGAGTGGCATTAACAAGGCTTGCGATGAACCCTCGGCGCTACAATAGTTGTGGATTGGGCGAAGGGAGAAACAAAGAGTGCATCCAGAAGATGCAACGGGCCGTGGTGAGCTTCTACGCTCTGGTCGCCCCTGCGTAGCATATACCAAGAGTGCATCTTGCAGATGCAACCGCTAAACCCTTCCGTTTTACCGAGAGTGCATCCTGTCGATGCAACAAGCAAATTCGTTATCCTGCGCCTGAGCTGTGGAAACATAATGTACTGAGAGTGCATCTCGCCGATGCAACACTGAGGCTGAGGTCATCGGAGCGACCAAGTAGGGCACAACGTACTGAGAGTGCATCCAGCAGATGCAACGATCTAGCTCCACGCCATCCTTCTCTTCGATTTTGGCACAACGTACTGAGAGTGCATCCTGGCGATGCAACAAGTCTGATTTTTATTTATTGGCCCGCGAAAGGTGTCGCAGTGTACTGAGAGTGCATCCTGACGATGCAACCATTGTGCAGATCGCACGACGCAAAGCACGGCGGAGTCTCAGCCTACAAATAGTGCATCCATCCGATGCAACAGTCCAGGTGGTATCGAACGATGAAAGCAGCTCGGCGCAACGTATTGAGAGTGCATCCTGACGATGCAACAATATGAAAAAATTCGCTCCAGCGAAATTAAAAAGGCGCAACGTACCGAGAGTGCATCGGGCAGATGCGCTACAATCACGAATGCAAATCCATGTTCAGGAGACAACCACGTGAAACCTTTCGTCTGCCTCGCGATCGCGATTGGCCTTGCATTCTCCGCACGCACCGCCAGCGCTACGGAACAGACCGGAATCGAACTTCTCAAAGAATGCCAATCCGCAACCAAAGACGCATCCGGCATGAGCAGCCTGGAAGCGATGGATGGAGCACATTGTTTGGGATACATCTCTGGAATAGAGGCTACATTGGGATTATGGGAATATCGCAGCAATAAAGCAAAAGGACCGTTGCCGCCTCCGGCATGTATCCCCGACGAGGTGACCGGGCTGGAGCTTGCGAAGGTCGTGGTAAAGTACCTGAACGACCACCCAAATCAACTACATGAAGACTATTTCACCTTGGTTCTTCTAGCCTTTAGCCAAGCCTATCCGTGCGATCGTTGAGCGCCTGTTCACTTCTTCACTTCTTCACTTGTTCACTTCTTCACTTCTTCACTTCTTCACTGTCTTGTACACCCCTTCCTGCGGCTCCCGCCCCGCATGGCAAGGCCCGCGGAAAATGCACGGCACGGGCCAATCGCATCCGGTAAGCTGCGGGTCCGGCAACTCGGTCATCAGCACCAGCCGTTCCAACTTTCGCTTGGCCATATCCATAATACGCAGCCGCGCTGCCGCCTCCGGCACAGGAATATCCACGTTGAAGCAGACATCAGCCAGCACACCGTCTTCGAGCATCGCCTGTAGCCAGTCCTGCGTGCTGACCTCGTCGTGGTCCTCGCGCCACGCCTCTTCCCAACTACTCTTGAACCCCGTTGCAATATCGCGTTTCTTGCGAAAGCGCAGCTTCCTGTTCGCCGGGTGCAGAAGACCTTTTGCCCACGGCCCGTGCCTCTTGCCGTTGCGCATCTGCCCCAGCACAATTACCGCCTGCTGCATTGGCAAACCGTAAGCGCATACCTCGCCCAAGGAAAACCAGCTTCGCGCCTCGGAGTAGTGCCGATCATCGCTCCAGTTCGATGCCAACACCACGCGCCGCAGATGCTCTCCCTGCGGGTCGAGATAGGCGCCGGAAATCCATTCCAGCCCATCGCTCAGTTGCACCGGCGCTGGCATCTGCCACGGTCCATCTCCCGGCTTGCGAATCGCCGTTGCCACCAGATCCGCGATGCACGCCAGATGCACAACTTCGCCATGCACGTCGTAGTGCGTGGTCTCCAGCCCCGGCTCACTGCCCAGAGCATATAGCTCTTCGCCGGCCACCTCGCCCCAGTCTGTTCGCCTGGCTTCGGTCACGCCGGCGCGAATCGCCGTCTGCAACATCTCCGTAGGGTCCAGTTTCCGCCGCTCCCGGTCCCGGCTCCAATAGCCTTTGCGGTCGCAGGTTTCCATGTGCGTCAATAGCAGAGGACTGTTCATGCCAGAATTCTAGTCAATTTCCGTGCGCCATTCCGCAACAAATGGCCTGGCGGCGTTCTTATTGACAACTGTAAAGTGTAATGATACATTAAACACATGATCAAGTCTTTCCGGCACACCGGGTTGGAAAAGTTCTTCAAAACCGGAAGCAAAGCTGGAATTCAACCACATCATGCTGTGAAGCTGAAAAAACAGTTGACCATTCTGGATCTCTCCAAGGGTGAAAACGAAATGGCAATGGCAACGCCCGCATCATGGAGATTGCACACGCTCGAAGGCAAAGAAAAACGCTGGTCTATATGGGTCAACGCTAACTGGCGCTTGACCTTCATTTTCGACGGCGAGGATGCAATCCTCGTGGACTATCAGGATTACCACTAGGAGAAAAATGAAATGACCACAGAAATGCACGACCCAGCTCATCCCGGTACTGTTCTTCGCGACCATTTGGAAGGGATGAACCTCGCGCGCTTTGCTAAGCACATCGGTGTTTCGCGCGTAACTCTTTCTAGAGTTCTCAATTGCCATGGTGGCGTAACGGCTGAAATGTCACTGCGGCTCTCTGCCGCTTTGGGAACGCGGCCGAGTTTTTGGTTTGAAATGCAGACCAACTACGATTTCTTCCAAGCAAAGCAAAAAAAGCTTCCGAAAATTCCACTCTTTAGCAAGGCCGCTTAGCCCCTTTTCCCTGTTTTCCGTTCCCTGTTCCCTGCTTTTCCGTTCTCTGTTCCCTGCTTTTCAAGGATTCCGCCCATGCCGCTCATTGATATTTTTCTCTACGCCGTCTGCGCCGCCACCATCGTAATCTACGCCGGGCCTATCATCTTTCTCTGGATGGTCGTTGTTGCAGCCTGGCTACTCGATCCAACCTTTCGCGCCGCCTGCCGCGGAAAATAGCTAGTATGGTTGCCGCCAGTCGCTTCCCGCCGTTGGAGTCAATCCGCTCGGGGTTTCGGTCGTAGGCGCTAGTGCCTGCCTTACCACACCCATGCGCCTCTGTGCCTCTTCCCGCAGATCCTTAATCGATTTGCCTCTCTCCTGCGCTGCTGCTCCCGTGCCAACAAAAGCAGCCAAAGCCGGAGCAACGCGCATTCCCTTTGCCTTCGCCGTTTCCACCACGGGCTTTAGTTCCTGCTGGAAAACCGCCTTCTGCTCAGGCGGCAACTGATTCCATTCCGCCACATGCCTGTCGGTAATTTCCGCGACCCACCTTGATACATTCGGTTTTTCAAGAAGAGATGCCAGTGCCTCTGAACCCGTAAGAATTGCGGGAGCTGAGGCCAGTTCCAACGCCCCTAGCCCGCCATGTCTCAGCACAAATGAGGTAAGAGCCAAAGGCACCGAATAAAAAGCATTGTTCACCGTGCGGCGGACACCTTGATCGCGCAGTTGTTTCGCAAACGCCTGAATTTTGTTCGCCCGTTCCTTCTGCAAATCTTCCGGGCTGATCGTGCGATAATCGGCTTCATCCCAAGTCGGATATTTGGCCGTAACGCGCTCGGGTTGAGCTACCTTCTCAAACGCAGGCACGGGCGGTTCGGGCGGCGGCTTCAACCGATACCCAGGCCGAAGATCATCATACGATGGCGGCTCTGGAACCGGCTTTCTGGCCCTTTCCAGTTGCTCGGGCGTTCTCATCTTCTTGATCTGCGCTCGATGCTCCTTCACTGTCGCATAATCGTCAGCCAAAGACGGGTCAAACTTTTTTGCTGCGTCCAACCGTTCCTGATCGTTCTCCTCTTTGAATTGCTCCGGGTTAGCCTGCTGCTTGCGGATTTCGTCCTGCGTCTTCGGAGTATGCCGCTCTCTCCCAAACGCTTCCTGATATTCCCGCGTGGCCTTACGGCCGGCATCCAAGTCGTCAAGCGCGTCAGCCTCCAAAGATGCTTTTGTTTCCGCCTTGTCAAGCACTTTGTAGACCTGCTTCATCTCGCCCAGCAATATTCCTTCAAATCCATATCTGCCACTGGCAATGTTCTGGCCCAAAATTGACTTTGCGCGATGAACCTGTTCAGCCGGAATTGCCTCTCCTGGCTGCGGATTGAAATCAATCGGTTCTGGTTCAAAACCGCGAAGTGTAACGTCGCGGTCAATGGTCACCTGGTCAAATCTTGGCAATTCCCAATAGGGCTTGGTTATTCCCTTCTCCGCCATTACCGCTGCTCTCTCTTTCGCAAATGCTGATTCAGGAGGTACATCCATCGTGTCCGGAACGAGTTGCCGGAGCAATCTGGTGACTTCTGGAGAAAGCTCGGTAATTTTTTTTAGCGGATCGGCGATCTCTGCTCCGTCAATCTGTTTCGCCGCCATCTTTTCATGCCATGGTTGCCAGGCAGCGTTCGCCTGTGCCTTGGCTTTCTCTTTGACCGCATCTTCCTTGGCGTAATAGTCGGTTGTTTCCTGTCGTAACTTGGATTCTTCGACTGGGCGTTGCGCCAGTTCCTTGTCCAACTTGGCGTTTTCATCCGTGATTCGTTTGCTCTCAAGCTGGTGCTTCGCTCTCATTCGGGCATTCTCTTCATCCACCTTGGCTTTGTCAGCGTTATGCTTTGCCTTATTCAGCTCGTCTTTCATCTTGACATCGTATTCGTAGCCGGTCTCTCTCTGACGGGTTTCTTTGGCGGCCTCCACGGCATCGTCCAGATACTTTTTCGTTTTTGCAGTGTTCGCTTCGGCTGCTTTGATTTTGGACGCCTCGTTCGCTTCTACCGTCTTTTGCGCCATCTCTCGCAGTTGTCTCGGTCCAGTTCCCGTCACCGTTTCCATAATCTTTTTCGGTGCGGCTTCGGCTGTCGCTGCGCCCTTACCAGCCACTTTTGCGCCCAGTTCCATTACTCCCGTTTGCCCTAGCATCTGCTCGGCCGTCTCCAGAGGGTGCCCACCCATAGCCTCCAGCCGTTCCGCATTCTCAAGATAGCCTTGCTCATCAGCCGTCAGTTTTTCTCCGCGAGCTTGCTTCGCCCGGATCGCGCCTTCTCTCCCATGAGCCTTGCCATATTCGATAACCGCTCGCGGCATAAAGCTGGCCACCATACCCGTCAGCGGGTCCGGTGTGTTCCGCAATTCCTCCGCTCTGTCGAGGTAGGCTTGCTCATCAGGTGTCAACTTTTCTCCGCGAGTTTGTCGAGCGCGCAATGCGCCTTCTTTACCGTGCGTCTTGCCCCATTCAAGCACCGCGCGCGGAGTCACGCTGGCCGCCATAGTCTCCGCAGTCGCCACAGGATGAAGCGCGACACCGAGCGCACCAGCGCCTATATTGGACAACGCCGTTGTGCCCTCATGCAGATAGGATCTGGCAAGTTCAGAAGCCATGTCTCCCTTCTGCGGCGCAAGCGTCTCCAGGTGATGCGGCTCGATGCGGGTATACTTGTCCCGCCAATCCTTCTCCGGCTGCTTGTTGAGATTCGGGTCGGCCATCGCATCGTTCATGTAGCGCCGTATATCCTCGGGTTGCATTTTGAACTGGGCCTGCGAAGCCGCTCTGACTTTGTGGTAGGGAATGTCCTTCACCTCCCCACTCGGTCCCGCCATTTTGTAGGTGCCGTATCCCTTTCCGGTGGCCGGATTGATTTCGTTCGTGGTGAAATCTGGTTTGCTTCTTCTCTCTTTTACTTCTCCGAGCAATTTATCCTGCTTATCGGGCGCGAGTTGCTGCAGCGTAGACAACTGCTGATCCTTGGGCAAAGCGATAAATTCGTCAATGGGATCTTGGGCCATCACTTGCCTCCGAGGGCTTTATTTAGACGATCCGCAAGAGAACCTCCGCCCGCACCACCCGCTCCAGCGGGCGCACTCGTCAGAGCATTCATCGACGCTTGCGTAGCTTTTAGCTGAGACTTTGTGAAATCCTGCAGTTGCTTGATTAGCTGCGGAGCCATCGTCCCTGCTCTGGCTTCTTGTTCCCACCGCTCAGGAGCCAACGCCCATCCGCCACGGTCTTGAATGCGCTTAATCTCGATTTCATTCACCCGGCCCAAAGTGCCGTGAAGGATCGAGTCTACCAACAGAAATTGCATCTCTGCGTTATCCGGGTTGGCAACCGCATCGTCCGCAAGGCTGGCCTGTTGTACTGCGGCAGAATAATTGCTCTGCGCCTTTGAGATCGCCGGCGTTTTCATCTGGAACGGAAGAGCTTGGCCAACTCTGACGTTTCCACCCGCTAATGTTGGACGAGTCGGCGCCTTCTTCGCCGCTCCTCCAGGCTTTGCCGCCGCTAGTGTTGCCGCTCCCGGCTTTGGCGCAGCAGCGCCGCTCGGGGCTTTCTTGCCTGCTTGTACACCTGCAATCGGAAGAGGATCTTCGAGTGGTATATTACCCGCGGGACCGCTGTAATTCGTAACAGTTATGGGAATCGGATTCCCGCTTGCATCCGTGACGATCTTGGTCGTGGTCGTTGATCTGGGAATTACTCTGTCCAGCGCCTGCTTCCTCTGCTCATAGTTGAAGACTGCCTCACGCTGATCCTCCGGAATATCGTTGTAGGAAAGAAAGCCGTGAGATTTCGCGTAGGCATCCAATCCGAGAGCCAATGCGGAGGTACTCGGTTTAGCTGGCGGAGCTTTGTACCCTTCCGGCATTGGCACCGCTACATTTCTGCGCGTAACCGAGTCAAACATATCCACGTACCAGAGACCATCGTCCGCTTGGTATGGCTTGGAGCCCGCCAAAGGCTTCAAAGTTCCCGCTTTGATGCCAGCCTTAGTCTCCAACAGCGCATCTAAATACTCCTGCCGCTCCTCGGGCGTTGCTTGGGGTTTGAAATGGTCGAAAATGCGCATCGCTCCCTCGATGCCCGCCTGCTCACCGGCGGTTTCCACCCCAGCCTTTCGTGTTGCTTCTTGCTCCGGCGACGGCGGTGCCGTAGCCGCCTGCATTGCCGTTTCGGCCTCCGCCGCCTGCCTCCGCTGCGCCCGCTCCCGCAATTCCTTTGGAGTTCCCGGTCTGTACTCTCCCGGATACGGTGCGCGGCCTAGCTCGGGACGCTCATAGCCCGGTTGCGCGGCCAGTTGAACAGCCCCTGCCTCGGTCGGCAGTTGCGTCGGCTGCGGAGAGACTTTTGTTTCCGGTTGCGCAGCAACAGCCGCCGTGGTGCGCGCCTTATTTTTCATTGCGGCTGGAGTTCGAGGCGTCTCGTCCGTCACCAGCTTGCCGTCTTTCGTTACCAACCTGGTTCCTACCCATCGGGGAGCATTCTCGGTGGCGTACATCGATTCATTCGAGAACCCGCCATTGTACGGAGTCTTGAATTTGTCATTGCCGTGGATCTTGCCATCCCAGGTGTTTGGCGTGAGATCGGCGGCCGGATCACCGATTTTGGCCGCGTGAAAATGACCGCGAACATCGTAGTCGGCTTCTGGTAACGGCGCAAAGTCTGGCGCGGGGCCAACCTCTCCCTCCACTGCCTTCGGATTGGCTGCCGCCCACCGCCGAAACTCCGTCTCTTCTGCCGGGGAGAGCGTTGAAGTATACGGCCCCGGCTTAGCCCATCCCTTATTGAAAGCAAAAGAAACCTTGGATGGCTGGTCTTCTGGGTTTGCGAATTGGTTCAGAGCGTTTTTTGGTTGCGGCGGAAGTTTCGTTTCTTTGGCCGCAGGAGCGACCGCAGCCGGACCCTTCACCGTATAGGCTCCGCCTCCGCCAACCGCAGTGGGAAACGTGACCTCTGGCCCCGCCGCCGCAGATGGTATCTCGACCGTCGCTCCAGGCAATCCCGGCACAGCCTCCGCCTTTACCCGCGCGGCCGGTGTCGGTGTCACCTCTTGCGGACCAATCCGCATTCGCTGCGCCAGCCGGCGTAGCACCCCCGGTCCCTTCTGCGGGTCCAGCAGATCGTTGTGCGCTTGGTTCAACTGCGTCAGCGTCTCTTGCGCCTCTTTGTACTGTGGCGAATCTTTGCCTAGATTTGGATCTTGCTCGATGGCGCTCAGATTGGCCTGGGCATTGGCCATTTGGTCTTTAATCTCGTTGTATCGGTCCCAGAGTTTCGTTTCGTACAGCTCATCGGTGCGCGCCTGCTTATGGGCGCGCCGCTCCTGCGCAAGCTCCCGTCCCTGCTGCCACCCCGCTCCCCATGCTTCACTGCTCGCCATCAGTCACTCCGCAAAACATCCTTTGGCTCTTATCCAGGTGCCCCACATTCGCGCAGCTAAAGTGGGATATTCAAAGCCTTTTATAGCTTTTTTAAAACCCTTTCCACTGTCCACTTTCTCCTGATCATTGGCTCCTAATAGCTGCTCTTTCCCGACACTTTCTTCCGCGCCCGTCCTTTGCTTTTGCCCATCTTTCCCCTGCACGCCTTGGCCTCAGCGGCGGTCAATACCTTCTCTCCCTTGTGTACCTTGGCGTAGCCGGTCTTCCGCACCTTGCCCCCCTCCTTAAAACTGCCAGGTTTGGCCATCATCTTCCATGCGGTACTCCAAGCCCCGCCTCCCTTGCCGCCGGTATCTTTGTCGGAGGTATCCGGGCTTTCACCTTTCATACTTTTCTTTTTCGTCGCAGACTTGCCCTTTTTTTTCTTTTCTTCTGCCTTTGACCCCTGCTGCCATCCCGCGCTCCACGCATCATCGTTTGCCATTTTTCTCTCCTCTCCGCCGCTCTTCGAGCCCCTATTTCCTGCCTTCAAATTCCCAGAGCACCCAACCCAGCCGACTCCGCAGAGGCCACGCCACTGGTAATTCCTTTACCCAATATGCTGTTAGCCCAGTTCTGCATCTGCTGCTGCGAGGCTTCCGCCTGTTGGCCGTAAGCCGACTGTCCTTGCGCCAGCAATCCTCCCCCCATGCTCCCCAATGCCCCGGCCGAAGTGCCCAGCAACCCAGAAATCATCTGGTTGATCTGCGCCCTCGATTGGTCCCCAGCCATCTGAGCTTGCGCATTCGTTCCGCCCCCGCGGTTGCCAAATTGCGCCGCCGTGCTTCTCGCCTGCTGCGCTCCCTGCTGAATGCCAGAAATCTCCGGTGCCAGCGCTTGAGCTTGTTTTGAAGGATCGCCTGACAAAAGCGAAGAATAGAAGTTCGATGCCTGCGAGAGGTTGCTCTCCCCCAACCCGGTGGCAAAGCCGCCGATCTGTCCAAACTGGCCAATGTCTTTGCTTAATGTCGGATTGCTGCCGCCAAAGAGTGAACTGAAGAATCCCATGCCCGTGCCTCCGTGGCCGGAAAACAGCAATGGCTCAAGCCTGTCCCGGCCTGAGCCATTGCTTCTTCCCTCCGTGGCGCGCACCCGCGCGGTCCAACGCCCCGGAGGGGGGCATGTCGCTCAATCTTCTCTGTTCCCTGTTCCCTATTCCCTGTTCCCTGTCCTTTGGTCCCTTGGTGTACTGCTTCATCCTACCCCCAAACCAAATCCCGGTCGAGAACGATTTCCACTCAAAATTCCTGCAAAACAATCATGGCGTTGCTCCCCGACGTTCCGGTTGCGCCTATCGCCTCCGCCGCCGCGTCAAACCAATAGGTAGTCCCCAGCGTCAAGCCCGCAACAATAAAGCTCTTGCTCACCGGCACAGAAACATCTGCGGCAATCGCGGTAGATGAAAGAGTCCAAACGATATTCGGCGGGTTTGGTCCTATGCTTACCAGCGTTCCGGTTGTAGCCGCTCCGTTGGACGGCGCCGCGCCGGTACCATAGTAAAACTCCAGGGAAATTCCGTCTCCGGCCGCTGTGTCAGTAGTTACCAGGTTTGCGTTGTAATTGACGCTGATTCTCCCCGTAAAATCCGGAGTGATGGTTGCGCCCATACCCTGCATCGAGTAAGCGACTGTCGATCCTGGGCCGGCAGGCGCCAGCGCTAGGGCCTGCGTACCAGCCGCCGCTCCAATCGAGGTAACCGTCTGGTCCGGCCAGCTCCCGCTTACCGAGATTCCCGTTCCCGCCACCAAACTTGGGCTTGCCGTCCCAGTTCCTCCGTCCGCCACTGAGACCGGCGTGGTCAACGCCACCGTCTGATCTGGCCAGCTCCCGGTCACGGAAATCCCGGTTCCCGCCACCAAACTCGGGCTTGCCGTCCCAGTTCCTCCATCCGCCACCGAAACCGGAGTCACCAGCGATAGTGTCACGTTGCCGCTCGATCCACCGCCCGTCAGCCCCGTTCCCGCCGCCACCCCCGTAATCGTTCCCGAACCCGTCGCCGGCGCGTCCGCCCACCAATTGACGCCATCAAATGCCACAGTCACAAAACTGTCCTGCGGAACCATGACTGACCCAACTAGGTTGATCGTTCCCTGCGACGGCGTAATGGTCACCGCTCCTGTTCCCTGGTTACTAAAAGTCGTAAACCACGGAGTCGCCACATTGAAATTCAGCGTCACCGCAATGGGAGAAGTGTCGTTCAGCACAATAAGCGCCCCATTGTCAATGGATTGCGTTGTGTAGCTAGTGCTGCCGGATTGATTATTCACGCTGGCAAGTGATGAGAAAAAGGAGATCGCCCCGGTCTGCGAGTTGAAGCTGGTCACGCCGGTCTCTTCAATCACCGTCTGCTGCGTCGTGGTCGCCGTTGTCGTGGTCTTTGCGACCGTGCTCGTCGTCGTGCCCGTCACCTTTCCGTTCAGCGTGACAATCGCCTGGTCGTGGTCGTTAATCGCCGTGTAAATGCGCTGCAGATGAACCGTAAGTTTTGGGTCGATCTCCTTGTCAATCTGCGGGTAATACGGCTGCGGCGCAATAATCGGTTGAGCCATGGAAAACTCCGTTTGCAATGATTACTTCTTCACTTCTTCGCTGCCTTCTTCACTTATTCACTTCTTCACTCGTTCACTGCCTTTTTCACTCGTTCACTGCCTTTCTCACTCGTTCACTGCCTTTCTCACACTCCCGCCCCCAACTTCTCCGGACCGCCAAATGGCGTAATAATCGTGTACGCCCCCGTGCTTCCCCACGGCTTTACCTTCGCTTCGCACTGCCCCTCAAAAAGATAAAACGGCGCTGTCGAAGTCAATCCGTAAGAGATCAGTTTGAATTTGTTGGCCGGTATCGGTGTCTTCCACTTCGTCTGCACACCGCCTGAACTGGGCACCGTCAGCGTGATCTGCGGCCACTGGTCAAAGCTCAATGTCAGCGTCATTGGGGCCGTCGAGAGATAGGCAATGTTCATCTCCCGGATATGCTGCCAGCCCGGCATTCCATGTGAAGTAAATTCGCTCTGCCACTCCACCGTAGACTCCGGGAACGGCTGGTAAATCCACTTCACACCCCATTTTCTCCATTGCACTCCGTCCGTCGAAATTACCCGCATCGAATGAGCCAGAAAAGGAGGAGTAAACGTCAGCGGCTTGATGCTCTGGCCGTTGTAGGTAATGGGCGATTCATTCGGCGTGAAAACGCTCAAATCGTCCGAGCGTTCCACCTTCACTACTTTGGCAACGTTGAAAGTGTCTGCCTCCAGAATCATGCCCTGCACAAACTTCATGCCGCCGTAGCCACCATCATCCCAGTCGGTAGGCTGATCCTGAGTGGCTTCGGGTAAAAAGATAAAGTCCGGCTGCCACAGATCCAGAACGTTCCCGCCGCCTATCGGCCAGCTCAACGTGGTTCCCACATCAATCAGGTCGTTTCCATAGCCGGAGGTAAAGTCCACAATGTAGGGAAGCAAACTTCCCGTCCCCACCAGAGAAGTTGGAGAAAATCCGCTCAATGCCTGCGCGTATTGGTTTGCGTAAAGCGCCACGGCGATTGGGTTCGACACCGCCACCAGCGCCTTGATGAATACGTCTCCGACCCGCTTCCAGGCGCGCGCATCTCCCGCGTTCTGCACACCAGGAACCACCACCGCAGTCGCCGTTTCCGTATTCCCGCTTCCCAGCACACGCACACTTCCATCCGTGCATCCCGTCATCACCGTGTTCGTCTTCGGACCTTCTTCCAGCGCATGAACAGTGAACGGATGCTGCCCCACATCCACGCACCAGCCTTTGGCAATCGTGTCCAGCACCAGCGTTCGCGGTGTTCCCGTCGTGTCCTCGTAGTCGTAGTAGAGATAGCCGTTCGCGTAAGCGAGTTTCTGTGCGCTGGGCTTGGTATCGTCCGGCGGATAAATCGTAAATCCGGCCACGGTTATCGGTTCGGGTGTCACGCCTTCCCTCGGGAACAGGTTGTAAATGTCTCCGCAGAGGAATTGGTCTCCACCCCCGAAAGCGCACGAATAAATTCCGTCTTTGGCGCGGAAGAAAGCAATGCTGCCGCCGTCCGTGCAAAGGCAGGTAACAATATAAAGCCCACGATCGCTCGATGCCAGCACCAGGTTGAACGGACTGCCCGCCACGCCGCTCACCGTCGCCAGCGCGCTCGTGAATGTCGGATAGATCAGCCAACGCCGTTCCGTCGAAAACACCATCGCCAGGCCCGCCGTGATGCAGCCGTTCATCAGCGGCTCTGCCGGACTCGTCACGGGAATCTGGTTGGTCTGCGGAGCAGAATCCGGATTGTTCCCTTGCGTAAAGTACAGCGTTCCCGGATTCAACGTATCGCCCACCGCGAACATATATCCAACGTTGTCCGTCGGCCCCCAGAGATACGGCAACGCTCGCGCTGCGAGAATCGGCTCCGGTATCTCGTAGGCCAGATTCGTTCCGTCCGGCACCTGGTAAAGCGTCATCGAGGTAGTTGAGGTTGGCCGTGTAACCAGCGTGTAGGCCAGCGATGTTGGAGTGCCGATCAGCACCTCCGTTCCTGGTAGCCAGAGCGTGTTAAATTGGTCTCCTGAAATCCACGTAGCCACGCCTCCGGTTATGTCAATCACCCCGCTGCGCGGCAGATCAGTCACCGGAAATGGTTCATAGTTGCTGAATTGCAACAGCGGATTTGAGGCAGCGGCCGTATCGGAGAGTTCGTCCACAATCAACGAGTTGTAGACCACGCCTCCTATCGTCGGACCCATCCCGTCATTTGCTCCTGTAGCCACGTAGGTGAAGTTCAGCAATCCGGCGTCAATTCGGTAATAATCCACCTTGTCCACCTGTGGATCGCTGGTATAAGCCGAATAGACCGTGTTGGCTAACACTGGAGTTTGCTGCAGCGGAGACTCTGGCGAAGGATTCGACACCGCTCCGGTCAGCGAGTTGCGATAGACATAGCGGTATTGCACTCCGCTTCTTACTCCCACCGGCAACGGCGGAATCGTTGGTGAATTCGGCGAGGTCGAGGCGCACTGCAAAATCATCGTCGCCTGAGATTTGTCCCAGTAATCCCAATCAACTTCAACTTGGTAGGTGTTCGGACCCGATCCTCCAAAAGTCACGTCGAAGGTGGTCGTCTGCACGCCGTCGTTACCTGTCGTCTTGCCCAGGTTTCCTACAAACTGCAACGGCAGGGAGTTCACTACGGTGATTGTCTGGCCAAAATCTCCTGTCACTCCTGGACCAGACACCCATCCAGTTCCCGAACCCACCGATGCAGTCGCTCCGTTGCTGAAGCCGATCATCACGTCATCTTTCCACTGAACGGTGAATGAATAGGTTCCCGGCGCAGGCACAAACAGTGTGCCCACAATGCAGCAGTTGAAATCAAAATATCCTTCGGATTCGAGCTGCGGATCGAAGAGAGGAATTGTGCTTGCCACTGAACCGTCGGGATTCAAAACATCCCAGGCAATCACTTCGTCATTCGATGGTGCCTGCAAATCCCACGAGTTGTTGGTCGGTGATTTGTCAGGAACAGGATTGGTGATCGAACGAACCGAACCTGAACCCGTGTCGTTTGGGTTCTTCCAGATATACTGCGCCACGGGACCGGAATGCGGTGAGCCTCCCCCGGTTCCTGCGTAGAGTCCCGATACGCCCGGCTGCGAACCCCATACATACGCCGTCACCTCGCCCAGCGTCGAAATCACCGTCGCCACGGCGCTTGTTGTCACTGACCAACTGATGCTGTAACTTCCGCTGTTTAGAGAGAAATTGTTAGCTTCTGAATCAATGCCCACCTGAAGCTGTTCTGCGTTGGCCGGCACCGTCAGCGTTGTCCCACTGCCGATGGGAAAAACCAGCGTCTCGCTGGCCGTTGGCGGAATCACGTTTCCATCAATATCCGTAAACGCGCCCACCACAATCGTCGGGCTGGTAATGAATGCGCCCGGATAGCCACTGGAAGAGGGTCCCGCATCGCCCGGTCCGTGTGTCGCTCCGTTCACCGTAGCTGTTCCGGTAACAGTGAGCGTAATCGTCGCTCCGTACACCAGCGTTGGGCCGCCGCCGGTAATCACTACCGGCGCAGTTCCGTCACCTGCGTTCGTCTGTCCGTAATCGTAGTCGGGATTTACGCCTCCCACGTTGGTCCAGGGAATCGTGGTTGCTGGCAGATCATCAGTTCCGCTCACCGTGGATGAGGTAGTTGAAACCGTTGGTTCCACCTGCGGCTCCGCAATGCCGGTCTTGTAAATCAAGCCATCTGACCGTATTTTGGTCATGCCTGTACACGGGAACGAGACTGGATCGTTGTTGATCGCGTACTTCGTTGCGATTGTCACGGATTCCGATGAATCGCCGGTATACATCCACGGCTGGACGCTGGCGTTCGGCCGGAATGGACACAGAGAAATAGGATTTCCGCTCAAGCCAGATGCCACTTGGCTCGAATTCACGTAGACACTTCCCGCTGCGCCAATCACGCGCACATAACCGCCTGCCGGCCCGTCCGGTGTCGTGTCATTGAGCAGACGTGCGGTGTGGATCGGTGTCGGAAGTCCAGAGATAACCGGGGCGCTTGCCGTCGCACGGTCGGTAATCTGCATCTGCTTGTACGCCCGCACGTTTTGCAGATAGCCGTATTTCGTCGCCGGCAGGGCATCCAGCGGATGCACCGTATCGATGCCTCCGGGATCAAAGCGGATTCCGTTCGCGTCCCGTTTGTATGCCTGCGGATTCGCCATTTATCACCCCAAAAGAAAATGGCCCAAACCATTGCTGGCTTGAGCCATTGCTTCTTCGCCCAAAGGGCGGGGCATGTCGCTCGATGAATTCGTTCTACATTGGCATATTACCGCTAAATTTCATTTCCGGCGATTCCAATTTGTCTCCGCTTGACGTAGAACGCGAAATATACTATAAATGTCATCGTGATACGAAGTTTTAAAGATCGGGATACAGCCGAGCTGGCCCACATCGGCGCCAATCGGCGCTGGCAAAGCATTGAGAACGTAGCCAAACGAAAACTTGACCGGCTTGAAGTGGCTATTCGTTTAGAAGACTTGCGAGAGCCACCCGGAAATCAGTTGGAACCGTTGAAAGGACGGAGGGCCGGACAACACAGTATCCGCATCAATGACCAATTTCGGATTTGTTTCACATGGAAGGAGGATGGAGCGTATGAAGTCGAAATCATCGACTACCACGACGAACGGAAAGGTAAAAAGTAACATTCCGCTCGTGCGCCCTGCTCAAGGATGGGATTATCAGCGCGTAACCACATCGCCCGGAGAGATGCTTGAAGAAGAGTTCCTGAAACCGTTCGGCATAAGCCAGAATCAGCTTGCCTTGCACACATCTCTGCCTTCGTCGCACATCAATGCCATCGTGCGCGGCAAGCGCGCCATAACGCCCAACACTGCTTTGCGCTTTGCGCGTTTTTTCAATAACAGCCCCGAGTTCTGGCTCAATCTCCAGCAGTTGCACGACCTCACCAAAGCCAAACTCGCTCTCGCAGCCATCATCGAAGCCGAAGTGCGGGTCTTTCAGCCCAAGGCAGCATAATGCTATCGCCCCCCTCTCGGCCGTCTTCCTCCCTGCGTCACCTGCTGGCTCGCATTTCTTCCCGTCGCCGCCGTCGAGTATCGCTCCTGATTTCTGTCCTGCGCCTGGCCTCTCTGCACCAGAATGTCCGAGAAGCTCCCCATGCTCTTCAGCCGCGTATTTTCAGCCGAACAAGCCTGAATCGCGCGGCTTTCCAACTCCAGCGCAGCCTCAAACTCCGCTCCACCCATCTTGAAGCACGCTAGTGATTGCGCCAGATCAAGCACCACATCCCAGTTGCTTCTCGAAACCTGCACATAATCCGTGTCCAGCACCGGCACCGGAGCGTTTCCCAGCACCGTCAGGCCAATTCCCAATCCCACCGGCGCCGCCAAAAAGTCAATTCCGCCAATCACCAGAACCGGACCAAAACCCGTAGGATTGGAATCCCATTCCGGCGAATAGCGGTCCGTCGCGGCAATCGAGTCCATTGTTACCGCCTGTCCGTTCACCTTCCCCAGCATCGCCCAAGGCGTTTTTAGCAGCAGGTTCAACCCATCCTGGTAGCGCCGCAGACAATAGGCCGCCCGCTGTCGATCCGTAGCCTCGCTCTCTCTTCCCAGAAGATCGGCCAGCGCCCCCCACTCCAGCGCCCAGACAAAATCGTCTGGCACATTCAGCAAGGTTGGAGTCGGAGGAACAAAAGCCGTTCCGCTCTCTGAAACCACCGCTTCGTAAGTTCCCGGCACTCCCGGCGGAACATCCACCACCCAGGTCAAAGGCGGCTCTGAAGTGAGCATAAAGGTCTGCGGCGTTCCGCTCGGCGCCTGCCAGAAACCCGCTTCATAGAATTCCTGCGCCACCGTGTCGTCCCGATAAAGCGTTGTGGGCGATCCGCCCAGCGGCAGATAACGCACCCGCGCTACGTCGATTACGGTATCTGGAAGCGTTGTCATCCGCGTCCCTGGAGTCAAGCCAATTCCCGGCATCAAAACCTGATTGCAGTTCGATACCTGCAACATTTCGTCCCGCCGCCGTTGCAGCGCCTGAGAGAGATCGCTGATGCTGAACTGTGTTGTTCCTGTCCATACACCTCCGGTTGGCGGCTCTAGCAAGTGGTATTCCATCATGGTGTAGCTGTTTGTATCCGTCAGTGTGCGCATCCGCGGAGAGCCGGCCAGCAGGGCCAGAGAATTCCACAAATTCGATGAGCTATAAACAAAATCAGTTTTCCAGGTATAGGTAAGCGCATTGAACATTCGCAGCGCTTTGACGATATAAAGGCCGTTCTCCTCATCGGTCCAGTACACATTTCCACTGTCGGCCAGCCGTTCGGCCAGCTCCGCCCGCGCGGGCGCGAATTGCAACCAACTATAGCCTGCCACACCCGCCTCCGCATTCAGTTAGTAGCGCCGGTCTCCGCTGTAGCGCCGGCCTCCCGGCCGGGGTCCCCACGAATAGGTCTTCGTTCGTGGGGTGGTCGGCCGGGGTCCCCACGAATAGGTCTTCATTCGTGGGGTGGTCGACCGGCTGTGGCGCGGGCGTCCTCGCCCGCGCTAACTTCCCCTCTTCGTCGTCGCCTTTTTCTTTGCTCCCGCCTTCTTCTTTTTCAGCTTTGGTCCCGCCGCTTCGATATGCTGGGTCGCAATCCGCATCGCAGCCTGCCCATCTGGAGCGATAAAGGTGCGGCTGCTGTAGGTTGGGTTCTTTCCCGCCCCCCTGCTGCTTACGCGAATAATGAATCCGTTCTCCGCGCGCTCCATCGCCGTGTCTACGGCCCCGCCTCTCGACGGTGGCGTTGCCTGCGCTTTCATCTTTTTCTTCTTGGCCATTTCGTCACCCCTGAAGGAGAGCTAGTAGCTTTTCTTGGTCGCTTTCTTGCGGGCGCTCTTTCCGCCGTCCGTCTTCTTTAAGCCGCTTACGGCAATGTCGGGATACTTGCCATGCACCTTGCGCCGCACCGCAGACTTCTCCGCCGGCGACCCGTGCTGCGAAACACGAGCCAGCGCATTCCGTGCGTGTGCTTTGTCTTGAATTGGGTACCGGCCGCCCTTCAGCGCAAATGACTTCGCCGGCAACTTCTGGCGCTTCTTGTACGTCAACTTGGCCATCGCTCTTCCTCCTTTGGCTAAAAATAGAAACGGCTCAACCGTTTCTGGTTGAGCCATTGCTTGATCTCCGCATGGAGGGGCATGTCGCTCGATGTTCTTCAAACTGACTTGCTAACTTGCTTTCCGTGCGCCTTCTTTCCCTTTTTTCTCGGACCAATCTTTCCTTCCTTGCGCAAATAGCTCAACAAGATCGCCTTCGCCTGCTTCTTGTTGCGCACAATTTTTCCGCTCTTGCCGGAGTGCAGCTTGCGCGCTTTGAAATCCGCCATAATCTCACTCGCCGGCATAATCTCCCCCGCCCTATTTTTCCGCCCGCGCAATAAGCGCCAATTTTTCTAAAGCGCTATTGTGCGAATTCACCTGCCTCCGTTCATGTCACCTTTATGTCACCTTGTTCAGCCCCAGCAACTTGCTGATGACATCGCAAATAAAACTCAAAATGCGTGTTCCCAGGTTCATGCAACCTCCGCTAAACCAGCACAGCCCCGCTCAGCGATGGAATGCTTCTGGCCACAGAGTTCCACGCATCCTTGAAATCGGTGGCGGGCGTGTGATACCAATGCCGCTTGATAACCGTGCGGCCGACGTGCGGGTTTCCCAAAGAAGTAGCTTTGACCCCGGCTCTGTTACTCGATTGCGGAAGCGCAGCCAACACGGCTTCGATTCCGGCTACCAGCACATCGATCAAGGGGGAGTAAACCTCTGTCAGCGGAATCACCGCCGTGATCGCCACAATGGTGTTGAGGGCATCAATCACCAGTTGCACCGTGCTCCCTGTCTGCCACTGCTGCTCCGCTGCCATCAAAGCGCCAATGGCATTCTGCAGCGGTTCCAACCAGCTCGCTCCTGGCTCGGCCACGGCCAGCACCGCCGCCGCCTCTTTCAGAACCACATTGATTTCGTTGATGACTTCAGAGCCGGTACAGCCCTCCAGCATCGAGCTGCCGCCCAAACTTCCCGCTGCGGCCAGCAGCACCGAGCCCTTTCCAAATTCCCTGCGTGTCAATACCATGACTGCTCCTTTCAGCGGATCGCCGCCAAATCGGTTTCGAGCTGGCTGAGATTGAAGCCGTCCGGCGTTCCTTTCGCGCCAATCCAGTCGCGCGCGAGCAGCGCGTGCGCCTCGTCCACGTACTGGTTCCAGAACGCCACCGTCATTTTGTAGACCGAGCCCCAGGAGATAAACGTGAATGTTTCTGCGTCGTAGCCGCAAACAAAGACGCAGTGACCGCCGTCAATCCCGCCATCATCGGCAACCACGTCCCAGACCGGAGGAATGTTGTCCATGATGAAATTGGGCACATTCATCCCGATATACAAGCCGCCGAAGATGTAAATGGCCTGGCGAAGCTCGTCCAGATTCTGGACGGCCGGATCGGCAAATCCCAGCAGCTTATGGCCGTGAAAACTTGTGTTTCGCCAGTCCGTCAGCACATCCAGCTCCACGCCGCCATTGTCCGTGGAAGGATTGCCCGGCACGTAGCCGCACCACTCTTCGTAAGCGCTTAGAATGGCGCTGTCGGGCAACGTCAGTTCGGTTTCGGTGTTGGCAGTCCACACCTGCAAGGCGTGGCCGCAACCGGCACAGGTGCAGTCTCCGAGCGTGTCGT
>Ga0326728_10007766_pt1 | contig 27223 bp, 23 predicted proteins | sample MB3enrmetagenome_FD_207602 | JGI IMG/M metagenome (GOLD analysis project Ga0326728, IMG submission 207602) | Lab enriched peat soil microbial communities from McLean, Ithaca, NY, United States - MB31MN | ecosystem: Environmental > Terrestrial > Soil > Wetlands > Peat | place: USA: New York...
GTCCATCCGGGTTCTCCTTGAAGTGTGCTTGGCGGCTCACCTCTCGGAGTTTCCTGGATGGACTCCTGTAAATGTCAAACTGCTACTGCCACCCCGGCAGAGCCGGGGGATCTCCCGTTACATTAGGCTGGCCGCTACTCCCAAGGGGCATTCGTGACACCCGTGACCGCATATAGCCAGGCGCCGTCTCGTTGCCGGCGGACGATGTGGACCCCTTTGCCGTTCATATCAATTGGGCTACCGTCAGGACCTCTTGCGGCGAGCGTCCAGTCATCGTAGAGCACGGCAAGGTCATCTCCCGCGCGCACCGTTTTTTTCAGACTGACCGTGAGCTTCGGCTGCATTGCGATGAATTGATGGAGCACCAGTCGAATTGCCTCGCTACCGTGCGCCACGGCGCCGTCCGGGGCAATATGGCTCGCTTGCGGCTCGTACAAGGCTAATAAACTGGCTACGTCTCCGGAATTCAGGTATCGCGTGAACAGATCGTCGCACGCCTCCGGGTTTTGTGCCCGCATAACAGCACCTCCCACAAACTCCACTTGATACTACCTCCATACGGTGGCTGCATTCGAATCGTGAAGCGATCCGGATTGGCCGGTGGATTCAATCGGACCCAATATCAGGCGCGGAGCGCCCTTGACGTGTGTGATCTGGGACACAAATAATGCTTGTGGAAATAGGCGAAGATTTTCTGTCTCTCATTCTGGAACAGCCTCCAACTGAAGCCCCTAGGAGCCTCGACCCCAATGGCCACTGCTCAACAACCTGCCGCGCCCATCCTCAGCCGCGGCGTTCCGGCCCTGCGCGCCGGCCAGGGAACCAGCTTCCTGTGGCGCAAGCTGCACTCGCTGCTGGGCATCGTCCCTATCGGCGCATTCTTGATCGAGCACCTGCTCTCGAACTTCGAGGCCCTGAAAGGCCCGGCAGCCTACGGTGCCCAGGTCAAGTTCCTCAACAGCCTGCCCCTGGTGCGCGTGCTGGAATGGACCTTCATCTTTCTGCCCATCCTCTATCACGGCCTCTACGGCGTTTACATCTGGCTGCGCGGCAAGTCGAACCTGGTCTACTACCCCTGGGCCGGCAACTGGTTGTACACCGCCCAGCGCTATACCGGCCTGGTTGCCATGCTTTACATCGGCCAGCACGTCCTGCGCCAGCGCTTCTTGGGTGTGCAGCTTCCCGAGCACCCTTACGCCGCCTTCGCCAAGGTGCAGCACGAGCTGGCCAACCCCTGGATGCTGGCGGTTTACATCGTCGCCATGCTCGCCATCTGCTGGCACTTCTCTTACGGCGTCTGGCTGTTCGCGGCCAAGTGGGGCATCACGCCCGGCAGGACCGCCCGCAAGCGCTTCGGCGTGGTCTGCGCCGCGCTGGGGCTGACGCTGGCCGTCATGGGGCTGGCCAGCATCTGGGCGTTTGTGGGACCGAAGTACAGGAGCGCGCCTGAGGATGCGACTCCAGCTATTTCGCGATCTATCGCGCCGTCCAATTCAGGCAGCGTTTCCATCAGACTGGAGTGTGTTTAGGAAAATGGGTAAGCCGCAGGCGGTCGCATTCCCCCAGGGGCTAAAGCCCGATGTTTATCTTGCGCCATTTGCGGCACGACTGAAGTCATGCCCTGACACAATGCTGATTCTTGAAGCACACAGTAGGCACTCGTTTCCGGCTAATAGCTAATAGCTAGAAGCTATCGGAAAGGATTCGATCCATGGCAGCACCCAGAATCATCGTGGTTGGTGGAGGATTGGCGGGCTTGGCGGCGGTCATCAAGATTGCCGAGGCCGGCGGCACGGTGGACCTGTTTTCCATCGTCCCGGTCAAGCGTTCTCACTCGGTGTGCGCGCAGGGCGGCATCAACGCCGCCAAGAACCTGAAGGGCGAGGGCGACACCACCGACAAGCACTTCGACGACACCGTCTACGGCGGCGACTTCCTGGCCAACCAGACACCCGTCAAGGCCATGTGCGAGGCCGCGCCGGCCATCGTCGACCTGCTCGACCGCATGGGCGTGCCCTTCAACCGTACTCCCGAAGGACTGCTCGACTTCCGCCGCTTCGGCGGCACGCTCTACAACCGCACCGCCTTCGCCGGCGCCACCACCGGGCAGCAACTGCTCTACGCGCTCGACGAGCAGGTGCGCCGCCATGAGTCCGACGGCAAGGTGCGCAAGTACGAGGGCTGGGAGTTTCTCTCCGCCGTGCTCGATTCGCGTGGCGCGGCCCGCGGCATCACCGCCCTCGACCTGCGCTCCATGGAACTCCGCTCCTTTGCGGGCGATGCAATCATCCTGGCGACGGGAGGCGTGGGCGCGATCTTCGGCAAGAGCACCAACTCCGTGGTCTGCACCGGCTCGGCGCAGTCGGCAGTATTCCAGCAAGGCGCGTACTACGCCAACGGCGAGTTTATCCAGGTCCATCCCACCTGCATCCCCGGCGAAGACAAGCTGCGGCTGATGTCGGAGTCGGCGCGCGGCGAGGGCGGCCGCGTCTGGGTGCCGCGCAAGGCAGGCGACAAGCGCCCCGTCAAGCAGATTCCCGAATCCGAGCGCTTTTATTTCCTCGAGGAATGGTTTCCAAAGTACGGCAACCTGGTTCCGAGAGACGTGGGCACGCGCGCCATTCACAAGGTGGTTTACGAGCTTGGCCTGGGCCTCGACGGCGAGCCCATGGTCTATCTCGATCTGACTCACATCGACCGCGCCACGCTCAACCGCAAGCTCGAAGGCATCCTGGAGATCTACGAGAAGTTTGTCGGCGAAGACCCGCGCGATGTGCCTATGAAGATCTTTCCCGGCATGCATTACACCATGGGCGGCCTGTGGGTGGACTTCAACCAGATGACTAACATCCCCGGCATCTTTGCCGCCGGCGAGTGTGAGTATCAATACCACGGCGCCAACCGCCTGGGCGCAAATTCGCTGGTCAGCTGCATCTTCGGCGGCTTCCGCGCCGGGCCAAATGCGCTTCACTACACGCATGGCCTGGAGTGCCCGGACGGAGATTGCGGCCATGCCGCCGAGCTAGCCCGCCAGGCCGCGATCAACTCCAGGCTGCTCAAGAACGAAGGCAGCGAAAACCCCTTCAAGCTATGGCGCGAGCTGGGCCAGACCATGACCGAGCACGCCACCGTCATCCGCCATAACAAGGGCCTGAAGCAGGCCGACGAAAAGATCGTCGAGCTACTGGAGCGCTACAAGAACGTGAACCTGAGCGACCGCAGCCAGTGGGCTAACACCAGCTTCGCCTTTGCGAGGCAGTTGAAGAACATGCTGGAGTTATCGCGGGCCATCGTCCAGGGAGCGATCCTGCGCGACGAGTCGCGCGGCGCGCACTATAAGCCGGAGTTCCCGGAGCGCAACGACGAGCAATTCCTGAAGACCACCAAGGCCAGCTTTACCGGCCAGCCCGAAGGACCGCGCTTCGAGTACGAAGAGGTGGATACGCAGTACATCAAGCCGCGCCCGCGCCGTTACGACGCGACGAAATGAGCAAAGGGAGACTGACAATGGCAAACAGGACCGTAGCATTCGAGATCAAGCGCCAGGCCAGCCCCGATGCTCCCGCCGTGTGGGAGAGCTTCGAGTTAGAGTGGCGCCCCGGCATGAACGTCGTCTCCGCCATGATGGAGATTGCCGCCAACCCGGTGACCGCCGACGGCCGCCCGACCACCCCCATCACCTACGACTCCTGCTGTCTGGAAGAGATTTGCGGCTCCTGCGCCATGCGCATCAATGGACGGGCCCGCATGGGCTGTTCGGCGCTCGTCGACAATCTCGAGCAGCCCATCCGCGTGGAGCCGCTGAGCAAGTTTCCGCTGGTCCGCGACCTGCAGGTCGATCGCAACGTCCTGTTCGAAAACCTGATGGCCGTCAAGGCCTGGGTTCCCGTTGACGGCACTTACGACTTAGGCTCCGGCCCCCGCGTCTATCCCCAGCAGCAGGAGGCCAACTACCCGCTCTCCAACTGCATCTCCTGCTGCTGCTGCATGGATGTCTGCCCGCAGTTCAACGAGCTGACCAGCTTTGTGGGCGCGGCCACCATCGCCCAGGTCAAGCTCTTCAACAATCACCCCACCGGCAAGGTCTTCAAGGAAGACCGCTTGCGTGCGCTGGCCGGCGACGGCGGCATCCAGGAGTGCGGCTTCGCCCAGAACTGCGTCGAAACCTGCCCCAAGCAGATTCCATTGACCGATGCCATTTCGGACGTTAGCCGCGACGTAATTGTCCAGAAAGTCAAGGACTTTTTGCGGAGCTGACGAAAAGTTACCGCTCGAAACGGAACCAGTCGCAGCCGGCATAGGCGAACTCTCGGTGGGCGGTTGTCCAGGTCGCAAGGATTGCAACCTTTGCGCCGGCCGATCCGCCCGCCGTCGCCTGAATTGGAGATCCTGCACTCAAAACAAATCCATATCCGAGTGGATGAATCCCAGTTGCGCCAGCGCCAGCCTTCGCTCCGCATACCGCGCCCTGGCCTCCTGGAGCGTTGCAAACGCCTCCATCCGAGGCTCATCCCACACCGCTTGGTTGCTCTCCTCATCCCACCGCGCGCGGGCCTCGCGCACACAGTAGACAGGTTCCCCGGCGGAATCCGAATCGTAGAGGCGCAATTCGTAGAATTCCTGTTCGCACAGCGGAGTCTTTGGATCGTCAGTTCTTGAGAGCACTTCCTGCATGGCTGAGACGCGGCCTCATTCAAGAAAAGATTACAACAGATGAAGGAGCTGGTACTTGCTCAAGCATGCCTGGTCTTGTCCTCTTTCAGAATGGCGTCGACCGCGCCCAGCCACAGCCCTGGCTTGGGCCGCCGCACCGGCTGCTGCCGCCGATACCCCGGCAACGTCGAATACGCCGGCATCTTCCGCGCCGGACCGAACTCGCGTGCCTGCCGCCGCTCTCCAATCGATGCGCGCGCCAGCCGCCATAAGCCAACGCCACTCTAGCCGCCTGAGCCGCCAGAAGACAACGCTCCAACATGGCGTCAAAGGAAAACACCTCAAAGCCGCTTGGGATCCACCGTACCTGGTGAAATTACTGGAATTTCGATACGCGCCGGTCCTGAGCTTTTGCCGGACGGATTGGCAGGATGGATGCGGGACGGTGTATTTTGATGGGATGATGCGCATGCGGTTTTCCAGGCTCCTTGCGTCCGCGGCTTTGATGGCCGCGGCTGCTTCCCTTCTTGCACAATCGCCGTCCCCGCAGCAGGGCGCGCAACCCAACAGCGCCTCAATGGCGGCGCAAACGGCCGCGCCGAGACCCGAAGACACAGAGGTGTGGGAGCCGGTTCCGGCGGTGGTGACCCCTGGGGCAACCTGCACGGCGCCTCCCTCCGACGCCATAGTGCTGTTCGACGGCAAGAACCTCGACGAGTGGGTCTTGGTCCGCGACAAGTCGCCAGCCAACTGGATCGTCGCCGGCGGAGTGGTGACCGTGAACAAGGCCGGGGGAAACATTGAAACCAAGCGAAGCTTCAAAAACTACCAGCTTCACATCGAGTGGAAGATTCCCGCGAACATTACGGGCAGCGGACAGGCCCGGGGCAACAGCGGCGTGTTCTTGGCTTCGACGGGACCCGGCGACGACGGATACGAGTTGCAGGTTCTGGATTCCTACCAGAACAAAACCTATGTGAACGGCATGGGCGGCAGCATTTACAAGCAGAGCATTCCGCTGGTGAATCCGGGGCGCAAGCCAGGGGAGTGGCAGAGTTACGACGTGGTGTGGACGGCGCCGGAGTTCAACGCGGACGGCTCACTGAAGTCGCCGGCCTACGTGACGGTGTTCTTCAATGGAGTGCTGGTGCAGAATCACTTCGAACTGAAGGGCCAGACGCTCTACCGCGGCCAGCCGTTTTACAAGGCGTACGAGACCGCTCCCATCAAGCTGCAGGCGCACGGCGACCAGAGCGAGCCCATCAGCTTCAGGAATATCTGGGTAAGGGAGTTGAAGTAGCAGGGATGGGGCCGTCCAGCGTTCGTTGCCGGACGACAGCTTGTTGGGGACGGGCTTGGACCCTGGTCGAAAATCTGTCAAGATAGAAAGTGCTATGACAGTCTCGACATCTTCCCAAGTCTTTGCCGGCCGGATTGGCCGGATCGAGGTTTCCGCGACCATGGCAGTGGCCGCGGAGGCCGCCAAGCTGCGCGCGCAGGGCGTCAACCTGGTGGATTTCGGCGCCGGGGAGCCCCATTTCAACACGCCGCGCCACATCAAGGATGCGGCCATTGACGCCATTAACGACAACTTTACCCGCTACACGGTGGTTCCGGGCATTCCCGACGTGCGCCAGGCCATCGTCGACCGTCATGCGACCGACTTCGGGTCGGACTACGGGCTGGATGAGGCCATCTTCACCACCGGCGGCAAGCTGGCGCTCTTCAACGCCATTCAGATCCTGGTGGACCACGGCGACGAGGTGATCCTGCCCGTTCCTTACTGGGTCAGCTTCAAGGACATCATCCAGTACGCCGGCGGCACGGTGGTTTATCTCGAGACCAGCGAGGCGGAGGGCTTCCGCATCACGGCCGAAGCCATCGAGAAGGCCATCACGCCCAAGACCAAGGCCATCATCCTCAACTCGCCGTCGAACCCGGCGGGCTCGGTGGTCTCGGCCCAGGATCTGGAACAGATCGTCCGCATGGCGGAAGACCGCGGGATCTACCTGCTGCTGGACGAGTGTTATGTGTATCTCAACTATGCCGGCAAGCCGTTCTCCGGCGGTAAGTTCACCTGGGCCAAGGAGCACATTGTGGTGCTCGGCTCGCTGTCCAAGACCTATGCCATGACCGGCTGGCGCGCCGGCTTCGCCCTGGCCTCAAAGAAGGTGGTGGCCAACCTCAGCAAGCTGCAATCGCAGTCCACGTCGAACGCCACCAGCATTGTGCAGAAGGCCGCCATTGCCGCTCTGGACGGTCCGCAGGATTGTGTGAGCGTGTTTCGCGCCGAGTTCATCGAACTGCGCGACTACATGCTGGCCCGGCTGAAGGAGGTTCCCGGCATCACCTGCACCAAGCCGCAGGGCGCATTCTACGTCTACCCCAACATCTCCGCCTACCTGGGCAAGGGCGGCATCAAGACCGCTACGGAGATGGCTACGCGGCTGCTCCACGAGGCGCATGTGGTGACCGTTCCCGGCGAGGCGTTCGGCACCCGCGAGCATCTGCGCCTCTCTTATCCGGTGACCGAGCTGAACATCCTTGAGGGAGTGCGCCGGATGAGGGAGTTTCTGACCAAGCTGGAGTAGGGCGGAGCGGGCGGGCCGGGGCTCGCGGACTGCGAAAGGAGTTGCTGCTTCTTGGCCCAGGGAACGGAAGCCGTTACTGGGACCGTCCGGTTTCTTGGGTAAGCGAACTGGCTGATGCTGCCGAGCTATGCGCGCTGCAATGCTTGCGAGCAGCGCGGCTGGCGATGCGCCCGCCCGCTCCTCCCCGTACAATAAAGCCATGTTCCGCGATCTGGCCCCGCTCTTCAAATACATGCGCCGCTACCGCTGGGGATACCTGTGGGGCACGCTTTCGTGTATTGCCACCAATGCCGTCGCGGTGCAGTTTCCCAGGGTTTTGCAGGTGGCCATCGACGAGATGAAGCATGGGGTGACCCGGGAGAGGATTCTGCTCTTTTCCGGGCTGCTGGTGGCCATCTCGCTCGTCAAGGGCGTCTTTCTCTATGCGCAGCGATGGATTCTCATCGGCATCTCGCGGGAGATCGAGTTCGATCTGCGCAACGACCTCTTCCTCCACCTGGAGCGGCAGGACTCTGGCTTCTATCAGCGCTACCGCACCGGCGACATCATGGCCCGGATGACCAACGACCTGCAGGCGGTGCGCATGCTGCTCGGCCCGGCGCTCATGTACAGCGCCAACACGGTCTTCTTCACCGTGGGCGCGCTCTTCTACGTGCTGCGCATCAGCCCCTGGCTCACGCTGGTCGCGCTGGCGCCCATGCCGCTGGCCAGCATTCTGGTGCAGTACCTGGGGCGCAGGATCCACGACCGCTTCGAGCGCATCCAGGCCAGCTTCTCCGAGATCTCGTCGCAGGCCCAGGAGAACTACTCCGGCGCGCGCCTGATCCGCGCCTTTGCCCGCGAGGAGTCCGAGATCGGGCTCTTCGAGCGGCTCAACCGCCGCTATATCGGGCGCGCGCTCCGGCTGGTGCAGCTGATGGGCATGCTGTGGCCCACGCTGGAGTTCATCCTCGGCGTTTCCATGGTGATCACGCTGCTGGCCGGCGGCCACCTGGTGCTCTCCCATCGCATCTCCGTGGGCGACTTCGTGGCCTTCAACACTTACATGATCATGCTCATCTGGCCCATCATCGCCGTGGGCTGGGTAGTGAATCTCTTCCAGCGCGGCACGGCCTCAGTCAAGCGCATCGACGAGTTGCTGAAAGCCGAGCCGGCCATCGACGACCGCGCCGCCGATCCCGCCATTCCACCCGGCGCCGTGCTGCGCGGCGAGATCGAGTTCCGCCACCTCAGCTTCAGCTACGGCGAGACGGAGGTGCTGCGCGACATCTCGCTCGAGATTCCCGCCGGCTCCAGCCTGGCCATCGTCGGCCCCACCGGCTCGGGCAAGTCCACGCTCGTCAACCTGATCCCGCGGCTCTTTGAAGCGCCCGAGGGGGCGCTGCTCATCGACGGCCGGCCGGTGCGCGATTACCCCCTCGCGGTGCTGCGGCGCAACATCGGTATGGTTCCCCAGGAGACATTCCTCTTTAGCGAGACCATCCGCGAGAATCTGACCTTCGGAGCGCCCCATGCCGGCGCGGAGGAGATGCGCGAAGCCACCGAGGCCGCTCACATCCGCCAGGAGTTCGATGAGTTTCCGCAGGGTCTGGAGACCATGGTCGGCGAGCGCGGCGTCACGCTCTCCGGCGGACAGAAGCAGCGCTCGGCCATCGCCCGCGCCCTGCTGCGGCGCCCTGCCATTCTGATCCTCGACGACGCTCTGGCCAGCGTGGACACCTACACGGAAGAGCGCATCCTGGGCGGGTTGCGCGGCTATACCTCCGCCTCCACCACCATCCTGATCTCGCACAGAGTCTCCACGGTGCGCAGCGCGGACCGGATTGCGGTGCTGGACCAGGGCAGGATTGTGGAGCTGGGCAGGCACGAGGAGTTGCTGGCTCTCGATGGCTATTACGCCGGCCTCTTCCAGAAGCAGCAACTGGAAGAGGAGCTCACCGTGGCCGGATAACGGAAACGGGGACTAGGGACTAAGGGACTAGGGAACATTCTGCGGCGGCGCTCATTAAGGACGGAACGTTTACACGCGTCGAGAGAAGACAGGGTGCTTTTTAGTCCCTTAGTCCCTAGTCCCTTAGTCCCTGTCCTTCACGCATTCCAACTGGAGCCAGCTGATGAGTCCGCGCCGTACTCGTCGCCGTCGAAGCGCGTCGGCCTGCGCCCGGAGGCCAGCGACGGCAGCTGGGCCGGCGCGGGATTGACTGCGGGATCCTTCGCCACCTGGCGCCATGCGTCGCGCACGTTGCGCACGCAATCGATGGCATGCTCGAACTTCCGCCGCGACGCCGATTGCGAGGCCTGCAGGATCTCAGAGAAGATGGATGCATAGAACTCGCTGAGCGCCTGCGCCGGCCGGCCGCCCACATCCATTCGCAGCCGGGCCTGCAGATGAATGATGATATCCAGCGCGCGCTTCACGGCATTGCGGCGGCTGGCCGCGTCTCCGCGCTCGACGGCCGCCATGGCGCCGTAGAGAAAACGGATGATCCCGTCATACAGCGCCACCACCAAATCGACGGCCGAAGCGCCGTCCAATGCATGTTCCCGATAACTTCCCATCCGGATAAAGCTCCTTAGCCGTTTGTATTCTGGTCATAGCCGGTGATGGCCGAGTAGAGTTCGTTGACGCCCTCCAACTCCGTGGGCAGTTGCTCCATGATCTGATTGGCGGTGTTCAGCTCTGTCGTCAGGCTCGTCTGCTCCGCGGAGATCACGCTGTCCTCTCGGGTGATATCCGCATTCAGAGTGGATTCGACGCTGCTGTTGGAGCTTTGGGCCAGTTTGAGGATGCCCGTTGAAGAACCGGTTCCGGCGTTGTTCAGCGTAGCGGCAAACGTCATTCCCCAACTGTTCGCGTTCTGGAAGAGGCCCTGTACGCCGCTGTAGTCGGAGTTGAGAAGCGAATCGAGCGCGGTGGCGTCCAGGGTCAGCGACCCGTCGCTGTTGACGCTGATGCCGAGGCTGGTCAGGCCGGCGATGTCCGACGAGTTGGTGTAAGCCAGCGTCGAGTTGGTCTTGCTGGTGGTGTCGAGCAGGCTGGAGGAGACCGTCAACACTCCCGTCGAGCCGACTGTGCCCGAAACCAGGGAGAGGCTCGATACGCCGTCATTGGTCACGACCGTGGCCGTAACCCCAAGGCCGGAGGTGGTGATCTGGCTGGCCAGGCCGGCCAGATTGTTGTTTGACGGATCGACGGTGATGGTCTTCGGCGTGCCCACGCCCACCTGAATGGTGACCGAACCCTCGAGCAGGTCGGTGCTGCTGGGCAGAGCGCCCAGGGAGCCGGTGTCTCCCGTGGTGCTGGTATAGCCGACGGTGTCGGTGTAATACTGCGGCGTATCGCTGTTGGCGACGATCGAGGAGTTCACGATCAAGGCGCCGGTGGAACCCGCGGTGCCCGAGTCCAGCGTCAGGGTGGATTGGCCGTTGGCGGTAACAATGCCGGCCGTAACTCCGATATTGGCGGCGTCGATTGCCGCTGCCAGCCCGGAGAGCGTATTGACCCCGGCGCCGGCGTAGTAGGTGTTGGCAGCCGGCGGAACCGTCGCCGCGCCCAGCACAATGGTCTGCGCCGTCCCCGTGCCCACCTGGATGCTCATCGAGCCGGAGAGCGTGGTGTCGTTGCCGGTGGAGATGGCATCCAGATAGCCGTTGGGATTTTGCATGTTGATGCCGCCCAGAAGATCCTGCTGCAAGAGCGAGAGCGTGGGAGAACCGAAGAGCGGCTCAGCGGTTCCCGAGCTGGTCAGGCCTACCTGCGCGTTCATGGCGCTGATCAGCGAGCTGTAGTCGCTCACCATGGTGGTGACGGTGCTCTCGACCCCGGCGTTGTAGTTGCCGATCACCACCTGCACCTGCTCGAGGCTTAGATCCGATTCCGTGGCGCTGGGCGCCAGCAACTGGAAGGTCACGCCGGGAATGAGATTGGTGACCGTGTTGGAGGCGCTGGTGAGGGAGACGCCGTCCACAGTGAGGTTGGCGTCCTTGGGGAGGACGCCGAGGTTATAGCCCAGCGGGGTGTTGGAGTTGGTGACGTCGGTGATCGTATTCGCGCTGTATACGATGCCCCCGGCTGCGCCCGAGGTGCCCGAGACCAGGCTCAACTGGGAACCGGTGGAATCGGTCAGCACGCTGGCGGTGATACCCACGCCCGAGGCGTTGATGGCCTTGGCCAGCCCGGCGAGCGTGTTGTCGGACGATGTGAGCGTGATGGTCTGGGGCGTACCCGAGGCACCCACCTGGAGCGTGATGGACCCAGAGAGCTTGTCGGATGCGTTGGTGACCTTGTTGAGATAGCCGCTGGAGGTCTGGGCCAGATTGGTCACCGTCACCGCATGCGTTCCCGCAACCGCGGAGTTGGTGGCCGAGGTCAGCTCCAGCACGTTGGTGTCGGAGCTTGATCCGGTCTTCTGCGACAGTACGCCCGTCGCCTCGGTTAAGGAACTCATGTCGTTGGAAAGATTGGACAACAGGGTTCCCAGGCTGGAGATAACCGTGTCCTGGCTCTGAAGCGCAGTCAACTGATTCTTCCAGGGCGTCTCCACATTCTGCAGATTGGCCATGATGGCCGCGACGGTCGAGCTTACATTGAATCCTTGACCGCTGGTAGGCGACCCGAAATTCAGTCCTACTATGCCCATCGAACCCTCCTTCGAAAACTCAAGCAGCCGGAAAACCAACTGCTGCCGAGTCAAATTAGAGAAGCCTCACCGACCTTCAAGAAGCCGCGGAGAAACTCTCCCGCGCAATCAACTTATCGGCTTTGCAAGGGCGCGGCATTAGCAGCTTGCGGTGAAAGTCCCAATTGCTTAAGACTTCCCTCCGGGGCTAAAGCCCGGCGTTGATTCTATTGCGTTTGCGGCACGACTGAAGTCGTGCCCTTTCAAAACTCGACTTTCGCCGCAGGCTGTTGGCAGCGCTATCTCGAGGCCGCATATCTTCTCCGGGCTTTCCATTTGCTCGCTGGCGCAAAGCAGGGCGTCCTTGCGGACGCCCTGCTTTGGTTAACGGCTTGCGCCGGTTCATTCCATCCCAGCGACGAAACCTCCGCCGGGAACCTTGGTTACTGGAGCAGCTTGACGACTTCCTGCTGCATGGAGTTGGCCTGGGCCAGGGCGGAGATGCCGGTCTGGCTCAGAATCTCGTACTTGGACATGTTGGAGGTTGCCGAGGCATAGTCGGTGGCTTGCACCGCGTTCTGCGCCGATTGCACGTTTTCCTGCTGCGTGCTGAGCACCTGGCTGACTGAGCTCAGCGTGTTGATCATGGCGCCGATGTAGCCGTCCTGCGCCGCCACGTCGCTGATGGCCGTGTTGAGATCGCCCAGAGCTGCCTGCGCGCTGGCGGCGGTGGTCAGATCGGTCTGGCTGAGCGACTGGCCAGCCGCGTCGGAGTAGCTGATGGTGGCTGTTCCGCCGGTGCCGTTCAGATCGTTCGACAGGCCCTTTGTCAACGTAGTTGTGGTGTTGGCGCCGGTGCTGGTGTCGGCAACCGAGCCGCTGATTCCCACGCTATAGTACGCGGAGGAAGTGACGCTTTGGTTGGGGGTGCTCCAGACCAGAGGCGCATTGGTGTCGGAGGCGTCCAACGCCGCGGATACGGTGGGCGTGGTGTTGAAATCGGCGGAGTTTGCCGAGGCAAAGGTCATGGCCGTGCCCGCCGAGTTGAGCGTGGCCGTGATTCCGTAGTTGCCGGCGTTGATGGTCTGCGCCAGTTCGGTCATGGTGGCGGTTCCCGGCGTCGAGGTGGTAGCCGCGGTGCCGAGCGTAATGCTCTCCGTGCCGATGGTGAGCGTGCCGGATAGCGTATCGGTGGACGCCGTAGGATGCGCTGCGGTCGATATCGGCAAGGACAGTGTTCCCATGGTGGTGGAATTGGCGGCGTTGCCGGTGGTCGGCGTGCCCGTCAGCGAAAGTGAGGTCGAGGTTACGCCGGTGGAGTACAGCATTGGCGCGGCGCTGCCGGTATTCGCGGTCGTTGCAATGGTCATGACCGTACCGGCGGAATTGACCGTGGCGTTGAGCAGGAGAGCCGCGGTTGTAACGGTTGCGGCGTTGATTTGTTTCGCCAGGTTGGCGAGGGTGTCGGTTGTGCCGGCGGTACCCAGGTTATAGGCAGTTTGCGTGCCGTTGGCGCCTGTGAGTTCAAGGGTGCCACCGGTCAGGGTGTCGTTCGCATTGCTCACCGACACCGTGCCCAGCGTCGCCGCTGCGCCGCCGATGGCGATGAAGTTAGTTTGCGCCACCACGGCGGTGCCCGTGGTCGGGGCGCTGTCCTGGACCAGGCTATGGGTCCCAACGGACATGACCGAGCCGGCTGCCAGGGCGGCTGTCTGGGTGAACGTCACCATGGTATTGGCTGCGTTCACCGCGGTAGTGAGGCCGGCGTTGTTGATGGTTGTCTGTTCCGCGGTATTGGCCATGAACTGAGTAATCGTTTGGCCGCCCAGGTTGACAGAACCGGCCACGTCGCCTGTTGCCGCGGTGAAACTGAGAACACCGGTGAGCGTATCGGTGGCCGATGCGGCAGAAAGAGTGCCGGCCACGGCGCCCAGCGCGGTTTGCACGCCCACGGCGGCGCCGAGGGTAACTGTGGTGGGAGCAGCCTGCGCGTCGGTGATGTTGGTTCCGGCGACGGTTACCGCGGAGTCGGCCGAGGTCAAAGTCATGACCGTGCCGGCGGCGTGGGTTCCGGTGCCATTGGTGGTGGATGCCGTGTTGGTGGAGGCCGTAACCCCATACCCGGCGGCGTTGATAGTCGCCTGCAGGTTGGCCAGCGTATCGGTGGAGTTGGCGATGCCCAGGGTGATGGCGTGGGTTGCTCCGTTGGAACCTACGACATTGAGCGTGCCGCCCAGCGTATCGTCGGCTTGGGAGACGGTCACAGTGCCCACTTCGCCCGCGCCATTGGTGTAACCGGCGGCAGCGGAGTTGTTGTTGACGCCGACGCCCGCTCCGGAGATGATGATGCCGGTGTCGTTTGCTCCAGTCTGCAGAGCACTGTTGGCGTCATTTGCGGCCACAGCCGTTCCGGTTGCCGCGGTTCCGGCGTTTACGGCCGTTCCGAAGCTGGCGGTCAGGCCCAGACCCGAGTTGTTGATAGCGGTGATCAGGCCCTGCGCGGTGTTGGCGTAGTTGGTGCCCGCGCCCACGGCGATATTCGCAGTGGCCGTAACCGCCGAGCCGTTTGCTCCCTTGGTCAGATAGTTGACGGCAACCGTGGTGGTGGCCGTGGTGGCGCCCAACGTATCGGTTACGGCCGCATTCTTGCCGCTGCTCGACAGGTCGATGAACACGTTGTTGGTGCCGTTGCTGTAGGCCATGGCGCCGCTGGTGTCGCCCACGTTGGAGGCGGACAGGGAGCGAATGTTCAGAGCGGAGATCGAGGAACCCTGCGCCGATGAGTCGCCGGTGTAGATGTTGGTGTTGGAGTTGAAGACCTGCTCCTGGTTATAGGTGGTGGTGGAGCCGATGTTCGAGACTTCGGAGAGGATCGACTGGTACTCCTGGTTTGCGGCCAGGTCCTGGGTCGAGTTGAGGGTGCCGTTCGAGGCTTCGGTAGCCAGCGTAACGGCCCGGTTGAGCAGGCTTGTCACTTGCGAGAGCGCGCCATCGGCAACCTGCAACAGGCCTACACCTTCGGTGGCGTTGGTTTGCGATTGCATCAGGGCTTGCCGGTTGGCCTGCAGACCGTTGACCAGCGAAAGGCCCGCCGCGTCGTCCGCGCCGGAGTTGATCTTCGAACCGGAAGACAACTGCTGCAGGACGGTGGACAGGCTGTTGTTGGTGTTGTTGAGGTTGTTTTCCGCGTAAACGGCATTGAGGTTATTCAAGACACCCAGGGACATGGGGTTCTCCTTGTAGATGCGTGGATTTGCGGCCCGTCCCCGTGAGTGCCCCCATTTTTGTTCAACCCTGGGTTGCTGCTTCCGGAGCGGTAACCGCCGCATCTTGCCCGTTCTTCGGCATGGGAGTTATGGACTTTATCCAACCGCCGTTTGTGTCCCGGCGGGGACATTTCTTTCTTTTTCGTTCTAAATCTTTAACTTTTCCCCGCATCTGCCGATAACACCACCGAAGGAGTTTCCAGGCGATGATCGAACTTACCCGGCTGAACGGCAAGCCCATCGTGCTCAACAGCGATTTGATCAAGACCGCCGAGGCCTCGCCTGATACCATGCTCACGCTGATCAACGGGGAAAAACTGATTGTGCGCGAGCCATGCGCCGAGGTGACGGAGCGGGTGCTCGAATACCGGGCGCGCCTGCTGGCCGCTGTGGCCCAGCGTGTTTCCTATGGCGTTGACCTGCGGAATGTCGTCTCCATCGCCAGCTTCGACGTGTCTGGCCAATTCAATATGGCGGCGGCTCCGAAACACGATCCGGAACCCGGCAGTTGAACGCAGTTCGGGGCTTCGCACCCGGCTTCCGAAGGTGCTTTGCGTGAGGAAGGCGAGCCATGGATAAGGCGAGTATCGGCGGAGTGCTGCTAGCCATTGCCGGCATCGTGGCCGGGTTGCTGCTGGAGGGCGGCAACCTGGGCCAGATTTTGCAGCCGACCGCGGCCCTGATCGTCTTTGGAGGCACCCTGGGCGCGGTGCTGCTGCAGTTTCCGCTCACCACGGTTATCGCCGCGTTTCGCAGCCTGGGGCACGTCTTTTCCGCGCCGCGGAGGCAGAACGACGAGCTGATCCGCCTGCTGATGTCCTTCGCCAACAAGGCCCGCCGCCAGGGCGTGGTCAGCCTGGACGCCGACCTGCAGGCCATCCAGGATCCCTTCCTCAAGCGGTCCCTCATGCTGGCCGTGGACGGCACCGAGCCCAGCGACCTGCGCAAGATCATGCGCGTCAGCCTGGACTCCACCATGGAGCACGAGGAGCGCCTGCCCATGGTCTTCGAGTCGGCGGGAGGATTCTCGCCCACCATCGGCATCCTGGGCGCGGTGCTGGGATTGATCCAGGTGATGCAGCATCTGGACGATATGCAGGCGGTGGGGCGGGGCATCGCCGTGGCCTTTGTGGCCACTATCTATGGAGTAGGCATTGCCAATCTCTTCTTTCTGCCCTTTGCCGGCAAGATGCGCATCCGCATCCACGATGGCCAGCAGCGGCGCGAGATGATGCTGGAGGGCGTGATCTCCATCCTCGAAGGCATGAACCCGCGCATGCTGGAGGTGAAGCTGGCCGGCTTCCTCGACGACGCCAGCCGCAGCAGGAAGGAACGGGCGGCATGATGCGCGAGCGGCGCAAGAGCAACCTCAGCCGCGACCGCTGGCTGGTCTCCTATGCCGACTTCATCACCCTTCTGTTCGCCTTCTTCGTTGTCCTCTACGCCTCGTCGCAGACCGACAAGAAGAAGCAGGCGATGGTATCGGAGTCCATCGAGACCGCCTTTCGCGCCCTGGGCCTGTTTGCCGATACCACCCGCCACCCCAGCGCCAACAGCAGCGCCGGCCAGGGAACCGAAGCGCCGGTCATGCCCATGAACATCGTGATGGGGGAGGATGTGCTGGCGCCCGCCAAAGTCAAACAGGATCTGGAAAAGGTCCGCCAGGAACTCGAACAGACGCTATCCAACCAGGTCGCCCAGCACACCGTCTCCATCCAGATGGGCCGGGACGGGCTGGTCATCAGCCTGCGGGAGGCGGGCTTCTTCGACTCCGGCTCGGCGACGCCCAAGCCCGAAACGCTCGCCACCCTCCGTCAGATCGCAACTTCGCTGGGCCGCACCCCCTACGATCTGCGCATCGAGGGGCACACCGACAACATTCCCATCCACAACGCCGAATTCGATTCCAACTGGGAGCTTTCGGCGGCCCGCGCCACGCACATTGCCCGCATCTTCATTGACCTGAAGGCCATGGCGCCGGCGCGAATCTCGGCTGCCGGATACGCCGAGTTCCATCCCGTGGCCAGCAACGGCACCGCCGAGGGCCGCGCCGAAAACCGGCGCGTCGATCTGGTGGTGCTGCCGCGCACCAAAATCGATTTCTCCGCGCCCGGCCTGCCCCAGCCAACCGGCGCCTGGCGCAAGATCACCGACGACGACTGAGCCGAGCTAACTGATCCCCAGCACCTTCACGATCACCCGTTTGCGGCGCTGGCCGTCGAATTCGGCATAGAAGACCCGCTGCCACGTGCCCAGATCCAGCCGACCGCCGGTCACGGGCAGCGTGGTCTCGTGGTGCAGTAGCAGCGACTTCAAATGCGCATCCCCATTGTCCTCGCCGGTGCGGTGGTGCTTGTAATCGGGCCGGGCCGGCGCCAACTCCTCCAGCCACTTCTCAATATCCTCGATCAAGCCGCTTTCCAGGTCGTTCACGTAGATCGCCGCGGTAATGTGCATGGGCGACACAAAGCACAATCCATCCTTCACGCCGCTGCGGCGCACAATCTCTTCCACTTGATCGGTGATGTGCACCATCTCCCGCCGCTTCCGCGTCTGGAAGACCAGATACTCCGTGTGACTCTTCATCGCGCCTCCCGGCATGAACGGCTCCGAGCGGAAAGCATCGGACCAGCTCACCCATTATTCTAGAGACAGCCGTGACCGCAACCGATCCTCACACCGCCGGACGAGGATTCCCTGACGTGAAGACGCAGCGCCAGCCCAGTCCCGCCCAGCGCCTGCGCCGGATGCACGACCGGCTCGCCGAGGCGTATGGCCCGCAGCACTGGTGGCCGGCCGAGACTGCGTTCGAGGTAATCCTGGGCGCCTATCTCACTCAGAACACCGCCTGGACGGCCGTCGAACGCTCCCTCGCCAACCTGCGCGCGGCGGGAGCGCTCACGCTCGACGGTCTGCGCGCGCTCAGCCCCGGCGATTTGGAAAGCCTCATTCGACCATCCGGCTTTCATGCCCGCAAGGCGCCGGCTCTCAAGGCGTTCGTGGCCATGCTCGACGAGGCGTTCGCCGGTTCGCTCGATACACTGGCGGCTACCCCAACCGCGACACTTCGGCGCCGCCTGCTGGCTCTGCCCGGAGTGGGTCCCGAGACCGCCGACGCCATCCTGCTCTATGCTCTCAACCATCCCGTTCCCGTAGCGGACGAGTATCTCCGCCGCATCGCCGGGCGGCACGGGCTGCTCACGGCCCCACCCGGCGGCAAAGGCTATGATTCCCTGGCCGATCTGACCCGCCAAGCCTTCGCCTCCGATCCTGTGCAGGATCGCCCACGCCTTTTCAACGAGTTTCACGCCCTTACGGTGGCCGTGGGCAAAGCGCACTGCGGCAGACGAGCGCGCTGCGCGAACTGTCCCCTGGCCGCGGACCTCGAATTCGCGGCTTCCGCATAGAATCCGCGCGCCGGGAAGCGGCCGCAAACCGAGTAGCTTCCGGATGCTTACCGGGATACAGGTGCGGGCCGAAGCAAATTCCTTCGACGGAAACTCCTGGCAAGTCGCCGCCAGTCCCACTCGGCTTTGGATCGGCCACGCGACATCATTCATTCGGGAAGTGAAGGTTGGGAGCTGACGGTGGCCTGAACACCGGGGTTGGCCGCACCGAGGTGCTCATCTTGTCTTTCACGCTGTGCGCCAGCTTCTCAATTTCCGCAAGCTTGTGAAGCTGTTCCGGAGTGAGCGAGTCCGGATGCTGGCTGCTTATCTCGGCATTCAGTTCGGTGGCCAGCTTGAGCAGCTTGCCGGTGTCCTCGACCATAGACTTTTGCCGCAGGGCGTTAAGCGCGCGCAGACGCCTTTCATCGTCTGGCGAATACTGCCCATCCGCGTCCGTAAACGGGTCGCGCGCGCCCTGGCCCATCGACTGCGCGGACGAGCCGTGCGGCGGCGGAGACCCGTTCTGCGCGCCGCCCGGCAACGCCAGCAGCAGCGCGAGGCACAGCGTCTGGCGCACGCGTTGGGAAACCCACCGGCTGGAGGTGCGCTTCGACGATGCGGATTCCGGCCCGCGCATGGTCATTTGCCTCGAAATAAGCTTCCTTTTCTTAAAGCCGAAGGTTCCCTCAGCTTGCCCCGATCGTGAGCTTCATCTTCTCCTTCACGTCGTGGGCCAGCTTCTCGATCTCGTCGGCCTTGCGAATCACGGTGAGCGAGAGCGTGTCCTTGGTGGTCTTGTCCACCTCGGCCTTCAGCTCGGTAGCCAGCTTGAGGAGCTTGGCGCTGTCCTCGGCAATCTGCTTCTTGCGTTCGATGTTGGCCGCTTCGAAGTTGGTTTGTTTGGTTTGCTGTTCCTGCATCTCCATCTGCTGGTTGGCGTCGGGCAGCCGGTTGGGCTGGAGATTGGGCATCTCCGAGTTGACGGGCATTCCCGGAGCCGTCTTCTGGCCCGGTCCGGCGACGCCGGCGATGACCGCCAAGGCGGCAAGGCAGGCGAGAATCCGCCCCCAATGAGGCCTCCGGGGCTGTCCAGCTACCCGTGCGCCGCCCGGCGCGTCTGGGTGATCTTGGCTGTTTTTAGACTGCATGGGGAACCTCCAGGATACGGGGATGCAATTCGATCTTCCTCTGGCTTGAATCTCTCCACGGCCGGCGCTGCCGGCTTCTCCTGCGGACAGTCTAGTCTAGAAAGAGGAGTCTTGGAATGCATCTTTTCTTGTTGGCGGCAAGGACAGGCTGGTTTGCCGAAGGCCGGCTTCTTGGCCGTGTGCTTGACGAGTGGGGCGTCGATACCCAGGAGTTCATTCGCATCAAGCTGCCGCATCTGGTGGTGATTGCGGCTATCGCTTTTGTACTCAGCCGGTTACTGCACGTCATCACCTTTCACATGATCCGCGCGGCGGAGCGGCACGCGTCTAATCCTAACCACATCGCCCAGGTCAAGACGCTGGCCGGGGTCATCCGCGCCTCGGGGCTGGCCATCATCGGGGTGATCGCCGGCTTGCAGTTCCTTGATGCCCTGGGAGTGAATCTGGCGCCCCTGCTGGCCTCGGCCGGGGTGGCCGGAATCGCCATCGGCCTGGCCGCGCAGAACATCGTGAAAGACATGCTTAACGGCATTCTCATCCTGATCGAGGACCAGTTCAATGTGGGCGACTCGGTGCGCCTGGCCGGGCTGTCCGGCACCGTGGAGGCGATGACCCTGCGCAAGACCACGGTGCGCGACTATGACGGCACCCTCTACGTAATTCCCAACTCGCAGATCACCACGGTGGCAAACCTGAGCGCCGGCTACTCCCTGGCCACGATCAACGTGAGCGTGGACTTTTCGGCAAATCCCGACGCGGTGGTGGAACTGCTGAAGGGCATCGCCATGGATATCCGCTCGAGCGAGGAGTTCCGGGAGGTCTTTGTCGCCGACCCTCAGATTCTGGGCGTGGATGCCGTGAAGGGCTCCGAAATGATCTTCCCGGTGGTCTTCAAGACCGTGGCGACCAGGCAGTTCGCTCCGGTGCGGGAGTTTCGCCGCCGGGTCCGGCTGGCGCTGGAGGAGCGCCACATGCTCCCCGGCGACCCCAACCGCGTCTTCACCACATTTCTCGAGAGGAGCGCGCCAAGACCCGGCCAGCAAGCACAGGAAGCCGCGCCGGAGTGCGACCCGACCCTGCTCAAGCCGCAGGACGGCAATCCCTTCGCCGGCGAGTAGCGGCTTGGCGAGAATCCCACCCTAGCCGCAACAATCCGCCGCGGCGGACGGCAAGGGTGAGGCACCCAGGCGGCTTGACGCTCCAGGTCATGATGGATAACCGGGCGAGCGGGCTCCTATGACCGGCGGGGGGCATCGGCGGGGTGGAGAACAGCGCGATTTCGGCCCCCGGCTTTGGCGGCATAAAGAGCCTCGTCGGCGGCTGCGAGGAGGGCTTCTGAGCTTTTGGATCCCGCGGATGGGTCGAAGACGATGGCGCCCATGCTGCACGTGATCGCGAACCCGGCCTCTGCCGTGTGAATCTGGAGGTTGGAGATGGAGGCATGGAGTCTGGCCAACCTCTCTGCCGCGCCCCCGCGTGGAATCTCGGTCAGCACCAGCAGGAACTCCTCTCCGCCGTAGCGGCCGGCATGGTCATAGACGCGAATGGCCGCGCCCACGGCGGCGGCGAACCAGCGCAGCGCCTCGTCGCCGGCCTGATACCCATAGGCGGCGTTCACCTGCTGGAAGTTGTCCAGGTCGACCAGCACCACCAGGAGAGTGCCGCCCTCGCGCCGGGTACGGTCCATCTCCGCAGCCAGCTCACCCAGGATTCCCGCGCGATTCAGCATTCCGGTGAGGACGTCGTGCGCCATCTGGATGCGCAACTGCTCGCGGCTGAGTTCGAGTTCGCGGGTGCGCTGATCGACCAGGCGCTCCAGTTCGCGGCTCTTCCGGCGCTGATGCCGCGCGCGCAGCAGGTCGGCAACCAGCAGCACCACCATGAGGCTAAGCAGGCAAAGCTCGAGGAGCCGGACGACGCCGCTATGCGCCGCCAGCCAGGAAAAGCCGCCCTGGCCCGCCGTCAGCACATTCGCCGCAAGGCTTCTGAATCCCTGCGCTTGCCGGTGAGCGAGCAGCGCAGACCACTGCGCATGAAGGCCAACTGAAAGCACCGGCCAACACGCCAGTCCCCGGAGGATTGCAAGCCACTGTTTCACAGCGGGACCCCTGCGCGGGAAATCCGCATCGCATTGGTTTCATCGGCAGTATAGGCCGGAAACTAGACTTTCTCTCGGCGTTTCTATCCGGCGATGGTTCCACGGGGGCATCTCTGGCTCGACTGCATTCTCGGATGCGGACTCGCCTGCCAATCGCCTAGGCCGGCTGCTCCAGCGCCTCCAGCAGGGCCTCCGCGCCGGCGACGGGAGGCAGGCAGACGCGTCCGCGGCAGACGATTGCCCAAGCCGCGGCTCCATCCAGGGCGGGAACGTGGAGCAGCGTCTCCTCCAGGGCCTCGGGAATGCCCCCCGGCACAAGCCGGCGCGGATCGATCCGCATCACGGTCTTGTTCACGGCAAAGCGCGCCACCGCAGTCGCCTCCATGCGCGCGGCCTCCGGGCCCGAGCCCACCACAACCACCTGCACCGGATCGAGGAGCAGCCGCTCCAGCGCCAGCCCGTAGCTGCCGGCGTAAAGACCGAAGTGCTCCACGATTCCGGCAAAGGAGCCGAGCGTATCTTCGGCTATGTCTCGATACTCGCTGCGCCCGCTCAGCGTCTCAAGGCGCAGCAGGGCCGAGGCGGCGGTGGGGTTGCCGGCCGGGGTGGGCGAGTCCTGCAGCGGCTTACGGCGCGCCCCCAGAGCGCCCAGCGGAGCTGCTCCGTCCCCAGGCGCGGCGGCATCGTAGAACGCTCCCGCCGTGCGGTCGCGAAACCGGGCGATCATGGCGTCGGCCACCTTCACGGCCGCACGGAAATAGTTCATCTCTCCGCCGGCGAACCATGCGTCAATGCAGGCGTGAACGGTGAAGGCATAATCGTCGAGCGTGCCGGGCACTCGATCCGGCGGGGCTGCTTCGCCCTCCCGCGGCAAACCGTAGGCGATCACGTGGAAGAGTTCTTGCTCGCCGTCCCAGGCCTCGGCGAGGAGCCGGTCGAGCGAGCGCAGCGCAAACTCCCGCGCCGAGTCCATGCGCAGCACACGCGCCGCCTCCAGGTAAGCGGTCACGGCCATCGCGTTCCAGCCGGTATAAAGCGTGCGGTCAATGAACGGGGTGGACCGCAGGGCGCGGGCCGCAAGCAGCTTGCGCCGGGCCGAATCCCTGTGCGCGCGAAGTTCGTCCACGTTCCGGCCGGACTGGACCGCCAACTCGCCTAGAGTTTGTTTGACGTGCAAGACGTTCTTTGCCGGGTTGTGGTGCATATCGCCCAGCTCGCCGATATCCCAGTAGCCGGCGGCGAAATCCAGCTCCGCAGGGTTGAGCGGGGCGCGGGCTTCGTCGAGGGTCCAGGTAAAGTAATCGCCGTCGTCATCGAGGTCGATATCCGCGTCCTGCGAGGCATAGAAGCCGCCGCGCTCGCGATCGGTCATGGTCGCGTCCAGCCAGGTGACGATCTCCACCGCGGTCTCCAGAAAGTCCTGGCGGACAAAGCTCTGAAAACCGTGCACGTAGTTGCGCAGCAGTTCGGTATTGTCGTAGAGCATCTTCTCGAAGTGCGGAACCACCCAGCGCTCGTCCACGCTGTAGCGATGGAAGCCGCCCGCCAACTGGTCGTAGACACCGCCGCGCGCCATCTTTTCGAGCGTGGTAGTGAAGGCATCGCGGGCAGGGCCGTTGCCGCGGTTCATAGCCACTTCCAGCAGCAGGTCGAGCACAGATGGGTGGGGAAACTTGGGCTGCGAACCGAAGCCGCCGTGGCGGGGGTCGAAGAGCTTGAGAGCCGAGGCGGCGATCTTGTCCACTAGGGCCAAGGTCAGTTCCCCGCCGCCGCCGGAGAAGCTTTCGTTGTACTCGATGGCAGCCATCACGCTGGCGGCCGTCTCGAGCGCCTCCCCGCGCCGCTCCCGCCAAACCAGCGCCAGCGCCGTTAGAACGCGCCCGAAGCCCGGCCGCCCGTAGCGGTCGTCGGGGGGAAGATATGTGCCGCCGAAGTAGGGCCGGCCGTCGGGAGTGAGAAAGGCCGTCAGCGGCCAGCCGCCCTGCCCGGTGATGGCCGAAACCGCCGCCTGGTAGCGCGCGTCCACGTCGGGCCGCTCGTCGCGATCCACCTTCACGGCCACGAAATGCTCGTTGATGAGCGCGGCAATCTGCGGGTTCTCGTAGGACTCGCGGTCCATGACGTGGCACCAGTGGCACCACACCGCGCCAATATCCAGCAGGATGGGCTTGTCTTCAGCCTGGGCGCGGGCAAAAGCCGCTTCGCCCCAGGGGTTCCAGTGGACGGGCTGATGGCGCGCCGAGCGCAGGTAGGAGGAGGCTGAGTCTTCTAGCAGGTTGGCGGCAGGGGGCGTGGGCGAAGCGTCCTGGTGCATGGGCTGAGAATAAATGGCACAACCCTGAGCGGGCCAGCACGCGACGCGAGATTTACTCCGCCATCCGCGCCCAGGCCATCCCCGCCAAACCCACGGCCAGAATGCCGAGCTTCTCCGCCATCGGCACACCCACCCGGCGCGAAAACACATCGTAGTCCGCGCGCTCGATCCGCTTGAGCAGGCCATGATAGATCGCGACGAGCACCCACAGCGCCGGCCGGCTCTCGCGGTCGATCAGCGGCATCAGCGCCTGCGCGGACTCGTAGAACTTCTCCGCGCGCGCTGCGATCTCCGCCAAGAGCGCTCGCTCGCTGGCCGTGGGCGGCGCGCCCGCAACCCGGTGAAGCAGGGAATCCAGCGAAACGCTGTGGGTTGCCATATCCTCCAGCGGAAGATAGACGCGATTTCGGGCCGCATCCTCGGCCACGTCGCGCAAGATATTCGTCAGTTGAAACGCAATGCCCGTCTCCTCGGCCAGCTTCTCGGCGCGGCTATCCTTGTAGCCGAAGATGCGGATGCAGACCAGGCCCACCACCGAGGCCACCAGGTAGCAGTAGCGGTAGAGATCGGCAAAGGTGGCATAGGTATCCGGCGGTTGGCTTCCCACCCTTTCCGGTCGCCGCGGTTCGCCGCGGCAAACCGAAAGGATGGGGCACCCAGTCTCATCGTTTACCGCCGAATCGGGCGAGCCGGACTTCAGGTCCATGGTGACGCCGGCTACCAGCTCATCCAGCAGGCTCGGGGGGATCGCGAACCGCTCGATCGCATCGCGCACCGCCAGAAAGACCCGGTTGCCGGAATCGCGCCCCTCGCAGACGCCGCGCCAATCCGCCAGCCAGGCATCCAGCCGAGCGCGGCGCTCCCGGCGCGAAATACTCTCGTCGTCCGCCAGATCGTCGGCCTGGCGCATGAAGGCATAGATCGCGCAGATCGCATTGCGCCGCGCCGCGGGCAGCGCCAAAAAGGCGTAGTAGAAGTTCTTGGCCTCGCGCCGGGCAATCGCGCGGCAATGCGCATAGGCCGCGGCCAGCGCGGGCCCGGCCTGCGTGCGCCCGTCCAATGGAACTTCGCCAGTCAATCCGCCTTCTCTGCGCTTCGCGCGCGCCTGCCCAGGCTCAGAAACGGCACCATCTTGGCCGCCACGGCCCACAGCCCGAGCTTGGCTTTGGTACGCTTCGATATGGCCGGCCGGGCGCTCAGCACGTCATAAACTTGCCGTTCGATGGCGCGCAGAATCTCCAGGCCTCCGCGGCTGAACAGGTCCAGGTCCACCGCCAGATCGCGCCGCACCATTCCGATCAGCGGAAATCCCTCCTCAAACATCGCGCGCGTGTAATCCACCTCGCAGCGCATCAGCGCGCGAAACCCCTCCGTCGCAATGCCTTCGGCGATCATCACTTCGCTGACATGAAAGAAGTCCATGTCGGCCTGGGGCAGATAGATGCGTCCGCGGGCGTAGTCCGGGCGCACGTCCTGCCAGAAATTCGCCAGTTGCAGCGCCGAACAGGTGGCATCCGAAAGCCGGAATTGCTCCTCGCCGGTCTCGCCGCAAACATAGAGCACCAGCCTGCCGACGGGGTTGGCCGAGCAGCGGCAGTAGGCCAGCACATCCTCGATGGTCCGGTAGCGTGTGACCGTCTGGTCCTGGCGAAAGGCCTTGAGCAGGTCGGCAAAGGGATCCTTGGGAATGGAGCACTCGCGGATGGTCTCGGCCAGCGCCACAAAGACCGGATGGCGCGTTTTGCCCTCGTAACAGGCATCCAGCTCCCGGCCCCAAAGGTCCAGCAGCGCCAGCGCAACCGCCGGGTCGCGCACCTCGTCGCCCAGATCGTCGGAGATGCGGCAGTAAGCGTAGATGGCATGAAAATGGGGGCGCAGCTCCTTGGGCAGAAACCACGAGACCACATGAAAGTTCTCGTAGTGCGACTCGGCCAGCCGTTTGCAATAAGCGCGCGCCTCGTCGAGCGTGGGTGCAACCTCGGGAATGCGATAGCTCTCAGGCAACGCCGCCCAGCCGCGCGCAATCAACTCCTCCGTGAGCAGCGCTTCCCTCTCCAGCGCCGCCACTTTCTCCGCCGCTTCCGTTTCCCTGTCCTGTTGCTTGGTCGCCTTCCTGGTCATCGCATCGCCTCAGGGCACAATGGCGGTCTTGATCTCGCTGCTGCGCTTCATCAGCTTCTCAAAGACGCGGTTGAGTTCATAGAGGTGGGCATGGCCGGTGATGAAGGCCTGCGCCTGGAAGCGCCCTCCCGCAATCATATCCATCGCCTTGCGGCAGATGGCCGGCGTGTGATGGAAGGTGGAGCGCAGCGTGATGTCGCCGTAGTGGATGCGATTGGTGTCCAGATTCACATGGGTTCCTAGGGCGCACCCGCCAAAGAAGTTCACCGTGCCGCCCTTGCGCACCAGCTCCACGGCTTCCTGCCACGCATCCGGCAGGCCGACCGCCTCGATGGCAATGTCCACGCCGCGGTTCTTCTCCGTCAGCGCGCGCGTCTCGGCGATCGCCTTGCGAATGCTGGCGGTCTGCACCACGTGCGTGGCGCCCAACAGCCGCGCCGCCTCCGCCTGCCCGTCGTGCCTCACAATGGCGATCGTCTGGCAGCCGGCCAGCGCGGCCACGTGTAGAATCATCAACCCCAGCGGGCCGCCGCCGATCACCGCCACCGTATCTCCCGAACGCGCGCCCGAATCCTCAAATCCATGTACCGCGCAGGCCAGCGGCTCGGTCAGCGCCGCGTGCTCCAGCGGCACTCGGTCCGGCACACGGAGCGTGTTCTTGGCCACGATGCGCGCGGGAATGCGGATGAACTCCGCATAGGCCCCATTGTTGAAGAGCAGATCGTCGCAGAGGTTTTCCTGGCCCCGCTCGCAAAAGAAGCACTGCCCGCAGGGGGCAGAGTTCAGCGCCACCACGCGGTTGCCGGCGGCAAAGGCCGTGACGCCATCGCCCGCTTCGACCACGGTCCCTGCCAGTTCGTGCCCGAAGAGCGCCGGGGGAACGATCATGCGCGCGTGATAACCGCGGCGGAAAACCTTGAGGTCCGTTCCGCAGGTAAGCGCCGCGCCCACGCGAACGATCAGCTCGCCCACGGCGGCCTTGGGGATGGGAACCTCCTCGATGCGGATATCTTCGCGGCCGTGC
>Ga0326728_10007767_pt1 | contig 27219 bp, 19 predicted proteins | sample MB3enrmetagenome_FD_207602 | JGI IMG/M metagenome (GOLD analysis project Ga0326728, IMG submission 207602) | Lab enriched peat soil microbial communities from McLean, Ithaca, NY, United States - MB31MN | ecosystem: Environmental > Terrestrial > Soil > Wetlands > Peat | place: USA: New York...
CCGGTCCTAGCAACCTTGAAGTAGCGGGAATTCCGGTAGCTATCCTGGTCGAGAATTCCCTCCCAATATTGTTCCGTGCCGTAGCGGGAAGTCCTCCAGCGAAAGTAGCAGACGCCATCGGCGCCGTGCGCGACGGATTGATAAGCCCAAACCCGATAGAGGGCGGCGGGCGCCTGCCGTCCTTGAAACGCTGCCCACCCCGGCAGGCCGCCTTCCTGCTCCATGATCATGAAGTTCTGATTGTCCTTTGACCCGCGCATCAGGTCGTGGGCCAACGCTTGCCGGGCATAGTGCGAGTAATCCTCTTTGCCCATCGGATAGTTGTCCCAGGCCACGAAGTCCAGCGAGCGGTTCAAGTCGTAGTAATCGATCTCCGAATACATGCCCATTTCGTTGTGGGTGATGGCCTGGTGGGAACCGATCTTGCGCAGAATCGCCACCTGGACGTCCACATACGTGTGCATCGAGTCACTCTGGAAGCGGTCGAAATCGAGGGCCAGGCTGGGGTTGTGCGTGTCATAGAGCGTATTCCAAGGCAAGGGAATTTCCTGCCAATCGTGATAGGTGTGGCCCCAGAAGATAGTGCCCCAGGCGGCGTTCAGCGCGTCAAGGGTGTGGTATTTGCGCTGGCACCACGCCTGAAACGCGGCTCGGCTGGCGGGGTCGAAGCACTTGGGGCCTCCCACCTCGTTGTCGATTTGCCAGCCGATCACTCCCGGGTGGTCCTTGAAATGTTCCGCCATGGCCGTGACAATGCGCGTGGTGGCGGCGAGGAAGTCGGAGTTGTGTACGCAATAATTTCGGCGCGAACCGTAGCGATAGCGCACCCCTTTCTCGTCCATCGCCGCGATGTCAGGATACTTCGCATACAGCCAGGCGGGCGGCGAGGCGGTGGGGGTTCCCAGCACCGCCCGGATGCCGTGGGCGTTCAGCACCTTGAGCGCGCGGTCGAGCCAGGCGAAATCGAAGTGGCCCTCCTGCGGCTCCATCTTCGCCCAGGCGAATTCCCCCATGCGAACGAAGTTGATTCCCGCCGCCTGCATCAAGGTTGCGTCCTTCTCCCACTGGCTCTCATCCCAAGCTTCCGGATAGTAATCCGCGCCATAGATAAACTTTCCGCCGTTCCATTCGATCAAATCGAAGGGCTTCCCCGCCGGCGCCTGTTGACCTCGGAGCGCCAGCCCCGCCAGGAAGTAAACGCACATTAATCCGCATACGACTCTTATCCACAATTGCTTCATGATTGAACCTCGTTCCAAATTTCCATGATGCTAACCGGGATTTCCCGGCATGTCGATGGGGAACCGCGAAATCGGGTCATTGGATCATCGGGCCATCTGGCCATTTGCGATTTGTGATTTGCGATGGGTGATTGAAGCATCGGTTCACCTATCCATCGGGCCATCGGGTCATTGAAAAAATCTTGCCAATACAACTGCCGAGGTATGTTCAAGATTCAAAATTCATAATTCATAATTTCTTATATCTCCCTTTCTTTTCATCAACTTCTGCTCAGAGCGGTTTTAACTAGCTTTGTTTTCATAAACTTCTGCTCAGAGGAGAAAACTGACATTTTTTCTATGCTATTTTTCAATGACTTGTGGACGGTGAGCCCGATTTTTGATTCCCCCTTTTTTTCACCACTTTTTTTGAAAATCATTCTAACTGGCTTAGTTTCAATGATTTGACGGCTCATGTAAATCCTGGGTAATTTCCATAACCACCTTTATTATCATCAACTTCTGTTGAGGAAAACTTTTATCGGCGGTCTTCCTCAGCATCATTTTCACCCAATTACCCGAGGGCAATGGATAGGTGCCAGATGTCAGGTGTCAGGGAACAGGGCCTGGCAGCAAGCTTGATGCTGGGGGAGCCCTGCAGAAACCAGTCCGGCGTCGAGCACCTGGCCCTGACACCTGACTCCTAGCCCCTCGCCCCTCGTACCGGCGCCTAGACCTTTACAACTAGCCGTGGTGCGCGATTTGGCGCTGGCGCCAGTCTTCAAATATGTGGCCAGCATTCGCCATGCCATAGGCCAGAAATATTGCCCATGAGTGAAGGAATGACCCTAAAGCGGTCAAATTGCACCACACCCTTCCTGGGGTTTTCGCAGGGTGAAATTCCTGCCGCCGCCAATTTCCCTCGCGACTCATGAGGTCCGCTTTGCGGTCCGATTCGTCGACTCGGCAGGTCGGAAACTCCGCTGGTCCGATCGGATCGGGCCGGTAATCGGGGGGCAGCAGAGGGTGGATTGAACCAGCACAGCGCGGGATCGCCCACTTCCGCGCAAGTCGTACGGTCGGCTAGCGAACCGTCCGCCCTTCGTCGTAGGGGGACGGCTCGCCGTCCCCTCGTTCCACATTCACCCTGCGAAACGCCCGGCAGGGCAAGCCCTACCCCTACTTCGAGGCCCATTCGAGGGCAACTGAGGTTGTGCGACCCGGAGGCAGCCACGGCCAATCCGTCTTGGGAATTGACTGTAATGCCGTTCCCTAAACAGGGCAACCGGGGCACACATCAGCGGAGGCGGCGCAGTACGTGCCGCCAGACGCCATGGTGCAGCCCGAATCCGTGTAAAATGAACATGTATCTCCTGTGGCGCTCTTGTGCGAAAAACAGCACTGGTCATTCTTACTCTTCTTTAAAACACCAGTCTCGACCGCGTGATGTAAAGCCCGGCAGGCGTCCAAACCAAATTCTGCACGCGTTAGAGAGAACTGGTCGATGTAGGTACGGGCTCCTGCGTCCTGACACAACCCGGCGATAGCTCTGAGTTGATCGGGAACGTGGCGCTCCGCGGGAATGGGCCAATGGAAACCCAAACGATGCAGCGTCTTTAGCGATGCCACGACTCCCTCCGGGTAGGAGGTCCACGAATGCTCGAACATTTGCTCCACGCTCCAGTCGGACGCGGCACGCCGGAACATCTCGAGACTCGCCTCGGCGGCTTTCCGGTCGGACAACAGGCCACGCTTGGCGATGCTTTCCAGGCGGGGGAGGAGCTGCGGCACCAGCACTGCCAGCGGGGTGCGGAAGAGGGCGCTAAAGGGGATATCGCCAATTAACGCGGCCGTCCGGTCAATGGCGTCGTACGCCGCAAGAACCTCCGGACTGGCGTAATCCACGTTGCAAACATGCCGTCGAATTTCGAATGGTTTATCCTCGCGGTCCATTTCCGCCTCCTTTAATCCAGGATTTCCAATCCTCGCTCCCGATTGCCCAAAAACATTCATTCAATCTGAGAACCCATGGCTCCGTATCTTCACAGTAATTCTCGGAAGTTAGCTCTCTCTTATCGACCCCACACCGGGGTCGTCGATTTTATTGAGCAGCCCTGACTTACGCGCCTCAGCACCTCGCTCCGCACGTTGACAAAGAGGTTGTGGTCGGTGAGGCGTGGCCCATGAATCTGCGACACCCGCAGATTACCACCATTAATGAATTCCTCCAAGGTCCGAACCTGCGGGGCAGGGAGCATCGCGTTACGTCCCGGTGCCTGTATCTTTTGACTCAAGTTAGCCCCCATCTCCGCCGAAGATAAGAATGAGGGACCGATTTCGGGCTGGGCGTGTGCATGCCTTCCGGCTTGGGTCCACGCCCGTCTGCGGATGTGGGTTGCGGAGGTCCCTGCCCTGGCATCGGGCGGGGGAACATGATGCGGCTCCACTGGGGGAGCAGCATCCGGCTCCATCGTGGGAGGATTATGCGCCCCCGTGCCGGCGGAGGGTCGGCACGGGGTGAGCTGATGGCCGCGGGCCTTAGGGCCGACACAGAGCCCATGTCGCGCTGGCCTTCAGGCTGGCACGTGCCGGGTAAAGCCCGGCGCTACGATGCCCTCAACCTTGTCAACGGCGGCGAGAACAGACTACGTCAACTTCGGAGGAGCGCGAGCAGGGTATGGATAAAGGGAAGGAGAATGGAAAAGGAGAAGGAAAGGGAGAGAATCTAAGTGCAAGCCTTTCGTGAATCGACCATCCGCTGCAAATTGCTGGGGATTCTCATGCTCACCAGCAGCGTGGCCCTGGTGGGGGCAGGGGTGGCGTTTGGCGTCTACGATGCGCTCACCTTTCGCCGTGCCTTGGGACGCGATCTTGCGACCCTGGCGGAAATCATCGGCCAGAATGGCGCCCCGGCCCTGGCTTCGGGCGACCGCAACGCCGCCTCCCAAATCCTCTCCGCAATGCGCGCCAAGCCTCACATTATGGCTGCCGGCGCCTACTCGCCGGAGGGCAAGCTTCTGGCGGAGTATTACCGCGCCCATGTCCGCGTCCCCCTCCCCCCCCAAGCCTTGCGGGGCGAGGAAGAAATTTCCAGTCTGCACCGGCTGGCGCTGTTCCACCCCATCACCCGGAACGGCGCCGTGGTGGGAGCGATCTACGTGGAATCCGATTTAAAGGAATGGTACGGCCGGTTGTGGCGCCTTGCCCTGATATCCCTGATCGCCACCCTGGCCTCAACCGGCGTGGCCTTGCTCCTTTCATTCCGGCTGCAGCGCCTTGTCTCCGACCCGATTGTGAGTATGGTCCAGGCCTCCCGCGCGGCGATCGGGGAGAAGAAACTTCCCCTTCCGGCGCCCGAGCGCAGCAGGGACGAACTGGGCTTGTTGGGGGACATCATCCGGGAAATGCTTTCCCAAATCGAGGACCGCGAAAATCAACTGCGCAAGCACCGGGAGATTCTGGAATTGCAGGTCGCCGCCCGCACGGCGGAATTGCAGGCCCAGAACACTCAACTCGCGCACGCAAAGTCGGAGGCGGAACAGGCCTGCCGTGCCCAGAGTGAGTTCCTGGCCAACATGAGCCACGAAATCCGCACGCCCATGAATGCCATCATGGGAATGACCGAACTCGCCCTCGACAGCGATCTCGATCCCACGCGCCGGGAATACCTGGGCCTCGTGAGGTCGTCGGCAGAGTCGCTGCTGACCGTGATCAACGACATCCTGGATGTCTCGAAAATCGAGGCCGGCAAGCTGGACATCGATGATGTGGAGTTCAGTTTGCGCGGCTGCCTGGGGGAAGCCCTGAAGACCCTCGCCTTGCGCGCGCACGAGAAGGATCTGGAACTCGCCTTCCGCGTGGTGATGGACGTGCCAGACAGCCTCCGCGGCGACCCCACCCGCCTGCGGCAGATACTATTCAATCTGGTGGGGAACTCCATCAAGTTTACCGACACGGGAGAAGTGGCGGTACAAGTCAGTGTCGAAACGAGCGATGCGCAAAGCGCTACATTACACATTGCCGTCGCGGACACCGGCATCGGCATCCCTCCGGAGAAAAGGCGAGTTATCTTTGAAGCCTTCGCGCAGGCTGACCACTCCACCAGCCGCCGCTATGGCGGGACGGGGCTGGGCTTGACCATCTCGTCAAGGCTGGTGGCGATGATGGGAGGGCGGATGTGGGTGGAAAGCGAAGTGGGGAAGGGAAGCACCTTCCATTTCACGCTGAAGCTTCTGCGGGGGAATCCCGAGGCCAACGCGGGCGCCCTGCCGGACCCCGCCGTCCTCCAGGGCGTGGGCGTCCTGGTGGTTGACGATAACTCCACCAACCGCCAAATACTGAACGAGCTGCTCAGCCATTGGGGGATGAAGCCGACCCTGGCCGAGAATGGAAAGCGCGGGATGGAGATTCTTGAAAAAAACGACGGCGGGGGCGCGGCCTTCCCCCTCATCCTCCTGGATAGCCACATGCCGGATATGGATGGCTTCACTTTTGCCAAGCGCATCAAAGGCGATTCCCGCTTCCAAGGCGCCATCATTATGATGCTGACGTCGGGAGGGCAGCGGGGCGATGCGTCGCGCTGCCGTGAACTGCGGATTTCCGCCTACCTGGTCAAGCCCATCCAGCAGGCGGAACTCCTGGATGCCATCCTCACCGTCCTTGGGCACAAGCCGGAATCTCCCGATCAGCGGCCCCCCTTGGTCACTCGCCACTCGCTGCGCGAGGAGCGGCGGCACCTGCGCATTCTTCTCGCCGAAGATAACCCTGTGAACCAGATGGTGGCGGTCCGCCTGCTGGAAAAGTTGGGACACACGGTGATGGTGGTGGCGAATGGACGCGATGCCGTCCTGATGACCGAGGAGCAGGAATTCGCTTTGGTAATGATGGATGTGCAGATGCCGGAAATGGACGGTTTTGAAGCCACCCGCCTTATCCGCGAAAGGGAGGCCGCCACCCAAAAGCACCTGCCCATCATTGCCATGACGGCGCACGCCATGAAGGGTGACCGGGAGCGATGTCTGGCGGCGGGAATGGATGGTTACATCGCCAAGCCCATCCGGCCCGCGGAATTGCTGGCGGGCATCGAACGGTTCGCCCGCCGCCCCGAGCCCCCCCCGCGCAAATCTCCATCCCCCTCCACGGATGACTGCATCGATTGGCAGGCGGCCTGGGCTAACTTGGAAGGCGACCGCACCCTGTTGAGTGAGCTGGCGCTCTTGTTCTTGGACGACCTGCCCCCGCAGATGGAGGCCATTCATCGCGCCGTTGAGAAGAAGCAGACCCACGACTTGGAGCGCCTCGCCCACCGGTTGAAAGGCTCGGTGGGAAATTTCGCGGCCAAGCCGGCCTTCGAGGCAGCCTTCCGCCTGGAAAAGATCGCCCGTCAGGGGGACCTTAAACAAGCCTCGCAAGCGGTGGACGCACTCGTCTGTGAAATCTCGCGGCTCAGGACCGCTCTGGAGAAATGGGCCCATAACCCGCCTGGAAATGAGGGAACGGATTCCCCCCTCGCCCCGCCGCCTCCCCCGGAGACTTTCAGCACCGGCAAGAATTCGGCAATTAGTAGCCCAGACATCTGACTACGCAAGATACTTTCCGCCGCCCGGGCGCTGGCTGCGGGGTTTCCCTTTGCGGGCATTTTGCCCGATATTTTGGAATTCCTATGATTTATTGTAACCCGCTTGTTTTCAGCATGTTCTCAGCTTCGTTTTTGGAAAAAGCCCTCGGCCGGCCCTTTGCTTTCAAGACCTTCTCAGCTTCGTGGTTTTGTCTGGTATGTGGGCATGAATTTGCGGCGCAATCTACGCGCCGTGAGGCTAGGAGAAATCCGCGTGATCCCGTCAAGAAAATAGGAACTTCTCGAAATTCTCCAGCACCCGGCGGGCGAGTTCTTCTTCGCTCAAATTTTGAAGGCGCGCCAGCTCCTGAGTAACGCCGCGCACGTAGGCGGGCTCATTGCGCTTGCCGCGATAGGGCACCGGCGCCAGGTAGGGAGAGTCCGTTTCGGTCAGCAGGCGGTCCAGGGGAACTAGGCGCGCGGCTTCCCGCAGGTTCTCGGCTTTTTTGAATGTCAGATTCCCCGCGAAGGATATCAGGAAACCCCAGTCCAAAAACGTGCGGGCATCCTCGATGCTTCCCGTAAAACAGTGGAGGATGCCGCCCAAGCCCCCCGGCTCCCAATGGGCCGCTGCAATTTCGCGAAGGTCTGCCCAGGCGTCGCGGCAATGGATAATGATGGGGCGCTGGAGCTCTCGGGCCAACTCCATTTGCCGGATCAGGACCTGTTTCTGCACGTCGCGCGGCGAGTGGTCGTAGTAGTAATCGAGGCCGATTTCGCCCACCGCCACCACTTTGGAATGCTGGGCGAGTTGGAGGATTTTCTCCGCGTGGGAATCCGTGAAGTGCCGTGCTTCGTGCGGGTGAACGCCTACCGAGGCATAAATCCAATCGTGATTCTCGGCGATGGCCAGCGGCGAGTCCAGGCGATCGGGGCCCGTACCCCCGCCCGCGATCAGGATATAGCGAAGCCCCGCGGCGCGAGCGCGTTCGATCACCGCGTCGCGGTCAGGATCGAAGTCGGAGTCGTCGAGATGGGCGTGGGAATCAACGAGAGCTGTCAGTTGTCCGTTGTCAGTTGTCAGTTGCGCTGTCCTCGTCAACTTGAATGGTTTCTGGCGAGCTTCCTATGGACCGAAGAAATGCGTTTAGCTTCGGCGCAAGTTCATCAATGATGGGCCTAATCCGTTTTACATCCGCCGCACTCAGCAGACCTCGGCGATACGCGCGCCTCAGCCAATGCTTCGTCTCGTTCAATGAGCCTCGGGCCATTTTCACAAACCGCCGGTTATCCTGATAACTTCCTCTCCCCGAGCCCTCAGCGATGTTGGCCCCGACGCTATCCGCAGCGCGAACCATTTGCCTTCCAACGGTGTTCTTGGCGAAATGTTCCCACCCAGTGACGACCGTCCACACTTCATCCGCGAGCTTTTCACTGAGTTTGTAAACCTGTAGATTTTCAAAACTGGTCCTTGCCTCCATGGCAGAAAACTCCTCATTTCCGGAGGCAACGGACAACGGACCACTGACAACTGACAGCCGATTACCTCAGCCTCGCTCCATTCGGCACATCTTCCCCGAACGTGACCAGGACAGGCCGGCCTTGCTCGCCAATGGAGGCGGCGACGATCATGCCGTTGGATTCCACGCCGCGCAGTTTGCGCGGGGCGAGGTTCGTTACTACCACCACTTTCATCCCGATGAGTTTCTCCGGCGCGTAGAACTCAGCAATGCCGGCGCAGACTTGACGCACTTCCGTGCCAACATCCACCGTCAGCTTCAACAGCTTCTTGGCCCCGGGGATGGCTTCCGCGGTCTTGATTTCGCCCGTGCGCATTTCCACCTTGGCGAAATCTTCGATGGAAATCTTCGGCATTTCAACCGCTACGGCGAAACCGGGGACGGGGGGCGGGGCGCCGGCGTCTGGGGATGCGGTGGCGGAGGCGGGTGCACCCTCAAACAACTCACCTAAATTTACCCGGCGAGTCGTTTCCTTTACGGGCTCGGGTGCGGGCGTCTGCACCGCTTCCGGTGTGTTTTCATTTTCCATGGGTTTTGATGCCTCCTTGGGTTTGTCGCGATTGCGGTCAGCCTCGGCCAATTCTTCCAGCTTGGCGAGCGTGACGGCCTTGTCAAGGCGCGGGAAGATGGGTTCGGCCTTGCCAACCTTGGCGCCGGGTTTCAACTGGCCCCACTTGAGCTCGTCCCATCGCTGGTCTGAAACGTTGCCTTCGCAGCCCAATTGTTTCCAGATTCGCTGCGCGCCAGCAGGCAGTACCGGTGCAAGTAACACCGCCGCGAAGCGCAGGGCCTCAGCGGCAGTTGCAAGGATCGTGGCGATTCGATCCTGATTGCCCTGACGGTCCTGGTCGGCAAGCGTCCAGGGGGCATTCTCGACAAGATACTTGTTCACGTCACCCACGAAAGCCCACGCATGGGCCAACGCGAATGACAAGTCGTACCCTCGGAACCGTTCCTGGACGGTCGCGTGGAGAGATGCTGATTTTTTGATGATTTCCACCGTTCCCGAGTCGATGGCAAATCGGTTGGCGGTAAGCATCGCCCGGGCTTGCTCGTTACCCTCAATCGCTCCGTGGAAAAGTTCCCAGGCGAACGAAGGACGGGGAATTTCCGCATTGCAGTACCGGTTGATCATGTTCACAGTCCGGTTCGCCAGATTCCCCAAATCGTTCGCCAGGTCGGAGTTGTAGCGATGGATAAATCCTTCGTATGAAAAGCTGGTGTCCTGTCCGAAGGGCGCCTCGCGCAGCAGATAGTAGCGCAGCGCGTCGTTGCCGGGAGCGCCGAAAGAATCAAGCGCATCGACGATGGGCTCGGGGTACACGACGTTGCCCTTCGACTTCGACATCTTATCCTGCTCGTAATAAAGCCATCCGTGCGCGAAGACGGTGGTGGGCAGCATCTCCGGTTGATTCGGATATGCGGCCATAATGAACGCCGGCCAGTAGACAGCGTGAAAGCGCAGGATATCCTTGCCCATCATGTGGACGATTTCCGACTCACCCGGTTTGTTGCGCCAGTACTTCTGGAATTCGGCGCTGCCGTTTTCGCCCTGCGCGTAGCCAATCCCCGTCATGTAACTGGTGAGCGCGTCATACCAGACGTAAAACACCTGGTGGGGATCATCGGGCCAGGGGATGCCCCATTTGAGGCGGCTGCGGCTTACGGAAATGTCTCGCAGTCCGCTTTTCACGAAGCTTTTGACTTCGTTCATGCGGTAATCGGGCTTCACGAAATCAGGGTGGCTCTCATAAAGTTCGAGGAGGCGCTGCTCAAATGCTGACAGCTTGAAGAAATAATTATCTTCGCTAATCAGCTCCGCCGGTCGGCCGCAGATGTCGCAGTCGACGGGGTCCGTATTGTCGGAGACATAGCGTTCGTCATGAATGCAGTAGCGGCCCTCATAACGCCGGGAGAAGACAAAGCCATTCTCGCGGGCGCGAATCAGCAAACGCTGCACGGACGTCACGTGGTCCGGGTGGTCCGTATAGATGAAGCGCAAAGAATTCTGGTCAGCCTCCGGATAAACTTTCACCGGAATGCCGAGTTTCTCCCAGAGCGCGACAAACAGCTTGCGCTTTTCCGCGACAAATTCGCGCGGTGATTTTCCGGCGGCGGCCGCGGCGCGCTCCAGCTTTTCGCCGTGTTCATCGGTGCCGGTAAGAAATGCCACGTCGTAGCCGCACATGCGTTTATAGCGCGCCAGCACATCGCACACGATGGTGGTGTAAGCAGATCCCACGTGCGGCCGGGCGTTGGGGTAGTAGATGGGAGTTGTAAGGAAAAACTTCTTCATGCTCCTCCGGCCTTCTCATTCTGCTGTAAGTAGGCGGATTCGGCCGCGGTGATCACCTGCTTGAGCGGGACAGACTTCTCCACCGCCAGGCGCTGGCAATCGTCGAATTCCGGCGCCGCGTTCACCACCTTCCCGTCGCGCCGCGCCACTTTCACCTTTACCGCACCGTAAGGAGTTTCCACCGTCACCTGCTCGCGCTCCAGCACCTTCCTCCGTGCCTCAGAAATGCGCATGCCAATGGTGGTGGTCTGTTCAAAAAGCAACTGGGAAAGCGCGTCAGTCTTGCCGGGTTCGCAGAGAATGCTGATGGTCAGGCCGGGCCGATTCTTCTTCATCTGCGCGGAGCTGCAAGTGACATCGAGGGCCCCGGCGGCCAGAGCCTGTTCCAGGAAGTACCCGTAAATCTGCGGGCTCATATCATCGACATTGGCCTCGATCACGGACACGATCTCCTCAGCCCCCGCGGGCGCCTCCGCCACCTTCTCGCCTTCATGTACTTTCCGCCGTGCCTCAGAAATACGCACACCCTTGGCGGCGCGCTCAAAGAGCAACTGGCAAAGCGCGTTGATCTTGCCGGGCTCGCCCAGAATGCTGATGGCGAGACCTGGCCGGTTCTTTTCCATCCGCGCCGGACTGCACGTGACGTCCAACGCCCCCGCGGCCATGGCTTGTTCGAGGAACTGCGCGTAAAGTTCCGGGCCCGGATCATTGATGGTGGCATCGATTACGGACACGATTTCGTCAGGGCCAGTGGGCGCCTCCGCCACCTTCTCGCCTTCATGTACTTTCCGCCGCGCCTCAGAAATACGCACACCCTTGGCGCCGGCCCGCTCGAAGAGCAACTGACAAAGCTGGTGGATCTTGCCGGGCTCGCCGAGAATGCTGATGGCGAGGCCGGGCCGGTTCTTTTCCATCCGCGCCGAACTGCACGTGACGTCCAGCGCACCCGCGGACTTGGCCTGTTCCAGGAACTGCGCGTAAAGTTCCGGGCTTAGATCATTGACGGTGGCATCGATCACGGAAAGGATCTCATCCGTGGAAGAGGTTTCCACCTCAACCTTCTCGCGCTCCACGGTTTTTCGCCGCGCCTCATAGATGCGCATCCCATGGGCAGAGGTCTGGGTGAAGACCAACTGGGAAAGGGCTTCGCTCTTGCCGGGATCGCAGAGAATGCTGAGGGCGAGGCCGCGCCGATTCCTTTTCCTCCGCGTCGGGCTGTTGGTGACGTCCAGCGCGCCGGCGGCCACCGCCTGTTCCAGGAAGTCCCCGTAAAGTTGCGGATTCATTTCATCGATTTCGGCTTCGATCACCGAAACGATTTCGTCGCCGGGCAGGCCCGGTTGACCCTTGATAGACTCGACCTCCTCGCCGACAAAAAGCCGGGCAATATTGGGGTGATCGGAGAATTCCTTTTCGCCCGCGCCATAGCCGATTTTCGCGATCTTCATCGGTGGCAGGGGGCCGAACTCGGATGCCAGGGCGGCCACCAGGGCGGCGCCGGTGGGCGTCACCAGTTCCGCTTCCACGCCCGAAGAGTAAATCGGAATGTCCTTCAGCAGCTCGGCGGTGGCCGGAGCAGGGACGGGCAAGCTTCCGTGCGCCGCGTCCACGCGCCCGCCGCCGACATTCAGGGGTGAGGAGACGAGCTCGGAAATCTCCAGCAACTCCAGCCCGACGCAAGTGCCCACGATGTCCAGCACGGCGTCCACCGCGCCCACCTCGTGGAAGTGCACTTCCCCGGGTGGAACATTGTGAAGCTTTCCTTCCACCTCCGCGAGATGGCTGAAAATCTTCAGTGCCCGTTCCGCGGCCCGTTGCGGCAGCGAGGCTTTTTCCACCAACGCCTGGATATCCAACAGATGGCGGTGAGGCTGTTCGCCGGGAACACGAATTTCCACCCGCGTTCCCACCAAACCGCCGCGCAACGCGCGCGTGCGTTTGAATTCGTAGAATCCCAGCGCCAGCTTCTTCAATTCGCCGAACAGCCGGTCCACCGGAACACCGGCGTCGATCAGCGCCGCCAGGAACATGTCGCCGCTGATGCCGGAGGAGCAATCCAGGTAAGCTTTTTTCATAGTAACCTCGGTAGAATTTCTCCCGCCGGGCCGCGCAGAATCCACTCGGCAAATTCATCGGCAGGAGTGGGGTCAGGATTCACAATTGCCACACGGGCGCCGGATTGACAGGCCACCTGCACAAGTCCGGCAGCAGGATATACCATTGCCGAGGTCCCGATGACCAGAAAGACCTCGGCCTGCGCGGCGGCCGCAAAGGCTTGTTCCCAGGCGCTTTCCGGAAGGGCCTCACCAAACCAAACCACGGCCGGACGCAACATCGCGCCGCAACGGCAGTGCGGAGGCAGCGGCTCCAAAGGCACCTGCTCGTTGGATTCTTCCGCCGCGCAACCCATGCAGCGCACCCGCCAGATGTCCCCGTGTAACTTCACGACGCTGCGGCTCCCCGCCCGCTCGTGAAGCCCGTCCACGTTCTGGGTCACCAGAGTGAAGCGGTCAGCCGCTCGGCGTTCAATCTCCGCCAGGGCCCGATGCCCGGCGTTCGGCTGCGCCATGTCGATGATCTGGCGCCGCCAATCGTACCATTCCCAGACCAACTGTGGATCGCGCGCGAAGGCCTCCGGGGACGCGAGCTTCTCCGGCGAAAAATTCCTCCAGAGCCCATTCGGGCCCCGAAACGTGGGAATTCCGCTCTCCGCGGAGATACCGGCTCCCGTGAAGGCCACGATGCGCGCGGCCCCCAGACTTTTCCGCAACGTCCCCAGCAACTCTTCCACAAGAATTTGCGATTCAAGTCGAGAAATTCTGCCGGAAATTCGATACTATGCTGTACCGTAAAAGATTGTCAATGAGTTGAGGAAGCCGCAGTTGCCCGTGATCCCTTGTCCGTTGTCAATTGCCACGGACAACGGGCCAATGGCCGCGGACAACCACCCACAGGCAAAAGGAGACCGTGAATGGAAAATCTTAATCGTCGTCGTTTTCTGCAAGTTTCAGCAGCGGCGGGCGCCGGACTGATGTCGAGCCTTTCGGCAGCGCCTGCCGTACCTGCCGGCAAGCCCTTCCGGCTCGGAATCATAATCGGTGTTTCCAAAGATCCGGAAGCCGCCCTCAAGCGTGTTCATGATTTCGGTGTTCCGACTTGTCAAGCCGGAACGGATGATTTCTCGGACCGTGTCTACAACGCGCTCAAAGCGGCCATGGAAAAGTACGGCATTGAGGTGACGGCCATCAATACTTCCGGCGGCCCTCCCAATAAGTACACGTTTTACGAGGGCCCCCTGACCATCGGGGTGGTTCCCCCCAAGTATCGCCAACAGCGCATTGATAACTACAAGCGCGCCTCCGATTTCGCCAAGCGGTTGGGCGTGCCGGCCCTCCACTCGCATTTCGGATTTATCCCGGAGAACCCCAATGATCCCGAATACGAAGGAGTCGTCGGCGCGCTCCGCGAGGTGGCGATGCACATCAAGGGGAATGGCCAAATCGTACTGATGGAGACCGGACAGGAAACGCCCATCACCATGCTGCGCGCCATTACCGACGTCGGCCTTGATAACCAGTTTGTAAACCTGGATTGCGCCAACCTGATTCTTTATGGCAAGGGGAATCCTGTGGACGCGCTGGACGTGATCGGCCACCTGGTGCGGGGCACGCACGCCAAGGACGGGCTTTTTCCAACCGATCCACGCAAACTCGGCGAGGAGGTGCCCATTGGGGAGGGAAAAGCGAATTTCCCCAAACTGATTCCGCGCCTGAAAGAATTGGGATACCCGGGGCCGCTCACCATCGAGCGGGAGATTTCCGGCCCCCGCCAGTTAGAAGACATCAAAAAGGAAAAGGTCTACCTGGAAAAGTTGGTTGCCCAACTGGGGTAGAAGATGATTCCTGTCTCCTGACTCGTTCCAAATGGGGGTTTACGAAAAGGGGCGGAGTGATGTAGTTTTGTAAGGAGAGACTTCGCGAGATTTTCCTGTGGCCCGCAAGACACTTTGCCGGGACTGTAAGCGGAGTCGATCCCCTCGTGTAATGGAAAGCCGGGCCGGTAGCTCAATGGTAGAGCACTGCCCTTTTAAGGCAGGGGTTCTGGGTTCGAATCCCAGCCGGCTCACCACCTTTCTCACGTTTCCCGAGCGGTGTCGCTCGCGGCGTCCCATACCACGTTGGTTTCAATTTTGCCTTTGGGGCGTTTTTTGGCGCTGGATTTTGCATGGGGAGTGACACGCGCTCTGGTATTCTCTAGCGCGGGAGGAACCCATGGCCAATGAAGACAAAGCCGGCACGCAGATGCCGCAGCTTGCCTACCGCAATCTCCGCTTCCTGGAAAGCGCCGATGCTCGGGCGCTACGAATTGTATCCGAATACTTTGACCCGCTGGCCCGCTTGCGAAAAGCCGGTGCGCAGCACACGGTGGTTTTCTTCGGCTCGGCGCGAATTCTTTCGCGTGAGGCCGCTCTTCAGAACTTGCGGGAAGTGGAGGCTCGCAGCAAGGAAGGGCCCACGGCGGGGCTGCAAGCTGACCTCAAGCGTGCCCGTATGGGCGTTCACATGTCGCGCTATTACGAAGAGGCGCGGGAATTATCCCGACTGATCACGGCATGGTCGATGAAAGTGAATAAGAGCCCTCGCTTTCTGATGATTTGCTCGGGAGGCGGACCCGGCATTATGGAAGCCGCCAATCGGGGGGCGAGCGAAGCCGGCGGCAAATCCATCGGGCTCAACATCAAATTGCCGATGGAGCAGAAACCCAACCCCTACATTTCCCCGGAGCTCAGCATGTTGTTTCGCTACTTCTTCATGCGCAAACTCTGGTTCGCGCAGCCCGCCCAGGCGCTGATCGTTTTTCCCGGCGGATTTGGGACCATGGATGAGATGTGCGAGTTCCTCACATTAATCCAGACACACAAGATGGGACATCGTGTGTCCATCCTTTTGTATGGCTCGAAGTATTGGAAACGCGCTATCAACTTCGGCTGGCTGCTCGAGGCGGGGACGATCAGCAGCGAGGATTTGAAGTTGATCCGCTTCGTCGATTCTCCCCGGCAAGGGTTTGAGATTTTGAAAAACGAACTGGGAACGCGCTTCGGCTTGCGTCCGGTCATCAAGCATCCTTTCGTTTAGCGGCAGGAGGGTTATAATTCAACCGTGGCGAGGCTGGAGGGGCGGAGTCTCGCCGTTCATCTGCGGAGGTATTTATGCAATTTCTCAAGGAAAGCATGCTCGAACTGATCATCCAGACTTCCACGAATTTGCCGCCGGATGTGCGGAAAGCCATGGCCTGGGCGTTGCGCACTGAGCATCCCCAATCGCAGTCGGGGCAAGCGCTGGCCATCATCGGCGAAAACATTGACATGGCGTATCAGGACGAAGGCGCGATTTGCCAGGACACCGGCATGCTCACTTTCCAGATCAAGACTCCGGTTGGAGTGAACCAGATCGCCATCCGCAAACAGACTCTGGAAGCGGTCGCGGAGGCCACCAAGCGCGGCAAACTCCGCCCCAATTCCGTGGACTCCATCACCGGCAAGAACAGCGGCAACAACCTTGGGACCGAGACGCCGATCTTCCATTTCGAGCAATGGGAAAAGCCGGAAGTGGAGGTGCGCCTCATCCTTAAGGGCGGGGGTTGCGAGAACAAGAACATCCAATACTCTGTGCCCTGTCAGCTTGAGCATCTGGGCCGCGCCGACCGCGATCTCGAAGGCGTCAGGAAATGCCTGATCCACGCTGTGTGGCAGGCGCAAGGGCAGGGTTGCGCGCCGGGAGCCATCGGCGTCTGCATCGGCAGTGATCGCGCAGGTGGTTATCATCTTGCCAAGCAACAACTCTTTCGGACATTGGATGATACGAACCCCGACCCGGTTCTGGCCAAGCTTGAAGAAGAGGTCATGGTGCAGGCCAACAAGCTAGGGGTCGGAGCCATGGGCTTCGGCGGCTCAAACTCCCTGATCGGGTGCAAAATCACGGCGGCCAACCGGCTTCCCGCCAGCTTCTTTGTAACCGTGGCGTACGATTGCTGGGCGTTCCGGCGCTTGGGAGTTTTGCTCGATGCGGAAAGCGGCGCCATCACCCAGTGGCTGTACCGCGACCCGCAACGCCCCGTCGATCGCCTGATCGCCGCAGGCGCGGGTTTCCAATTGACCGGCCGCGAGGTGCGGCTCGAGTCCCCGCTTAGCGAGGAAAAAGTTCGCGCTCTGAAGGTTGGTGACGTGGTGCTGATTAATGGCCCCATGGTCACCGGCCGCGACGCCGCTCATCATTACCTGCTGCACCACGATACGCCCTACGACCTGCATGGGGCCATCCTCTATCACTGCGGCCCGGTGATGCTGAAGGAGAATGACCAGTGGCGAACTATGGCCGCCGGCCCCACCACCAGCATCCGAGAGGAACCTTACGAATCGGACATCATTCACCGTTTTGGTTTGCGGGCGGTGATGGGCAAAGGTGGAATGGGGCCCAAGACGGGCGCGGCCCTGAAGGAATACGGCGCGGTGTACCTCCACGCCATCGGTGGAGCCGCGCAATTTTATGCGCGCTGCCTGCCCAAGGTTCACGGCGTTTATTTGCTGGAGGAACTCGGTGTCCCCGAGGCCATGTGGGTGTACGAAGCACGCAACTTCCCCGCCATCGTCACCATGGATTCACACGGCAATTCGCTGCACGCAGAAGTCGCGGCAACGACCGGCGCGGAGCTGGAAAAGGTCGGGAAGCGGTAGCGGGATGCGCCATCCCATTGGTTACGGCGGGCGCCTCATAACCGGGCTCCCCTGCTCGCCAGCAAGTATCCGGTCACTCCTCAGGCGACCAGGGCGTGAGTCGAGGAATCCAGCGCGGCACGGCTTGGCAGTAGGCTTGATAGGAAGCGCCGAACTTTTTTCTCAGCGTGGGCTCTTCGTACGCCACCACGAATAGGAAAAAGCCCGCCCCGACCAGGAGCGCATATTCCAGCAGTCTGGCAGAACTGAAAAGCAGCCCTTCACTGAAAAGCACCAACGCAACTCCCACATACATCGGGTTCCGCACGAAACGGTAAAGCCCGTTCACGACGAGGGATTTTGGTGGGTCGATGGGCGCGGGAGTTCCGAGCCCCACCACGGCAAAGTCCCACGCGCATTTCAAGAGGATCAGTATGCCCAAGCCGCACGGGGCGAGCGCCATCCAGTTTACCCAGCTCACAGGCCGGGGCACATCTTTCGCCAGCGTGAGATAAGGAACCCACAGGAGCACGGTTCCCGGCACCAAGACGACAAACAAGAGGGTTTTGAGAATCGGCCCAGCAGAAGGAGAGGACATAATACCCCTTCGATGGAATTGACCCGTTGTGACGGTGTCGCAATGCGCATTCTACATCTTATGCCCGAAGCCGGCTTGCAGATCATTGCCAGCGCTTCCCCTGACACTGTGGGGCCAAACTGGACAAGGCTCGTACCGCATGCCACAATTGAATCTTCCAAGGGCAAAATCCACATTTGAGGGGCAAATGTACTTCCAACAATTCTATCTGTCGTGTCTCGCCCACGCCTCGTACATGATCGGCTCAGAGGGCATCGCCACGGTGGTGGATCCGCAGCGCGATGTGGAGATCTACCTTGAGGACGCTCAAAAGCACGGCTTGAAGATTAAGTACATCATAGAGACCCACTTGCACGCTGACTTTGTCTCCGGCCACCGGGAGCTCGCCGCCCGCACCGGAGCGGAGATATACGTGGGTGTGCGCGCAGGAGCAAGATTTCCTCACCGTGACGTCAGCGATGGCGACGAAATCGCCTTCGGGCGCGCGGTGCTCCGCTTTCTCGAAACCCCCGGCCACAGCGCGGACAGCATCTGCATCCTGGTGACAGACCTCGACCGCGCGCCCCAACCCTGGGCGGCACTTACCGGTGACACGCTCTTTATCGGCGAAGTTGGCCGGCCGGACCTTTCCCCTGACCACACGGCAGAAGATCTTGCCTCGATGCTCTATGACAGCTTGCATGCCAAGCTCATGAAATTGCCCGACGCCGTGGAGATTTATCCCGCGCACGGCGCCGGTTCGCTGTGCGGGCGCAACATCAGCCCGGAGCGGCACTCGACCATCGGCAAAGAGCGTACCTTGAATTATGCCTTACGGCCGATGAGCCGCGAGGATTTCATCCGCCTGATGGTCACCGACCTGCCAGAGCGGCCGGAATACTTTTACCGTGACAAGGAAATCAACCGCGCCGGCGCTCCCGCTGTCGCGGACCTGCCCAGGCTGCCGGCTCTTTCTGCGGAGAGGATAGCAAAATGGCAATCGCAAAATGCCGTCGTTCTTGACACACGTCCTGCCGCGCAATTCGGCGCCGGGCATATTCCCGGCTCGATTCACATCGCGCTTTGCGGCCAGTATGCTTCCTGGGCCGGCACACTGCTGGGATTGGAAACGCCCGTGGTGCTTGTTGCCGAAGACGCCGGGCGCGCGGAGGAAGCGCGCGTGCGGTTGGCGCGCGTGGGGCTCGACAAAACCGCAGGATACCTCCATGACGGAGTGCCCGCCTGGCAGCGGGCGGGGCTTCCGCTTGAGGACGTCCCCCAAATTTCCGTTTTGCAAATGTACGAGCAACTCAGCGAGCAGCCTGACGCCGTGCAGGTAATCGACGTGCGCAGGCCCGGAGAGTGGGCAGCGGGGCACGTCGAACAGGCGCATCTCAAACCATTGCACAAGCTCAGCGCTTTGCTGGACGATGTGAATCCGCAGAAACCCATCGCCGTGCATTGCAAGAGCGGATACCGCTCGTCAATTGGAACCAGCCTGTTGCAGCGCGCGGGCTTCAAGCAGGTGATGAACGTGGTCGGCGGGTTCGATGCGTGGGAGGCCCACAAACTGCCAACGGTCATTTGATCGCGTTCACGGCGCGGAGGGCAGGGGGGACTTGCGTTCCGCCAGCAGCGGTTGGGGAGGATGATCTGCGGCGGGGTTTAGCGTGGCTTGAAAGCGGGAGTTGATATTGATACGCAGGGGAGTGACGTCGATGATGTGCTTATCGCGTACGCGTGCTCTCAGCATCAGGCCGAGATGCGCGGCCGGTCTTTCCTGGTCGAAAACAAAATTGCCGAGGCTGTAGGCAATCCAGTGATTGTGGTAGTTTTCGAGCGGTTGCACCACGTGCGGGTGGCTGCCCACAATCATGTCCGCCCCCGCATCGATCATCTGGTGGGCAAGCTCCACCTGGCCGGGCGTCGGCTTCAAAGCATATTCCACACCCCAATGCGGGCACACAATCACCAAGTCTGCCAGGGGCCGCGCAAAGCGGATGTCCGCCAGCGCCAGCGCGGGATCCAGCCACGCCACGCCCGGGCGGTCCACACCCGCCGCTGCCTCCTTGGGGTCGATGTTCACGTAGGCGAGGAAGGCGATGCGCAGGCCGCCCAAATTTATCAGGAGCGGATAATGCGCCGCCAAAGCGTTTTGACCTGCGCCAACGGGATAAATGCCCGCCGCACGCAATCGCTCCAAACTATCGACCAGCGCCTCCGGACCCCAGTCATAGGCGTGATTATTGGCCTGTGAAACCACGTCGAAACCCGCGGACTTCAGCCCCTCGATTGCCCGGGGATCGGCACGAAAAGAATACAGGTGATACAGATTGCGGCCGCGGTCTGAGACCGGGCACTCCAAATTGCAGTAACGCAGGTCGGCGTTGCGCAGCGCATCCGCAATGAGATGGAAGGGCAGGGACCAGTCCTTTTGGTCTGCCATGAGCGCCCCCACCGACCGTGAAAGCATGACGTCGCCCGTGAAAAGCAGCGTGTACTCGCGTCTCTCCTGCGCCGTCGGTAAAGCAGCGGTCTTTGCGGAAGATGTTGTGGGTTGAGCGGCATCCTGGGGGGGCGTGAGCGGGCTCAACACACACCAGCCCCCCACCGCCATTGCGGCAAGGAAGCCCATGCGCAGCCACTGCTTCGTACTCATCATGCGCACGCCTACTTGAGATTGTCGGGGATCATGAATTCCACCAGCACGAGGTCGTGCCACTCACCGCCCAGCTTACCGTGCTTCTCGTGCAGGCCCACTTCTTTCCAGCCGGTCAATTGGCAAAGTTTGCGCGCCCCCTCATTCACGGCCATGATACGCCCGATGATTTTGTAGAAACCCTTCTCGCGAGCGATGTTCTGCATGGCCTTCATCAATTCCTGGGCCACACCATGGCCGCGCAGGCTGCGCTCGATGTAGATGGAGAGTTCCGCGATGCCGTCGTAGCAGTGGCGCGGGCTGTAGGGATTGAGCGCCGACCAGCCCATCAACGTATGCTTGACCTCCGCCACCAGCACAGGGAATTTGTCGGGCCGCGCCGCGAGCCACAAGTAACGCTCTTCCGGCGATACAAAGGCATTTTCAAAAGTCGCCGCCCGGTCTTGGACGCCTTGGTTGTAAATGCGGGCTATTTCCTTGGCATCGTCAATGCGCGCGGGACGAATCTTCAAAGGACCGCTCCACTCCGTCATGAAACCCTACCTTAGAATGAACATTGAATACCGACCGCGATTCTAACCTGACGCCGCCGAGAGCGCAATTATCGGATGAAAAACGTGGCGCTGGAAAAACCATAGCCGCTGGGAGGACGGCACCCTGGGAGGGACTGATCACCGCCCAACGCCACCCGCGGGGGCACGAAGTTGTCGCAAAACTCTGCTTGACAACGGCAGGGTGGCGTTATATTCTGGAGGCGAACAAAAGGCGAAGACAATGCGAAAGCCTTCGGCCGGCAAAATCCTGGTGGGCCCGGCGGGTTGGTCCTATGAGGACTGGGAGGGCATCGTCTATCCCCGCAGCAAGCCGCGCGGCTTCCACGAAGCGGCCTACCTCGCGCAATATTTCGACACCATCGAAATCAACACTTCCTTTTACAATCCCCTGCGCGCGGAGGTGGCTAAGTCGTGGGTGGAAAAGGTTCAGAACAACCCATCATTTCAATTCACGGCAAAGCTCTGGAAGCGCTTCACACACGAGCGCAGCGCCAGCCTTCAGGATGAGAAAGCCTGCAAGCAGGGGCTTGAGCCGCTGGCGGCCGCGCGCCGCCTGGGAGCGCTGCTTATTCAATTTCCATGGTCGTTTAAGAATACCCGGGAGAATCATGAATATATGAGCGGGCTTTTCATGCAGTTCATGGAATACCCGCTGGTGGTGGAGGTGCGACACAATTCGTGGAACCAGCCGGAGATATTTGACTGGCTGCGCGCACAGGGCGTAGGCTTTTGCAACATCGATCAGCCGGTCATTGGCCGCTCCCTTGCGCCGAGCGAACACGTCACCATGCCGGTGGGGTACGTGCGGCTGCACGGTCGCAACTACGAACAGTGGTTCACCTCCAACGACCATCCCGAGGAGCGCTACAACTACCTGTATAGCATCGAGGAACTGAAGCCCTGGGCCGAGCGGGTCGCCAACATCGCGCGCACCGCCGAGGTCGTCTTCGTTATCACCAACAATCACTATCAGGGAAAGGCCATCGCCAACGCTTTGCAACTGATCAGCATTCTGCGCGGCACGCCCGTGCCGGTGCCGGAAAGCCTGGGCGCGCATTACCCGCAACTGGCGGAGATCGCGCTGCCGCAGACGGCGCCTTCCGAACCGAAACAAAGTGATTTGGAGTTTGGGACACTCCCGGCTGGGGAGTAATGAACCAATCGAGCGCAATTAAGAAGAAAATTTGACAGTTGGAAAGCGCCGCTGCTAGCATGGAAAGGATGCGCGTTGGAATCTGCATCTTGCTGAGCGAGTCTCGCCGAAGCCCGCCGCAGGCACGCGCCGCGCAAGCGTTAAGTTGATGAAGAATTTGCCTCCCACGTCCCCGTCGTCTAGCCCGGCCTAGGACATCGCCCTTTCACGGCGGTAACACGGGTTCAAATCCCGTCGGGGACGCCAATTCCTTTCATTGAGTTACGGGCTTTCCCTTTCCGTCCCCAGCGGGCGGAGCCAAGTGGCAAAGGTATGCCTTGGGTCGTGAGGCCGGATATCCGATATGCCAAGGTCTTCACAGACCCGGTGAAAGGCCATGCTCACCGCTTCCGGGGTGATATCGGGGAATAGCCGGTCTTCGGGCTCACCTTAGGGGGATAGACGCCAGCACTTCTTGAGCGAAGACATTAAGGTGTACTTCCTTGGGTTCGTCATTCTTCGAAGTGGGTAGCAGGATGCGCCGCCCGCCTACATACTTCCATCGGCATTCGAGCAATTGCGAGCGGCGCATACCCGTGGCCGTGAGCCAAGCAAAGTTAGATATTAAATCCCGTTAATCATGAGTTAGTGCGATAGAGAACGGGTTGGCGGTCGAAATGTCACTCCTTGCACGAAACTTCTCTGGAGTCGTCGCACGCCGGAATTCCGCGCATAGCTCGGGGACCGTTCAGAAATTTTCCCCTACAAAACAGCGCGAATTGAGTTGCTGCTCTCCTTTGGATTGGGGGTTCTCACTCAACTAATTCGCTTATTTACAGTAATTAGCAGAAGCAGTTGAAATCCTCAGCGAAGACGGTGAGGGGAGTGGGACAACTAGTTCCTCAATCTGGTTTTTCCCGCTTTGCTCCTCACCCACACTTTGGCAACCGTGTTGCCTCACCCAGTCCAGATACCATCTCCCGGGCGGGGGTGCTATCCCGTGTTGGCATTTGGGTGTTCTTGGGTCTATGCGACCCGAGGCAATACTCTCGACTCCCCCGGCGAAAGGGCCGCGACTCAGCGGTCAGCGGGTAAACTAAGCCTTGCAGCCATACCAATAGGGCCGCACCCAGAGTGGGCGCGGTGCGCATTGCTGAGGCGGCGACTCCCTCCAAAGGAGCCTGCTCGCGACACCATTCCAAGCCAGTGCTACCTTTCAAAACACCAGTTTCAGGGGGAGGCCTGACATGGTACCTGTCCCCACCGCGTGTCCGTTTTGCGCTTGTGGCTGCGGCTTTTACTTGTTAGCAAACCAGGGAGGACTGGTGGGCGTGGCGCCGAGTGAAACCCATCCGGTGTCCCTGGGAAGGCTCTGCGCCAGGGGTTGGAGCGCCCACGAGGCTCCCTTGTGGGGTAATCGGTTGCGGCAACCGCTGGTTAACCGGAACGGAAAGCTGGAGTCCGCTTCGTGGGTCGAGACGCTTGATCACGTTGCCGGGCGCCTGAAGGAAATAATTGATGCGGGCAAGCCGGTTGGCGTTCTTGGTTCTGCCCGAGCCACCAATGAGGAGAACTACCTGGCCGGTAAGCTTGCCAGGGCGGGTCTTCAAACCAACAACCTCGATTTTTCTTACCAATCCATCTGCGGCCCGCTGTTTACAGGTCTTGAAGAAGTAGGGGGCGAAGCCACGGCTGCCATCAGTCTGAATGACATCGAATCAAGCCAGACGATCCTGCTGATCGAAGGTGATTTGGCAACCACCCACTCACGGGCTGCTTCGGCGGTGATGGCCGCCGTAGAAAAAGGCGCCCACCTCATAACCATAGGTTATACGAGGACGCAAATGTCGCGCCTCGCTTCCCTCCTTTTACCAACTACACCGGGGAAGGAAGGTGAAGTGGTCGACGGTTTGCTGGCCTCAGTCCTCAATCTCGGGCTGGAAGATCGCGCTGCGGTAGACGCACGTTGTGAAGGGTACGACGCACTGCGGCGAAACCTGGAGGGCGTCGAGATTACCGCCGAGATGCGCCAGGCAGCGGAGTGGATTGCGCGGGCCACGCGGGCGACGTTCTTGATGCCCCCGCTCAGCGGCGAGCGAAACCCGTCGCGCAGAGTGGCCGCCGCCCTGGCCACACTGGCCGCGATCACCGGACATCTGGGCAGGCCTGGTTCCGGGCTGTTGCCGCTTCTGGCGCGCAGCAATGTGCGTGGGGCCTGCGACATGGGAGTCGCCCCGGATCGCCTCCCCGGTTACCGTCCCTTGGACGACCAGGAAGCTCAGCAACGCCTGCAAGACCTTTGGGGTAAGAAACTGCCCTCGACCCCGGGTTTGGACGCAGAAGGCATGTTGCAATCGGTGAGCGCCCTGATTGTCCTGGCCGACGATCCCCCCTCCGACCTCCCCATGGGACACCGGGCCATGGCGGCGCTGGAAAAGATCGAGTACCTCGTGACGCTGGACGCCTTTCTCACGCCGACCGCGCTCACGGCCGACGTGGTACTGCCGATTGCGAGCTTTGCGGAGACGGAAGGGACGGTCACCAGCATGGAAGGCAGAGTCCAAAGACTCCATGCTGCCGTGGATCCTCCGGGCGAAGCCCGCCCTGGATGGCAGGTGCTCGCAGACCTTTGCGCCAGATTCGAATTGCCCACGGCGTACCATGCGGCTTCAGACGTTCTCAGCGAAGTGGGACGCGCTGTGCCAAAATACGCTCGCGTGGGCCAATCCGAGGACAAATGGGGCGGGATCGGCACGGCAAAAGCCCCCAACGGCGGCAAATTAAGACTTTTTGTCGCAGAAGCCCCACGCCAGGCTCCTGCCGAGGGCACGCATCTGCTGGTTCGCGATGGCACTTTTGACTGGGGCCGCGACCCGCTCGTTTCATTTTCACCGACATTATGTCGTGACTATCAGTCGCAGCGTAAGCTTTTCCCCAACGGCTTCGTTGAAATGTGCAAGCAGGATGCCGACGGAGTGGGCGCTCACCCGGGACGCCCGGTCAAATTGACCTCCGTCCATGGGAATGCGGTTGTGCCCCTTCGGGTCAGGCCGGATTTGCAGCCCGGCGTGGTTTTTGTGCCCTATGCTTTTCGCGATTATCTGGTTAACGTGTTGGGAACAGAGAGTGTTACGGCCGTTAAGGTAGAACAGGCCTAAGAGGCCGCTCATGGTCTACACCTTAGCAAGAGAAGGCACCACCCAATGGCTTGACAAGCTGCTGGAGGCCGGAGAGGTCATCGCTCCGGTTCGCGGCCCTTGCGGGGACGTCATTTTCTCCGCGCTCCGCTCGCCCACGCAGGTGGTGTGGGATTTTGAGAACCCCCTCCCTGCGCCCAAGCAGTATGTCCTGCCTCAAACCGACCCTTTGGTGAAAATCAAACTCAACGGGCAACGCCACGAGGTCGAACCCCTCTACGATGATGCTCCGCGCACGCTATTCAACGTGCGGAGCTGTGACGTCAAGGGAATCGCCTTCCTGACGCGCATGCACGAAGCGGAACCGGCGGATGCTTCCTACCTTCGCCGTGCCCGCAACCTTACTATTATCAGCCTGGCCTGCACCACACCCTGCCCGGCGGGCTTTTGCACTTGTACGGATTCCGGACCTTTCTTGAGCGCCGGTTATGACGTGCAATTGACGGATCTGGGTGGAACCTTTCTCGTCGAGGTGGGCAGCGAAAAGGGTGAGGCAGCGATCGCCAAAGCGCCCGACCTCTTCCGGAGGGCGAGCGAAGATGCCGTAACCCAGCGCAAAGGGCTGGAGGCCGTGGCGAAAACCCGTTTCGGGCCGGAGACGTGTCATTTTGGTTCGGCCATGCGGCGCGTCTCCACCGGGCGTGTGCAAGATGCCCTGTGGGAGAAGATGGGTGAATGGTGTCTCGAATGTGGCGGTTGCAACATGGTGTGCCCCACCTGCTACTGCTTCAGTGTGAAGGACCTCCGCCAGAATGGCACGTGGGTGCGTTGCCGCATGTGGGATTCCTGCCAGTACACGGCCTTTACGCTGGAAGCTTCCGGGCACAATCCGCGGGCCAATCGCAAGGAGCGGATAAAGCGCCGCTTCTTCCACAAAGTTAGTGCGCAGTACTACACCCGCGACAGCACGGTGGGGTGCGTGGGCTGCGGGAGGTGCGTCAAGACGTGCTTAGGCTCGACTCACATGCCGGCGGTGGTGGCCGCCATCAGGAAGGGGAAATGGCATGAATGATGTTTTCCTTCCGGAGATAGCCTGCCTCGAGAAGGTTCGGGATGAGACGCCCGACACCAAAACCTTCACTTTGCGCTTCCGGGACCATCCCAATGGGAACGGTTTTCATTTTCTTCCCGGACAGTTCCTGGAGCTTTCCGTGTTCGGCTGCGGGGAGGCGCCGTTTTGCATCGCCTCCAGCCCCACCCGGCCCGGCACCTTTGAAACGACGGTGCGGCGCACGGGGCAGTTGACCGACCAGTTGCACAAGCTGGGAAATGGCGACGAGGTGGGCATCCGCGGCCCCTTCGGCAACGGCTTCAACGTGGAAGCGGCGCGCGGCAAGGACATGCTGTTTGTGGCCGGCGGCATCGGATTGCCCCCGTTGCGCAGCCTGATTTGGAATGTCCTGGATGAGCGCGACCGTTTCGGCAAGGTGACCATCCTTTACGGCGCCCGGACGCCCCATGACCTGGTTTACAAGGATGAACTGGAAGAGTGGAAAAAGCGCTCGGATGTGGAGCTGCTCGTTACGGTGGACGTGGCCGCGCACGATTGGACAGGAAATGTGGGGGTGGTCCCCATTTTGTTCCAGAAGGTCGCGCTGCACCCGGAATCTACTCTGGCTTATGTTTGCGGCCCGCCCATCATGATCCGGTTTGTGGTGCGTGACCTCCTCAATCGTGGGTTCAAGGAAGAGTCGGTGATCTCGACCTTGGAACGCATGATGCAGTGTGGCATCGGCAAGTGCAATCACTGCGCCATCGGCCATCGCTATGTGTGCCGCGATGGGCCGGTGTTCAA
>Ga0326728_10007769_pt1 | contig 27206 bp, 20 predicted proteins | sample MB3enrmetagenome_FD_207602 | JGI IMG/M metagenome (GOLD analysis project Ga0326728, IMG submission 207602) | Lab enriched peat soil microbial communities from McLean, Ithaca, NY, United States - MB31MN | ecosystem: Environmental > Terrestrial > Soil > Wetlands > Peat | place: USA: New York...
GCCCCATGGTCTGCTTCGTCAACGTGCAGTCCGTGGACCGCATCATCTACTCCATCTTCCAGAGATTCAACCTGGAATGGAAAAACCGCACCCTCCGACTATTTACACAAGCGGCTTGACATCACCACACGGTCACACCGCTTGACACCGCGTGGACACAAGGCTACCATCTCGGTACATCCAAATGCGGTCACAACGGCGCATCCATCGCGGTCACAACTAACGAAATCGGTTGCAAAGCGAACGAAAGGCCTTTAAGATGCGTCAATTGAAGGAAATGCCGCACGCGGTCTCCAGCACGTCCGAATCGCTGTCCGCGCAGGTCCCGGCTGTGCCGCGTCTGCGGGTGGGCAAACTGTGCGTCGCCGTCCAGGGAGCCAGTCCGGCGGAGCTGTTCTCCCGCGCCGAATCGGCAATTAACGACTCTATTTTCATAGAGTTCCGCCTCGATTTCTTGGCCAAGCCAGCCGCCGTGTCCCCCGAACTCAAAGCCTTTCTCAACCGTCACCGGGAGGTAACGGCCATCGCCACCTGCCGCCGCAAGGCCTTTGGCGGCCACTTCGTGGGGTCTTTGAACTCGGAGTTGGAGCTGTTGCTGAAAGCCGCCGAGGCAGGCTGCCACATCGTCGATCTCGAAGTCGAATCGGCCGAACAGCTTACCCGGCCGCAACTGGCCAGGTTCCGCGCCGCCCTCCGCGCTGCCGGAACCGCGCTTTTGGTCAGCTCCCACGACTTCAGCCGTACCCGCCGTCCCGAAGGCCTCATCCAGACCGCCCAGCGCATCGCCGCCTTCGAGCCGGAGTTCGTCAAGGTTGTCTCCACCGCCCGCACCCTGGCTGACAACCTCTCCGTCCTGCGCATGGTCGAAGACCAATCCCTCAATGCCCACGTGGTGGGCATCGCCATGGGCGAGGAGGGACTGATCAGCCGGATCTTAAGCCCGCGCGCCGGCGCGGCCTTCACCTTCGCCTCCGCGGCCGATGGCGCTGAAACCGCTTCCGGCCAAGTCTCCGCGCGCACACTCCTCGATCTCTACCGCCTGGAGCAGCTCGACCAGGCCACGCGCATCTTCGGGGTCGCGGGCAATCCCATCGCACATTCGCTCTCGCCGCTCATGCACGTCACGGCCTTCCGCCGCGAAAACCTGAACGCCGTCATGCTGCCGCTCAAAGTCAAAACGCTCGACGACCTGCTCACCGTCATTCGCGACCTGCCCCTCGACGGCGTCGCCGTCACCATGCCGCTCAAGCAGGAAGTGCTGCCGCATCTGGCCAACATGGACCCGCTTACCGCCAAGATCGGCGCTTGCAATACGCTTCGCACCGGCGCTGACGGCAAGCTCTATGGCTTCAACACCGATGTGGCTGGCGTGGTTCGTCCGCTGGAACGGCGTATGAACCTCAAGGGGGCGCGCATTCTCGTGCTCGGCGCCGGCGGCGCGGCGCGTGCCGCGGTCTTCGGTCTGGTGGAGCAGGGCGCCGAGGTCTATATCGTCAATCGCACCCACGAGAAGGCTGTCGCCCTCGCGCGCAAGGCCAAGGCGCACGTGCTCAAGCAGAACGCGCTCGCCAAGCAGCGCTTCGACGCCATCGTCAACACCACGCCCTGCGGCATGACCGGCATCAAGCAGCAGCTCCCCATCCAGGAGGGTGAGCTCAACGCCTCGCTGGTCTTCGACCTGGTCTACACGCCCCTCGAAACCCCGCTGCTCAAGCTGGCCAAGGCGCGCGGCCTCGCCGTCGTCAGCGGTGTCGAGATGTTTGTGCAGCAGGGCGCGCGCCAGTTCGAGATCTGGACCGGCAAGCCCGCGCCGGAAAACGAGATGCTGCGCGTGGTCGAGCTGGAGCTCCGCAGGCATCCGCAATAATCCGCGCCCCGCCTTCATGAGATCGATCGCCACATTTCGAATCAAAACACTGCTGATCGGGGCGGTTTTGTCACTGGTCGTCGCGCCTGTCACACATTCGCAGGCGACCTCCTCTGGCGCCAGCCGTCAAATTCCAGTCAGCACGCGAATAGAGAGGGTGGAAAAAGGCTTAACGGAACGAGTCCACATCGAAGGACAGTCCTTCCCAAGCTGGACCATCCAGGAACGGATGGCGCACTATCACGTTCCAGCCCTTAGCCTGGCTGTCATTAACAACGGTTCACTGGAATGGTCTAAAGCTTACGGGGTTGACGAGGCGGGCCGTCCGGATGGTGCCGACCCAGAGACCCTTTTTCAAGCAGCGTCGGTCAGCAAAGTGATCACGGCGCTTGCAACTCTCCGGCTTGTTCAGTCTGGGCGTCTCAATCTGGATGACGACGTAAATCAGCGGCTGCGCAGCTGGAAGCTGACCAACTCTTCAGGGCGCGCGGTTACTGTGGCCGAGCTGCTGAGCCATAGTGGCGCCATTAATTGGCCCGCCGGGGAATCGGCGCTCCCTCCTTCAAGCCCGCTGCCAACCCTGCTGCAGCGTTTGCAGGGTCAGCCACCCGCGCTCAATCGGCCGGTGCAGGTCGACGGCACTCCGGGTGAGGGTTTTCGCTACTCCAACGGTGGATACCTGATTCTGGGACAGTTGATTTCCGATACAACGGGCAAGGACTTTGCCGAAGCCGCTGCGAGCCTGGTATTCGCTCCCCTCCACATGACACACAGCACGTTTCAAGTTCTCTTGCCGGGCCAATCGCCCAAAGACATCGCGTCCGGGCACACTGTTGAGGGCGCAGTAGAAGATGGCAAATGGCGCATCGTTGGCATGTCGGAGGGCGGCCTTTGGACCACTGCGTCCGATCTGGCGAAGGCGCTCATTGCAATCCAGTGTGCCTATTCCGGCACTCGTACCAGCTTTCTCTCCACAGCGCTCGCTAAGCAGATGTTGACCTTACAAAATGACCAGTGGGGATTGGGAGTTCATGTCCAGGGATCCGGAGACAATCTCGCTTTCCGCCATGACGGGTCGACGCCGGGCTACAAATCAGTGCTCTTCGCCTATGCGAAGCGTGGCCAGGGAGCCGTCATCTTGACCAACGGTGACCATGGGGGAGAACTCGCGGATGAGCTCTTGTACAGCATCGCCGCAGCCTACGACTGGCCGGACTTTCGAGCGGTAGAGAAACAGATTGTCGAGATCGCCCCTGGACGCCTGAGGCAGTATGCCGGACAGTATCAGATGGCTCCCGGAGCCTTCGCAACCATCACGCTGGAAAACGGAAAGCTCTACGGCCAGGTCCGTGGTCGCGACAAGACCGAATTGTTCCCCGAGTCGGAGTCGAAGTTCTTCATGATCGAAGGGCCGACTGTGGAGTTTGAAAAGGACAGTGCGGGTAATGTCACGGGCCTTGTGTTTGATGGCAATTTCCATGCGCCACGCTTACCCTGAGCGATTGCCGCAGCGTCTCCGATTCGAGTCCCGAGAAGAATGCAAATCACTGTGCGCTCGTGAACGACTTCACTACGCCGAGAAGATTCGAGTAGTCGTCGGTCCACAGCCGCGAACCGGGCCGTCCTTCGAGGGGCTCCCATCGATAGGCACGGCTCTTGTCGGCCGCCAGTGCGTCCAGGTCGGTGCGATTCCGAGCCATCACGATCCAGATCGACGGAAGTTTTCCGGCGTCGTGCTCAGCCGGAGATATCTGCGTATCGTTTGCGATCATCGCCGCCAGATGTGCGTCCTGCGCCAGGTTCCCCAGTGTCGGCGCCAGATTGAAATAGAGATTGGAAACGTGATAGGCAATCAGGCCTCCGGGAGCCAGCTTTCGCAAATACAATGCGAGAGCTTCTCTCGTCATCAGGTGCATGGGGATGGAGTCTCCGCTGAAAGCGTCGAGAACGATCAGGCCATATTCGCCATCCTGCGCTTCGCGGAGTCGCAGCCGCGCATCTCCCAGCACAATCCTTGCCGCCGGCGCACAGTGACTCAGGTAGGTGAAGTACCGCGGATCCTCCGCGATCTGCTCCACAAGCGGATCGATTTCGTAAAAGGTGAGTGTCTGCCCGGCCTCCAGATACGACGCCATGGCGCCCGCGCCCAAACCAACAATCGCCCAGTTTCCGTGTGGCATCTTGACCCGCGCGTCCTCAAAAACAACTCCACCGGGTCCGCTTCGCGTGTAGTACGACAGCGGTTCGCAACTCGCGTTCTGGTTCACACTTTGCATGCCGTGCACGATGCCGCCGTGAAAGAGCAGCCGGAATCTGCCATCTGGGCTGTTCCTTACGCGGTAAACACCAAAAAAACTGCGCCGGGCAAGTAGCGTCTGCCCAAACGGAGCATAGAGCCAGCTCGCCATCAGCAGCACCGCCAGGCCCAGAGCAAATCGTGTCCGCCTCTTGCCAAAGCTCAGGCACCACAACGTCGAGTAGCCAAAAACCAGTGCCGTCTCGACGTGTCCTGGCTGAATCCCAGTGCGAGCCACGCCAAGGATCGTGACCACCATACAGATTCCCAATGCAACAGGCAGTAGCCAGTCCTTTCTCCCAGCCCACACGCCTGGGTTCGCAAGGTCTTCCTCGCTCGGCATGGGCCGGATCGCCGCAGCGAGAATCAGTACCAGCGGAAGCTCCACCACGGTACGAAACACCACTGGGGCGATCAGCGAATTGAAGATCCCTCCCAGAACTCCGCCGATCGAAATACAAAGATAAAACTCGGTCAAATGCTTTACTGCCGGCCGGTTCCTGGCCAACTCTCCATGAAATGCCAGCGCCAGCCCGAGCAGCACGGTGAGATATACCAGCAGCAGCACGGCGAGCGACATCCGCGTTTGCGAAATCGCCGGACAAAGTCCCACCAGAAGAAGAAATGGCAGCCGTTTCACCACCCACTGGTGCGGAATGGGTGGCTTCTTGGCGAAAACCAGCACAAAACTCCCCAGGTAAACCGCTAGCGGCAGAACCCAGAACAACGGAATCGCCGGCACGTCGGCAGTAATCGCACTGGTCGCGCCCAGCATAACGCTCGAGGGAATGAAAGCCTGCGCAATCCACCGCCTTCGCGTACTCCATCCGATCGGTTCCGCATCCTTTTGCGTGTAAACCGCAGCTCCATCCGGCTGGCCGACATTCCCATGCGCGCCTCGTCTTCTCCACCGCCAATCCAGAATGCCGCACGCCGCGATCAGCGCAAAGAATCCGGCATACGCAAAACTCCAAAGCCGGCTCTGCGTGTGCAGCCGAAGCAGCGGCTCCAACAGCAACGGATACGCGAGCAAACCCAGCAAGCTTCCTGCATTACTGGCTGCATAGAGAAAATATGGATCCTTGGCGTCCCTCCGGCCCGAGTCGGCAAACCATCGCTGCACCACTGAGGTCGTTGCCGAGAGCGCAAAGAAGGGAAGGCCCACCACCACGAGCAACAGCAGCAGCACCCATCCCGCCGGATTGCTCCCCACCGGAGGCTCCCATCCTGCGGGAAGATGCAACGGCAGCAAGCCGGCGATCAGCAGGGGCGAAGACACGACGGCCAGGTGGAGGGCTATCTGTCTCCTTCGGTTCAAAAGCCTGAACGCTGCATGCGCGTATGCGTATCCGGCCAGGAGCACGATCTGGAAGAACACCACGCACGTATTCCAGACCGCGGGTGTGCCTCCCAGCAGGGGCATGAGCATCTTCCCGACCATCGGCTCGACAACAAAGAGCAGGGCCGCGCTCAGGAACATCGACAGGGTGAAAAGAAACAGAGACAGTCGAGAGCTCCCCGGTTCGACCTTGCTCAAGTCCGAGATCGCGGGAGAGGCGAAATCTGGAGGGTTCATTGTTTAAGTTGCATTATAGCCAGCCTCCGGGCGGCCTGTTCTTCCGTTGCCAAGTCGCTGCCGGAGAGAAATCGCACTCTCTGCACCCGATCTCTGACTTGCCGCTTTGCCGGCTCGCGCACCCGCCGCGCCACTCCGGAGCCGGTCAGGCAAGCACGCTCTCCGCGGCCGTCCAGGCACGGTGCTGGCTTTCGGCCACGCCGCGATGCGTGAGCGCGCCGAGCCATGTATTCAGGCCTTCGGCTAGCCCCAAATCCTGGCGAAGCGCTTCGCGTACGCCCAGACTGGCGATGCGCAAGACGTAAGGGAACGTTGAGTTTGTCAGCGCCAGTGTTGACGTGTGCGGCACCGCGCCCGGCATGTTGGTGACGCAGTAGTGCACCACGCCATCGACCACGAAGCTGGGGTTGGAGTGCGAGGTGGGCCGCGCCGTTTCCACGCAGCCGCCCTGGTCGATGGCCACGTCGACAATCACGGCGCCCGGCTTCATCCGCGAGACCATGGTGCGGGTGACCAGCTTGGGCGCAGTGGCGCCGGGAATCAGCACCGCGCCAATGACCAGGTCCGCTTCGCGCGTTGCCTGGGCGATGTTGTAGCTGTTCGATGCCAGCGTGTAGAGGCGGCCGCCGAAGATGTCGTCGAGTTCGCGCAGGCGGTTCAGATTCACGTCGATGAGCGTGGTCTTGGCGCCAAAGCCCAGGGCGATGCGCGCCGCGTTGGTGCCCACCACGCCTCCGCCCAGAATGGCCACATGCGCCGGGGGCACGCCGGGAACACCGCCAAGCAGAATGCCGCGCCCGCCGCGCTCCTTTTCGAGGCAGCTCGCGCCCACCTGCACGCTCATGCGGCCCGCCACTTCGCTCATCGGCATCAGCAGCGGGAGAGTCCCGTGGCGGCCGCGTACCGTCTCATAGGCGATGCCGGCGACCTTCGATTCGAGGAGCTTGTCCGTGAGCCCTGGCAGCGGAGCAAGATGCAAATAGGTGAAGAGAACCAGGCCCTCGCGGAAGTAAACGTACTCGCTTGCGATGGGCTCCTTGACCTTGACCACCATCTCGGCCTTGCCCCAGGCGTAGCCGGCATCGCCCACAATCTCCGCGCCGGCGTTCTGGTATTCGGCGTCGTGGAAGCCGGACTGTGCGCCGGCCTGCGTCTCCACCAGCACCGTGTGACCGGCCTCGGTGAGCTCTTTCACGCCGGCCGGAGTGATTCCAACGCGGGATTCGCTGTCCTTGATCTCTTTGGGAACGCCGACAATCATGGTGGCACCTCTTCGTCGATGGCCCCGAGTTCGATCGCGCGCCGGGGAGGGTTGCAGGCCGGGAACCGGCGCGCTCGGTTGGTTTTTCTTGGGGGCGCTTTTCTCGTGCGGCCGGCACGGCTTGCAACTGAAAGGAATTTTACGTCGCATAGGGCTTCCAATGTGTGCAAACTTCGTGATAGAACAGCCGAATGGGAACGAAACGTGAGAGTGACCCCGCCTCAACGCAACAATCAACCGAAGCCACGCCGGAGACCACCCTTCCCGACGGCGCGGCGGCTGGACTGGATGAGTTAGATGTCGCGATCCTGCGCTATCTCGAAGGTCACGGCCGGGCCACCAACTTTGAAGTGGGCGAGGCAGTGGGTCTGTCGGCTTCGGCGGCATCGCGGCGCATCCTGGCGCTGGAGGCTTCAGGGGCGATTCGCGGCTACCGGGCGCTGATCGACGACCGGCTGCTCGGCAAGCACATGACGGTCTACATCCGCGTGACGCTGGAGCGGCAGTCGGCCGCGGTGCTCAGCGCCTTTGAGGCCGCCGTGCGCCACTGTCACGACATTGTGAGCTGCCATCTGCTGGCCGGCCAGTATGACTACATTCTGGTGGCTCGCGTGGCCGGAATCGACGACTACAACCGCCTGCATCAGAACGAGCTCTCGCGCCTGCCGGGCGTGATCCGCCTGGAAACCAGCTTCGCCTTGAGGGATGTGCTGGAGGGGAAGGCCTGAATCCGCCTTACGCTACAGGCGCCTGGCCCAGTAACCGGGACGCCGCTTGGCGTGGGCGATGGCGACGATCTGGATGTCGTGCAGGCGTACGTGGAAGACGACGGAGAAAGGATAACGGTCGAGGATGACGCGTCGGGTGCCGTGCAAGAACGGAGGGCAAATCAGCGGGCCGACTTGGAGACTTCGATAAGCGCTGCGAAGTTCTTCATCGAAGCTAAATGCGGCATCTGGACTCTGGGTCCAGTAATACTCGAATGCTGCGTCGGCTTCTGCCTCGGCTTCAGGGTGAAACGTATAAGGTTTCACCGCTGCCGCGCGACTTGCTCACGCCTTGCCTTCAGCCGGGCGTCCATTCTGGCAAGAACCTCTTCACTCGGAATCATCTCCACCGCGCCGGAATCGATCTCATCGAGGCGGCGTTTGATCTCGTCCCCCCAGGCGGATTGCACTTCCGCGGCAGAGACGCTCTCATCGTCGATCAAGAGGAATTCCGCCAGCCACTCTCTTTCGTCTGGAGGCAGCTGCCGGGCTTCGTCGAGGAGTCTTTGCGCGTTTGGACTCATGTCAGAATTGTAGCGCGAATCCGGATGAGGATCACGTTGGTTCCCAGGTCCCGGAGGCGAAACCCGAGGCACCCGTCTCCCGGTGCGATCCGGCTGGAAACGAGCTTCGCGCTGCGCGATGTGCTGGAGGGGAAGAGCTAAGAGGGGTACCTCTTTCTCCTTGTTTTCGGGCAATTCTCACGCCGTTGGCCCACTGGCCGTACAATAGGCATTGAGGCAGGCTCCAATTTCAGGTCTGTTGAGGTAGATCCAACTCTCCCATGTCTTCGAACGGCTATCCTTCGCGCTCTTCGCGGTCCCACGGGTTTCGCTCGCTCTTCAGCATGTTCTCGAGCGACCTGGCCATCGACCTGGGCACCGCAAACACTCTTGTCTACGCGGCGGGCAAGGGCATCGTCGTCAATGAGCCGTCGATTGTCGCCATCAACAAGATCACCGGCGAAGTGGAAGCCGTGGGCAAAGAGGCCAAGGAGATGCTGGGACGCACGCCCGGCAACATCGTGGCCATCAAGCCGATGAAGGACGGCGTGATTGCCGACTTCAAAGTCACGGAAAAAATGCTGAATTACTTCATCCAGAAGGCGCACAACCGCAAGATGCTGGTGCATCCGCGCATCGTGATCGGCGTGCCTTCGGAGATTACGCAGGTGGAGAAGCGCGCGGTGGAGGACTCGGCCTATCGCGCCAAGGCCAGCGAAGTCTACCTCGTGGAACAAGCCATGGTGGCGGCCATCGGCGCGGGACTGCCGATTACCGAGCCTTCCGGCAACATGGTTGTGGACATTGGCGGCGGAACGACGGACATCGCCGTGATCTCGCTCTCTGGAATTGTTTACTCGCGCTCGGTGCGCATGGCCGGCAACCAGATGGACGAGGCCATTACGAATTATCTGAAGCGCAAATATAACCTGCTGATCGGCGAACGCACAGCCGAGGCGATCAAAATCGAGATCGGATCGGCGTTCCCGCTGGATAAGCCGCTGACCATGGAGATCAAAGGCCGCAACCTGATCGAGGGCGTGCCCAAGACCATCACTATCGACGACAGCGAGATTCGCGAGGCGCTGGGTGAGTGCATTGCGGTGATCATGAACGCCATTCGCGTGGCGCTGGAGCGCACGCCTCCCGAGCTTTCGGCCGACATCAGCGATCGCGGCATTGTGCTCACCGGCGGCGGCGCACTCATCAAGAATCTCGACAAGCGCATCCGCGAGGAGACCGGGCTGCCGGTTTCCGTGGCCGACGATCCGCTGGCCTCGGTGGTTCTGGGCACGGGCAAGATGCTTTCGGACTTCCGGCTGCTGCGCAAGATCAAGATCGATTAAAGGCGGGGGTCAGGTGTCAGGTTTCAGGGTTCAGAAACCGGTCGCCAAGTCAACCGCAGGCTTCGGTCCCTGACAACTGAAACCTGTCACCTGAAACCTGGCCGCTATGGACACGTTCTTCGAGCGATATCGTAACCTCGTGGTGCTGCTGGCCATTCTGGTGGCGCAGATCGCCGGTTTGGCGGTGCAGGTGCGCCACAACGGCGCCGGCCAGAATACGCTCGATCCCACCGACCCCGGCGAGGTGCGGTTGATCCGCTTGTGGGGCAATGCCATCGTATCGCCGCCGGAGCGGCTCATCCACGCAACAAAAATCGGCATCGTTGGGTTGTGGGCGGATTACATCGATCTGCAGCATGTGCGCGAGCAGAATCAGGATCTCGCAAAGACGGTGGACAGGCTGCGGCTGGAGCAGGCCGCGCTGCTTGAAGACGCGCGCCAGGGCCAGCGGCTGCAGGCACTGCTCGGCTTTGAGGAAAAGTACATATACACCACGGTGGCGGCGCAGGTTTACGGCTCCAGCGGCAGCGATCGCTCGCGGGTTTTCTATATCGACAAGGGCGCGCACGAGGGCCTCAAGCCGGACATGGCGGTGATTACCGCCGACGGCATTGTGGGCAAGGTGCGCGATGTATTTCTGCACACGGCGCAGGTGCTGGCCGTGAACGACCCCACCAGCGGCGCGGGCGTGATTCTGGAATCCACGCGCATTCGCGGAATTCTGAAGGGCGACGTGGCGGGCCGGCTGGAGGTTGTGGGAATTATGGCCGACCAGCGCATCCAACCCGGCGAAAAGGTGCTCACCGCCGGGGGCGACCTGATTTTTCCGCGGGGATTGCCCGTGGGCGAGGTCGAGAAAGTGGTTCGCGACCCGGATAGCGACTCGTTCATCGACATTCTTATCAAGCCGGCCGCGCACCTGGAGCGCCTTGACGAAGTGTTGGTGATAACTTCGACCGAGCCGCGCTTCTCGCCGGAGGAGCAGCAGGACATCGCCGCCAGCCAAAGGCAGGAGGCCGAAGTCCCCACCGCGATCAAGGACCAGATGAAGGCATCGGAGATCATGGCCGAGAAGCTGCCCAGCCTCGTCGATCCCAACCTGCCGCCCGATCAACAGCCGCTGAACGATAGCAGCAACCCGAACCCTGTTTCGCGCCCGCCGCAGCCGCTGCATCCCGACGAATTCTCGCCTGGCGCCGCGGCAACTCCCGAGCCCGAGACGGGCACGGAAACTGCGCCGGCGGCGCAGTCCCCAAAGCCAGCCGTGCCGCCTGCCGCCGACGGCAGAGACGGCGTGCCTCCGCCGCCAGAGCAATCCCAGCCGCAGACGCCGCCGCCGAGGAATCCATAGTCGCGAGACCGCGCGATACGGTAATCTGGAGCGTTGCGTACATGATGAGATTTACGGCCGTTCCGATGTTGCTTAGCTCTCCACTCACGCGGTCCTGGGGATAGCCATGTCCCTGCTCAGCGCCGATTCCAGACGCGACTTCGAGATTCGCCGCTATCATCTGCTGGCTTACGCGCTGATTCCTTTGGCCTCCCTGGTGTTGCAGGCATGGCTGCCGCGCGTGGTGGGACGCTACGACTGGTTCGACCTGCCGCTCGTCGTCACCGTCTACTTCGCGCTGGGTCGCCGCAGTCCTATCCAGGGCACCATCATGGGCGCGGGGATGGGCCTGTTTGAGGATGCGTTATCGCATCATGTCATCGGCGTCAACGGCATCGCCAAAACCGTGGTTGGGTTCCTCGCGGCTTCCGTCGGCATTCGTATCGAAGTCGAAAACCACATCGTTCGCTTGCTGCTCACCTTCGCACTTTCGATGCTCTCGAGCGCCATCTACTTTTTCACCTACCGCTTCCTGCTCGGTCTGGCGCTGGAGTGGAGCTGGCTGACGGAACTGTTCCGGGCCGTGGGGAATTCGCTGATTGCCATCGTGCTGTTTCCGCTGCTGGACCGTTTGCAAGTGAGGGAGTAAGCGCGGGCGAACGGCCCATCCATCAATCGATCTTTGCTTTCGAGAGCAGGCGTTGATAGCAAAGATAATGGGCACCATTCTGCCCTACCTTAGAATGCCGTGTTGTCGACGAGTTTCGGGCCTCCGAGGCCTTTTCTGATCTGACCTGACCCGCGTATAGGAGTCGGATCCGGTTGCCAGAAATCATTTGCCGCCAGTTGCGATCTGTTACTGTAAAGAGAGCGCGGAAAATGCTGGGATAAGGGGAACCAGCGTAGGAACTCCCCTTTTTACACACATCTGCCATACTTTCAACAGCACACCTCCATTTCGGAGCGTGCTAGGATTTATCCTCATGCAGAATGATCTAAGAAATTCGCTTAAGTCCTTGCTGGTCAAACGAAGCCTTATTCTGGGCAGGATCACCTTGAGCAACGGAAGCGAATCCAACCACTACTTCGACTGCAAGAGGACGACTCTCGATTCCGAGGGAGCTCAGTTGGTAGGCGAAGCGGTGCTGCAAGCTATGCGCGGGCTCCGATCATGGCCGAATGCGATTGGTGGCTTGACGCATGGTGCCGATCCGGTTATTGGTTCTGTCATGATGCGTGCACGAGAATGCGGTCTTACCTTGGACGGATTCTATGTCCGGAAGGAGCCCAAAAAGCACGGGACCAAGAACCTCATTGAAAACGCTCCCAACGCTGGTTCGGAGGTCGTAATTGTTGACGACGTTGTAACGGGAGGCAGTTCAGTTCTTCAGGCAATAGCAGCTGCCCGAAGCGCAGGATGTCAAATCTCTGCCGTGATAACAATCGTTGATCGCCTTGAAGGGGGCGGTGATAGAATTCGAGCCGAAGTGGAAAACTACATTCCGTTGTTCACTTTGGATGATTTCCGCTCCGAGATCGACCAATGCCACACCCATACGATCAAATCCGAGATATTCTGCGAAAGGGCTTCGGCCTAGATAATCTCAGGCTCATTACGACCCATTCGCTTTCAATTCTTCGAGACGACCCGCCGCAACACCCCGCTACGCTTGTGCTCCTAGCGGCCATCTCTCGTTGGATTGCAGATGCATGGGATGGTGTGCCTCTTTCTGTAGAAACAGCGACCCGCGTTGAGCAAGCACTCGCGCCGCATTTCCAATCATTGATAAATGTTGCCAACGGCGATTTATCGGAGGTCTGCGAAGCCTTGGATGCGGCATCGACCGCGTTCCGAGGGGTCATCCTTACGGGTCTGGATTGCAGTTTAGGCTGACCGATGCGCTTCCCAGAGGAATGAAAGCCACCTGTTAGCGTCTTAGGTCGGCTCACATTTCCGAAACTGCTCGCCGCCGTACCCGATCGAGATTGGCTGTATCCTAAATACAAGACAGATGCATTCCGGCAGCAGTCACGGTGAAAAGCTCTCCACTTTCAAGCTGGCGATAGTGCAGTACGGCATTCTTTTCCTGATGCTGGGGCTGGCAGCCGGTTTATGGCGGCTGCAGGTGCTCGACGTGGACAACTACCGCCTGCTTGCGGAGCAGAACCACATCCGCAAAGAGCCGATCCTGGCGCCGCGCGGCAAACTCTTCGATCGCGAGAACCGGCTGGTGGTAGACAACTATCCGTCGGTCACATGCTTCCTGGTGCGTGAGCAGAGCAAAACCGTGGACGCGGATCTGCCCCTGATCGCGAAGGGCCTGGATCTCGATCTGGATCAGTTGCAGGCGACGCTGCGCCGCTATCGCAGCCAGCCGGGCTATCAACCTATTCCCATCAAGCAGGACGTAACCGCCGACGAGCAGGCATTCATTGCGGCGCATCGCAACGAGCTGCCTGAACTCGAGACCATCGACGAAGCGCGCCGTCTCTATCCGCGCGACGGTTTTGCCGCGCACTTGATCGGCTACGTGGGCGAGGTAAGCGAAGACGACCTGAACAATCCCCGGTTCGCTTACTATGAGCCCGGCGACGTGGTGGGCAAGGCCGGCGTGGAAGAGACCTACGACGAGTTGCTGCGCGGGCAGGACGGCAGTCGTGAAGTGGTCGTCGACAGCCACGGCCGCGAAGTGGGTTATTTTGGCATCCAGCACGCAGAGCCGGGACAGGACCTGAAGCTCACCATCGACAACGACCTGCAGCGCGCTGCCGAGTTGGCCATGGGCAACCGCAACGGCGCCCTGGTGGCCATGGACCCGCGCAACGGCGAAATTCTGGCCATGGTTTCGCGGCCCAGCTTCGATCCCAATGCCTTCGCCATCAAGATCGACCGCGCGGAGTGGAACAAGCTCATTACCGACCCCGACCATCCGCTCCTGAACAAGGCCATTCAGGCGCAGCTTGCGCCGGGATCGACCTTCAAGATCCTGATGTCGGTTGCGGGTTTGCAGGAAGGCATCATGCAGAACATGCACATTGTGTGCACCGGCGGATGGGGCCCGTACGGTTACTACCACCACTGCGACGCGAAACATGGCGCCGTGGACATGCACAATGCCATTCCCTATTCCTGCGACACGTTTTTCTACATGCTGGGCGACAAGCTGGGCATCGACCGTATCGTAAAATACGCGACCGCCTTCGGCTACGGACAGAAGACGGGCATCGACCTGCCGGGCGAGCAGGCCGGGTTGATGCCTTCGCAGCAGTGGCTCATCAAGAACTTCCATCACCGCTGGTACCCTGACGAGACGCTCGACGTCGCCATCGGGCAGGGCGCGGTCGAGGCCACGCCGATTCAACTGGCGCGCATTATCGGCGGCATTGCCTCGGGCGGGCATTTGGTGCGGCCGCACGCGGTGTTTCCCGATCAGTTGCCGGCGGATTTCCGCAAGTCGCTCGCGGATAGCTTTCCCGGCTCGGGCGAAGCGTACGTTCCCATGGACCCGGCAAACTGGGAGATCGTCACCGACGGCATGGCCGAAGTGACGCAGCCGGGACTTTACCACACGGCAGGTTCGTCGCATCTCGAAGGTATCGACTTTGCCGGCAAAACCGGTACCGCGCAGGAAATGAGCCACGAGGCGCTGGAGAAGACCAACAAGGGCAAGAGCACCTATCCCAACGTCTGGTTTGTGGGCGTAACGCCGCGCCGCAATCCCGAGCTTGTGGTGGCGGTGTTGTGGCAGAACGGGGAATTCAGCTATTACCCCGCGCGCATCGCCGCGCAGGTGGTAACGGCCTATGTCGATAAGAAGCGCCGCCTGGCCGGCAACTTGCCGCAGCAGAAGGCCGCAGCTCCCGTCGAGGTCGGCGCGGTGTGGTCGACGCCCCAGGCCCAGCCGGGCACGAAGAATGCGGCGGCGGCGAAGAGCCGGATCCAGGGCGGGCATTTCTTCGTCGAGAATGGGCAGATCGTGGCCGCCAATGAGGCCGCCGTGCCATCAAGCCGCAAACCAACGACGCATTCCGCGCCTTCGCCAGTAATCAATTCCTCTTCGGTGCCGGCGGAGGTGGCCGCGGCGCTGCCCGAGCGCAGGCCGGGGCTGAAGCCCGCTTCCGCGCCCCTGCCCAGGAAGGATCAATAGCGCCATGCCCTTGCGCCGTTTCCTGAGCTTTCGCGATTTCGACTGGACCCTGCTGGGGCTCGTGCTCCTGCTTTGCGCCGTGTCGGTGATTGAAGTGCACTCGGCCACCATGCACACGAAGTTCTCAAACTTCGGCAGCAGGCAGATCTTCTGGGTCGCGGCCGGCGTGGCCGGCATGTTCGCTTTCGCCAAGATCGACTATCATCGCGTACTCGACTGGGCGCCGTGGGCCTATGGAATAGGTCTGTTGGCGCTGATCGCCGTGCTGTCGCCGCTCGGCCACAAAGCGTTGGGCGGGCGCCGCTGGATCAAGCTCGGTCCCATGCTGGTGCAACCCTCGGAATACGTAAAGCTGGTGCTGATTCTGATTGTGGCGCGTTATTTTGCCAATCTGGGCGGGCGCAATGTCACGTGGAGGGAGATCCTCAAGGCCTTTGTGCTCATCGGTATTCCCATGCTGCTGGTCCTCAAGCAACCTGACCTCGGGACGACCCTGACCTACTTGCCGATTCTGGTCGCCGGCCTGTTCCTGGGCGGCATCAACCTGCGCCAATCGCTGATTCTCACGGTCTGTGCGGCTTTCCTTGCTGCCGGTGTCTGGACCGATGGCTTCGGGGTGGGGCACCTGAGAGTGCTCAAAGGCTTCCAGAAGGCTCGACTGACCAGCTTTACCAATCCAAACGCCGATCCCAAGGGCGCCGGTTACCAGGTGCGGCAATCAGAGATTGCCGTGGGCTCAGGGGGGATCTGGGGCAAGGGATCGGGAAAAGGCACCCAGACGCAGGGCTATTTCCTGCCCATTCCCTATACGGACTTCATCTTTGCCGCCCTGAGCGAGGAACACGGCTTTGTGGGCGCGATTTTTGTGCTGCTGCTATACTTCTTCATATTGATGCGTTTGATTCAGAACGCTCAAACAGCCGCTGACCTGCCCGGTTCCCTCATTATCATGGGAATCGTGGCTGTGTTGACCTTCCAGATCGCGGTCAATGTAGGCATGGTCATCGGGTTGATGCCCGTCACCGGAATCCCTTTACCTCTAATGAGTTACGGTGGATCTTCGGTGCTGTTTACGTTTCTGGCGCTGGGCGTGGCGATGAATGTCCGCATGCGCCGCTTCGTAAACTGACGCGTCTCCTGAAGTTGAGACGTCGTGCGGGAAAGGTTCAGTTGTGTGTGCGGCCCGGGAACGATCCTGGATTGTTCCGGGCTGCAAGAGCAAGATTTTTCAGATATTTCGCCGGCTTGGTCCCGATGGATCGCGCCCGGCAGGATTGGGTTTATGAGCACCGAGAGACGGGATGGCCGCTCCGCTCCAACGACCGCAGCCGGTCGCCGGAGCCAGCGGCACGGCTCACGGCTAGCGTATCGCAAGGATCGCGCAAATCGATCGGGGCAGTCGGATGCCAATTGGATCTTCCCTGCATTCGCCTCCGCTCGAACGGCCATGGCCGTCCGAAACACTCTGCGACGGGATCACCGCAATCAGCAGCACGTTCGGTCTTATTGCACCGGCTCGCCGCCCTTGAGGCCGGCTACCGCGCAAGGGCCGTACTTCGAACGCATTAACGGTTATCCGCCCCTCTCCTCTGCCGGCTTCGCGCCGCTCCATCGAACCTTGCCGCATGTGCCGGCTGCTTTCTGCTGCCGGACGGAAAGGTACGATGGCAAAGGAAATTTGTATCTCCAGCACGCCGCATGAGACGCGGCTTGCGATTTTAGAAGACGATCAACTCGCGGAAATCTACTACGAACGCGAAAACGAGTACACCCTCGCGGGCTCCATTTACAACGGACGCGTAACACGGGTTCTGCCCGGCATGCAGTCGGCATTTGTCGACCTCGGCCTGGAGCGCGACGCCTTCCTGTACGTGACCGACTTCATGGAGCTGGACGACCAGGAAGAGACCGACGAGCTCGAGAAGGCTGCGGCCAGCGGAGCCGGCCAGCCGCCGCGCGAGGTGCGGCATCCCCGTGGCGTGAACGGCGGTGGCGTGCGGCAGCCTGAGCAGGTTTCCGAGGAGCGCGGTTCACGCTCCGGCCCGCGAAGGCAGGAACCACGCCAGGATCGCCCGGTGCCGGAAGAAGTGACGGTGGAAATCGCCGCTCCGGAGCCTGCAAGCGCTCCCGCATCGGCAGAGACCGAGCAGGAACAGGAAGGAACCGGGGGACGCCCCTGGCGTGGACGGCGTCGCCGCCGCGGCGGCCGTGGGCAAAAGGGCCTTGCGCCGGAAGCGGCTGTCGAAGCCGAGCCAGCCGTAGCCGGCCCCACCGAACCGGTTGAAACCGTCGCGTTTGAAGAGACGCCCAAGGCGCGCGAGATTCATCCCGCATCCCCTGCGCCGCGCGTGCCCCATGGGCAGCCGGTGCCGGCGGCCTTTGTGCTGCCTGGTGAATCGCTTAGGAAGTACGGCGGCACGGCGGCGGCCGATTCGCCGAAGGCGGCTGCGGATATATCGACTCCGCCGCGCCCTAGCTCCACCTTTAAGCCTTCCACGCTGATAGAAGCGCCCATCGCCTGGGACGGCAGCGGCCTGTTGCCCGGAGAGTCGATCTCGCGGCATCGCGTACCCCAGCCGGAACCCGACGAGTCCGGCGCGGAGGCGGAGGCCGGAATCTCCGCTGCGCCGCATGTGGATGCGGTGACCGAGGAGACGGTTGAGGAGAAGCGCCAGGAGACCGAGGCGTCCTATTACGAAACCGAAACGGAAACGGAAGAGCCAGAGGAATCGGCTCTCGAGTTCGAAGAGGAGAGCCTGGGCGCAGACGCGTTCAATGCGCTCGCGGAGGAAGACGTACCCGAGCTCGAAACCGCCGCAGGCGCGATGGCAGAGGATGACGAATTCGAGGAGACGATGGAGTCGGCTCCGGCGGAATCTGAGGCCGTTCGAGCCGAGCCAACTGAAGCTGAGGAAGTCACGGACGAGGAGACCGACGCATCCGCATCGCACCGTGTCGATCCTTCATCGCCAACGGGCTTCCGGCTGTTCGGCTTCGGGAAGAAGAAGGAAGAGGAGGCGTCAGCAACAAAGGCCGCGGCTCCGGCTTCAACCTATGCGCCGGGCGTGGGCCTCGTGGAAGAGGAAACGATCGAAGGCGAGGAATTCGAAGCCGCGCCTCGCGCGCGCCGTCACAAGCCCGAGGCGCATGACGGGGACGTTTACGAAGAAGAGACGCTGCCCACGCACCTGCGCACGGGCGACTTCGGCGAAATGTTGCAGGAAGCGCACCTCGACCATCGCATCCAGCGGGATCTCGACGAGCCGAACGGCGAAGAGGAAGACGAGACCGGCGAGGAAGAGACAACCACGCCGGGCACGCGGCCGGCGCGCAACCGCGAGCGCCGCGATCGCGGCCCGCGCGGACGCGGTACGCAACGCCGCGGCCCCTCGCGCCGCTCGGCGCAAACCTCGGATCTGCCCATCATCTCGGACCTGTTGAAGTCCGGCCAGGAGATCCTGGTGCAGATTGCCAAGGAGCCCATCGCCAAGAAGGGCGCGCGCATCACCAGCCACATCGCACTGCCCGGAAGGTTCCTGGTGTTTATGCCGACCGTGAGCCACGTGGGCGTGAGCCGCAAGATTGCCTCCGACGAGGAGCGCCATCGCTTGAAGCGGATTCTGCTGCACGAGCGCGGCGACGCTCCGGGCGGATTGATTGTCAGGACCGCGGCCGAGGGCGCGTCGGAAGAAGAGCTGCGCGCCGACCTGCGCTTCCTGATGAATCTTTGGAACGACATCAAGCAGCGTTCCGAAGCGTCCAATTCGCCGGCCTTGATTTATCACGATTTGCAGCTCATCGAGCGCATCCTGCGCGACCAGGTGAGCGCCAACTTTTCGAGCATTTGGGTCGACACGGAAGCCAACTACGAGCGGATCGTAAAATTCCTCAACCACTTCTCGCCCACGCTGGTGCGGCGCGTGAAGCTCTACACCAAGGAGACGCCGCTCTTCGAGCACTTCGGCGTCGAAGACGAAATCTCCAAGGCGCTGCGCTCCAAGGTGTGGTTGAAGTCCGGCGGCTCGATCGTCATCAACCAGACCGAGGCGCTGGTGGCGATCGACATCAACACTGGCAAATACGTGGGCAAGTCGGCACGGCTCGAGGACACCATTCTCAAGACCAACCTCGACGCGGTGCCGGAGATTGTGCGCCAGATCCGGTTGCGCGACCTGGGCGGGATTATCGTGATTGATTTTATCGACATGGACGAGCGCAAGAACCGTTTCAAGGTGATGGCTGCGCTCGAAGAAGCCTTGAAGAACGATCGCGCGCCCACCAAGGTGCTGCAGTTCAACGATTTCGGTCTGGTGGCGATCACGCGCAAGCGCGTCAAGCAGTCATTGGAGCGCACGTTGAGCGTTCCCTGTCCCACCTGCCAGGCCACCGGCATGGTGAAAAGCGCCACAACCGTCTGCAACGAGATTTACATCGAGATGCGGAAGATGAGGAAGCACTTCGAAAACGCCGACGTCATGTTGCGCGTGCATCCCGAGACGGTGAAGGTGCTCAAGAGCAACAACGCCCGCTGGCTGACTGAATTCGACGAGCTGATCGGGCGCAACCTCCTGCTCAAGAGCGATGCGGCGCTGCATCCCGAGCAATTCGACATCCAAGGCTAGCGGAGTTCGCGGCGTTAGCGGAGCTAGCGGAGTTAGGCCGGCTCCAGGATTGGTGTACCCAGGCTGTTGCTTTCCCACCCTTTTCGCAAAGAACGCGAAAAGGATGGGGCACGGGGTTGGTGGGTACAGCTATTGTGGAACTGCTCTAGACAAAGGCTGGAGCGGCAAGCTCCGGCCTTTGCATTGGAGATTGCGCAGGGCTTTGTGAAAGGGCGCGGCTTCTTCAAGCTGCAGCGGCGGCGCGGCGCCAGTCGCGCAGGCCGAGAATGGCCAGACCCACGAGACCCGCATAGAGCAGCGCCGTGAGCCAAAGATCCTTGTAGATATACTCGCCGATGTAGACGAGATCCACCGCAATCCAGAGCCACCAATTGGCTATGTGCTTGCGCGCGCCCCACCAACTGGCGACGAGCGAAAAGCTGGTGAGCGCAGCGTCGAGATGGGGCAGCGCCGCATGCAGGCGGACGGCAAGCGCGCCCAGCAGAATACTGCCGACTGCGCCCGCTACGATGGCGGCGATCATGCTGGCGCGGGGCAGCGGGACCACGCGCACTTCGCCTTCCTGGCGCACACCGCGCCACCAGTGCCACCAGCCGTAAAGCGTGAAGGCGACAAAGAAAAGCTGGAGCAACGCATCTGAATAGAGCTGGGATCGATAGAAGACCACCAGATAGAGAAGATCGGCGACGAGCACCACCGGCCAGCAGATGAGCAGGCGCTTGGTGGTGAGCCAGATGCCGATCACCGTGGCCAACATGCCGGCGGCTTCGATCCCATGCCCGGCAAGGTATAGAGCGATGGCCGCCCCGCTCATTGCAATGCCTCCGCATGTACCCGCCGCGCGTGCCTCTTCGCGCGGTGATGCAAAGAGTCAAGCAGCTCGCAGCCGGCGGCGCCCTGGAACCATTTAGCGTGACCGACAAGCCAGCCATCGTAGGCCATCACGGCCTTTTCTTCAGATTGCAAAACGCCGAGGAAATAGTCGGCTTCGGAAAGTGCAAACTCGGCGTGACAAAGTGCGGTCATCGGCGCCAGCGCGGCGGCTTCTTCGTCCGTGAGCGGACGGACGGATTCGTAGCCGTCGAGAAGCGCCGCCAGATGGTCGAGATGAATGGGCACGTCGTCCGGATGCGCCGGATCGTTGACGAGAACCAGCCACTCCACGATGTTGCGCTCGATGGCGTGGGCCAGGTCGTGCACGGCGTTGCTGCGGTCGGCAAGGCCGAAGTCGATGATTGCCGTGGCGCGCGCATCGCCGGTGGGATCGCTCCAGAAGAAATTGGAGGCGTGCAGGTCGTTGTGCGTCCAAAGAGAGCCCAGCGCGGGCAGGAGCGGCGCAAGCTCCGCGTGAAAGGGAGCGAGAACAGCGATGGCTTGCGCGGCGCAAACGCGAATGCCTTTATGGTCGGAGAGCGATGGGCAGCGGGCAAGATAGCGCGCCATGGCTTCGATCGGATCCCGCGCGGCGAAGATGGTGAAACTTGCCACCAGTGGACGGGGCTTGCGGGGCGGCGCTCCGAAATCCTGCGCGGCAAGATGGAGCCGGGCGAGCGCCTGTCCGGCGGAGTACGCATGTGCCGCGGTGCGAAAGGGCGTCCAGGAAATTGCTTCTTCGTAAAGGTCGATGCCCGGGGGCGTTTCGTGTACCTCGTAGAGTGAATCGCCGATTTCGATGGCGGTTTCGCCCGCGGCGTCGGCAATAACGCGCGGAACCGTAGCGCCGCGAGCCAACAAATGCGCGAGGAAACGGTGTTCTTCGAGCAAGCCTTCGCAATCGCGCACGGCGCGATGATGCCGCTTGATGAAAACCGGACCGTTTGGCGTGGCCACAACGCCGGCCGCGGAGAACGGGCGCGGGCTCGCGGTAAGGATGTGCGTGGGCTCGCCCAGCGCGGGAAATCGCCTGAGGAGGGTGTGCACTTCGTCCTGCGTAAGCGGAGGCCAGTCGGGGGGAACGAGCGAGCCGTCCATGCCGTGAGCTTTTACCGTTAAGGTCATGGTTGCGAGCTGCTTATCAACGATCTTACGCCTGTTAAAGCGGGCTGGAGATTGGCGGCATATTTGTTTCCCCCAGGCTTGCGTCTGGGCTACCGTCTCTTGCCGGTTCCTGGCGGGCTCCATCGCGCAGTTAAAAAGTGTAGTGCGCGGAGAGGCGCACGGTTGCGGGCGCGCCGAGCCACACAAACGTGTCGCCGTAACTCGCACCGGTGTCGGACCAGTACCGCTTATTGGCGATGTTATCGGCAAAGATGCGAAAGGTTACGCGGCCCTGTTCGCCGCCTGGCGTGTAGCGCGCACCCAGATTGAAGAGATTGTAGCTGGGCGCGCTCACCTGGTCGTCGCGCGTGGCTTCTTTGCGCGCGGTCAGGCTCCAGCCGGGCATCAGGTGTAGCCCGCGCATGTGCGGCACGGTGACGTCGGCAAAGAGATTGGTGTGCAGATGCGGCACGTTGATCACTTGCTTGTTGTCGAACGAGGGCGTGCCGGTGCCGGTTGAAATTGCATTCATGGCCGCGGCCGAAGCGTTCAGGCGCAGCCAATTGGCGGCCTTGCCTGCGGCGTTGAACTCGACGCCGTTGTGGGTTTCGCGGCCCTCCTGCTCGAAGCATTGATCGCCTGGGTTTCCGGAAGGACAAAAATTATCAGGACCTGCGAGCATTTTCGGATAGAAGAACGGGGCGCGCATGTGGAAGAACGCGGTGGTGAGAAGGATGCGTTGACCCGGCTCGTATTTCGCGCCCACTTCGGCCTGGCGGGTGTTAAAAGGAGACAGAAACTGGCTGCCGTTGTCGGTCCAAAAGGGAGCCTGAGGACCGAGCGAAAGTACTTCGCCGTAGTTCGAGTAAAGCGTGAGATTTTGGACAGGGCTGAAGGTGATGGCGTACTGCGGCAGCCAGACGGGCTTGTCGGTGAAAGTGGGCGAATTGGGAACGTTATAGATTGGATTGTCCAATGCGTCGTAAGTCGTCGCACATGGATCGCCCGCGGGGCCAGGCGTACTGCTCGGCACGTTCGGTATGCAGGGAGTAGTCTCAACCAGCGAGTAGTTGTGGTCGCGCAGGGAGTCGTAACGGCCGCCAGCAATGAGCTGGATGTGGCCGGGAAGATGCACGCGATCCTGAATGACGGCGGAGGATTGATGGCTGTCTTCCCACAAGCGTCTCGGGCCTGCGGTTTGAAAGGTCGATTCGAGTGAATTCGCGCTGCCTGGGCTGGGAAAGGCAGTCATGGGCTGGTAGATGTTCTCGGAGCCGACATAGTAGTAAACCGCGCCGTCGGCGATCGCATCTGCAGAAGTCTGGTTGAGCTGGTAGTAGCCCGGCTGCTGCACGCTGCGCAGGAAGACGACGCCGCCCGCGGCGATGTCTTGCGTAACAGGGCCGGTGTGGATATGGCCGGTCATCATGGCTTCGGCTTCGCCGTCGATGCGCAGCTCGCCAGGATCGCGGTAGTCGTAAATGTCATAGGTTCCATCCGGCGCAAAGAAGAATGGGTAAGGAGCCGAACCGGTGTTGCACTCAGCTTCGTAGTAGCAGCCGTAGGCATAGATCACATTGTCCTGGATGAGCGAGTGGCTGAGGCTGGCTGCGGCATAAGCAGTCCACGCCGGTGAAAACGTGTGCTCGAGGCGCGCATTGGTGTTGAAGGTGTCGTAGGTGTCGGGCGGACCCCAGGGTTGATCGCCGAGCATGGTGGAGCGGTAGATGCTGTTTATGTTGGGCAGGGTTGCGCCGCCGAGCAGTTGATACCCGCTGCCGTCGCGCTCGGTCTTGTGCTGGTATTCGAAGTCGCCCTTGAGCGTGGTTGCGGCGTCGATCTTCCAGTCGGCCGCGCCCGCGCCGACCGCGCGCCAACCATTCGTGTCGTTCATATAGGGGACGATGCGCTCGCCGGCCAGATTCAGGCGCGCGCCCACCTGCTTGTGGCTGCCGAAGAAGTGACCGAAGTCGGCGGCGCCGTAAGCCGTGCCGCGTTCATCGGTAGCGAGATCCACGGCCTCGATATTGGCGGGGCGCTTGGTCACGTAGTCGATAAGGCCACCCGCGTTGGCCACGCCGCTCTCCACGCCGGCAAGGCCCTTCAGGAACTCCACGCGCTGCTTGTTTTCGAGCGGGACATCCTGCTCGCCGGCGATGGTCATGCCGTTGACTTCAAGGCCGGTGGCGAGATCGATGGGAAAACCGCGAATCTCGTAAACGCCGTAGTAGCCCACGGGCACGTAATCGTCGTCGACCGAGGCATCGTTCCTGACCACGTCGGAGAGCAGACGCGAAACCTGGTCGCTGAGCAGGTCGCGCGTGACGACGGTGGCTGAAAGCGGCGCCTCCCGCAAGGTCGCCCCTTCGAGCGTGCCCACAGTGATGGATTCGGGAAGATAATTGTCTTCCGTCTCGCCGTGCACCACGACGGTGGTGGTGACGGGCGCCGGTTTCGGCTGCGCCGGAGCTGGAGGGTTTTTGGGCGTTGCAGCGGAGTTCTGCGGCGCGCTTTGCGCGACCGATAGCGAGGAAAGACAAACAGACCAGAGAATAAAACCGGCGAGAAGTGCGGGGACAGTGCCTGAAGAGATCTTGCGATTGCGGGCGGTTGCAGCAGCGGTGGTCATGGACATCCTTTGCTTCGTTTTGCCTGAAACAAAGGAGCATGAGCTGTGCTGGAAGGAAGAACTGCTGCTCGGCTCAAGAAAGCTTCCCACGCCGGTATTATCCGGATCGGGTTCGAGGGTATTTCTCAGCCCCGCGATGCTGCGGAGCACCCCTGTTTCAATAACCCAATTGAAACACTGCGGGCGGGAGGAATGCAAATGAGGCGCGCGCCGGCCGAGTGGTTATCGCGCGGCAGGCTTTAACGGAACCTGGGCGGTGCGGGAGGCGGTGGGCGCGGACGGGGCGGCCAGCGAAGCGACACTGACGCTGGAGAGAACCTCCATCATGGCTCGCTGCGCCAAAGCCCAAACCGGGTGCGCAGGGCATCGCGGCTTGCGCATGCAGGACCGGCCGGGGGAGAGGCAGACATTCAGGTAAATCGTGCCGTCGATGACCTCGATCACCTCGCGCATCGAAGCCGCAGCGCCGCGCGGCGTAATGTGAAAGCCGCCGGATTGTCCGCGTTGCGAGGTGATGAGCCCGGCCCGCGCCAGCGATTGCAGGACTTTCGAGAGAAAGCTTTGCGGCGCGGCGGTAGCGCGTGCCAGTTCGGGAAGCGAAACCCGGCCATCTGCTGAGAGGGAGGCAAGTTGAATCATCACGCGCACGCCGTAATCGGCAGCGCGCGTCAGTTGCATCGACGAATTCGGTTTCTTCATCGCCAGGTCCTGTCGAAGGGATCTCATGGAGAGCTCAAATGCCCCTCGAGGCGAGAGGCGGCTGCGCACTGGGAACTTGGGGATCATCGATACTCACAATCGGGAGCCTAATTGAATTCGTCACAGTCTGATGTGCCATTCGTCACAGACCGCTGGTTGCCGCGAACGATAGCGTGACTTCGTTCCAATCAAAATTGGAGCGGCTCTGTCCAGAATGGGCCGCAATTGCCTGCTTGTACCATTCTGGAATTGCCATTAGGCAGGAAAGTACCCAGCAGGCGTCGAGGCGTGAGTCTGCTGGAGCGCACGGCGCCGCTTCCGCCTCCGGCGAGAAAGTGAAAGGAACCTTCAGATCGTCATGAATCCTTATCCCGCAGTGGACCCCATTCCTTTGCCGGCTCCCGTGTGGCTGATGAAGCTGTTGCACGTGGTCACGCTGTCGCTCCATTTTGTGGCTGTGGAGATGCTGCTGGGCGGGTTGCTGCTGGCGATTCTGCTCAGCCTGCTCCGCTCCTCGCCAAACGCCCACACCACCGCCCGGGCCCTGGCGCGGCGGCTCACCATCGTGATGACCTTTGTGATCAACCTGGCCGTGCCGCCGCTCTTGTTTGCGCAGGTGCTCTACGGGCGCGCGCTCTATACCAGCAGTGTGCTGATCGGGGTGTACTGGATTGCGCTCATCCCCACACTGATCTTGGTTTACTGGCTGCTCTATAAATTCTCGGCGCGGCTGGAGCGCGGCCAATCGGCTTGGTGGGTGGGACTGATCGCATGGCTGCTCGCCGGGGGCGTGGCGCGAGTGCTCTCCACCAATATGACACTGATGCTGCGGCCCGAAGCGTGGCACAACATGTACGCCGCATCGGCCATGGGTGCGTACCTGCCCACGGGCGATCGCACGCTCGAGCCGCGCTGGCTCATGATGCTGGCCGGCGGATTGTTGATTGGCGGGTTGTGGCTGGTGTATCTGGCCGGGCGCAGCACGTTCACCGCGGAAGAGAAGAGATTCGTTGCGGGACTGGGAGGCAAGGTGGCGGCTGCCTTCGGGCTGGTCTATCTGGCCGCCGGACTGTGGGCGGCGCACGTGCAGCCCGACGTGGTGAAGGCGGGACTTGCCGGCCACGCCCTCTATCCGGCCTATAGGTTTGCCGGCTTTGCCGGCTATGGCTGGATCGCTCTGGTGGTGGTAGCCGTGCTGGTGGGGGCAATCGCCGGCTTCGGCAAGATTGCCTCTGGTTGGCTGGGCTGGGCCGGCGTTCTCACCGCCGTACTGGTTGAGATCATGCTGACGGTGTACCGCGACGGGGTGCGCGATGTAACGCTCTTGTCGAAGGGATACGACGTGTGGGACCGGGCCGTGGCGACCAACTGGGGCGTGGTGGGACTGTTCCTCTTGCTCTTTGTGGCCGGCCTGGGCGTGATTGGCTGGCTCGTGTCCGTTGTGGCGCGCGCACAAAAAACCATGGAGGGGGCGGCATAGCGATGAGTGATACCGCGAATTCGGAAAACATCGTGAGGGAACCAGCGGATAACAATGATGCAACAACGCGCCGGGCCTTTGTGGCAGCCGCTGGCGTCGCGGGGGTTTGCTACGCCGCCGCGCTCGGCTATCCGGTCTACCGTTATCTGGCTTCGCCCAGCGAGATGGCGATGGGCGCCGCGGTCGTCAACGAGGTGACCCTAGGTGCGGATTACAAACTGCCCAAGGGCAAGGCGAAGATGTTCAAGTTCGGCTCCTCGCCGGCGGTGTTGATCCACCATCTGGACGACAGCTGGGTGGCGATGACCGCTGTCTGCACGCACCTGGGCTGCACGGTGCAATACGAGCCGCAGATGGACCGCATTCACTGCGCCTGCCACGGCGGCGTCTACAACCCCTACACCGGCGCCAACGTGAGCGGGCCGCCGCCCAAGCCGCTCAAGCTTTTCAAGGTCGCCGTGAATGACACGGGAGTCGAGGTGTCGAGAACGTGAACCGTGAACCGTGGACCGTAGACCGCGAAAACCGGAATGCGTTGGCTCGAGCACAGTTCGCATTTCACGAATCACCGGCCACGGACCACGCAAGGGTGAGAACCGATGACGACGAAATCGATTGCAAGCAATGTGTATGACTGGATGGATGAGCGGCTGGGCCTTTCCGAGCTGGCCGCCTTCGCGCGCAAGAAGACCGTCCCGGTCCACG
>Ga0326728_10007770_pt1 | contig 27202 bp, 17 predicted proteins | sample MB3enrmetagenome_FD_207602 | JGI IMG/M metagenome (GOLD analysis project Ga0326728, IMG submission 207602) | Lab enriched peat soil microbial communities from McLean, Ithaca, NY, United States - MB31MN | ecosystem: Environmental > Terrestrial > Soil > Wetlands > Peat | place: USA: New York...
TAACCTGGCAAAGCTGGAAATATCGCTGGGCCACGCTTCGGAAGCAAGCGCCTTGCTCGAGTCCTGGCTTGTCAAGCACCCCGCCGATGACACCGCGCGCAAACTCCTCCAGAGGGCAGTAGGCAGTAGGCAGTAGGCAGTAGGCAGTGGGCAGTGGGCAGTGGGCAGTAGGCAGTGGGTTCGCGTGTTAGCCCTCGCCCCCTTGGGGGAGAGGGTGGAGCGCAGCCGGCGTCTTCATCAGCCGGGGCGGGCCGGGTGAGGGGGTCGCCGGCGTCCGAGGAACCGCGCTGTCTCGTCGTGAGACTACTATTGAGCTGCTTTGAACCGACGGGGAAAGTGCAGGGGCGGTTCGTGGAACCGCCCCTGCGAGGTAGGCACGTCCAGCTAGAAGGTCATCCGGAGGGACAAGGCGATCATGCGGACGGAGTTGTCGCCGCCCAGGCCCGAACCGAGTAAGCCGGTGGGTTCAAGTTGGGTGTGGTTAATCGTGAAGGCGTCGATCTGGGTTCCGGCTATCCCCGGAACGCCTGCACCGGTGCCGGGCTGTGCAGGATTCATGTGGTTGAACAGATTGTAGGCCTGCACGTCGAACCGAAGGTTGAACTTCTCCCCGAGCTTGAAGATCTTGCTCAGGAAGAGGTCGGTGTTGGCAAATCCGGGGCCGACCACGTTGTTGCGTCCATTATCCGTGTACTGGCAGGTCTGCGCGGTGTCACCAAGGCCGTTGGCCTCGCCGGCCGCACAAGCGCCCGTGGTGCTGTCCACAACCGTCGTGAAGGCGTTGGGATTGAGCCACTGGACTTCGGCTTTGCCCGGGGTCTGGGTCGAGAGGCCTGTCTTCCACTTCGCGTATACCGGTTGGCCGGTAGGCGCGGCCAAGAACATGCCCGGCGCGCCGCCTTGGAATACGCCGTTGCCGTTGGCGCCGTAGCCTGGCCCGGTCACCGAGAACGGATAGCCGCCGTGAACAAACAGGTCGCCGGACAACTGCCACCCGTTGAGTACTCCACCCAAAATCTTGTTACCATGAATCGGCGACGGAAATTGGTAAATGTAACTGCCGTTCAAAGAGTGCCTCACGTCGTAGTCGCAGTTCCCGCGCAGGGCATAGAGTCGGCCCGGGATCGTGTTGTCTATCGACGTGTTCGGGTTAAAGCCGCCCGTAAGCGCACCCTCGTTCGAGAGATCATCGATGCAGTGGCTCCAGGTGTAGTTGAACTCGTAAGTCAATCCGTGGCTGGCGCGCTTCTGGAAGGTTGTCTGCAAGGCGTTGTACGAACTGCTGGAACCGTAGAGGTATTGAGTGACGTTCCCAAACCGCGGATCAGGAGCGGTGCCGGAAGCGCTGTAAATGTAAGGAGAGAAACAGCCAGGACATGCGTTTTGGTAGGCGTTGGGGGCCTCGTCGTAAGGCATATCGGTGGCATGAGTTCCGACATACGCCACTTTCACCATCCAGTTGGTGGCGAATTGCTGTTCCACGCCCGCGCTCCATTCATAGAACAAGGGGTACTTGAACTCGCCATCCGGCAGGGTCGTAAACGAGGCGGCCGGGATGCAATTGGCGGGCGCATTGGTGGCTGCGCAGGACGCCACGCCGCTGGAGAAGCCTGCCAGCATGTTCCGTTGGGCGTTGTTCAAGTTCCCCAGCGCGTCGTTGTTGACCGAGCCCGCGGTACCATTGCCGGAGCCGGGAATGGCAAAATTCGACTGAATGGGGTAATTGAAGGCGGTGGCGAAACCATTGTCATTGGGAAAGTTGGTCAGCAGGTGATCCGCCAGCGAGGCCGGGAAGATGTCACTGAAGACGCCGCCGCCGACCCGGAGCACCGTCGAGGGCCGCACCGCGTAGGCAACGGAAAGGCGCGGCTGCCAATCGATGAGCGGGGTCTTGTAGGCCAGAAGGCTGGTGTGCGGGCTGATGATCTGGCTGAGCGGTGTATTGGGGTCATGTGTAATGCTGTAAAAGCTCCCCGAGGTGAGCTTGGAGAAGTTGGCGTGCTGCTCGAGTGGGTCGGAGTTCCAGGTGGCGCGCACCCCGAAGTTGAAGGTCAGTTTCGACTTCACCTTCCAGGTGTCCATGGCGTAGAGGTCCAGGGACGCGATGCCGACAGGCTCCGAGGTGCTGGTGGGAAAGTAAAGCTGAGCGTAGCTGGCCACGTCGAAGGCGTACTGATAAGGATCTCCCGCAGAGATGTAGGGGATGCTGCCGATTCCGGGGTCATAATCGCTCACCAGGGTGCGGCGCAGGTTTCCTCCGAACTTGAGCACGTGCGCTCCACGACTCCAGGTGAGATTGTCCAGGATTTGCCAGTTGGTCACATCGCGGCCCTGGGGCCATGCGAAGGCGGCGGGATTGAAGATGTCACTGAAACCCAGTCCCGCAAATTCGAAAGGCGACTGCGCCAAGGCAGCCTTCATATTGTCGACGGAGAAAAACGCCCGGTACCAGTAAAAGCCGGGGTTGAAGTCATTGACCAGGGCAGGGCTGAAAACGTGTGTCCAACCTACGGAAGCGCCATCCTGAGGCTGGGTCGAGTAGGCGTTGAATAGCGTGTTAACCGGGTCGGTGTAGGTGGCCTGCACGCCCTTCTCCCACGAGAACGAGTACCAGACCTTGTTGGCAGCGCTGATCTCATGGTCCACGCGGGCCTTCCAAAACAGATCGTGCGTCTGGTTGGAGAATCCAAAGGTTCTGGTAAGCTCGCAGCCATCGCCGTTCGGGGTGCCGTTGCCCAGGGGACATCCGGTCACCGGCACCGGTATTTCGCCCGCCGGACTACCGTAAAGCTTAAAGGCATTCTGGTAATACGTTATAGCCGCTTGCGGGTTCGGGGGCGGGGCATAGGTGACGCCGTTCAGCGGATCAAGACCACCCTTGGGAATTGAATCGAGGACGAAGCTCTCGTACGCTTGGGTGGGATTGTTCTCGGTCAGGGTGGTCGGGATGACGATGCGTATCCCTTCGATGTCGAAGAAGTAAAAGAGCTTGTCGTGCAGGATGGGTCCGCCGATCGATCCGCCAAACTGGTTGACGTTCGAACGCGGACGGTGAGCCGTCTCGCCCGTGGGCTGCGCGTTCACAAACCAGTCCACGCTGTTCATCAGCGCTCCGTTCCAGGTCTCGAACAGGTTGCCGTGAATGTGGTTGCTGCCGGACTTGGAAACGAAGTTTATCTGCGCCGCGCCCTGCCGGCCCTGGTCAACTGAGTAAGAGAGCGTGTTGACGCTGGCTTCTTCCATGCTGTTCAAGCCAAGCTGCAAGTTCGTGGCCCCGGAATTGTTGAGATTCAGGAAGGGGTCATTCGCGTCCATCCCGTCGATGCTGAAGTTGGCGGAAGTGGCAGGCAGGCCGTTGAATTCGGCGTTGCCATAACCCCCGGTGGTGTTCATCACCGCACCAGCGGAAACCTGCGCCACGTAGCTGAGATCGTTGCCGGGATTGGGCAGCGTGGCGAGCGCGTTTTCGTTGACGGTGGTGGTGGTATTGGGGTTCTCGGTTTGTATTAGCTGCGCGTTGGCCGAGACTTCCACAGTCTGGGTGGAACTCCCGACCTCGAGCGTGAGGTTTAGACGCGAGGTTTGCGAGACCGTAACCGTGATCGGCCCTTGTTCTGCTTTCTTGAACCCCGACACTTCCGCCCTCACCAAGTAGTTTCCGGGGTCGAGCAAAGTAATCTCGTAAGTCCCGACGCTGCTCGTCTTTGTGGTTCGTGGTGCGCCGTGCCTTTCCATATTCGTCGCTGTAACGGTGACGTTGGGGATTACGCCCCCGCTCTGGTCGGTCACCGTGCCGGAAATCGCGCCGGTAGTAAGGGACTGTGCGAAGGCGGGGGTTGAGTAAGTTAAGACGACAAACAATACCGTAGCCATTATGAAGAACGTCGACACTGCTCGAATGCGCAGAGTCTTTCGCATGAGTCATTTCCTCCTGTTCTCAAATTCTGGGAATCCCCAGCGCTGGTAAGCTGTCCGAAGAACCACGCGGCGTGCCGCCCCACGCTCGCATGACTTTAGACTCGGCTGAAAGGACCCAGTCTTGCCCAATCCGGATTGTTCGCTTGAGGACATTACAATTAGTACGAACAAGTATGAAATACTGCTGCCCTCTCCTTCGGATCTAACTGGAATCGGAGGGAAACATCGCCAAGTGCCGGCACGTTCAGTGCTTCGCTTTCTTTGCGTACCGTAGATTTCGATTGCCTCAAGGCTCGTTACAGGACAGCGGCTAGGTTTACCGCGAGAGACAAATTACCTCGCACTACCAATGGAAGTGCGTGCAATTGCTTATCCAAAACCTGGAAGTTGTCGAAGCCGATTGAAATCATTGGGATAGCTTCCAACCAAGCGATCAACTCGAAGCAACGAAATTCCAAAAACGGAAACTCACTCCCAAAAAGCGTATAAGCAGACCCTGAGGCTAGAGTTAAGTGATTGGGTTCGAGAGAAGCCGTCGGCGTGTCCTGTAGGGGCGGGCCTTGTGCCTGCCTGAGGCCGCCCACAAGGGGCGCCCCTGCGGTGAGTTTGACCAGCCCGAAATCGAGAATTCTTTGCTTGCCCCCGTGCGGTGGCAAAAATGTTCGCCGGCTTGATGTCGCGGTGCACGATGCCCTTCGCATGAGCCGTGTCCAGCGCATCGGCAATCTGGATCGCCAAGTCAAGAAGCGTTTCCACTCTTGGGGGCGAAAGGCCTTGCGCCCCTCGGGCGATCCGTTCCTTCAGCGTCTGTCCCTCGAGAAGTTCCATAGAGCCGCGCCAGCCCGCGCGTCCCTGCGGGACGTCGCAGACACCCAACCCCAGGTGTCTGCGCCAAGCGGCGCGGTCCCGTTGTAAGGGCGAGGCGGTGCCTCGCCCCTACCGCGGAGGGCGCCCACCAGGGGCGCCCCTGCGACCGCCTCGGAGGGGGTGAGGCGGATTAATAGGCCCAGAACCCGTTCGGGGCGTTGGTGACGCCGGTCACGGTTTGGCCGCCGATTCCCACAAAGACGTTGCGGCCGAAAAAGAACGGCACTCCAAAGTCAAAGTAGTCGGTCGAAAGGCTGTTTCCGCTGTCTCCCCCGAGGTCATTGAACGCCGCGAAGCCGGTATTAAACAGACTATCCGCGTTCTCGATGGTGAAAGTTACCGACCCGGAGGTCCCGTTCGTCCCGGTATTGGTGACGGTGATATTGAGGGGCGAGGCGGGGCAGTACCAACCCTTGTTATCCGCGCAGTCGATGCCGCCGAGCGTGCTGGAGTCGAGGAAATAGTAGGCGTTCGATCCGCTGTCAACGAAGCCGCTGTACTGGGTGCCGTTGTAAGTGGTGGTGAAATACGCCTGGTCGTCCACCCCATAAATCTGGGCGCTGCCCAGAGCATTGTTGGATTGTGTGGCGATGCCGAAGATCAGCGAGCCCGCAGCGGTGGCGGCCCCTCCCGCAGCCACCGAGGGCAAAAAGATCAGCACGCCGTTATTGTCTTGAGGGAAAAGCGCCACGGGGTTCCAGACCTGTCCCTTGGTGGCGGTGGCGGGCACGGAAGTGATCTGGCAATTGCCGCTGGGGCAGGAAAAATACTGAGCGATCCCGTTTGATGCGGCGGCGCAGCTTGAGCCGCAATCCTGGGCAAAGTTGGCCACGCCCAGAAAGCCGTTGGCGCCGAGCGCCGACACGGTATTGTAGTCCTCCGGGGTGCCAATGGGGCCGGTAGGGATGCAACTTGAAGGCACAGGATACTGGGGAGATTCACTGATAATGTGGACCGAGGCCGAGGAAGCGGATTCACCGCCCAGATGAATGTCCGCCTGCACGACCGGTCCCCAAATGTACGCGAGGCTGACGAACGCGAGGCACTCCTGAACGGCATTGCCGCCCGAATCCGTGACCGCGGGGAGTGAGAGTCCGCTCACCGCTCCGGACAGCAGGCGGAGGCCGGTGGAACCCGTATCCACAAGGACGTTGGGAACCGTGGTGCAATTCGTGGTGCTGCCCGGCTCGCAGACCTCGACGGAGGTAAAGAGGCCGTTGACGTAGTCGCCGGTGGGCCCCAAGTTGACGGCGAGGTCGACGCTGTTGTTGGTCGGAGTCGGGGTGGGAGTGGGAGTAGGAGTGGGGGTGCTGCTACTCCCGCCACAACTTGCCACGAAGATCAGGCCGCCCACTACAGCCAAAAGACGGGCCAGAGGAACTACGGAGTGTCGCTGGAGCGTCATCGCACCACCTCCGCCGAAACGTTCTTGGGGAGCAGGCTGGGAACGTAGGCGCTCCCATGGAAGGCCCGCATGTGGCCGCCGCTCACGAAGACCAGATCGCTGGCCCGCACGATCAAGGGGCCGCCGTGCCGGCGCGTCTGCGCCTGCGCAGCCTGCCGGACCGGCGCAATGTAAGATCCCAGCAGTTGTTCCAAGTTCGGGATAACCGGCGCCCGCCAGGAGACTCCGAACACTTTGCCCTCCGGTGAAACATACTCGGTCACCACGGCTCCGGTTGGAGAAGTGATTTGGTGAAGCTTGTAGCCTTGAGCGGAGATCACGCGATCCTCACCCCGCATAGACTCCCTATCGAGACTCACAGACGACTCATACTCTCCCAGGACTGCCCGCGCCGGCGCCGCTCCCAGGGTCAGAATGAGCAAAACTCGTGCAATGGTTTTCATGTGTCCGTATCCTTGTTCTGAGTTGCTCTCCCTTGTCCCTAAGGATATGGACGGGAATCCCGAACAAAAGGTTGCAAGCGCTCTATCCCGCCTGGCCAACCGGGACGAGTTCGATGCCTTGCGGCTTGCCGAGATTCCTGCTGTACCGCTTCTCCTTTGGGTTGTTCCAGTGCTCATGAACTCCCAGGCTTTCGAGACGGGTCGTGCCGGAAGCGTGATCGGGATCGTAGAATGTGCCGGAGGGCGGGCGGTCCGCCAACGCCGCTTCGTGCAGATAGTCGTCGGCGCCCGACATGTGCGGGTAATCGTTCCATTCCGCCCTCAGGAAATCGAGCGCCACGGAATCGATGGCGACCGGGTCCTGGGAGGCAAGGAGGCTGGAAGCCCAGTGGCCGTCGAAGGGAGCTTGCAAGAACTTGCGCGGTGCGTGTTCGGTGGGATGCACGCCCGGGTATAAGGCGTCAATAAAGCAGAGAAGGGTCTTGCCGCCGATCTCGGCGTGCCCCATCAGGTCAACGAGGTCCCTGTACTGACCCGTGCCGTGGACTATCATCGGCAAGCTTTTATGCATGTCGTAGTAGCCCTTGTCGGGAGGCCTCCTGATCAACGACCCGAAGTGGTTCTTGGCGCAGAGCGTGACACCCGCTCCGGTGTGGGCCTTCAGATTCGCCATGTTGATCAGGTATTTCGCTTCCGCATAGTGAACCGGCACGTAATCCTGAGCCGCTCCAGGCGGACGCGAACTCCAGTGGAAAGGAATGGAAGAGGACCGAACGCGAGTTCGGGGATAGGTTGCGTTTCCTCCGTCGTGGTCGAGGTAGTGGACGTTGGGAAACTCGCCGTGCAAAGGGCCAAAGAACTGGTTGGGGAAATTGGAAAGCGGGTCGCCCACAGAAATGTCTTGCTCGCGCACACCGGCCTCGTGGACGAGTTGGCGCAGTAAGGCGAGGATCATCTGGGGCGAAGCGTTCATGTAATCCAGGTCGTGAGCCATGTCGTAAGACTTGGGATCAACCGCTCCTCCCGCGATGCAACCGACCAGGTTCACTTTTAGGGTGACCTTCTCGCCGCTTCGATATCCGGTCTTGCCGTTGCCATGGGTTTGGTTAAAGTGTTTGATGATGGCATCCCAGGCTTTGGCATCGCCACCCTTGCCGCCCACCGCCTGGATCGCCCCCGACATCATGCTATCGACAATCGTCTGGTTGGTGTGATCGCTTTCCCACCAATGTCCTTGGCCTGGCCCCGGCCAACTGGTCGCGGCCGGATCGCGGGCCCAGACGACGCGCCCCGGATGAAGACCCTTGGCGACGCCCACCGGCTGGTTAGAAATGGGGTCGGCCCCCAGTACCAAGGGATCGCGGGGTAATGCGAAGGCGCTGCTGAAACCCACGCCCAGCGCACCCGCGGTTCGGAGCAGGCAAGGCGTAACGGCTGCGCTCCCCAAAGTTTTCAAGAATTCACGGCGATTGCTACGATGTCCCATGTCTGCATCCCTCCGGACTCAAAGGCGTGAATCTGCCAAACGTCACGCTAAGGCGGTGCCGATCAACTGTCAAGCGGTTTTTCGCGCGGCACGAGGGGGGAGCGTCGTGTAGCGAAAGCCGGTTCACAAAGTCAGCCCGCGAAGCGGGCGCCAGAAAGTAGCCCACGGCGTAAGCCGTGGGTACCCGAGACCGTCCCTCACCCCCGCCCCCCCGCCGGGCGGGAGAGGGGAACAAAGGGGGAGAGGGCCGCGCTTCCCCCAGGGCTCACGCCCTGGGCTACTATATTTCGCCCCTTCGGGGCTGGGTCGCGCGCCTGTATCATCCGACTTCAGATTTCACCGAAGGCCCGATCCAAAAACGAAGCGATGTAGTAGGCGTCCAGGAACTTGAAGGGCGTCTCCCCGCAAGTATAGTGGCCACAGGGCAGCACGGCCACCTCGGGGTGAAGATCGAGGCGCAGAGATTCGGCGATGATGCGGCGCGAAAACTCCGGCAGAAAGGTCAAATCGTAGCGAGCGTAAATAAACAGGGTTTTCTTGGGCCAGCGCGCCAGCTTTTCCGCATAAGCGATGGGGCTGATGGCCATCCAACAGCGGCGAAGGCGCTCCAGGGTCAACTCGGCGCCAAGCCCGGCCCGCACATGACGTGTGGCCTGCCCGGTCCAGACCACCTCCGCAAAAGTTGTTGAGCAATGATTGAACACATTGACCTTCAGCCTCTCGTCGTGCGCGCTGGCCAGATAGGCATAGCAGGAGCCCAGGCTGGTCCCCACAATACCCAGTTTCGAGTATCCCTGGCTCTCTAACCAGTCGAGGCAGGAGCGCGCGTCGGCCACCGCCTGCCGGCCGGCGTCGAGCGTGCGGCAGATGTTCGAGGAGACGGCGTAATCGGCTCGCTCTGTCTCCGCAGGCTTGCGAACATCGTGATAAGGCAGACTCAGCCGCAGCGCCGAAATGCCAACCAGATTGAAGATTCGGCACAGCGCGTTGTGGCTCTCCTGGTCGGCATTCCACTGAGGCAGCACCACCACCGCCCCGCGCCGCCCCGCCGGAAACCATCGAGCGCGGACGCGATTGTTGTTGGGAACGGAGGTCTTGACCGGCGAAGTAAAGCACAGGCAGTCGCCGTCCTGACGAAAGTCCGAAGGCGTCTTGTATGAATAAAAGATGTCGCTTTGCGCGAGGATGGCGTCGTTCAGCTCGGTGATGAAGTTCTCAGGCTCCCGGCCAGAAGACGGCGAACTCGCCAGCGGCCAGTCTCTCGACCATTCCAATCCCCAATCAAGCGGGCGCCCCACCCGGTTCTTGTCCCGCTCCGCCAAACGCGTCTCCCATCGGTAGATCCACTCTTTGTAGTGTTCGGATGTAGGCTGCATGGTATAAAGTCAGCAATTATAACCTGAGAGGAGTGAGGAGAATCCACAATGAAGCGATTACTACTGGCCGTAATGGTGGCTTTGGCGATCAGCGGGTCACGACCGGCGGCGGCCCAACACTACGCCGCCACCTGGGAGTCTATTGACCAGCGCCCGACACCGCCGTGGTTTGATGAGGCCAAGTTCGGAATATTTATTCACTGGGGTGTTTACTCTGTCCCAGCCTTTGCCGACCCGCAGTCAAAGATCGGCGAAACTTACGCCGAGTGGTATTGGAATCACATGCAGGACAAGAACGGGCCGACCTGGGCATTTCACCTGCTCCACTACGGGGCCAATTTCAAATACCAGGATTTTGCCGGGCAGTTCAAGGCCGAGCTGTTCAATCCGGAACAATGGGCCGGCCTGTTTCAAAAGTCCGGGGCGCGTTACGTGGTGCTGACCTCGAAACACCACGAGGGCTTCTGTCTATGGCCGTGCCCGGCGAGTTGGAACTGGAACAGCATCGACGTAGGCCCGCACCGCGACTTGGCCGGAGATCTGAGCAAGGCCGTTACCGCCCAGGGGCTGGCCATGGGCTTCTATTACTCGCTCTACGAGTGGTACGACCCGCTGTATCTCGGCGACCTTCACCGCTACGTGAACGAGCACATGATCCCTCAGATGAAGGACCTCGTCGAACGCTACCATCCTTCGCTCCTCTGGACGGACGGCGAGTGGGATCACCCCAGCGACCAGTGGCAATCGACGGAGTTTTTGGCCTGGCTTTTCAACGACTCGCCGGTGCGCGACCGAATCGCCGTCAACGACCGCTGGGGAAAAGATACGCGCAGCAAGCACGGCGGGTTCTATACCTCCGAGTATCAGACGTTCCTCCCGGAGGGAGCGCAACTCGGCCCGGCTCACAAGTGGGAGGAGTGCCAGGCCATCGGAAAATCCTTCGGCTACAACCGCGTGGAAGAGCTCCATGACTACAAATCCGCCAGCGAACTGATTCACCTGCTGGTGGACGTGGTCTCGCGCGGGGGCAACCTGAATCTGGACATCGGCCCCACGGCGGATGGGCGCGTTCCGGTGATTATGCAGGAACGGCTGCTCGAGATCGGCGCCTGGCTGAAAGCCTATGGCGAGGCAATCTACGGAACACACCCGTGGCGCGCGACTTCAGAAGGCAAAGTTCATTATACCTCGAAAAGCCATACTGTATATGCCATTACTGAAATGTGGCCTGGCCCAGAACTCGTGCTGAGCGCGCCGCGAACCACCGCCGCTACTGCGGTGGAACTGCTGGGCGGGAGCGCGCCGCTCAAATGGCGCCAGGAAGGCGGGAAATTGCGGATCCAGGTTCCGCCCATTCCTGAATCCGCCTTGGCGCTGCCCGAGGCGTATGTGTTCAAATTGACTGGAGTCGAGTAGGTCGTGGTAGGGGCGGCCCTTGTGGCCGCCCAGGGCGGCCACAAGGGCCGCCCCTACAACTACCGCGAGAGCACGGCCAGGAGCGCCTGGTAGCCATCGACGAGCAGGCCCTCATAGCCGTGCGGGCTTCCGTCCCAGGCTTTCCAATCGTAGCTCATGCCGTTCGGCGCGGTGCCCTGGAAGCCGCCCTGCTCAAATCCTCGCAACATGGGCAACAGCATCGCGTCCGCGTCCTTGTGACGCCCCAACTGGTACAAGGCCTGGAGGGTGAAGTAGGCATAGCAGGCCGTGGCCCCGCCATTTTCGTAGATCTCAAAACCATCGGACCCGTCCGCCTTTTCCGGTCCTCCAAAGCGCTTGTCGTGGTCAACGTAATCCTCGCGACGAACGGGAATCAGGTTGCCGGGCAGGCCATACTCAAAGTGCGTGTAGCCAACCTCTTTCATCTTGGCCAGCAGGCGGTCCATGATGGGATTCGCTTTATCCTGCGGAACCAAACCATAGGTGATCGCCGCGCTGCTGACGAAGAGGAAATAATAATCGTGCAGCTTCCCATCGGCACTCTTCCAGCCCGCCAACACTCCGGTGGCGGGATTGTAGAAGGTGTTGAAGTATACCGAGCGGAGCTTTTCGGCGCGCGCGGCATAAAGCCGTGCGTCTTCCGGCTGGTTTGCCCGGCGCGCCATATCGGCCATGCCGAGCAATGCGTGGTAGGCAAGGGCATTCGAGTAGGCGTCCTGGTGACCGAAGCCGATGGTGTCCCACCAATTCGCGGGGCGCAAAGCGATCGGTTCCGGCCAAGAGCCGGAATTTCCACTCGCGGGGTATTCGAGAAGCCCGTCGCCATCCTCGTCCATGGCGAGCATCCTGGTGGCCCAGTTCTTCAGCCCTGCATAGTTGGTTTGCAACCAAGCCTCATTCTTGCTGCCGCGAACATAATCCCAGGCGGCGGTCAGCAGAGAGGGATACGTATCCAAGTAATCGAAGCGGGTGGTTGGGTCATTGGGGGCATAACCCGCCATTCCGTACGCTTTCATCCCGCTGAGGTAGCGGTCCAGCGTGGCCCGGATCAGGTCGAGCGCCGTCAGGCCAGGCGCCAAGGGAGGCGTGCGCGCCGCCACCGAGGAGTATTCAAACACCGTGAACGCGCAAGGGTCGCTGGCGGCGTGGTTGGCCAGCACGCGCAAGCGGGGATTCAACTGAAAAATGTTCAGCCAGTTGCGGCGAAAGCCGTCAAAACGGGGGTCTGGCTCGAGGTCCGGGACGCTGGGATGAATGGCCACGACTTCCCAAGTGTAATCAACTCGAGGCCGAGCGCCGGAGGCCGCGGGGAAAGTCACCTTCACGTAATCGCCCCCCTGCTGGCCCTCGGGATAGCGAAAGGCGTCATAGCCCAACGCCAGTCCTGCGCCCACGCTGGAAGTGATTCGGAACGTCCCCTGATCGGGCAGGTGCAAGAGCGCCGGCAGGCGGACGCTTCCGTCGTCATTCATCATACCCAGAAGCGTTGCATGGTTAATGTGGGGATTGAAATTGAGCACCAGGGCAGGGGGAGGGTTCTCTGCGGTATAAGAGGAGTGCAGATGCAGGCTGCGTGCCGAGCATTCGAATGTCCAGGCGGGCGGCGCAGCCGCGGGCGCGCCCACCAGCCGGTATTCAAACTTCGAGCCGGTATGGCTTAAGGCATAGCGATCCCTTGACGCGGGGAGGGGCCGGAGCGAACTCACGCTCAGTTTGCTCTTGCCCAAAGAATCCACGGCCAGCACCACGAAGGCAGGCTGGTGCGGTGCGAATTCCACGCGCAGGAAGGCGGATTGGTATTGGCCCGGTTCTTGCCCGGCAAACGAGCTGAAAACGATGAATAGGGGTATGAACAGAAAAAGTCTCTTGAGCATAGCTTCTTCTCCCAGTGTAGCTGATAGGCGCGCAACCTGGCTTACTGTCCTGGCTTGATTAGCAGCGCCGGCCTTCACAGGCCGCCGAAAAACTCTTCGAACTGTCATCCTGAGGAGTCCCGATCCGATCGGGACGACGAAGGATCTCGGTAGTTTCTTGAAACATCAACTGCGGAGATTCTTCGCTTCGCTCAGAATGACAGCGTTCAAGGGTTTGTCCTACCGCCAACTAAGACAGTGCCCACTCCTGCGTCGCGTGGCCCGTAAACCTGGTCGTGAAGTGAATTGTGGCTGGAGGTTCAAGGATAGGATGGCGCTCGGAATGACATTTCATAGTATCTGGCTACCAGTGGGCCAACGAGCATCAACGGCTACTTTAGACGAATGCCGCGTGGGCGCCCGTGCGGGCGGCGCCCACGCGGCGGTAAAATCTCCCCTTATAGGGTCGGCGCCGGCGGGGGAGGCTCGGTTATCGGCTTTACTTCTTCAGGCTTCTTAACGGCCTTGACGGTTTTCTTGGCTTGCTTCTTGGGCGCTTTCTTCACCTGCTTCTTTTTCCCTGCCATGGTGCGGATGCCTCCTGTTTGGGATCTTTACTTCAAGCTGGTGTTGGATTGGCGATTCCGCGTCTGCGAGATCGCCACGTGGCGGCGTAAAACCGCCTCTCGGTCAGACTTTCCTTGCGACCCCCTACGTGTGGTGCAGACCTTGGGTTGAGGTGAAGTTCGACTAGCGGGATTGATTTTAGAGGCGTGAGGGCCAGTTGTCAATGCATCTCTGCGCCGGTTCTGGTGGCTATGGCATGGGCCATCGGGCGCCGGAACATACCCGGCGAGAGCCGATGGCGGTTCACAATGGTCTCGCTCGCCTCGGGATTGTTGCTGGCTCTGGCGCTGGCAGGATGCGGCGGTGGAGGGAGCAGCGTGACACATAACTCCGGGACCCCCGCCGGAACTTACACGCTGACGGTGACGGGCAGCGCGGGCTCTAGCTTGAGCCATACCATGACGCTCACGCTTACCGTGAGCTAAGAGAAAGCGGCACGTCGGCGTTGTTTCTCGGCCTGTCGCGCACGCGCCTCGGAGCTGGGAGAACGACTTGGTCAGGCAGGTTTCCGCCCGGTTAGCGCAGGCACCTGAGGTTTGGTGTCTGCGCCAACCGGCCTTCTTGCGCTTTTCCCCCGGCGGCTCTATCGAGCCGGAAACTCGATGGTGCTGATCTCGTAAGGTTGCACGTGAAGTACGTTCTGTTGTCCTTTGGCCAGGCTTTCTTCCAGCAGGTTCACGACACGATAACTACGCTCACGGCCGAGAAATCGAACCGGGCTTTCAGCCACGTCACCGCGGATTTCGAAGACCCGCAGAACAATCGCCCCATCCCGATCCGCTTTTTTCAGCGCGCTAAGGACGAGGTTATCAGCGTCAACCGAAAAGAACGAACGCTCTGGGGGAAGCGGCTTCTGTGAGAGTTCGTTGACGGCAGTGACCGGAATCAATGGCATATTGAAGTTCATTCCTGTCCGCCAGGACTTCGCTCGAGCCCAGTCGCCCTTGCCGGAGGTAAAGGAATAATGGAACACATACTTGCCAGGCTGCGGCCAGAGGCTTAGAGCCGGCTGGCCTTCCCGCACCACGCGTAACGGACTGTAAAGGGTTCCTCGCAGCATGCCGGCACGAAGCGAGGCGTCATCGACGGTCAGAAACTGATGGTCGGCGGCAACGGTATACCCCCATTGTTTGTTTCCGGCGAACACCCAGTCTTGAATCTGGCGCCATTGGCTCCAAACCTCGCGGGGCATCTCGTCGCTGGCCTGCGGCCCGGCATTGGGCATCATATCTGCCCCTGTCGCGGTCCCAAAGGGGATTCCCCAACGCACTTCCCCGCTCGGCTGCGGCAACGGGAAGACCTGCTCGACATTCATGGATCTACCGGGCGTCCAATCCAACGAATTCTCCAGGTCGATCTTCTTCAGGCCGCGATACAACGCGACTCGCTGGATCAGGCGCAGGCCTGCCAGTTCTCCCGTGATTCGCATGACCGTGCGCACCGGACCGTTCTCCTCGAGTTCCACGCTATGGATCACGTCGACGAGGGTGCGGCCCGTGGGGGCCACAACACTCAGATCGTCTCCACCGCGCTCTTCGCGAGCTGCGATTTCGACGTTCTTTTCCACGGTGCGGTTCAATTCTTTATCGAAGATCTCGAGGCGGCCGGTGGCGCGGTCGATCGCCACACGGTAATACCCATTGTCCAGCACGTCGGATCCCATGGCATGGCTCGTCCGGTTCACCTGGGCGTCTGACTCGAGTTTCACTTCACACGCATTGGGGAATACCTCCGGCTGCTCGGCGGGCACGAGATAATACGTCTTGTAACCCAGGGACGGTACGCCCTGCGCGATGAAGACGAGGTCCAGGGCGCGTGAACTCCACTCGCTGTACTGCTCAACCTGAAAGGGGATGCTCGTTCCTTTCTCGTCCACCAGGCGCATGGCTTTCTTGTAATCCTCGATCGCCCCCGGCTCGACATCGCCGTACAGAGTTACGTGCGTTTTAACCAGATCGTCCCGCTTCCAACCGAGCGGATTGAACACCACGATCGGGGTACTCACCGGAAAGGGGTGCTCGACGCGTTCCGCGAGGTTGCGAAGCGAGTCGCGCAGAATCTGGCCGGCGCTCAACAGGGTCTCCTGCGCATAGCCCACCTTGCGCTCATCCCCAATCTCTCCCCCTTGACCATCGTTGTTGTGGTCCATCGCTTTCAACGTGCTTCTCCACAGCGATTCGAACTGCCGGCCGGGGTACGGGGCGTAACCCAGGGCATCATTGATGGCCGCGAACTTTTCAGCGTTGACCAGCGTATCCGTCGCGGCAATCGCCGGCGGCCAAAGCCCAACCATCGACACCGTGAGGTTGCCCCACGATCCCGTGATCTCGCCGGACAACTCAGGAATGTCCCGGGTGGCTGACGCGGCGTGGAAATACTCGGCCGCCGTCGCCAGGCTAAAGCGGTTCGGCGCGAGTCGTTGGTTGAGCACCGCGACATTTTCAATCAGTTTTTGGGTCGGCGCCCAAAGGTCGGTGCCCCAACCCATATACAACGGGCCGGAAGTGGTGGCTTGGACCTCCTTCACTTCGCGGCCGACGGCGGCCAGTTGTTGCTCGCTCAAGTCTTCGTGCAGGCCAAGGTCCGCGCCCCAACCGTATCCCTTGATGGCATGCCAGGCGAGCGTGCTTGAGCCATCCGGCGCCTTCCAGCGGAACAAGGAGCGGTCAGGCGGGAACATCCGCGTGAGCATCGCGTAGGGTATGTCCGCCTTGCTCAGGATCTGAGGGTACTGGCGCGTGAAGCCCGGGATATCCCCAAGATGCGCCACCTTCGGATCAACGCCGAAAACTTCGCGCGCATACTTTTTCCCCAGAACCACGTTGCGCACCAAGGCCTCGCCGCGCGGCAGATTCTGATAAATCGCCGCCCATTTCGGCGCGATCTCAATGCGGCCTTCCTTCACCAGTCTCTTGAACGACTCGAGTTCCTTTGAGCCGCGGCTGCTCTCCACGAAGTTGGCGACGAAATCGTCGTCTTCCAGCAGAAAACGGAAGTCCGGATACTTCTCCGCGAGCTGAATTGCCTTTGTGATAACGCGGTTGCCTCGGCTTAAACATTCTTCCTGTGTGCCCAGCCAGAAAAGGTCCAGGTGAGAAAATGGAACGATATAGACCGTGGAAGGGCCGGGAACCGCTTGCTGGGCTGCCAACTGGGCCGGCCACGGCGCTAACAGCAAAATCCAAAGACCCAGAACTCGCGATCGCATGTTCCCTCTTTTCTTCAGGCGATGGAAACTGCGCAGCCATGCCGCCCTGCCCAAGCGACACAGTGCTCCCGGCGGTGTATTTTACCAAAGTTGAATGATCGATGAATCCCTCGCGGGTGGCGGGTACGTCCATACGGTTTGAAGGTGTGAAAAAATCGCCAAGCCTGTCATTCCGAGCCATTCGCTGTCATCCTGAGCCCTTCGCCTGTCATCCTGAGCCCTTCGCTTGTCATTCTGAGCCCTTCCCTTGTCATCCTGAGCCCTTCCCTTGTCATTCCGAGCCATTCGCTGTCATCCTGAGCCCTTCGCTTGTCATCCTGAGCCCTTCGCTTGTCATTCTGAGCGGAGCGAAGAATCTCGCTCTGCCGCTCAGGGTAAACTCCGCGAGGAATCTCGCCCTGGTCCTTGTTCAGTGAACCACTCGACGCAGAGCGAGATTCTTCGCTCCACTCGGAATGACATTTCATGGTTTCTGGGCGTTCGTCGGCTGACGAAGATGAGCGGCTGCTCTGGAATCGGCGTTTTCACCCCTTGAACGTCTACTCAGCAGAGAAGCGCCGGGAGAAACCGAGCCCGGTCAGGCGCGGGCTGGTGAGTTCGTCCGGTGATTGGCCGTGGTCAAGCTGGCGGTATTACTACTTGCATGACGTGTCCGTGCTCCGCATGGATCGACTGCACTGAGCGGGCAGCACAGACCTGTCCCTTCGGGACATCGCAGACTTCAAAAGGCAGGAGTCTGCGCCAGCTCGCTCTTTCACTGACAGAATTGTGGAATTTGAAAAGTCCATGCATGAGCGTTGTCCTGACGATGGCTCTCGCCAGGACGCGCCTGTTTCCAGACCTCCGGTGGGCTTTGCCGGGCGCACCCATTTGTTCAGCCATAAGGTCTAGAGGAAGGCTCTCTTCGAGTTGGACTTCATCAACTCCGTAAGGCAACCTGCGAGGTGCTGCCAAAGCAACTAAAAGTCTCGTCGAAGCGCGCTCTCTGGGAGCCTTAGCGTCTCGAAAGGCTTTGGGCCGAGTCTACCGAACTCGCCCTCAAGGAATCTCTTTGCCGCTTCGGTGAGCGTTTCTCCGGTCAGATGCCTCTTCTTCTCGCCTGGAGGGTAAAGAACGTCAATTCTGTGCCCTTGACCGTTGCCCGAAAGAGTAGAGCCCAGTTTCATTGCTTCAAAAACGTGGTACACAGAGGGGCCTAGTGGGGTTTGCGCTTCATGTTTCCTTTGGTAGAGAACGCTCTCGGCGATAGTCGCCCCCGTTCCTATGGCGGCAAAATGCTCGCACAGTTCTACCGTTCCGAAGGTGTCAATCTTGTAGATTTTGGGTTTTCCCTCCCAAAAGAACGGAAGGATTAGCCAGCAGCCGAACTGGATATCCGATATCTCCTGCATAGTCTGATTCGCGACGAGGGCATCGATCCGATGCGAGTGCACACAAGACTTAAACTCCTCGTACCCGAGGCCGAATTTGAGCGATATATGTTCGCCGGCGAGTTGCCGTTTGAACAGCGCAACAGGACGTTTAAGGAGGTTTGTGATTTGATACTCACTTACGGAGCCCGGTTCAGGATTTTCTTCGTAGTATTGATCGAGATAATCCGTGATCGTATCTCTCAGGTCCACGGCCCTATGGATCGTACCCGCGATCAGCACGGGCACGTTGTCGTTTATCCAATAAAGCTCGTCATGTGCCTCAGCGCTCGCCGCCGCAGTTCCCACCTTCCGATCTGCCGCGATGACGATGCGGGCTTTGCCTCCGTCCTGGCACGCAGCAGCGACGCTTAGTGCCGTTCTGTGGCTCCAAGGATTGACCTTGGGTGGAATTGGTTTCTTGAATGCCCGCATATAGCCTCGCCGTGGTGGATTTCACCCCTCTGTTCGCTTTACCGTGCAAGCAGCCGTCCGACCTGAGCGGCTGCGACCAGAATGACCAATCCAAGCAGGGTTCTCTTTATCGAGTTTTGAACAAGCGGCTGACGGACGCCGAATCGCTTCCCGTTGATCGTCACGCCGACCAGCCAGTTACCAACCCATCTGAAGTCCGTCACCGTAGCATGCTCCAACTGCGCATGGCAGTTCGGGCAGAGAAGGAGCAGATTGGTCGGGTGGTGCCCGATCTCGGGGTCAAGGTGGTGCACCTCAAAATACGGCTCACCGTTCGCTTTCTCGAAGGCGAAGGAGCAGAGCTGACACCTCCCATCGTGCAGTTCGCGAAGGAGAACGCGAATTGCCGGTGGTACGCCCTCGTGACGTTCAGCAGCGCCGGGATGTATTTTGGGACGTGGCCGGCGTATCGATTCCAGAGCAATTCGGGTCAGCTCGTCGCGAGCCACGGCGCGTGGCCGTTTCTTGGTCATGCGCGAGAGCGCATCTACCTCCTGCTCGGCCTCCGAATCGGTTCGCGCAGTCTGAAGCTTCTGTCGGGTTCTTTCCTCCTCTCGGTCGCGAACGTAGCGGTCCAGCGCGATCCTATAAAGCCGTCTATTAAGGTCTTCGAGGGTAATTGAGACCTGGTCTCCCTCGCGGACGCCTCTCCTGGAGAACCACCGACCGAGACCGAATATGCGGCTCTCTTTCACGACGGGATCGTACGGATGAAAGGTCAGCGGCGTTGATTCCTGCTCGTCGTCAAAGACGATTTGGATTGGTCCCCTGTCGTGAGGAAACCAGCCGTTGAATCGCTGCGGTATGGCGATTAGGCCTTTTTCGAGTCGGCTGGAAGACGCGCGGATTGTGAAGCGTTCCTTTTCGGTTGTCACGGCACCAGGCAGACCTGCGGAACTGGTACCGGCCATGCCGTGGCTGGATACCGACCCAAAGCATACGATAATCATGAGCCTCGTGCAAGCGGACCTCGGCTGCCCGTCTATCGTAGCGTCTTAGCAAGATCAGCGGGCGTAAAAACATCACTCCGGGCGACATGAAGTGTCGCTATCTCACGGGGCGGGCGCAGAGCGCAGCTCTGCGGTTTCTGTTCATTCCGGCTCCACGCCACGCAGGGCTTCGCCCTGCGCCAGCCTCGTAGCAAGACCAACCGCCTGTCATCCTGAGCGGAGCGAAGGATCTCGGCAGTTACCTGAGGTTCAGCGGCTCACGAACAACTGCAGAGATCCTTCGCTGCGCTCAGGATGACACACTCTGCCTCAGGATGACACATTCTGGGCTCTTTCACGCCTTCTCTCCATGGACGCGCCAAGTGCGCGTGTAGGGGCGGTTCGCGAACCGCCCTACCCACCCGGCACGAATTGCCTAAAGGTGTTAGTTTACTAGTTGGCTATTGACAATAGTTGCCCCGCGTAGTAACCTTTAGGGGTTGTGAACGTCCGTCTCACCTCGCGTGGGGACGGCTCGCCTGCCGCCCCTGCTCCCAACTTTCCAATTCATGGAGTTACTATGTCCATACGTAAATCAACTTGTCTTACTCCCCAGCGGCTCGACGCCGCTCGGCACAATTCGCAGCGCTCTACCGGGCCTCGCAGCGAGGCCGGAAAAGAGCGCATGAAAATGAACGCCCTCAAGCACGGCTGTGATGCCGCGCCCGAAAACGAAGCCGCCGTCATGCGCGCCCTGGGCGAAGATCCCGAACGGTATGCAGCCTTGCAGCGGGAACTCGCCACCGCCTACGGCCCCGGCGACGCCTTCTGGGATCACCAAATCGCCGACTTAACCAAACTCTACTGGCGGCGCAACCGGATTGAGCGCATGGAGACCGGCCTGATGCGAGACGCTCTCGAGAGCGTCGAGACGGAGCGGCGCGCGCTCGCCCGGGCCCTCGCTGACGTGACCTTCGAACCCTCCCAGTGCGAGGCGGTGGCGCTCGACCTGCCCAAGCCCACCCACCCCTGCGTGCGGCTGCGCATGCTGATTTCGCTTTGGGGGGTGATTCGCGAGCAGGTCCGGCGGCGGCACTTCTCGGTGCCCCACCGGAGACAGATCGAAAGCTACTACCAGGGCGAGCTGGGGTGGAGGCCCCGTCAGATCGTACACCTGCTGGCGCTCTTCTACGAATGGGCGTATCTCTGGGAGAATAAGGACCAGGCAAAGCTCGACCAGTATGTGAAGGATACCTTCGGGTGCGAGGCGGGGCGGGAAGCCCGCTACCAGGAACTGCTGCGCCTGCTGGAGGAGCAGATCGCGGCGGTGGAGGCGGCGTTCGCGGAGGAGATGAAGGCGCAGGAGCAGAAAGACGCGATTGCGCGGGACTCGTGCCTCGCTCCGGAGGGAAAGACCTGGGAAATGCTGCTGCGGCAGGAAGCGGGGCTCGACCGCTCGATTGACCGCAAGGTGAGGATTATCCTGACCCTGCGCCAAGAACACGCCCGCGAGTGTCGGGGCGGTTCGCGAACCACCCGTACGGGCACGCCATGGCGTGCCCCTACCCCGGAGGCCAGCCCTCCCGGCAATGAGCCGGACGACCGCGGGGCAAAGGAATTGAGCAAGGTCGTGGGGCTGGACGCTGGGACAGAAAGTCCGGCAGAGGAAAACGCCGACGAAACCTCAAAATCGCCGGAACAAAGCGAGAATGTCTATGAAAACAAAGGACCGGCCGCAGAGGGGGTGCGCGAATGAGGCGTGGTGCGGGCAGCCTGCCCTTGCCACAGGATGCGACCCGGCTCGCTTAGGCTTGCTCCGGCGCCAGGCGTTTTGGGATGGAATCGCGGTTCTCCGGTGGCGCGAAGGCCCGGAAGAGGCGGAAGAACTTCAACGAACGGCGGGCATCTTCCTGAATTTGCAGTTTCAGGATGGCGGGGTTCTGGAACTTGATTTCATCCCGCAGACGGTAGAGGAACTCGATTTCCATGTCAGGCTGCTGGATCTCGCCGCCCGGGAAATCCAGGAGAAAGGTCTCGACCGTAAGATTTTGGTTATCACCAAATGTGGGTTTATGTCCGACATTAGTAACAGAGTCGTAAAGCCGTTCGCCGAGCCGGGTCCGAGTGACGTACACTCCCGTCTTGGGCAGTTGTTCCTCAACGGGCGCGAGGTTGAGCGTCGGAACGGTGTGCTTGCGGCCTACCCCCATGCCGGCCACAATCGGTCCATAGGCCGAGAAGGGCCTGCCCAGCAGCCGGTTGGCCACCTGGACCTTGCCCTCGACCAGCAATTCCCGGATGCGTGTGCTGGAAACCCGCTGGCCACGCACTTCCAGCAGGGGCAGCACTTCCACGTTGAAACCTTCCTTCTGGCCCAACTCTTCCAGTATTTCCACATCTCCCGCTTGCCGATACCCGAAGCGGAAATTCGGTCCCACATGAACGGCCACCGTGTGCAACGGTTGAACGAGAATCTTGCGCACGAATTCCAAGGGCGAAAGGTGAGCCAGTTCGCGGTTGAAGGGAAGCACCACCAGCAGGTCAATGCCGCTCTGGGCGATCAGCCGGGCCTTTCGGGCGAAGGGCGTGAGGAGCTTTGGGGCGTGAGCGGGGGCAAGAAACTTGATGGGATGCGGTTCGAAAGTGATCGCGGCGGCGATCGCACCTCGAGGGCGAGCCACTTCGACCACGCGGTCCAGGAGCTTGTAGTGCGCCAGATGGACTCCATCGAAGTTGCCGATGGTCAGCACGCAGGAAGCAGGCGCGGGTTGTAGTTCGCCGAGATTGTCAGTGACGCGCATAGAGAGTTGAGAGTCGACAGTTCAAAGTCGAGAGTCAAAGGTCGAAAGTGAGGTACCGGCGGCTCAGCAGCTCCTCCACTCTCGACTCTCGACTTTCGACTCTCGACTCGCTAGATCTCCAGTTGCAGCCCGTCGTATGCCAGCCGCACATGCGAGGGAAGACGGGCGTTGGTTTCCTCGTGGCCCAATTCGTGGGCGATGTGGGTGCAGTAACCTCGTGGAACCCTTAATCGCTCCATCACGCGGAGGGCCTGCTCGACCGTCAAGTGAGTGGGGTGGGGACGCGGGCGCAGAGCATCGAGAATCAGTACCTCGAGGCCCTCCAGCAGCGGATAGCTCGATTCCGGGATTTCGCTCACATCCGTCAAATAGGCGACGCCATCGATGCGAAATCCCAGAATCGGCAAATTGCCATGCAGCACGGGCACCGGAAGGACCTTGAGGCAATCCACTTCAAACGGTCCATCAATGAGGTGGGGATCGAGCCGGGCGATCCCGCCGTAGGGGTAGTCGCCGTCAAAGATGTATTTGAAAGTGCGGTGGATTTCCTTCATGCAATGGGCGTCAGCGTAAATCGGAATCGGCTTCTGCTGCCGGAAGTAAAAGCTACGGACGTCATCAAGCCCCAGGATATGGTCGGCATGGGAGTGGGTAAAGAGGACAGCGTCCAGGCGGTCCAGCTTCTCACGCAGAGCTTGCGTACGGAAGTCCGGCGTCGTATCGATCACCAGGACGCGGCCGTCGAACTGAACCAGCAGCGAAGGCCGGGTCCGCTGATCGTGCGGATCACGAGAAGTGCAAACCCTGCAATGGCAGGCGAGGGTTGGAACTCCGGTGGAAGTCCCGGTCCCCAAGAAGGTCAATCTCATTTGCTCTTTCGCGTTTGTCGTTTCTGCATCTCGACAAAACTCATGCGCAGTTCGTAAAGGACATCCTCGAGCAGTCGAGATTCACTGGCGGTGAGATTGCCCCGGGTCTTTTCCTGCAACACTTCCAGCAGATCAAGGGTGCGCTTGGCATTGGGCATGTCGGCAGGAATGTGCTCTCCCGACGGACCAGCGATTAACCCAAGTTGAAACATGGCCGTGGTGCTGAGATAAGAAACCAGGGTTTCAAACCCGGAGGAGTCCTCGTCAAATGGGCCGCGGGGCTCGTTGGGCACCTCGCGCGGCGCACTCCGAGGCGTTGCCCGCGCAGCCACCTCGTTCTTTTCATCCGCAACCACATCGTCTTTTCTTGAGCCGTCGGCGGCAAATGGCCGGCGGTCAACCACTCGGAACCCCGATGAACTGCCCTCCTCTTTGGCCACCGCGCACCTCCCTGCCCTGCCTTCCGCGTCTCGCAAGACTTGCAATCGTCCGCTGGAATTCAAGTCTAGCAGCAATCTTCTGAACCAACAAGGCGGTCAACTGCGCCCTCCGTTGGCGGCACGGGAGAGCGCAGCACCCACTCGCCAAAAACTGAGACCAAGGCCGCAACTTGGGGGAGCCATGAAAAGCCAGCTCCCGGCCTCGGGCAGTACCTTAGTGCTATAGACGATTTCCGGCACGATTTCAAATGTTCAGCACCTAAAGCATACATAACCGATCTGACAGTACCCTAGTACTATAGACCCCCCCCTCAGGTACTGGTACCTTCAGCCGTCAGTTCAATGGTCGCTCCCGGTTGGCTCAGCCGGTTCGAGAGATAGGGAAGATGAAAGACGCTTCAGTTTTTGACGCCCGCCCGCTCATCGTCCGTTTCCCCCGCCGTGGCTCGTGGAAACAGGGACACCCTTATAAAACTCTCATAAGTTTCGACGAAGTGGCTGTTGGACAAGCTCTCCCAATCCGGCTTTCTGCGGCTCCCCTCGGTTTATCAGCCCGCCCTCCGGGCCGATTAAGTCTTTGCGAGTCATGGCTGCGGAAAGCTGGCGATCTTACTCGCTTAATATCTTCGTAAAGGGTTATAAACACCATGAGTCTAATCGAAATAATACGTCAGACAGATTCTCACACCTTTCTTTCTCCTCAAACCCGCAAGTTCCACAAGCTGGGACAATTCGTCGTTCCAGCCTGGACATTGCGCCAACCTCGCCTGAAAACGGGGATTCTTCTAGCGACCCTGATCTCGCTGGCAGTTCTCTCCGCTTCCAGCACCGTGGCTTTTTCTGCGGCAAACAGCCAAGGAGTGGCCGGGGTTTCTGCGAACAGCATTGGATTCGGATCGGTGGTCGTTAATACGACCAGCCCTGCCCAACACGTCGCTCTGGAGAATACGGGCAGCGCATCGTTGTCACTTATGGGCATGACATTCTCCGGCACGTATGCCAGTAGGTTTGCGCAGTCCAACAATTGCGGCAGTTTGCTGGCACCGGGAGCAAGCTGCACAATCAGCCTGACCTTCAGCCCCAATACACCCGGACAGCGCTTTGCGACGCTCATCATCTGGACCAACGGTTGGGGCGGTCGCAAGAACGTGAGCCTTAACGGCGTTGGAGTTGCAGGCGGCACTCCGGCAGCCGGCCTTTCGCCTGGCAGCCTCGCCTTTGGCAGCCAGCCCGTCGGCAAAACCACTGGGGCCGGGACTGCCACTTTGGATAACGCAGGCACCGCCGCTCTGAGCATTTCGAGCGTGACGATCACAGGGGCTAACCCCGGTGACTTTGTCCAGGCCAACAATTGCGGCAGTTCGCTTCCGGCGGGGTCGAGTTGCACGTTCAACATCACCTTCACACCGGCGGCCAGCGGCAGCCGTACGGCGTTGCTGAGTGTTGCTGACAATTCCGCCAGTAGTCCCCAAACGGTAAGCCTCTCAGGGACAGGGACGGTGGCATCCGCCAGCCTCTCGCCGACTGGCCTCTCGTTTGGCAACCAACCCGTCAATGCCAAGAGCGGGACACTGACAGCCACCCTGACCAATGGCGGCGCCGCCGCCTTGAGCCTCTCCAGCATCGCGCTTACGGGCGCCAACGCCGGTGACTTCGCTCAATCGAACACTTGCGGCACCTCAGTGGCGGCTGGCGCCAGTTGCACGGTCAGCGTCACGTTTGATCCGACCGCCAGCGGCAGCCGCTCGGCCTCGGTCAGTTTTACTGACAACGCCAACGGCAGCCCACAGTCTCTCAGCCTCAGTGGGACGGGCACTTCGGCAACAGTCAGTCTGTCGCCCAGCAGCCTCTCGTTTAGCAACCAACCCGTCAATGCCAAGAGCGGGACACTGACAGCCACCCTGACCAATGGCGGTGCCGCCGCCTTGAGCCTCTCCAGCATCGCGCTTACGGGCGCCAACGCCGGTGACTTCGCTCAATCGAACACTTGCGGCACCTCAGTGGCGGCTGGCGCCAGTTGCACGGTCAGCGTCACGTTTGATCCGACCGCCAGCGGCAGCCGCTCGGCCTCGGTCAGTTTTACTGACAACGCCAACGGCAGCCCACAGTCTCTCGGCCTCAGTGGGACGGGCACTTCGGCAACAGTCAGTCTGTCGCCCAGCAGCCTCCCGTTCGGCAACCAATCCGTCAACACCACCAGTGGGGTTCTGACAGCCACCCTGACCAATGGCGGCACCGCCGCCTTGAGCCTCTCCAGCATCGCGCTTACGGGCGCCAACGCCGGTGACTTCGCTCAATCGAACACTTGCGGCACCTCAGTGGCGGCTGGCGCCAGTTGCACGGTCAGCGTCACGTTTGATCCGACCGCCAGCGGCAGCCGCTCGGCCTCGGTCAGTTTTACTGACAACGCCAACGGCAGCCCACAGTCTCTCGGCCTTAGTGGGACGGGCACTTCGGCAACAGTCAGTCTGTCGCCCAGCAGCCTCTCTTTTACGAACCAGCCGATTTCCGTGACCAGCAGCGCTCAAATCGTCACCTTGACTAACGGCGGCAGCACGGCGCTGAGTATCAGCAGCCTCACGATTACCGGCACGAATGCGGCGGACTTCGCTGAGGTTGCGAACACCTGTGGCAGTTCAGTTGCGGCGGGGGCGAATTGCTCAATTGGCGTCGCCTTCACTCCGTCAACATCCAACTCCGAAACTGCATCTCTCGCCATCGCCGACAATGCCACGGGCAGCCCGCAAAAGGTAAGCCTCTCTGGATTGGGAATCCATAATGTCGGTCTCTTATGGACTCCCAGTTCAACCTCCGGGGTCGTGGGTTATAACGTCTACCGAGGAACCACCTCGGGAGGAGAGAATTCGACGCCGTTAAATTCCACGCCGATCAGCGGGACGACCTTCACTGATGAGAGCGTGACCGCGGGTTCCACGTACTACTATGTGGTGACGGCCGTCGGCTCGGATGACACGCAGAGTCCGGCCTCAGCAGAATCATCGACGACAGTTCCGTCCACTTAACCGTCTCGCTCTTCGCCTAAAAGAGCGAGTCGTCCGTAGAAACCAACCGGGCCCTCTGAGGTGCCTCACCCGCGAGGCAATTTGAGGAGGGCCCGCTCTCCAACCCAATAGTCCAGAACCAAACGCGCGAACTAAGTGACCTTCATGATGTCCACGTGTCTCTTCGCTCAGGGCGAGGGCGGCTCATGAGCAAAAAAACCCGCCAGCATTTCGTGCTCGTGGTCGACGTGTCGGCCTCGTGGCAGGCCGCGACGAGCAGACCCGCAAGGTTATTGGGCTTTCCGCAGGGATTAAGGAGACGCGGGGAGTGGAGACATATTTGCAGTGAGTTGACCGCAGGTATTTCTTGGAGTTTGCAGGATTAGGATCCCAATTCTCAGAACCAGTAAAGGCGGCAAGTGAGTACGCCGAGGATGAGTCTGACTGTCTATTCCTCACGAAGCGTTATGACGTTAACGATTGCCCCTTCCGATTCTAAAGTTCAATATTCATTAATTTATACATCTAAGGTCAGTGCTGTCCCAAGAAAGTTGGGGCGCTTCACCGTAACTGCTTGATCGAACCGAAGTAAGAGGTCGGGATGTTACTTTTCGATTTCAATTTTCTGCGGCCCATTTGGCATCATTTTGCTGTTTTC
>Ga0326728_10007771_pt1 | contig 27198 bp, 29 predicted proteins | sample MB3enrmetagenome_FD_207602 | JGI IMG/M metagenome (GOLD analysis project Ga0326728, IMG submission 207602) | Lab enriched peat soil microbial communities from McLean, Ithaca, NY, United States - MB31MN | ecosystem: Environmental > Terrestrial > Soil > Wetlands > Peat | place: USA: New York...
GTTTGCCTCGCACAGCTTCCTCAGCCTTGGGAAGACCTCACGTTGAAGGATGTCGCGCTCGTCCTTCAGGTCCTCAAAGGTCGAGCTGACAAAGACTCGGAATGTGCGTGTCGCGGTAGGCATTGGGCTATCCCAAAGAGTTTATCGCGTCGGTACATAAACCTGCGACCGGAAAGCGCCGCTCGCGCGCCGCAATCGCACGCAAATCTCCTGAGCAAAGGGAGGCTGCCGCAAGGGCAGGCAGACGCGGTTAAACCAAACGTCAAAGCCGGCGTTCGTCAGATCGGCGTGCAGCCGGCGAGCATACGCTTCGTCGTCGTCCCATGCGCAAGAGAAAGATGGAAGTCATGAGTTCGATACCGCCTTCGGACTTCCACGTTCGAACGCCAAAACCTAATCGTAGAAATTCCGGTCGTTCAACTCTTCGGGCGGTGGTACCTCATCTGGATGGACCAGTGGCACAGGGTCGATGAATTCCAGGCCGTGTGTTTTCAATCCACATCGCCACTCCTTTTCTACCCACGGCGATGCCTTTGCATTGGCAGACCAGAATAGAAAGAGCACATCGCATTTGGGAATCTCTTCCCAAAGCTTCTTCTCCCAATACTCACCAGATCTAATTGAAACCTGATCAAAGACCATTTCGACGTCAGGTGCGAACTTTTGCATTCCCTGAATTCGACCTGCAACTTTTTCTCGGTCTTGACTTGCATATGATATGAAAGCCTTGCTGATGTTGTGGAATGGATGCGAGATTTTGGCGGCGGTATCGACCTTGTCTGCGACAATAATCTCGATCGGGAACCTGGCGATCTGAAGGCCGCCCTCCATATGAACCGTGGCCAGTCCGATTTTTGAGCCCGATGGAGTGTCCACAGGAACGTCGACGACAAATGATGCGTTTCCAATGTCCCCATTCCACAGAATCACCTTCTCGGGCGATCTGAACCCGCTCATCTCCACGCATACCTGTTAGATGAACTACCTTATGACCGCGATGCAGAACGGCGCCTATTTCAACAAATTCTTAGAGGCGGGTACATCATCAGGATTAGGCCGACAGCGATGGGAACCGATGTCGTACCGAGGCTGAAGCGAGTCAGAAAGGGCACAATACCGGGCATTGCCCATCCTGATGCAACACCGACGAGCATGGCTCCAAAAATCCAGACGGTCAGGTAGCGGTCAAGAAATGAGAGTTTTGATGTGGCCTTGGACATTTCAGTTCCTTTGGGCTCCGGTCATAGAAGGAGCAGTAGTCGGCAAGGGAGCCCGTTCAAGCCGAACGAATTTCTGCGGAGTACAGCAAGCACGGGTCAGTCTCGCTCGGTCGCGCTCCATTTCGCGGTCTGACTGGAATGAGTTCAGAACCTCTCGAAGAATCCCCTGAACGGCTTGCTGCTTGTGCGTAGCCAAGCGATAATGCATCCACTTGCCCTCACGATGTGCCTGAACCAATCCGGCACGCCGCATATAGGCAAGATGGCGCGAAATCGTTGACTGCGGCAACCCAAGAATCTCAATGAAGTAGCAGACACAGACCTCTTGACCGCTCATCAGGTTTAACAATCTGAGGCGTGTCCGGTCTGCTAATGCCCGAAATAGCAGTTCCATGCCCAGCTCCTCATATCCGCCTTGACGCATTTGAAGTATAACACTATATTCGCTTAGGCGGATATATCAGGAAAGACGGTGCTCAATGAGCGATGACATCAAAACGGCTGTTCGGGAACACTATGGAGCAGTCGCGAGAGGGGAGCAGTCCGGTTGCGGTTGCAGCACGACTTGCAATAACTGCGTAATTGGGCATGTGGACACTCGCCAGCCACATTTTTTTATCACATTCTGTAACGAATTGCGTACTTGGGTCTTTATTCAATTGAACGCACAACCCAAGGACGCCTTACGCCATGAATTCCCACCGTTATCGAGTTATATGCCTTGCTCTCCTGCTTTGTATGGGCGGAGTGGCATCCGTTGCGCAAGAGCCACTAACGCTCCGGCAAGCCATCGATCGAGCTTTGGACCAGAATCCAGAGGCGGCTATTGCCCGTGCCGACGATAAGGCGGCCAGCGCAGCGTCAAGCATGGCACGCGCCCAACTGCTTCCGCAGCTCAACTTCACGGAAGACATCTCCCGCGGCAATGACCCCGTGTATGCATTCGGCACCAAACTCCGGCAGCACCAGTTCACAGGAGCCGATTTGGTGCTGAACGCACTGAACTTCCCACAGCCGATTGGAAACTTCTCCACGCGCTTCTCCGGCTCCTGGATGGCCTTCGACTCGTTCAAGACGCAGAGGGAGATTCGCCGCGCGGATCTCTTCAGAAAAAGCGCCTCTTCGTCAGCCAAGGCCGTGGACCAGCAGATCATTCTCCGTGTTGTGCAGGCATATGAGTCAGTGCTTTACGCTCAGCGAGAGATCGATGTCGCGCAACATGAACAGGAGACGGCGGCAGCGCTACAGAACTCCATCGAAGAGCACGTGAAGGCCGGGCTGGCGGTGGAGTCGGACCGGATGTCGGCGCTGGTGAACGAGGCCGCGCGCAAAGAAGAATTGATTGCCGCCGAGGGCGACCTGGAGCTGGCGTGGGCCGGGTTGCGCGAGGCCATGGGAGCCATGGAGCTGAAGGCGTCCGAACTGAAGCCGATTGAGCTGCATAGATTTCCGCAGCAGCCGCTGGAAGAGGAGATGGCAACAGCAGCAAAGACGCGGCCTGACTTGTGGTCGTTGAAAGAGGCGCAATCGGCACAAGGCTCAGCCGTGGGTGCGGTGAAGTCGGAGTTCGGCCCTCGCGTGAGCGCCTACGGAAACTGGGAAGAAGACAGAACCTTCTTTGCCGGTTCGGGGGGAAACAACTGGGTAGCCGGCGTGCAGGTCAGCGTCGATATTCTTCCTTTTGGAAAACGTGCTCAGCTGGCGCGGGAGAGCGCAGGCAAACAACGTGTCGACGCGCAGCTGACTGCTGCGCAACTTCACATGCGCACGGAAGTAAGCCGGGCACACATTCACCGGCAGACGACGGAACTCTCGCTGGAAACCGCGCAGGCGGCGATGGATCAATCGGCCGAGAGCCTGCGCATTCTCAAGAATCGCTATAGCGCGGGGCTGGCCACCATCACCGACTTGCTGCGCGCCGAGGATGCCGAGCGCCAAAGCCAGTCGAACTACTGGAATGCCGTGTATGGCAACACTATGGCCTATGCCGAACAGCTTTATGCGACAGGGACGCTGACTCCCGATGCAGCGGAGGAATTGCAATGAAGATTGTCTTAGGGGCAAGTTTGCTTGCCGTCATAGCGGCGATGATGGCCGGTTGCCAGGGCGGCGAATCCGCTTCTCCTGTGACCCAAACCGCGCAGGCGCGAGTGGTGGAAAGCCGGCAGCAGCAGGTTCCCGTGAACGTGCGCACCACGGGGACTGTACATGCGCGGGAGACGGCGATTGTGTCGGCGCAGGTGATGGGCCGCATTCAGCAGGTTCTGGTGAGCGCGGGAGAGAGCGTGCGCGCGGGGCAGACACTGGTAGTGCTCGACGATGCAGCATTGCGCGCCTCGTCCGACCAGGCGCAAGCTGCGGTGAGAGCAGCTCAAGGCCAGCAAGCTGCCGCGCAAACCGACGCCAGCCTGGCTGCCAGCACGCTGGAACGCTATCGGCAATTGCAGGCGGAGAAGAGCGTAAGCCCGCAGGAGATGGATGAGGTTACGCGGCGAGCTGAGGCAGCTTCCGCGAGGCTGGATGCGGTGCGTGCGCAAACCGAAGCGGCGCTCGCCCAGACAAACGGCGCGGCGGCGATGCTGAGCTATACGCGCCTGCGGGCGCCCTTTTCCGGCCTGGTAACCGCGCGCATGGCTGATCCGGGGACAATGGCCTCGCCGGGCATGCCGCTGCTCCAGATTGATCATGCCGGGGCTTTGCAACTGCAAACCACGGTGGATGAGTCTGCAATCAGCGCAATTCACAAGGGGATGAAGGTCCAGGTGAAGTTCGATGGAGCAGGCGCCGCGACATTTGCCGGCGCCATCGCAGAGATTAACGCCGCCGCCGATCCAACGAGCCACAGCTTTCTCGTCAAGATTGATTTGCCGTCATCGGGCCAGTTGCGCGCCGGAATGTATGCGACTGCGGAGTTTCCCAACGGCGTGCGGCAGGCGATTCTCATTCCGCGTTCCTCGGTTGTTTCTCGCGGATCGCTGGTATGCGTATACGTTCTCGACGCTCGTGGAATCGCGCAACTCCGGTCCGTAACGCTGGGCGCGGCACAAGGCAATCTTGTTGAGGTTCTGTCGGGCATCTCGGCTGGCGAAAAACTTGTTGACGCCCCCGCAGATCGCGACCTTGCCGGCAAGCGCATAGAGGTTCAACCATGAAGCCAGAGCTAGGAATCGCCGGACGTCTGGCGCACAGCTTTCTCAACTCCAAGCTGACGCCGCTGTTTATCACCGCGTCGCTGGCCGTTGGAATTTTTGCAGTTGCGATTATTCCTCGCGAGGAAGAACCGCAAATTCTTGTTCCGATGCTGGACATTGCCACCGCCATGCCGGGCGCATCCCCGGCGGAGGTGGAGCAGCGCGTCACGCTGCCCATCGAAAACCTGGTGCGCGAGATTCCGGGCGTCGAATATGTCTACTCCACATCGATGCCGGGCCAGAGCCTGGTGATCGTGCGCTTTCTGGTGGGTACGCAGCAGGAAGATGCGCTGATCAAGGTTTACAGCAAGCTCTATTCGAATTTCGACCGTATACCGCCGGGAGTCTCGCAGCCGATTATCAAGGCCCGTTCCATCGACGATGTTCCCATCCTGGCCCTGACTCTGTGGGGCAGCCATTACGACGGTTATCAGCTTCACGCTATCGCCGCTGAGATGCAACACAACATCGGGCAGATCTCCGATGTCTCGGAAACAACCATCATCGGCGGGCTTCCGCGCACCATGCGCGTAGTGTTGAGCACGGAGAAGCTCAGTGCATACGGCATGTCGCCATTGGCCATTGTCGGTCATCTACAAGCCGCAAATGCAAGCGTGCAAGCGGGTAACTTCGCTGAAAAAAACCAGGAGATCCGCGTTGACGCCGGCAACCTCTTTACCAGCCGCGAGGATTTGGAAGCGGTGGTGGTGGGCGTCGCTCATGGGCAACCTGTCTATCTGCGAGACGTTGCCGAAAAGATCATCGATGGCGCTGCGGAGCCGGCAAACTATGTAGTCTACGGTACGACAAATGCAGGCGCATCGGCAGCGCACCAGTATCCGGCGGTGACCATCACCGTAGCCAAGCGCAAGGGCACCAACGCCACCGATATTTCTAATGCAGTACTCAAGCGCGTCCACCAGATGCAGGGCGTCACGATACCCAACGACGTGACGGTGACCACGACGCGCAATTATGGCGAAACGGCCAAGGATAAATCGGATGAGCTGCTGGAGCACCTATTGCTGGCGACGCTGTCAGTCACTTTGCTTGTTGCGCTCTTTTTGGGATGGCGTGAGTCGGGTGTTGTGCTGCTAGCCATACCGGTCACGCTCGCGCTTACCATGTCGGTCTTCTATTTTCTGGGCTACACCATCAATCGCGTCACGCTCTTTGCGTTGATCTTCAGCATTGGCATTCTGGTGGATGACGCCATCGTCGTGGTGGAGAATATGGTGCGCCACTTCCGGCTGCCGGAAAATCATGGCCGGTCAATGAGTGAAGTTGCGGTGGAAGCGGTCGCCGAAGTGGGCAATCCCACCATTCTGGCCACCTTTGCCGTGATTGCCGCGGTGCTGCCAATGGCCTTTGTCCGCGGCCTGATGGGACCGTATATGCGGCCTATCCCGGTGGGAGCGTCGGCGGCCATGCTCTTTTCGCTGATGGTGGCCTTTGTTGTTTCACCCTGGGCAGCTTTGCGACTGGTTGGCAGGCATCTTGAAGGAGCAAAGATTCTGGAGCCGGAGACCGAGAACTGGCGGACACGGACCTATCGCCGCATCATGACGCCGCTGATTCACTCCGCGCGCAATCGCGCAGTGTTCTTCATCGGAGTAGCTGTGCTGCTGCTGATCTCGGTTGGATTGGTGCCTCTCGGATTGGTACGCGTGAAGATGCTGCCGTTCGACAACAAGAGTGAACTGCAGGTGGTTATCAACATGCCTGACGGAACGCCGCTGGAGCAAACGGCGCGAGTGACTCAGGCGCTGGGCGAGGAGCTTGCGCGGCAGCCGGATGTGCTGAACTACCAGATCTATACCGGAACCTCAGGCCCTTATAACTTCAACGGCCTGGTGCGCCACTATTACATGCGCGGCCAGCCGAACCAGGCTGACATACAGGTGAACCTGCTGCCGGCAAAGCAGCGTAGCGTGCAGAGCCATGCGATTGCCAAGCGGCTTCGTCCTTTGCTGGACGCGATAGGCAACCAGTACGGAGCCCGCATCCAGGTAAGTGAGGTTCCGCCCGGACCGCCCGTGGTGCAAACCCTGGTGGCCGAGGTTTACGGTCCCGACCTGGATGGTCAGACGAAGGTCGCCCAGCAGATCAAATCGATCTTTCAGAACACACCAGGAGTTGTGGACACGGACTGGTACGTCGAAGACCCGCAACCGAGGCTGGTGATGCGCGTAGATGAGGTCAAGGCCGCCGAGCATGGCATCGCGGTCTCCGATGTAACTCATGCGTTGGCGTTCGCCCTCTCGGGAATGGAGGTTGGCCTGATTCACGATCAAGCCACGCGGGAGCCTGTGCCCGCAATGGTAGAACTCGACCGCACGGATCGCTCTTCCGAACAGGGCCTGGAGAATATTCGCCTGCCCGGTGCTGACGGAACGATGGTCTCCCTGCGTGAATTGGTGATTGTAGAACACAAAACCATTGAGCGCAGCATCTATCACAAGAATCTGCGCCGCGTGGTGTATGTCACGGGAGACGTGGCTGGTGCCGAAGAGAGCCCGGTCTACGCCATCCTGAAGATGAACGAACAGCTTGACCATCTCACGCTTCCCGCCGGATACGTGCTCGCACGCTACAACGCATCGATGCCGGAGTCCACTGACCACTACTCGATGAAGTGGGACGGCGAGTGGCACATCACCATCGAGGTCTTCCGCGACATGGGCCTGGCATTCGCCGCAGTGCTCATCCTCATCTACGTGCTGGTGGTTGGCTGGTTCCGCTCCTTCATCGTGCCGCTGATTATCATGGCGCCCATTCCGCTAACCCTGGTGGGCATCATGCCGGCGCACGCGATACTAGGCGCGTTCTTCACGGCGACCTCGATGATCGGCTTTATCGCCGGAGCCGGCATCATTGTGCGCAACTCCATCATCCTTGTCGATTTCATTGAGCTTCGCGTCCGCCAGGGAATGCCGATTGCAGAAGCCGTGATCGACGCCGGCGCAACTCGCTTCCGCCCCATGCTGCTCACCGCGGCGGCAGTGGTCGTCGGCGCCAGCGTGATTCTTACCGACCCCATCTTTCAAGGTCTAGCCCTCTCGCTGATTGCCGGAGCGGTCGCTTCCACATTTCTCTCATGGCCGACGATTCCGGTGCTTTACTACATGGTTCACTCCAAACACGGATCTGGAAATGAGCCTCAACCAGAAGCGGAACTCATAACCGAAAAAGGAGATTCCCTATGACAGTTGAACGCGGTGTGCGCCTGATCGCAGGCGTGATCATTCTCTTATCGCTCGCGCTGGCGTATTATTTTTCGCCCTATTGGCTGTGGTTGACGGCTTTTGTCGGACTCAACCTGTTGCAGTCGGCATTTACGAACTGGTGCCCGGCTATGTCAGTCCTGCGCGCACTGGGGATGAAAGATGGCGGCTGTTGTGGAACCAGGTAAGAACGATATGCACGGCAGGCGATTTCCTGCGTCGGAAGCACAGCGGCTTGACGAACCTGCACGCAAAGTGTGGCTTCCTCCAGCAGATGTGCTCCGTGCGCTGGCCTTGCATTCCGGTGAAACGATAGCGGACGTGGGCGCCGGCACGGGATACTTTTCGCTGCCACTGGCGCAGTCTGTCAGCCCGGAAGGCAAGGTTTATGCAGTAGATGCGCAGGCCGAGATGCTCTCCTTGCTCCAGGAGAAACTTGCCGCGTCGGCATTCGCCAATGTTGAGCTAATTCACGCGGAAGCGGACCAAACTGGCCTGCCAGCATCCAGTTGCGATCTGTTCTTTCTTGCCAATATCTGGCATGAGATCGAAGATCAAATCGCTGTTCTACGGGAAGCCACTCGCATTCTCAAGAATAGCGGCAGAATTGCGATCCTTGATTGGAGGCCGGATGTCGAGCCAGAACACGGCCCGCCCCTCGCGCATCGAGTGGACCCTTCTCGAGCTAAAGAGAGTCTGCGTTCGTTGGGCTTTGAGCATATTGAAATAGCGAATGTCGGCCGGTACTCCTGGCTTGTTCAAGGGGAAAAACTGCCATGACTGCGCTCAAGGGGCTTGCCCGCCAGGGCAAGCCGAAACTCAATCACGGCGGGCGAGCCAAGGATGAGGTCTACCGCCAGATGTTCCGGCTGGAGGAGCGCCGTCCTGGAGCCGAGATAGGTCTCGCGATTGCCATATTGCACGCATGGCTCACGGCTGAATCAAATTCTGAAAGCAGCTTGGAGCGAGTCTGGCTGAAGAATATCACCCCCATCTGCCTTCGGATGATCGAGACCGCTTTACAGGCGACGGACACAGTAAGCAATTGTGCGCAGTGAGCGCATTTTGAGAAATTCTGCTGCGAACCTCTGGGAAAGTCCGCTGTCGTTCATCCGCGTGGGGGAATATACTGTTTTTGCTCTTGATGACCCCAAGCGATGCGACCAGAACTGGCCAAAGCGATCAACCTGCTGCAGCGCAACACTCCTGAAGCCGTTGAGGAGGCGATAGGGCTGCTGCAGAGCACGGTCTATTCCTTCAGCATGAAAGTTTGCGGGCATCCTGAGGACGCAGAGGACACAATGCAGGAGGTTCTCTTCCGCTCGCTCGGTCACTTGGCCAAGATTCAGAGTCCGCAGGCTCTAGCGGTATGGCTTTACACCGTGACGCGGAACCGTTGCTGGCGGATGCGCCGCAAGCCGGCTCATGCTCCCAGCCACACACTCTCACTCGACGAACTGATGCCGGACGAGGCGGAGTTGGCACGTTTGTTGAAGGATACAGGCCAGAGTCCTGAAGGCAACCTGCTTCATGCCGAGCAGCACCATCTTTTGCATCAGGCGGTCCTGCGCATCCCTGCTCAATTGCGGATTGTTCTTGTCCTCCATGACATGGAAGAGCTGACCACGGACCAAGTAGCACAGATTCTCGATCTACAACCGGGGACAGTCCGAGTTCGGTTACACAGAGCGCGCCTCTCCGTACGCAAAGAGATGAACAGAATTCTGGACAGGTCGCGCGAGCAGAATGATAACCAAAAACCTGCTAGAAAAAAGGCAAGGTGCATTCCGCCAACAAATACACATGGTCCCACTGAGTGTCGCGAACTGTTTTTAAACCTATCTGAGTATCTAGATGGCCGGGTTGAGCCCCACACCTGCGACCAAATGCGCCAGCATATCGACGCCTGCCCGGCTTGCGTTGCATTCCTGCGCGACCTGCGCGCTGCCATCGACCGCTGCCGCTCGTTGGAAATTCCTTGCGATTCTGCTGTGGCGCCTCGCTTGCGTTCTATCCTCACTCAAGAGTATCTTCGCCTGCTGGGTCTAACGGGTACAGAAAAAGCTCCCGTAGCTCTGTAACGAATCGGCTCGGTCGTGTCTTTCTTCTAATGAACGAGGAAAACCATCATGGAAGTGAAAATCACGCATCTCGATCAGGTGAAGTTCTCCATTCAGTCCCGATCGCACACCATTCTCTGCGACCAGCCAGCAGAGAACGGCGGCGAAGACTCCGGCATGACGCCTCCGGAGCTGTTGCTCGCATCGTTGGGCTCCTGTGCGGCTTTCTATGCTGTCCAGTACCTGAAGACTCGCAACCTGGCGGAGAGCGGCGTGGAAGTTTCCGTGACCGCTGAAAAGCTCAAGCAGCCTGCCCGGCTGGGCAATTTCCGCATTCATGTGTCTTGCCCCGTTCCGCTCACTGAAGAGCAGACGGAGGGGCTCATGCGCTCCGTGCATCACTGTCTGGTTCACAACACGCTCTTGACGCCGCCGGAGATCGCGATTGAGCTGACGACCAAGGAAACGACTGCCCTCCACGCATGAGTGCATGGATGGAGAGACTCACATGAGGCGGCCACCATCAGTCGCATCGAACATCTGATCGAAGGGATCTAACCTAGCACCGTGTCCAAGAATGTTTTCTTTATCGGATTGATTCTTGCCGCAAGCGGCCTCGTGTCGCCGCCCATTGCATTGGCCGGCGGTCTCATCTACGGTTTTTCATTCGTTCATCCATTCCATATTGAAGCAAAGAAGCTATCCAAGATCCTCCTCCAGGCCTCCGTAGTCGGCCTCGGATTCGGCATGGATTTGCAGCAGGTTACGCAAGCAGGACGTGCCGGGTTCATCTATACCGCAGCCGGTATCAGCTTCGCATTACTACTGGGTTGGGGGCTGGGCAGACTCCTACGCGTAAAGCAGAGAATCTCATTTCTCATCTCGGCCGGTACAGCAATCTGCGGTGGCAGCGCGATTGCCGCGGTTGCCCCAATCACCAATGCGAGCCAGGAAGAGATTGCCGTCTCGCTAGGAACTGTTTTTGTGTTGAACTCGGTTGCCTTGCTTACATTCCCAATAATCGGGACAGAGCTGCACATGACGCAGACCCAGTTTGGCCTATGGTCGGCGCTCGCCATTCATGACATAAGCTCCGTTGTAGGCGCGACAGCAAAGTACGGAGCGGAGGCTCTTGCAGTTGGCACTACCGTGAAGCTGGCCCGCGCACTATGGATCGTGCCACTGTCAATCGGGACCGCTATGGCCAAAAAGAGCAAGGCGCGCGTTCAATGGCCTTGGTTTATTCTCTTCTTCTGCCTTGCGGCTGTTGCCAACACATATGTTCACATTTTTCAGTCGTCCTATCCGGTGCTAAAGCACCTGGGCGTCATCGGCCTGACGGTCACACTCTACCTGATTGGGACTGGACTCTCCATGAAGACTCTCCGCGAAGTCGGGGTTCGACCGTTTTTGCAAGGAATACTTCTCTGGATCGTCGTCGCAACTGGATCGCTGGCGCTGATCCGCAGCGGTTGGATTCATCTATAGGGTGTCTCGGGCATCCTTGGGTCGCGGATGGGGTGAAGCCGCCAACTCAAGGACGGAGAAGTGGCTTGAACTGTTCTTCGACTGAGTTCAAATCAACTTCCCTTCGGAATTCAGCTTGTACATTTCCCCGACTGTCGATCAGATAAGTCAATGGGAGGCCGAGCACTCCTCCGTATAGTTGTCAAGTGTCTCGTCGCCCATCGCTACCGGATAGTTCAGCTTCATCTTCTTGTAAAGGTTTCGCGCCAGTGCCGGATCGTCATCCATGGTGATGCCGATGATTTGCAGGCCACGCGGGCCGTACTGGGTTTGCCAGGCAACGAAATGAGGCATTTCAAGTTGGCAGGAGGCGCACCATGTGGCCCAGAAATCAAGCAGTACAACCTAGCCGCGATAGTCGTGGAGATCGAGCACCCGGTGATTCAAGCCGGTGCGCACGAACTCCGGCGCTTTTTTGTGAAGTAGCGGAGTTGCCGTTACCGGAGCCTATGCCGTGCTCACTCCAACACAGAGGCACAAAAGCAACTTCATAGTAAATGAGCGGCAGAGAGTGCGCGGTGCAATCCCTATGGCCTTCGGAATACCTGACACGCCTCGCCGCCATACTTCGTTAGTAGCCCTGTTCAACCGGGTACCCCCTGTCGGCCCAGTCCGCGCCGAAGTTGTTAGCGAGATAGAGTACCTTCACATTGATAAAACCCATGTCGCGCAATTTCGCAAACGCTGGCCCGAGGTTCGGACAACGATTCCAGGGACAGCAGCCGCAATAAAGTACAATCAACTTCTTTCGCGGGAGTGCGTTCACCCGATTCTGTAGTTGCTCGATTCCTGCTGGCTGTGATCCCGGCCCTGCGTATTCCGAACCGGGGATATGCGCCTGAGCGAAAAACATATGCGAGCCAACTTGCAAGATCAGGGGCTTGTCTTTGTTTGTCGTTTGCTGCAGTTGGACCAACGCCTCCGGTTTCAGCAACTGAGCATCTGGAATGGAAAACGCGCTTCCCGCGGGAATCTGGGCAAACTGCGCTCGGATCTGCACTGGGAGAGAAAGAAAAGCAAATACAAAAGGGGCTTAGGACGCAAAACGCGTCAAAGCGGGTCCTTTCTGAGCAAGGATAACAGGACTTTATACAAGTTCTGATGGCGATGATTGAAGCGGAATTCTGTTTCCTTCAGATGAAGGGGGAAGGTTCTTCGGTTGACGCCATGAAATTTTGTTAGCCTATGTTTTGCATATCCCCAGAAGCTTTCGATGCCATTGATATGATTCGCTCCGAAAGCAAATTCATTGTCGCTATGATGGACTCTGCGATGACGCGCATAGCCCAAGTCGACCAGGCCGTCGTAACCGCTCCAACCATCGGTGTGGATCACGGAGTTCAGATCGGTATGACCGCGAATCACCGCTCGTAGCGTGGCTCTGGAGACATTCGGAACGATCTCCGTATAGACCCGATCCTCTCTTTTGAGAAGACCGAAGACGACGGTCTTGCTGCCGGCACCGCGGCCTCGACGACCCCGAACACGGCGTGGACCAAAATACGATTCGTCGGCTTCCAGGTCTCCATGAAAGGGAGAGATTTTTTCACATTCAAAGGCCAGCCTCTTCCGGATTCTGAGAAAAAGATCGTTGGCTCGGCGAACAGAAAGACCTGTTATCGTTGCGGATTGCGTCGCGGTGAGGTCGAGCGCAAAACAACGCAGAACAGAGCGACATCGAGCCTCGGAAATCTTGGCAAAACGCAATTAGCGGTTAGCTATCGCCATTTCAGCAGCTTAGCACCATCCAGCATGCATTTTGCGTCCTAAGCCCCAAAATTAGAACTTCGCTAAACCATCGCGTCACGTTGGCCGGCTTATCTGCCGCGTTATTCTGTAAGGACTATGACACCTGCTCATCAACCAGTTCGCCGCGTGGCGGTATTCTGCGGATCGTCAAACGGAACAAATCCCGCATTTGCAGCCGAGGCGCGCGCACTGGGCGCGTCGATTGCCGCAGCCGGGCTGGGGCTGATCTATGGCGGGGCCTGCGTGGGGCTGATGGGCACAGTAGCCGATGCGGCGCTGGCCGGCGGCGCGGAGGTGATTGGCGTGCTGCCCGCGGTGCTGACCGGCCGCGAGGTCGAACACACCAGGCTGACCAGGCTGGAGCTGGTTCCCTCCATGCACGCGCGCAAGGCGCGCCAGGTGGAGCTGGCCGATACGTTTCTGGTGTTGCCGGGGGGCTACGGCACGATGGACGAGATGATGGAGGTGGTGACCTGGGCGCAACTTGGCATGCACGCCAAACCCTGCATCCTCATCAACACCGCCCGGTACTGGGACGGATTGCTGACTTTTCTCGACACGGCGGTGGCGGCGGGCTTCGTAAAGGCAAAGAACCGGGGGCTGGTGCAAGTGGCGGCCAACGCGCAAGAGGCGGTGAGGATGGCGGTGGGGATTATTTAGCCGGAGGGAACCTTTGAACTGTCCCATGCTTTGCCGCAAATTGTTCCTCAGGGCTAAATTCGGGCCCTTACAAAACACTGACTGAATCAGAAATTTGATAGATTCGAGGTCAAAACGGAGTCAATTGCTGATTCGGCCCTAAAGAAATGCAGCACCCCCTCCCACCCATTCCGCAAAAAGCGCGGAATGAATGGGGCACAGCGTTTCAAAACTTATGAGCCGGATCAATTAGATTTTGCTTGCGCCGCCGTTTTCTCGTCTACCCAATAGCCGCTTCTTCCGGTAACGACAAGGTCCGGGTAGTTTTTCAAACGCAATCCGATGGCATGAAAGCCAGGATGCGGCGCCACGGGATAAAAGCTCAGAAGATAGCGATTAGGCAGATGGTGGGAGATGGTCTGCACGGCGCGCTCCAGGCTGCGAGCGTCCTTGAATGTGAAGGATTCGCCGCCCGTCAACTGCGCCACGCTCTGCGATGCATTGTGCTTTAGGCTATCCGCGGCCAGAAGAGCCGCTGCCTTGGCTGCACGTAACGGTGGCGCAAGAAGGCTCAGGCAGTCATAAGCTTGTCCGAGCCGGCTTGTGCTGGGGTCCACATCCGGGCCCCGGCTCATGCATCCGCCGGCGGGTCCGGGAGTGTCGTCGCGGAAGATATGCGAGGCCTCATTTTTGGCGGTAGATTTTGCGGAGGAAAAACTCAGGCTGTAGATGGCGGTATTGGTGTCGCTCACGTCGCGCAGGGTCTGTTCAAGGCTCGATTGGCTGCCATGGTCGATCGTTTCGCTGATGAGCAGGATGGCGCGTCGATAGGAGGGGGGCTGCCTGCGTAACAGATCAACGGAGAATCGCAGACTGTCGAGTATTGCCGCGCCGCGATCTCCCGGCTCAAGACCGCTAAGGGCCTCTCCCACCGCATTCAAATCCGGGGTGAAGTTCAGGACGAATTGCGGCGCGCTGTCAAACTGCACCACCGCGACCTTGTGAGGAACCGCGCCGATGACCGCATCGATGGATGGCCCCAGATGGCGATAACTGGCGAGCTGGCGAGCGCCAGCGCCGCCGGTTTCAACCACGATCACCAGCGCCAGCGGCTCACTGCCCGCATCTACGTCGATGGCGGTCTTCTGCTCGACGCCGTCGTCTGTGACAACGAAATCCTGTGCAGTAAGCGTAAAGACCGGTTCGCCGGATTTGGTCTTGACGAGGGTGGGAACCAGAACCAGCGTGGTGCGTGAGGTAATTACGGGAATTTGCGGCGCGGAAGGAGCAGGCGCTTGGGCCAGCACCGCTGGCAGGCTCACAAGAGCAACGAAGAATAGGAGTTTTACGAACAGCCGCCTTGGTTTCATATGGTTTTGACGAATATGCGGGGTTTTTGCATTAGCGATCGCATTCTTGCTTTCACTGAAGCAGCATATTCGTTCCGGCTATGCCCACTGCGACAGGCCTCGTATACTCAGCATAGTGTATGTCTACTCACCTCGATAAAATTCTGGCGACGACGCGAGCCACAGTGGCAGCGACTAAGGCGCGAGTTCCCGTGGCGGAGCTGGAGCGGATGGCCGCCGCGCACCAGCCGCGCGGATGGGCTACGGCTCTGCACCAGAAGGCTGCCGGCGGGCCGGCGGTGATTGCCGAGATTAAGAAGGCCTCTCCGTCGAAGGGGCTGATTCGCGCTGAGTTCGATGTGGAGAAATTGGCCCGAAGCTATTTTGCGGGCGGCGCAACGGCGCTTTCGGTGCTTACCGACGAGCCGTTTTTTCAGGGCAGCTTGCGCAATCTGGAGCTGGCTTCGGCGGCGGCTCCGTTGCCTTGTCTGCGCAAGGATTTCACGGTGGACGAGTACCAGATCGTGGAAGCGCGCGCGCATCGCGGGGACGCGGTCCTGCTGATTGCCGCAGCACTCAGCGACTACGAGCTTCAGAGTTTTTCCCAGGCGGCGCACTCGCTTTTACTCGATGTGCTGGTTGAGGTACACACGGCCGAGGAGCTTGACCGCGTACTATGTGCGCTGGGGGAGAAAGGCGCGGACGCCATCGGCGTGAACAACCGAAACCTGAAAACCTTCGAGGTGCGCCTCGAAACCTCGCTCGAATTAGTGGAAAGGATTCCGCCTAGTGTGGTGCGCGTGGCCGAGAGTGGAATCGCCACCTCCGAAAACCTTGCGAGTCTGCGCGCGGCGGGCTTTGATGCTTGCCTGGTCGGCGAGAGCCTGATGCGCCAGCCAGACCCCGGTGCGACGCTAGCGAAGCTGCTGGCAGGAGCAGCGGGATGAGCATCTGGATCAAAATCTGCGGCAACACCTCGCTTGGGGATGCGCTTGCGGCCACTGAGGCCGGGGCAGACGCGGTGGGATTCGTCTTTGCGCCCAGCCCGCGGCAGGTGACGGCAGAACAAGTGGCAGCCATTACTCCGCACCTGCCGGCCACTGTTGAGAAGATCGGCGTCTTTGTCGATGCGACGCTGGAGGAGATCGTCTCCATGGTTGAAGCCTGCGGGCTGACCGGCGTGCAGCTTCACTTTGATGCGGACTTGGAGCTGCCGGCCATGCTGCACGAGCGGCTGGGAACGGGCTTGCGCATTCTGTGCGTGGTGCGCTTCGACGCGGAAACCGCGGCGCAGTGCGCAGCCCAGATTGCCGCGAGCCGTGAGAATTTGCACGTGGACGCGGTGCTGGTGGATTCGCGGACGAGCACAGTGATTGGAGGTACGGGAAAAACCTTTGACTGGGTTGAGGCACGCAAATCACTTTTTGAAAACGCGGCAGCGCGGAAGCGCCTAATAGCGGCGGGTGGACTGACCCCGGCCAACGTGGCAGAAGCCATCGCCGCGTTGCGCTCCTGGGGCGTGGATGTGGTCTCCGGCGTGGAAGCCGCGCCGGGCCGCAAGGATGCAGCCAAGGTTAGGGAGTTTATTCATCGCGCGAGGAATGGGATCTTGAAGCAAACCTTTTAGTTGTATACTGTACCCGATTGCATGCAGCACACGCGCTCGGCGAGGTAATGTTCTTTGAGCACGGCCATTCTCTTTACGATCGACACAGAAGTCTATCCCATCAATTCGGGCTGGCAGAAAGACCGTCTCAAATTGGATATCGAACGCGATATCTATGGCATAACTCCGTCAGGGCAATACGGTTTGGTCTATCAGCTAGAAGTTCTGCGGCGGCATAGCCTGAAGGCGGTCTTTTTCGTCGAGAGCCTGTTTGCAGGTTGTTCTCATGTTGGGTTCGGTCCGCTTGGCGAGATCGTTGACCTGATTTATTCTTACGGACAAGACATCCAGCTGCATCTCCATCCAGAGTGGATTCCCTACCTGTCGAATTGCTCTGTGCCATTCCGAGATCATCTGCTTCAGCACTATTCGGAAGATGAGCAATGTAGGTTGCTCGAAATGGCAAGGGACAATCTGATCAAGGCGGGGGCTGAACCCCCTGTGGCTTTTCGGGCTGGAGGCTACGCCGCAAACGAGGATACTCTGCACGCGCTTGCCAAGCTCGGGTTCCGGTTCGATTCCAGTTTCGATCGCCCATACTTGTCCAGCTCGTGCGGATTGTCAAGCCTTGATCCGATGTGGCACTCCACGCCGACAAATGGATTATGGGAGGTCCCGATTAGCTGTTTGGAGGACTGGCCTGGGCATTACCGTCATTGCGAGCTGAGCGCCTGCTCGACAGCGGAACTGTCGCGCGCTATCCACCTGGCCGTGATTAGCCGCTGGAATACGTTCACGATCGTCTCCCATTCGTTTGAGTTGCTCGCGAATCGATGGTCCAAACGCCCAGTGGTAGCGAAACCTATAGTTATCAAGCGATTTGAGGAGTGGTGCCGCGTAATCGCCGGCCGAACGGATATCTCAACTGCCCATTTCGGCGATCTTTCCTTAACGCAACGTGAAGCCGGTCCGATCCGCGGCTCAGTGATTCACACCGCTAAACGGTATGTAGAGCAACTGGCAAGCCGAGTGAGTTCTCGCTTTGCGTAGGCGTAGTTTCACTCGCCTTTGCTGGTCTGGAACGAAAGCGTGACGCGAAACTTCGGATCCCACTGAATGATGAGACGATAGTAACGCTCTGGCGAGCGTGCGATTCGCGCCACGAAAGCGACCGGAGTCCACCCCGCGTTGCGAAAGGCTTTAACGGACGGCGCATTCGAATGCCAAATGCGGGCATAGAGCGGTCCGGCGCCCTGTTGGTGCATCCGGAAAGTAGCATATTGAATCAGCCCGGCCGCGATCTGGCGGCCTCGGAATCCTTCATCCGTAATAATCTGGACCAGTTGAGCCTCGTGCTCTGTGAGCGGCCACACTAGCCTGGATCTGCGGTACCGTTCACCCCACCAGAACCAACAGAGCGAAACAAGACAGTCATCGACCCAAGCACCGAACCCGGCGGCCTCGGCTCCAGCAAACCCGGCAAGGTTGCGAATGGCTGTGCTGGGGGCGCTCAGGATCACCTGTCGAACGTCGACCGGAGCGAATCGGACGCTTTCCCACTCGGCGGGCAAGAGAGTCTTTTCAGGCGCACGATAGATGGACCAGAGTTCGTAATCGGCAATAATTTTGCGGACCGCGGCCTTCGCAAGGCGCTTGATCATATCTCGAGTGCCATCCATTTCTTGAGCGTCACATAATCTTACGCTATCGCCCACAACGGCGTAGCAAACTGCACAGCCTCGTAATGCTCGGTCAAGAGGGAACGACGACACGCGGTGCTTTCTTGACTACTTTGTAGACCACGTCTTGACTAGCCTTTTCAACCATCCCTTCAGCCGGATGAGTTCCACGATCCGTATAACCGCGCGGACTGATGCATTGATCATTATATCGGCTCGAACCAGAACCTTGGCTCGCAACGTCGGTGCAAAAAGCAAAACATCAGCGCAGTCGAGGCTGTGAGTTGCCAACAGTTGTTTGTATTGATCCTCTCCCTCTCCGAAATCAAGCATCGAAAACCTCTGCTCGACGAACAGAAATTCGAGCGCCAGATACTGCAAGATGGTCCCCGGCGAAGGATGGCGGAATTCAGGGTCATAGCCAAGGCTTTTGTAAGTGAGCACACCATCTTTCACGGAGGTGTAGAGATATGAAATGGGACGTTCGCCCTTAAGCAGCAGGAACGCCCGCGCCGTGTCCTGTTCACCACGGGAACGCAGCTCAGCCCGGAACGCCGGCGTATCGGGCAGGCCGGTCTGCAACAAGTTTTCTTGCCATGTCTTGCGCGAAACCTGCCGCGCCAGCGGGTAAAAGCGCAACAACTCCTCAGCGCTTCGAAATACCTGGAACTCAACCCCTTCCCGCATGAACATGCGCGCTTCGCGCTGCAAGTTATACCGCGTCTTATGTGAAAACTTTTCAAGATATTCCCGAAATGTACCGCTCAAGTTGATATAGAAGCGGCGATATGTCAATGGGACATAACACAATGCTCCGTGCTGCATTGACAGTTTTTTTAGCGGCTTCTGAACGGGATGCGAATTAAGAATGATTAACTCGATACCACTATTAAAAGCATCGAAAGGAAGCAGGTCAAAATCCGGGTGTGCGGGCAGATTGAATGGGTGCACATCCGGCTGGATGGCTCGAAACTCAGCTGATCCAATGCGTATTAGTGCAAGCCTGAAAGACATCCGGAATGTGAACGGCTTCCAAACCACCAGTTACTCCCCTCTGCCTATTTGGTGCAGCGAAACTATGTGTGTCCGATCCCGTCTTTCACTATATCCGCTCACGACCTGCCATAATGTGAAAAAACATAATACGCCAGAATGAACCGATTAACCAGGACTACCATTTTGCCTCTCGTGTCCAGGCAAATATGCCCCCAGTAGTCTCCTCCTGCAATCTTTCCCGCATCCGTTCCCATGCCAAAAATCCGGCGTACCCAATAATGCCTTTTGCGTATCGCACAGATGACATTTTGATCTGGCAAGCTCGGTAGAGGCGGACTATTTCTTGAGTGCCATCCATTTCTTGACCGCCGCCTTGATCTTGCGCTTAATACCAACACGCGCTGCGAGGAAGAGCGCGGTTCGGGAGAATAACCCCAGCGCAGCATGTAGAAGGACCAACGCGATGGTGGTTAGCCGGCAGGGGAACACATATAAATCTGCACATTCGATCTCATGCGTAGAAAACAAACGCTTATGCTGCCCTTCTCCTTCCTCAAAATCGAAGATGCCGAAACGATTCTCCCGGAACAGTTCCTCGAAGGCGAGGTACTGGAGAACCGACCCAGGGGAATATTTCGAATAAATCGTGTCATATCCCAGGTGCCCATAGAGCAGAACCAAACCTTCTGCCGGACAGCAAAGGTACGCAATCGGCTTCTCATCCACAAATAAAAGGAATGCGCGCACAGAGTCGCGGCAAGCGAGGTCGCGCATCTCAGCCTTAAACTCAGTAGTGTCCGGCAACCCGCTTTTCAACAGGCGTTCCTGGTAGGTCTTGACTGAAACGGTCCTTGCCCGCGGATGAAACTCCAACAGTTCTTCCGGGCTGCGATAACAGCGGAAGGTCACCCTGCCTGGAAATTCGGCGAACAAATTCCGCACAGTTCGTTGGAGCGCCTTTCGCCGTTTAGGCGGAATGCCTTTCAGGTAGTCCTCAAAAGAACCTGTTAGGTTCGCGTACATGCGCTTATAATTCCCCGGTACATACCACAGCAGGCCATCACGAAACTGAAATCGCGGCAAAGGCGCATCGACCGGATGCGATCGCAGGACGAACACTTTGTTGCGGACGTTGCGCGGCAGCGGCGTAAGGTACGGGTGTGACGGCAGTTGGGTGAAGTAGGCAGACGGCATCAGACCCGTAAACCGGGCTGTTGCAAGCGTTATGAACCCAAATCGGAATGTCAGTCCGAAGCGAACTTCCTTCCATTCAGTGGCGGACGGGATGGTCTGCTCCTTCACGGTTTTGCCCCTCTCCCTCATAGCCTTATCGCACGCATGCAAATAACATCCGCCCATAATTGCGCTGATTCGGCGGCACCAGAGTCTTGAATGAGTTCACACTGATTCCGTTGTCGAATTGGCGGTTTGCGGCTTGGAAAAGACCATGTGAATCCAGTTGCCGTGTGGCCGCATCCACAGCGCTTGCACCTGGTTTACTCTGTGAGCAAGCGCGGAGCATATCCTCGATCCCAACGTCCTGCCCGACTTGGGCGCGCAAAGACTCGCGCCGCAGTAAAGACAATGAATATCCTCATCATAAGCGCCCCAAGGATTCCCCGCCATGTCCATAAGGGCCGTTGAAAGCGGGTTCGATGCTTCCTTGGTCGTCCCGACAAATGACTTCGAGATGAGTTTGCAATCCGCGAATAGTTCCAAGAGGCACCTCTCATCGAAGGAATTCACGTGGCCCCATGGTGGGCTCACCCTGCCGCATCTGCCGCAAGTAGTCCGGCCAACGCGGATATCTTGCTCGAACGGCACACCGATCACGATCTCGTGGCGCGCGACACGGATGATCTCACGGCATGCCTTCCCGAGATCGGGAATATGTTCGAGAACTTCTGTGCAGAATATGCAGTCGAATGCATTGTCGGGAAAGTCGAGCTTCGTCACGTCTCCGGCAACGGTGACAACGCCCGGATAATCAAATGCAGGCTTCTCCAGGTCAAGCGCGGTCACCGAAGTGAAATGCCTCATAAGTAGTTTGGAGAAAAATCCCTCTCTCGCTCCAATATCAAGTACCGTAGTTCGGCCCCTGGGAATTATGCGGAGCAGATCGGCGGTCCGGGCTTGTTCGAATTCGGATGCGCGATATTTTTGAAGATCTGCCAATTCCTCTTTCAACCCCCAAAATCCATCCCCTCAACTGACTAAAGTTGGGCGGTTTCACAAAGCCTAACCACTTCTCAGCCCGCCAGCGACCGGATCAGGCTGTCAAGAGTCCCAACCTGGCGAGACGCATCAAAAGTGTCTGCAAACCATCGACTGTAGCTTACTGGCTGGCCATCCAGCATCGCGATAAAACTCAGTAGCCGCTGCTCCATCTCCTCCGGGGCATGCTCCGGATAAATACACACAAACGGAACGCCAGCCCGTTGGAGAATTTGTTCGGCGGGAGAATCGCGCACCACATAAGCCAGTATTGGACGACCCATGCGAAGATACTCAAACAGTTTTCCGGGGACCTGGACAGCCGAGTGGGGCTGGATAAGCAGTAGCCCATCGGAATCGAGAGCCATGGAACGCGCCTCCTTCGCAGGCACCGGCTCCCTTATCTCTAACCACCCCTCGGATTGAGCGGCCATAAGAAACTCCTTATCGGGAAGTTCACCTTGTTCCGCGGGACCGATCTGACGAATGATGATGCCTTTATGCGAGACCCTGCCGCTCTCGATTAGACGTGCCGCTGCATGCAGGACCGGCCGTATATCCCGCCCTCCATACAGCTCTCCCACATGACTCAATACCTTGGGTTGACGCTCTGGAAGCGCATAAGTAGTAATTACATCTTCTGGGTCGAAACCGTTCCAGAGTATGTAAATCTTCTCATCAAGGCCCGAATAGCGTTTTTGCCATCTTCGGAGCATTACATCGGTATTTGCCAGAGCGAGGCAGGCTCTTATCAGCACTATTCGCAAAAGGCAGCGCTCAATAATATACTGAAGCGGGGCGCGTCTACCAGAGACAGCAATGATGGGGTCGCGAAAGTCGGCGACCCAGGGCATGCCAGAAAATGCCGCAAGAAACATACCCGCCAGATGAGTGCCCACCGGAGGAGCCGTGGAGAGAATGACAACTTTTTCATTCTTTCTTCGTTTGAGAAACAATCTTGCCGCGCGGAAAGCCGAAACCGACCACCAAAGCTTCAAACCGGAGGCCAAACAAAACTTCCGAATTATCCGTTCTACTAGCCATGCCACTCCCCGGTCGGAAGCGACTTTCAGGGGATCTGCCACATACGTGATATCCGCTGCGTTTGCCTCTTGAATGGCAGCGGTGATAACGTGGCATTCGTAGCCGAGTCTTTTCAGGTATTTGTAGAAGCGATACGGTCGTGCCGCGCCGATCTCATTGTCGGGCGGGAAATAATATGCAATCAACAGCGCTCGCGGAATACCCATCTAATTTCCCTTGGCGTGATCGGCACCATGCATTACGCGCGAACCAGCGACGATACTATTTTACCAGCCGGGATGGTATGCTCCTTCACGGTATCGCCTCTCTCCCTAATAGCATTAGCGCGCACACGCAAATAACATTCGGCCAAAATTGCGCTGATTCGGCGGCACGGCGTCCTCATCAGGACCAAGGCGCATAACCCGCGTGAACGTAGTATTGGCCTCAAGCCAGCTATGAATGCGGTCTGGATCCCAGCCCTCAAGGTTCGATCCAGGATATTCATGACTCTGGCCCATATCGAAGAACATCACGCGGCGGGTGGCCGAATCCAGCAAATTAAGCAACTCCTCGGGCCTTACATTCAGGTGATTCAAGATATAGTGATGCGCGAGGCTGAAGCACGATGTAACGTCGAACTTGTCTTGCAGCTCCCGAAGAAAGCAGACCGCGTCGGCGCGATGCACCTGATCCGGCCTCAAGCCATATATCATTCTTCCGACGGTAATTGCGTTCGGATCGCGCTCCACGCCCACGGTCCGAAATCCCGCCTTTGCCATCTCGGAGACAAACCAGCCATAACTACTGGCTACATCCAGGTAACTACTGGATGCTGGCGGCATCAAGCCTTCTGCGCGAAGGAAGCCCGTCATCTTTGCCAATCTGTCTGAGCAGCGCCGAACCAAGGTCCATCCCGCTACCTCTGGCGAATCGATGGGCTGATATAACTCCCGGCGCCCTTTCAGCCACAAAACATCGTGGAGGAGGTCCTGAAGCGGAGTCGTAACAGGAGGCTGCAAAATGAGGCCTTGAACTTCTCGAACGCCTTTCATGTATGCCACCGCGAGTCTGTGATGGCCTTCGGTCACCTGGTAACATGCCGAGTCTTTCACCGGATTGACAGCGATTTCCTCCGAATCTCTCACGTAGCGTTCACCCTCTTGCAAGGGAAGTATCTCCAGGCCACGATAAGCGGCTACAAACCGGCGAGCCCCCCACTGAACCTGGTCGGGAATGATAGCGCCGTGGTAATTACCAAATATTTCAATGTTTAGAATCGCGTTTTGATAATACTCCGTTTTTTCGAAAGCCTTCCTATCCCAAATTTGCTCGTCTATGCTGTCATACAAGCGCAGGAGCTTCACGTGCGGCCACTCTGAGATGGGACGAGAGGCCCGACGAAGATCGCCAATCATGCGCGCGAATCTCGCTGCGGAAACGCCATTCTCGTAGCCCCAGAGGCAAGCATCGACGCGGATGGACTTCAGTCGCATCTTGACAGCTAATTTTGCGCAACTCTCTTTCAGACCAGAAATCCGACGGCGGAGTGGAATCGGACATTTCTTGTAAACATTTTTGATCTCCGACGAAAGCATCGTTTCTCCTAAGCTCAACAAAATCTCATTTGTATGGGCAACAGGTACGCCTCTTCACACCGGACGAATCAACAGATCCAGAACCATGTGAACCGGGTCGGCGATTTGCCTGGGAAGCATCCTGGCCACAGTGCTTAGCCTAAATCGGTCTTCCGGTTCAAGCACGCGCAGCAAGTAAACAAGACTAAAAAGAACAATGAGGGCGGCGCTACCGCCGAATAAGATGGCCCACAACGGCGCTAGTTGACCAGCACTGTAATGCTCGGTCAGCTTTGCAATGTAATGGGCGGTCAATGCAGCAAGAACGCTGATGAAAACGATCTTTGCCACCTGAAACCATGGAAGTTTCACCTTGTAGAGATGGATTGCCACGGCCCACATTATAAGGACGGCCGCTGCTTGCGCGGCTCCGTTGCCAATGCATGCGCCGACAGCGCCGTGTGCTGGAATAAGCCACCAGGCCACTCCCCAATCGACGACGCCGGCGAGCACCGTTGCCGCGATGACGAAGCTCTGGCGCTCAGAGCACTGGAGGAGGCTCTGCGCGGGCGCGATGAAGGCTTTAAAGATGCACAGCAGCGGAGCCAGCGTCACAACCATGGCGGCATCCTGAAATTTACGGCCGTAGAGAAGCAGCAACGCAGGGACCGCGAGCGATACCGCGATGAAGTGCAACGGAATCGAGATCAAAGCAATATAGCGGAAAGAAGAGGCTGTAATGGCAGAAAGCTTGGACTTGTCGCGCCCATATTGAACGAAGATCGTGACGCTGGCAGCCGACCCGAAGATCGTCGCGGCCAGCAGCAACTGATCGGCCATGGTAAATGCCAGCGAATAGAAAGAGACCTGGCGGATATCCGCACATAGACTCTCGAGCAGGATGATCTCCGACCGGCCCCATACGATCAATGCCACCGCCATGGAGGCAACGCTCGGCCAAGCGAAGGCTATCATGCGGTTGCGCAATCCTGGCGGGTGAACATGAGTGATCTCCCAGGCGAGCACGCGCTTCAGAGTAGGAAAGAAACGCACAACCAGATCTACCGTTCGCATGAGGAGCGCCGCCGCGCCGACGCCAACCACATCCCAACGGAACACTACCGTGGCCGCTATTGCGACGAGATAGATGAACAATGAAACAACAGAGGCGGGAAGATTGGTAGACAGATCTTCCGTGGCGGCATTGGCCTGCGCCGGGATGGCGTTGACCATTGAAGGCCAAATACTGAGCACGAGCAGCGCCGATGCCAGCTTGTATTCTCCGGGGGCATGAGAGAGCACCCAGCAAAGAAAGCCGCCGGTGGCCAGCGTTGCCAGGCTGGTCTGCAAGAGCAGTGTGCGCAAAAAAATGTATCGCGCGGTACCCCGGTCACCCATGCCGATAAACTCAGCCATGTATTTTCGCGTGGTTGCGGGAATACCGAATCCGCCCAGGCTGCTGACCAATATGGCAATATAATTTACATAGATGATGTAGCCGTTCCTTTCAGGTCCCAGATAGCGGTTAATGGCGATCGAGGACACCAGAAGAACGACGGCGCTGACGATGGTTTCCGTGCCATACCATCCGGAGTTTTTAGCTATTGTCTTTGTGTTAGACATAGATTCCCGTTAGTGTTTACCGTGAGGACTCGCGCGCTTTGATTCTGCATCGGCCAAGGGCTAACAGACGCAGCCGGCAGCACATTCCGCGCTGCCGGCCGGCCTGAGTAGCACAATTGTTGTCTAACCGAGTCCCTGGAGCGCCGTCTTCGCGTCTTTGGCCTGCGATGAATCCGGCGCCAGTGAAATAACCTTTTTCAGATGAGTCGCGGCGTTGCTTTTATCTCCGAGCTTGGCGTACACCATGCCCAGGTGATACTGAATCGTGGCGTTATTCGGAGAGGTCTTGATTGCTTCCTCAAGAAGATCACGGGCAAAACTGTAGGTCCCCTTGTAGTAGTAGGCCCATGCCAGGGTGTCCGCGGAGCTGGGCGAATCAGGCATGCCGCGTCGCGCCGTCTGCGCCAGCGTCAAGGCCACATCGACATTGCCTCCACTTTGAAGCATCCGATAAGCAAGATTGTTGGCGGCGATAGGCTGCGTGGGCTGAATGGCCAGAGCCTTCTTGTAGTAATCCTCGGCTTTGCTTCCATTTCCGCTCGCCTCCTCCAGGGTTCCAAGAATGGCCATGGCGCCGGCATTGTTGGGATGAGCCTGCGACCATTTCTCCCAGGCGCCAATGGCGTTTGCCGCCTGACCGCGCTGCATCTGAAGCTGAGCGTAGATGGCCACAGCTTCGCCATCATCCGGATTCACATCCATGGCCTTCTGCGCCGACGCGGCGGCCAGGTCCGGGTTCTTGCTTTGCATTTGAACCTGGGCCAGGAGGTCGTAGAAGCCACTGTTCTTCGGGCTCTTGGCGATTTGCGCGTTGATGCGCTCCAGGGCCTGGGCGGGCTGTTTTCTGTAAATGTCGTAACCGACCAGCCCGCGCAAGGCAGCAATCGCATTGGGGTCGTACTGCAGAGCCTGCTCCATAAGCGCGGCTCCGTCCGAATAGCGTTTTTGCGAGAAGCGCAGCTCGCCGAGCATTAGATAAGCCTGTGAGCTTTGCGGGGCGACGCTGATTGCGGTCTTCAGGTCGGCCTCGGCTTTATCCATGGTGTTATGGGACATCTCCGCCATAGCTCGCCACAGATAACCGCCGGGGAAACGAGGCGCGACAGCAATCGTTTTTTCCGCAATATCGGCAAGCGAACTCATGTCGCCACGCTGAGTTGCCATGCGCGCCATTTCCTCCTGCGCCTCCAGGGAATGCGGATTCAATTGCGCCGCCTGATGAAAGCTCTTCTCCGCCAGGCCGTTATCGCCGTTGGCCAGAGCGGCCCTGCCCAGCCATAGTTGTATAAAAGCGTCCTTGGGGGCATTGTTGGCCGCAGCCTGAAGGGCATTGACCGCTTCCCCCCGCTTGCCGTTATTCAGCAGCACAATTCCATTGAGCACAGCGACCTGGGGATCCTTGCTATTCTTCTTCATCAGCTCGGTGATCACGGATTGGGCGGACGCATAGTCCTTAACCTGAAGAAGAACCCGAACATATCCCTCCTGCACAGACAGGTTCTTGGGATACTTTTTCGCCAG
>Ga0326728_10007773_pt1 | contig 27193 bp, 13 predicted proteins | sample MB3enrmetagenome_FD_207602 | JGI IMG/M metagenome (GOLD analysis project Ga0326728, IMG submission 207602) | Lab enriched peat soil microbial communities from McLean, Ithaca, NY, United States - MB31MN | ecosystem: Environmental > Terrestrial > Soil > Wetlands > Peat | place: USA: New York...
ACGGTAGCCGTGGCCGTGGCACCACCATTCAGGGTCAGCGAGGTGGGCGCGATCGTGCAAGTCGCAAGCTGCGGCGCGCCGCTGCACGAGAGCGCAAGCGTACCGTTCACGCCCGGTGTGCCGTTAAAAGCAAGAATGTACGTGGCTGTCTGTCCGGCGGTCACCGTGGCCGAGGTTGAAGAATTCGACGCCGCATTCGCAGTGAAATCCAACGTCCCGGTCAGGGTAACGTCCTGGGGGCTGTTCGTGGCATTGTCCGTGAAGGTGATCACGGCGCTCCGGGTTCCAGCCGCGGTGGGAGTGAATGTTACCGTGACCACGCAACTGTTGGTGGGGGGCAAGCTCGTCGACGAGCACGTGTCGGCGGTCTTGGCGAAGTCGCCCGGGTTGTTACCGCCCAGGGCCACCGCCATGACACTTAATGTGGCCGAGCCGGTGTTCGTGAGCGTTACCGACTGGGCGCCGGAGTTGAAATTGGAATTTTGACTACCGAAGACGAGGCCGTTGGTCGAGAAGCCGGCTGCCGGGGATGCCCCCGTCCCGCTCAAAGCGACCACCTGCGGACTGCCAGGCGCGTTGTCCGTGATCGTGATCGCGCCTGTCCTGCCACCGCCCGTCGATGGAGTGAAGGTCACGCTCACGGTGCAACTGGCGCTAGACGCGAGGTTGGCCGGACAGTTGTTGGCCTGACCGAAGTCGCCACTTGCCGTCAAGCTGGAAATCACCATCACTCCCGCCCCGGTGTTGGTCACCGTTACGGTCTGGGGTGCGCTAGCGACGCCCACGGCCTGGGCTCCGAAGGAGAGGCGGGCGGGCGCCGCGGTGAAGGCAGGCAGCGCCCCGGTTCCGCTCAAGGTGATCACGCGGGGGCTGCCGTTGGCGCTGTCGGTAATGATGAGCGTGCCGGAGCGTCCTCCCAGCGCCGTGGGAGTGAAGGTGATCAAGATTGAACAGCTTGTCCCGCCGTTCATGAGATTGGTGCAGGTGTTGGTTTGGGCGAAGTCTCCGCTCGCGACAATTCCATAAACGCTCACATTCGAACTGCCTTGGTTCACGTAGTACACGGCAAGCGGTGCACTCGTAAGGTCTATGGTCTGAGTGCCAAAGTTCACACTGGATTGCGACAAGGAGATGATCTGACTGGCGCTGATGCCTGTGCCAGCTAGCGCGACGGTCTGCGGACTTCCCGGAACACTATCGGAGATCGTCAAGGCCCCTGTGCTGTTCCCGGCCGCCGTGGGTGCGAAGGCAACGGCGAGGGAGCAAGTGAGCCCCGGCGCAATTTGTGCGCCGCAGTTCCCTAACACAACGAAACTGCTGCTGGCCACCACGTTCGAAACCGTTATTGGCGCACTTCCCGAATTCGTGAGCGTGACCAACTGCTCGGCGGCCTCGCAGTAGTAGATGGTGCACGGGACGCCCACCTGCTGATTGCCGAATGCCAAGTTGGAAGGTGACACCGTTAGCGACTGAACCGAGCTCACCCCGTTCCCGGTTAGCGTCACCGTTTGCGGACTGCCTGGCGCCCCATCGGTGATGGTGACGGTTCCCGTGCGGGGTCCGCTCACACTGGGGTTGAAGGTGACAGCGAACTGGCAGGAGTTGGATACGTATTGACCCCTCGCGGGCACATAGGTGTTCGTGCAACTGTTGGTCGACAGGGTAAAATCGGCCCCGCTCACCACCACGCTACTTACCAACACGGGCACATTGCCGGTATTCGTAATGACCACCGCTTGGGCGTTGCTGGTCCCAATCGCCTGGTCGGAGAACGCGAGCCCCGTCGGGTTGATCACAAGAAATTGAACCGCTGCTATGCCCCTGCCGCTCATGCTAACGGTCTGCGGGCTGGCCTGCGCATTGTCTGTAATGGTGATTGTGCCCGTCTGATTCCCAACTGCTGCGGGGATAAAGTTGACGGAAAACTGGCAGAACGATGGGTAAGAAGTGCTAGGTTGCAATGTTCCGATACAATAGTTGAAAGCCAAAGAAAAACCGCCGCTGACCGCGATATTCTCGATGCTTACGGGAGAATTGCCGGTGTTGGTGATGGTGACATATTGTTGTTGGCCGGTGGTTGAAACCGTTTGATCGGGGAACACCAGTCCCAGCGGGTTAACAACGATGGTCTCGACGGCGCTCACGCCTTGGCCCGTCAAGCTGACGGTTTGCGGGCTGCCCGGGGCATCATCCGTAATGGTGATCGTCCCGGTGCGAGTGCCTGTCGCTGTGGGAGTGAAGTCCGCGGGGAATTGGCAAGTGCCGTTGGAATATAGCGTCCCACAATAGTTGGAAGGCACGCTGAAATCTCCACTGGCAACGATGCTGGAGACAGTCACTGACGAATTTCCCGTGTTGGTCAATGTGACGTACTGTTGGGAGCTGGGGGTGCTCAGGGGTTGGTTGGCGAAAGAGAGTCCGGTGGGAGACACAATGAGGCCTTGAGTCGGAGCAACACCAAATCCGGCCAAGCTCTGAACCTGCGGACTGCTCGGGTCGCTGTCAGTAATCGTAACCGTTCCTGTACGGATTCCCCCCGTGGTGGGAGTAAATGTCACCGCAAAGTTGCAACTTCCGCCCGAGCCCAGGGTGAGAGTGCAGTAGTTGTATGCGAGAGCAAAGTCGCCGCTGGGCACAACACTGGAGACGGTGAGATTAGTTGCACCATTATTGTGGAGAGTCACGCTATAGTCATAGGAAGTCGTGCCGACGGACTGGTTGTCGAATATCACTGAGGCAGGCGATAGGGCTACCGCAGGCGTGGAGCTGGTGCCCGTTCCCGTCAAGGTCATGGTTTGCGGGCTGCCCTGAGCGTTGTCCGTAAACGTGACGCCGCCGGTAAGCGCGCCCACGGCCGTGGGTGTAAAGGAGACTTGGACGTCACACTCCTGCGCAGGCTGCAAAGTGGTCAGACAGCCGTTGTAACCCAAACTGAAATCGCCACTACTGGCGACATTGAAGATCACCACCGCCTCGTTCCCGATGTTACGGATGATCGCTGATTGATACGGGCTGGTGGTGTTCTGCATCACGGGGCCAAAATCCATGTTGGGTGGCGTGATGGCGATGGCGAAATCGGCCGCCACCCCGTTACCGGTCAGGGTAACAGTCTGGGGGCTGCCCGTCGCGTTATCCGTAAAGGTCAGGGTGCCGTTCCGCACCCCGGTCGTTGTAGGAACGAAGCTGACATAGACCACGCAATACTGCTCGGGCTGGAGAATCGTAGGTAGACCGCAAGAGTTGGTCACCGCGAAGTCGCCGGTTGTCGTAACGCCTGAAAGGGCCACACCCGTGTTGCCGGTATTCGTTATGGAAATTGACTGTGCGTTGCTGCTCGAGTTCACCGCCGTGTCAGGGAAATCCAGGCTGGTCGGCGTCACGTTCACGGTCAGAACGCCTGCCTCGCCATTACCGGCCAGCGAAACCGTCTGGGGGCTGCCGGGGACGTTATCCACAATCGTCAAGGTGCCGGTCCGGTTGCCCGCCGCGGTGGGGGCGAAGCTGACGCCCACACTGCAGGATTGTTCCGGGGAAAGAACTGTAGGGGAACTCCCGCAGGAGAGGGGAGAGACTGAGAAGTCGCCACTCGCCGTAACACTCGATATCGCTATGGGAACATTGCCCGTGTTGGTGATAGACACGGTCTGGCTGCTGCTTACGGTACCCATGACTTGGTCGGAAAAATCGAAGCTGCTGGGGCTCACCACGATCGTCTGCACCACCACCAGTCCGTTGCCGGACAAGCTCACAGTCTGAGGGCTTCCCGGCGCGTTATCGACAATGGAAATCGTTCCGCTGCGCGCGCCGGCGGCCGAAGGAGTAAATTGAACGCCCAACTGGCATTGTGCCGCTGGGGCCAAAGCGGCGGGACAATTGTCGCTGGCTACTTGGAAGTCTCCGCCCTCCAAAACCCTGTCAATCGCCACCGAAACGTTTCCCGGATTGGCGACGGTGACCGATTGCGGTCCGCCCGTCGTGCCTACGGCCTGATCCAGGAAGTCTAGGCCGGCAGGATTGACGGAGAGCTCCGGATTGGGGTTCACGCCCGTGCCGATGAGGCTAACCAGTTCCGGGCTGTTCGGGGTGCTGTCAGTGATGGTGAGCACACCCACGCGAAGACCTTTCGCAGTAGGAGTAAAAGTGACTTGCACGGAACAGGTTAAGGCGGGATTTAAACTACTCGGGCAGTTATTGTTAACGGTAAAATCGCCGACCGCCGTGACGCTGGAGATGGTCACCGGCACATTACCTGTATTGGTCACAGTAACTGTCTGAGAGGGACTCGTGGTATTCACGGCCTCGTTGCCGAATGCCAAGCCGTTGGTGGAGAGGGTCAGCGCGGATGTGCCCACTCCGGTCCCGGTGCCGGCCATGAGTACGGTCTGGTTGCCCCCTGCCGCAGTGTTGCTCGAAGCGACGAGGGTACCCGCCCGTAAGCCAGGCTGCGTCGGTTTAAAGGATACGCTGACGGTGCAAGTTGCAGCGAGCGCCAGAGTCGCGGGGCAGTTGTTGGTTTCGGAAAAGTCTCCGCTCGCGCTCACGCCTGAAAGCGTCAACGGCTGGTCGCCGATGTTGGAGAGAATGACCGTTTGCACGGCACTAGTGGTTCCGACGTTTTGATCGCCGAAATTCAAAGCCGCGGGTGAAAAATCGAGGACGGGCGCGTCCGTGCCGGTCCCAGAAAGATTGATCACATTCGTGGGCCCGTTCTGAGCGTCGTCCGTGATAGTGATCGTGCCGGTGCGTGCGCCGTGCACCGTAGGCGTGAAGGTTACCGTGATTGCACAACTGCCGCCGCCTGCGACGGTCGTTCCGCAGGTGTCCGTCTGGGCATAATCGCCCGCGGCGGCAATGCCGGTAATATTCAGAGTCTTGCTGCCCATATTGCGCAGCGTCACTGTAAGTGCGCTGCTCATGACGCCTACCACTTGAGTGCCAAAACTCAGGCTTGCCGGAACGTTGGCGACCTCTGAAGCGCTGGTCGGAGTGATTTTCGCCACGAATCCTTGGGTGGCGGCGGTAGCGCTCAGCGACACCGGGAAGTCGCTGGATGCGGTGGCGCCCGCCACGACAACGTCGCCGGTGGCGCTCACGGCGATGCTCGGCATACGTGCTTCACCGCTCAAGTTGCTCTCATCCTCGCTGCCACCGAGATAAGATGAGAAGAGCGCACTCGAGCCGTCTCCGGAAAGCTGCACCACAAAGGCGTCGTCTCCGCCCGCGTTGAAGTCTTGGACGGGATTCACGGAGGGAAAATCGGTCGCGCCCGTAAATCCGGAAACATAGGCGCTGCAACTGGAGGGGCATGCGGGCTGCAAAGCGATGCCTTGCGGTGTCACGTCCTCTCCCGGACCGCTAAGGAAGGTGGAATAAACGAGCGCCGACCCCGCGGCGTTGAGCTCCGCAACGAAGCCGCTGGGGAAAGTGGTTTGGTAAGCTCCGGCCGTGGTCGGAAAGTCAGACACCTGCGGGAGACCGGTCACGTAAGCGTCGCCAGCGCCGTCGACCGCGACGCCGGTTCCCTGACCGAAGCCCAGATAGGCTGAGTAAACCAGCGACGCGCCGGCGGGATCTAATTTCGTCACGAAGACTCCCCCCGACCCACTCTCGCTCCCCGTGTAAGCGAATGCGCCACCTGTGGTGGGAAAACCCTGCCCAGCGAAGCCGGTGACATAAGCGTTCCACGTAGCATCTACGGCGATCGCATTCTCGGTGGCCGGCGTTGTGGCGCCGCCCAGGAAGGTGGAATAGACCAGCGAGGCAGCGCCGCTGGCCGCGGGATTGATTTTTGCCACGAAGCCGCTGCGCGTGGAAGTTCCGAAAGTCGTTTGGTAAGCCCCCGCGGTGGTGGGAAAATCTAATGACTCCGTGTATCCGGTTACATAAACATTCCCGGAAGCGTCAACGGCAACACTGTTACCCTGCTCACCGATGCTTCCCGCGAGGTAGCTCGAGTAAACCAGGGTGGCGCCGGTGGGGTCAAGCACGGTGACAAAAGCGTGCGACCCGGCGCCCGCTGTGGTTTGCAAAGCGTCCGCCGTTGTGGGAAATCCCGCGCTCGCTGCTCCCGTAACGTAGGCGCGCCCCGAGGCGTCGACGGCAATGGCTTCCGCCACGCCCTCGTAGCCTGAGCCAAGCACGGTATTGTAGAGGAGGGATGTCCCGTCGCTGCTAAATTTGCTCACGAACACCAGTCCGCCTGCGTTCTTGCCCGTAACGTAAGCATTGCCAGAGGCGTCGACAGCGACCGCGGCAGCGAAGTCGGCGGGATTCTTCCCCACATAAGTAGCGTAGCTGAGCACCGGATCGAGAATCCGCGGGTTGATGGCGCCGGAGGCGGCGCGCTGCAGACCGTGATTTGACTTCGCATTTGTGGAGACTGGCTTAACAGTGTGCCAGCCATCAACTTGGCTTATCTGGCGGCCCGACCGAACCGAATCCGGTCTGTCCAAAACGCGCCGGTTCGCCGTCGCCCTTGGGGGCATGCTTAGAACGGCAAATGCAGAGGTGATAAAAACTATCGCAGCCAGCCATATTGCAAGGTGACATGAAAACTGAATACGTGGATTGGTCGCCATCCGAGTCCTCGAGGAACCGGCGTTCTTGCCCACTCGCTTCCGGGAATTAATGTCTAGGTCGTTATTTCGGATTAGCTATTGGGGCTCCGAGGGGTCGCGAATCGCCGTTTTCTAGGATGAGCATCTCGACAGAGCCACTAGGCACCATTATTGTTGTCCCGAATGCGCAGTGTCTGTTTCAGCCAATTCCATTATGAGTTTTCCGCTATGCCGGTAACATACACCTGGTCGTCTGTGAATGCAATCGCCCGTATCGCGCCATCTAAAATGTAACCGTAGGAGGAGTGGTCGCGCCATTTAGGATGTAACCCGAGTTGGGGAGACAGCCGAGGAGGGTTACGGTGAGTCACAAGGCGCGAGGGGAGTATTTTCGGGCGATCTACGGACGCTATCAGAAGGGCGATCGGAAGGTGAGACGCCGGACCGTAGAGTTCGGGCATTGGCTCAGGTCGCGTTGTTGCTCACACGCGACTCGGCGGCCTGCACCACCAGTACGACCGTGCGGCGTAAGCAACATCACGAAATGATCTCGGTACTCCTGCGCTGCTCGAGGGAGAAGTGTCACGCGTTTCCGGGCCATCGCAAGCACGACACTGCCAGGAAACATTTCACCGCCAGAACCAACCTTCATTCAAGTGAATAACTCTCGCCGAGTATGCACTTACCTTGATGCACATTGAATTGTGGCGAGACACAGGTCAAAGGCCAGCTACTTCCCCGCCGCATCGGAACCCGACGTCGAAGTCCCGGTTGCCTGGGTTGCGCCGGTTGCGGAGCGATACACGGATGTCCCTGGGAACGCCGACCCAGGACCCGCCACGCAGAAGGCGTTCTGTCCCGCTCGTCGGCCCCATGGGGTCTTGAGGGGGGCTGTTCTGGTAATAGCTCGGGTCCCACCAGTCATTCACCCACTCCCACACGTTCCCCAACATGTCGAACAATCCGAGCTCGTTGGCACGCTTCTGTCCGACCGCGTGCATGCCGTTCCCATTTTCGATCAAGCGCTTGACGAAATTAGCTTGGTCTTCTTTTTTCCCGATCGTGACGCTGTCCAAGTGTCGACGCCCGCTATTGTCCGCGTACCATGCAATTTCATCCAAGTCGTCATACCGCGCTGCCGTGCTCTCCGCTCGCGCCGCATACTCCCACTCGGCTTCTGTCGGCAGCCTCCCGCCCGCCCAACTGCAATAGGCTTGGGCATCATCCCAAGTCACATCGACAATGGGCATGGCCTCGTCACCCCACCCAGGGTTGAGCGGCCTGCCGTTAATGTCCGGCTCAGGCGGCATTTGCCTTCCTGTCGCCCCTGCGAAGCGCTTATATGCTCCTACCGTCACTTCCGTCTGCCCCAGCCAATAACCCTTCGTAATAGTTATCTGATTCGGCGGCTTTTCAAAGTCATAACACTCATTATCACCGGGCGAGCAGCCCATCATAAAAGTCCCTGGCGGAATCCAAACGTACTTCAACCCGTCGTTGGGATTGACCCTCACCTCACCCTTTTTCACCCCATGGTGCGAAAAAAACAAGGCGGCGGCAACGATTAAAATCAGCGCACCCGTTCCCATGGCGACGAACTTCATCTTGCTGGGTGGCTCCGATATGATCTCGAACTGCGGAGGTTTGGCCGCCGCAGGCGGAGGGCTTGCCGCCGCTACGGGCTTGCTTCCTTGCGGCTCTGCATTCGGGGGTTCACCCCTTCTTTCCGGCGGAGCAGGTGACGGAGTTTGAGCGGCAGTGTCGGCCTTGACCATGGGCTCCACATCGCGGCCGCAGTGCTTACAGACGCGAGCCTTCTTGAGAATCCGCTCGGCACAATATGGACATTCGCGTTCCTCGCGGGCCTCGGAGGCAAGGCGAGCGCCGTCGCGGGCACAGAACTCAACGTCGTCGGAGTAGGCTTGCTGGCAAATAGGGCAGGTTTTCATGAGCGCCGGTGAAACTCTCCCGCGGGGCGGATTCTAACAGAAGTCTTGCCCTAAAAGGAATCGGGGCTTGAGTGTAGTGCGTAGTCGTTTCGCGCTCTGCCATTCATTTTCCAAATGACACCACTACCCCGCCAGGAGTGAGTCACCGTTTCTCATACCGGAGGGGACATGGACCCCGTTTCCCCCCCTATCAACAGGGGTTCCCTGCCAGCTTAGTAGGCGTTTCTACACACAGAGCAGGTAGATCCTCTCTTAAGTTTCAAGCCTTTTTTCGAAGGAAAATCACGTTGCCTCCGTTCGAATCGGTGCGCACCATGCAGGGGTGAGGCCATGCGGAAGCCGGCAAACTTTGGTTCCGTCGTAGGCCTGCTGATGTCTAGACATGCCGAAGATGGCGTGCAAGAGTCGGATCCCCTTAATTCCACCTGAGAAGAACTAATTCCGAACAAAACCCGGGTCCCATGGCGGCCAGCAGGGAGTACGTCCCTGCTTCCGGGCGCCGCCGTTTGAAAACCTCCTCCAGCACCAGGAGCACCGAGGCTGAGGAAAGATTACCCACTTTGCGCAGGGACTCCCACGAGGCATCCAACGCTTCCTTTGGCAGACCCAATGCCGCGCCCGTTGCTTCGAGAATTTTGGGGCCGCCCGTGTGCAGTATCCACCGACCGATGTCTTTGCGGGCGAGGCCATGGTCCCCCAGGAAGGCGTCCACGTCATGGCCCAGATGGTCCACAATCAGTTGCGGCAATTGCGGTGAGAGCACAATCTTGAAACCCTTTTCGGAGATATCCCAGCCCATGATGTGTTCCGTCCCCGGATAGAAGATGGATCGCGTGTCCAGAATCTCCGCCCCCGGGTAACTTCTTTCCGCGCCCGCTACGATGGCCGCGGCGGCGCCATCGCCGAACAGCGCCGAAGAAATCAGATTGGCCATAGAAACATCTTCTCTTTGTAATGTCAGAGAGCAGAGCTCCACCGAGAGCAATGCGGCAATCTGATGGGGAAAGGCACGCACGTAATCCGCCGCACGCGCGATTCCGGCGGCTCCCGCCAGGCATCCCAAACCAAAAATGGGGATACGCTTGATGCGGGGGGACATCGCCATGCGATTAACCAAACGAGCATCGAGCGAGGGACTGGCGATACCCGTCACCGAAACGACGAAAAAGGCATCGACATCCTGAGGGGTAAGCCCCACGCCCCCCAAAGCTCGGCAGAGCGCCTGTTGGCCAAGATCCTGTGCGCACTCAATCCACGCATCGTTGGCCCGTCCCCACGTTGTCATTTCGTAATATGCGTCAGACGGCAACGCCAGATAGCGGCCGTCAATTTCCGCGTGCGCATGCATCCGGTCCACCACGTCAGGGTTCTTGAGACGATCTCCCCACCATTTCTTGAGCCCGGCGCTGAGAAACGCCTGCGGGTAATAATGTTTTGGGAAGGCACTGCCAACACTCGCAATTTTCATGTTCTCAATTTCACCCACGACTCTGCATGGAAGGAGTGGCCTCTACTGGAGCCGCGAGAGTTCTCTCCTGTAAAGTTGATTGTTGGGAAATTCCCGGACCAAGTCCTGAAGCAACTCTTTGGCCTGGTTGCGATGCTTGTCCCGCAGGGCCGCCACGGCAAGCAGAAGCCGCGCGAAAGGCATTAGGTAATGTCCTTTCGTGGCGGTCAATTGCAACTTCTGGATGCCCCTTTCCTTATCGGTTTCCGCACCGTAGAGGCGGAGCAGCCAGCGCACAGGCGCCGGTTTCAGGCCCAAAATGTAGTTCTCGACTCCGATGGCCAGATAGGCGTCGTAGCAGGTGGGGTCAACCGCCAGCAGCTTCTCCGCCGCGAGCCCGGCGCGTTTGGTATAGGCAACGGAGGCCAAGTCACGTTTTTCCACCAGCGCCAGGTAGTCGGACTCGAGGCCCAGATTCAGGACCGTGGCGAACAAGGCGTTGGGGTCGTTGGGGGAACGCTGAAGGATGGCGTCCGCCAGTTCTTGACTTTGCGCGAGGGCCCCATGGAACTCTGCCCGCACGGTGGGGTCGGGTGAGGTCTTCTCCCTTCCCTTGAATTTTTCGTCATCCACAAATAACTCTGTCTGCAAAACACCCAGCCGGTCAAATTCGTCAAACAGGTAGGCCGCACCATCAGACGTGGGGCCGAAAGGATCCTCTGGATGTGCCATGAGGTAAGCCTGAAAAGTCTTGTGAGCGTCGCTAAACTCGAGGTTGTACATTTCGCGAAAGCCTATGTCCAGAGGGGCCGAGGAGCCAAGGGATTCGTCGATCGGACTCAAGACTCCCTGCGCCAATGCGAATAGCAAAAGATGAATCGTTAGTAAGCCCATAGGGTACAAAGCCCGCCGGTCCAAGGTACTGACTGTACTGGATGGTTCTAAGAATGCCCCGTGCCCGGTTGTAGGATACCAGACTTCGCTGCAAGGTTGGTAGGGATGGATTGCCGGCCCAAAAACTTGAAGCGAACGGTAAGGAGCATGGTCTGGCGGGGCATGCGGAATGAAATTGGGACTAGGGCTGGGGAGAAATCTCTTAGCGCGCCTCTACCGCTTTCTTATCCTCTGAAGAGAAGTCACTTCGCCAGCGGTAAGGTCCCGCCACTTCCCCACTTGCAATCCCTCCAGCGTCAGCGGTCCGATGCGCGTGCGAACCAGTTTCAAGACTTTAAACCCGACCGCCTCGACCATGCGCCGCACCTCGCGGTTCTTGCCTTCCGTCAAAATGACATCCAGCCATGTGTACTTGCCGCGATCTTCGCGCCGCCGCACGCAGAGCGGCTGCGCTAAATCGCCGCGCCTCATTTCCACGCCGGCGTTCAGCTGCTCGATGACTTCCTCGCTGAGTAACGCATTGGTCTTCACCAGGTAGGTTTTCGGGATTCTGGATTCCGGATTCGTGATGTGGTCGGCGAATTCCGTGTCGTTGGTGAGCAGCAGAAGACCGGAAGTATCTTTATCCAGACGGCCCACGGGCGCGACCCACTTATTCTCTTCCCCCAGATATTTGTAAATCGTCTCGCGGCCGGTGGGGTCGCCGTGGCTGGTAATCACCCCCTTGGGCTTGTAGAAGAGCAAGTAACGTTTGCGCGCGGGCTTCAGGCGCCTCCCATCCAATTGAAACGAGTCACGATGGGGGCCGACCCAAACGTCCGGGTCGCGCACGGTGCGGCCATTCACCTTCATCCGGCCCGCCAGAATCGCCTCGCGTGCCACCGTGCGCGAACCGAGGCCAAAGCGCGAAAGCACCCGATCGAGGGTCATGGTGGGTTTCATAAGAGATACGGACGAAAGTCGAAAATCGAAAATCGCTAACGATCTGTCTCGGCTGGGCGAGTTTCGAGTTTCGAATTTCGAGTTTCGTTCTTTCAGATTTCCACTTTCCGCCCCACGCCCAGCTTCTCCGCCGCTTCCAGCACCAGGTGCGCGGCGACCGCATCTTGGACGGCGACACCGACAGACTTGTACAGCGTGATCTGTTCGGGCGACGTACGTCCGGGTTTGGCACCGGATATCAGTTCGCCCACCTCTGCGTGGATATGATCCTCTCCCATCAGCCCATTGCGAATCGGCCATTTCAAATCGTTCGAGCCACCGGGGCCGGAGGCGAGTGCGGCCTCGCGCGTCTCAACGATCACCAGTGATTTCATCACAGCCTCGGCGTCAATTTCACTTCCCTCGGAATTCAGGCCCACGGAGGTCACGTGCGTGCCTGGCTGGAGCCACGCGCCCTTCACCACCGGCTTCGCCGCATGCGTCGCCGCACAAATGATGTGTGCATCCGCGAAGGTTTGCTCCGCCGCCTCGCACGCGAAGGCATGGATGCCCTGCTCCCGGGTGATATCCGCCGCCAGCCCTGCGGCTTTCTGCCTGTCGCGGCCCACTATGCGAATTTCCCGGATCGGCCGCACGCGCGGGATAGCCCTGGCGTGGGCGCGGGCCTGTACGCCGGTTCCGACAATCAGCAGAACGTGTGATTCCTGGCGCGCCAGAAGGCGTGCGGACAGAGCTGACCCCGCCGCGGTTCGCTCCGCCGTGATGAAGGTTCCATCCATCAGGGCGCGCGGCGAGCCCGTCTCCGCATCGAACACCAGAATCACCGCTTGGTGGCTGGGCACGCCATGCGCTTCGTTCTCAGGAAAGACGCTGACGAGCTTCGTGGAAAGCGTCCGCGTCGAGCCCAGATAGACCGGCATTGCGGCCAGCAGCCCTCGCCGCTCGCTCGCCAGCGCCACGATGCGTACGGGCATGGAAACACGCCCCGCGCTCAACTCGGCCATGGCCGGGCCCAGCGCCTCGATCAATCGGTCGAGGTCGAGCAGGCCTTCGACCTCACGGCGGGTCAGAAGAAGCATGGATTGAATTCCCCGCACCAAGCATGGGCGTTGCGGCCCCCCAGCCGCTAACTTAAGGGCACCGGCGCCGTCTGAAGCCGCGTTAGCGACGGATTGTGGCCCACGGCCGTGGGAACGAAAAAGTCTCCAGAACGGTGTCGAGCCCCGCAAAGGGCAGAGTGCGGCTTCGGACGGCGCCCGACGCATGCGCCGAGCTTATGTCGCCCGCCCAAACGCGCTTTCGGGACCTCGTATAGTTTCGTTAGCGCCGATGCGTCACTGCCCGGAGGACAGGAATGAAACCTCATCAAGGTGGATGAACTCCTGGACCATGGGCACGGTGGACCGGTCCATATCCTCGATCGAGCCGAAAAACGCCACCCGACCGTCCACCAGGAACACCACACGGTCCGCGAGCTTGCGCGCCAGTTTCACATCGTGCGTCACCACGATCGAGGTAAGACCCGTTTTCTGCTTAACCTTCAGGATCAGGTCGCTGAGGGTCTGTGCCATCAGCGGATCGACCATGGTGGTGGGCTCATCATAGAGGATGCACTCGGGCTCCGCCGCCAGCGCGCGCGCCATCGCCACGGCACGTTTCATGCCGGTGCTCAGGTCGGAAGGCATCAGATCGCGCATGCCCTCCAGTTCGACTTGCCCCAGCAGGTGATCAACGCGCTGCTGGATTTCGTCCTCGCTCACCGCCAGCCCGCGCAAGGCTCGTTCGCGCAGAGGGTAGGCAACATTTTCGCCGACCGTGAGGGAATCGAAAAGCGCGCCGGATTGAAAGACCATGGTCACCCGCCGGCGGACGTCCATCAATTCTTCTTCGCTCAGGGCGGAAACCTCCCGGCCCGCCACAAACACCTGCCCCGCGTCCGGCTTCATAAAACCTAGAATGTGTTTGAGCGTTACGCTCTTGCCCACGCCGCTGCGCCCCAGTATCCCCACCATCTCGCCGCGCCGCACTTCGAAGCTGACGTCTTCAAGCACGTGTTGTTCATCAAACGCCTTGTCGACGTGGCGGAACTCGATGTACGGATTCTCGGTAGGGTCGGAACTGGGTTCGTCAATCATACGAAGCAATTATGAATTATGAATTCTGAATTATGAAGCACGAAAGGGGTTCGCACCAAAAACCAGCGCAGCGGGGATGCTCTCCGGCAGCGTGCCGTTTTACAAGCCGGCCGGGAAATCGCGGACCCCACAGAACAGGGGTCTACGCCTGCCGGCCCTAATCCCGAGCCCCGTGACCCGAATCCCGTGTCCCGTGCCGTCAGTATCGCCACAGAAAGTAAATGGTCATTCCGGTGCCGACGCAAATCACCGTCCCGCGTACCCAGCGGGGGTCGAGTTTCTGCGCGTAGTGGGCGCCACCATATCCTCCGGCCACGGCGCCGACGATCATGAGGATCCCCTGCGGCCACACCACTTGCTTGGCGACGATGAACGTCACCACGGCCGCGCCGTTGATTGCTGTGCCCAGTAGCGCTTTCAGGCCATTCATGGCGTGGATATCCTCGATATGGATCATCTCCAGCATCGCCAACATCAGGATGCCCATGCCGCCGCCAAAGAAACCCCCATAAAGGGCAATGAAGAACTGCACAAAAGTGAGGCAAACAAGGGTGGGCCAGGAAGGAGGCCCCGTCCGCTTGACCACCTGGCCGAGTTTCCGGGTCAGCCGCTTGCCAAACGCGAAGAGCAAAGTGGCAATTCCGAACAGGTACGGAACCAGGCGCATAAAAGTAGCCTGCGGCGTGTGCAGAAGCACCACGGCGCCCGCCACGCCGCCGATGATGCTGATGGTAATCAGCGGGACCATAACGCGCGGAGATTTCGGCAGGCGTTTCCAATAGGAAAAGACGCTCGCCACCGACCCCGGCCAGACCGCCACGGTGTTGGTGGCATTGGCGGGTATGGGAGGAACTCCGGTAAAAATGAGCGCGGGAAAAGAGAAGAAACTGCCGCCCCCGGCGACAGAATTCATGGCGCCGGCCAGTACCGCAGCCAGGAAGAGAAGGACGGCATGAGGGAGAGTCATATTCATGAATTAGGTGTGAGGACAGGCAGATTGGCAGGTGGGCAGATAGGCAGGTGGAAAAGATACCACTGCCCATCTGCCCACCTGCCTACTGCCCTCAAGGTTCCGCCGGCAGCGCCTCCTCGGTGCGGGTCAAGCCTATCAGAAGGAATTTACCATCGCCGGAAAAAACCGGGTGATAAACGTAGCGTTTACCCGGCTTGGTCAATACGAACAAGTGTTCGTCCGGCGTGCCCGCGGGCGGCTCAGGCGCTTCGAACACCTCATCCTGAAGAAACTCCGGCCAATTGTCCTGGATGAGATGGCGGAACGCATCCAGCGTGGGCGAATCCGCCTTCAGGAATTGTGCCGGAACTACCAGCGCATAGGCCGACCGGTAATCGTGCAGATGAAGCGCCGAAATGAAGCGATAGACCGTGTAATCGTGGCCCGCGGAATACTCGGTCTCCGCCGGAATAAAGGCCTTCCCGTCCCAATGATATACCGCACGCGCCTGGAAGCCGCGATGGCCCCCCGGTTCGACCTGGAGGAACCCCGGGTCGGCTCGACCGGTCACGGTCATATCCGCCGGCACATCCGGATGGTCCTGGAAATTCACCCGGCCCTGGAGAAGGGGTTCATAACGGCTGTCGTCCGCCTGCGCATCCCACAGCAGCGTCGCCGCGTGGTCTTTGACCTGAAATATAGCAGGGTAAGCGATTTGGGAGTTGCCCTCCTGGGTCACCACGGCCAAGCCGCGCCCCACTGGCGGGCCCAGGTTGATCAGGACGGGGGTGAAGTCCTCGACTCCGCTTAACAAGCGTGAGGCCTTCCAGTGGGCGCCGTCCCAGGAAAGCAGGTAAACACCCCAGAGGGGCCGCGAGTCGGGAGCGGGCGCCACCTCCGCCCCCACGATGACATCCGGCATAGCCGACTTCAATAGCATTTCCGGCACGCCGTCCCCGTCCAAGTCGCCGACCGGCGCAAGCGTGTTGTACGGAGCGCCGGGGGCAGTGGATTCCAGCCTCTCTCCAATGTGCAGAGCCTTCGACAAGGCAGCGGGATCCGGGGTCGTCACGCCCTGGATGGCCGCCGTGATCTGGGGCAGGAGGGCATCTGGCGCCGTTCGCGTGGCTTGCGTCTCAGCCGGAAGCGGTTCTTGACCTTCTTCCTGAGCGGTAGCTGTCGCCGCAAACATCAGGAGACAAGCGAGTAACGCCAATCGCCACAGCCTAGAGGCGCGGACAGACTGGATGAACGATAGGCGATTCTGAGGCCTTTGGCAATTCATGGTGACTCCACATTATACGGTATGCAGTTACTCAGAACAAATCTGATTTGTAACGAACCCCCCCAGGATAGCAGGATGAGCTGCCCAGCAATCCAAAGTAATGACTAACTATAATAATTTCATTATGTTGCGGCAAGAAAAAAGAAAAACCTGATCCCGCGAGAGAGATTTGGCACTCGACAGCAACGAGTGCTAATTCATTGATTCCAGGCCGAATTTGGTGCTTGACAAGCGAGCCGACATCAACTACATTAGCACTGGCAAGAGGCGAGTGCTAAGCGCCGCGAATCCAATCGTAGGGCGGTGGTTCCAGTCTCGAGCAAAATCTGAGGAGGAAAGGAGAATTAATTATGACGGTAAGACCTCTTCATGACCGACTGATAGTGAAGCGGGTAGAAGAAAAAGAAACGATCAAAGGCGGAATCATTATCCCCGACTCGGCGAAAGAGAAGCCGCAGGAGGGCGAGGTGATTGCTGCTGGGAACGGAAAAAAGACGGAAGACGGGAAGATCATTCCTCTCGACGTGAAGGCGGGGGATCGCATCCTGTTTGGCAAATACTCCGGCACGGAGATCAAGATTGACGACAACGAATACTTGATCCTGCGCGAAGATGAAGTGCTGGGGGTTATTGAGCACGCGAAAGCGGCAGCGGGCAAGAAGTAAGCGCGGCCGTGCGATCAATGCGGCGAATCGCTCCGGGAAGCGCGGGGCTCGCTGCGATAGTAAATTCGAACTTATCAACTCCGTCATCCCGATGCACTGAATCGGGAGGGGAGGAAAGGAACTGGAGGGAGGAAAGATGGCAAACGCAAAGCAGATTATACATGGCGAAGATAGCCGCCAAGCGATTCTCCGAGGCGTGAATAAGCTGGCGGACGCCGTGAAAGTGACGTTGGGTCCCAAGGGGCGCAACGTGGTTCTGGACAAGAAATTCGGCTCTCCCCTGATCACCAAGGACGGCGTGACCGTGGCGAAGGAGATCGAGCTGAAGGATCCCCTGGAAAACATGGGCGCCCAGATGGTGCGGGAAGTGGCTTCCAAGACCTCGGACGTGGCTGGAGATGGCACCACCACGGCGACGGTTTTGGCGCAGTCCATTTATCGCGAGGGCTGCAAGACCGTGGCCGCCGGCGCTAATCCCATGGCCATCAAGCGGGGCATTGAGATGGCCGTGCGCGCCGTCTGTGGTTATGACGAAACCCAGAAGGACGGTTCGAAGAAGCACGTCAAGGGCGAACTCGAGAAACTCTCCAAGCCCGTCGAGGGCGCGATGATCGCGCAGGTCGGCGCCGTGTCCGCCAACAATGACTCGACCATCGGCAACATCATTGCCGAAGCCATGAAGAAGGTCGGCAAGGACGGCGTCATCACGGTTGAGGAAGCCAAGACCATGGAGACCACCCTGGAAGTGGTCGAGGGCATGCAGTTTGACCGCGGTTATCTATCTCCTTATTTTGTTACCGACCCCGAGCGGATGGAGTGCGTGCTGGAGAACGCGCTGGTGCTGATTCACGAGAAAAAGATCAGCTCCATGAAGGACCTGCTGCCGCTGCTCGAGCAGATCGCCAAGTCTGGCAAGCCCCTCTTAATTATCGCCGAGGAAGTCGAGGGCGAAGCCCTGGCGACCCTGGTGGTGAACAAGCTGCGCGGAACGTTACAGTGCAGTGCGGTGAAGGCGCCGGGCTTCGGCGATCGCCGCAAGGCCATGCTGGAGGATATCGCCATCCTCACCGGCGGCAAGGCGATCACGGAAGACCTGGGCATCAAGCTGGAGAACGTGAAGCTGGATGACCTGGGCCGCGCCAAGAAGATCACGGTGGACAAGGACAACACGACCATCGTGGAAGGCGGCGGCAAGTCGGTCGAAATCGAAGGGCGCGTCAAGCAGATCCGCACCCAGATCGATGAGACCACTTCCGACTACGATCGCGAGAAGCTTCAGGAACGGCTCGCCAAGCTGGTCGGCGGCGTCGCCCAGATCAAGGTGGGCGCGGCGACCGAGACCGAGATGAAGGAAAAGAAAGCTCGCGTCGAGGATGCCATGCACGCCACCAAGGCGGCCGTCGAGGAAGGCATCGTTCCCGGCGGAGGTGTGGCGATGGTGCGCAGCATTCCCGCGCTCGACAAACTCAAGGCCGCGGGCGATGAGCAGATCGGGATCGACATCGTCAAGCGGGCGCTGGAAGAGCCTCTGCGCCTGATTGCTGCCAATGCCGGACATGAAGGCGCGGTGGTCGCCGAAAAGGTCCGGAATAACAATAACGCCAATTACGGCTTCGACGCGCAAACCGAAACCTTCGGCGACCTGGTTGACGCGGGCGTCATCGATCCCACCAAGGTCGCGCGCACCGCGCTCCAGAACGCTGCTTCCATTGCCTCACTCATGCTTACCACCGAGGCGCTGGTCTGCGAATTCCCGGAGAAGGAAGAAAAGGCCGGCCACGCCGGACCTCCGGGCGGCGGCATGGGCGGCGGGATGTACTGAGAACCGCAGGCACTAAACAGTAGGCAGTAGCCAGAATGCAGTCAGCAGCAAGACTAAGGGCGGGGAGAAGGATTCCCCGCCTTTTTTGTTTTCTTGCAGCATCAACGGGGCAAACCCCACAACCCCGAGGGCAGTACACTGAGACACGTGTTCGGCAAATTGGTTCATCTTCTCTCCCGGCACTGCCGATAACCGATGCGGCGGAGTGTGCGCGGCCGGATCGATGGTCCGAAGGCTGCGCCCTGGCGGTATTGCGCCTCCTCATCTGAGTGCTCGTTCCCGCCGATGACCGATACGGGGGGAGTGTGTGTCACGTGGGGGCGATGGGGCACGGCCATTCTGGCCGTGCTGGGGGGAGGTGCCACGTCCATCCCTTCGGCAGGCTCTCGCCAGGGCCCAAGCGAGCCCGGGTGCGTGATAGTGCCCACTGCGCTGTCATCCTGAGCAGCAGCGAAGGATCTCGCTCTGCCCGCCTTTCCGCCTTCGGACTTCGGACCTTGGACTTGCGACTCCGTGTCTTGTCACTCGCCACTCATCAATCGCCACCGTTCTTCTGTCGTCCGCGCGCAAAAGTGCCGTTTCGGGTGGGCATGACTAGCGCAAATATGGCCCGCTGAAGTCCAGAGCTGCGCTCTGCGTCAGCCCGCCCTTCTGCGCATCCAAGGGTTGGAACGTCTGATCCCGGTGCTGCCTCTGGACGCGAGTACCGGACGGCATTATGGTGAGATGCGAGCGGAACTCGAAAGGAAAGGGTTACCGAGAGGTGCCTGCCGTCTGCTGATTGCCGCGCATGCCCTGAGCCTGGGGCTGACGCTGGTTACCAACAACGCCCGGGGGGTTCGCCGCGTTCCGGTCTTCAGTTCTCAGTTGTCAGTACCCCAGGGCCAGATTTCATCATCGGAGGGTGCCCCCTGGCCTATCGAATGCTTTCGCTGAGAGCAGACAACTGAAAACTGAGAGCCGACAAGGACAACCAATCTTCTAACTCTCCGCGAAGGGTTCCTCCAGTGATGCACTCTGACCCGTGAACAGCTCGGCGCCGTTTTCCATCACATGCAGGCCGTCTTCCAGGCGGACGCCGAACTCGCCGTGGATGTAGATCCCCGGCTCATCGCTGAAAGTCATGTTCGGCTCCAGCTTGAGGGTATCACCACCCACCAGATACGGCCACTCATGCATATCCATCCCCATGCCGTGGCCGAGGCGATGCTTGAAGTACTTGTAATCCGGGCCGTAGCCAGCGTCGGCGATCACCTTGCGCGCCGCCGCGTCCACCGCCTGGGCCTCGACCCCAGGATGGGCGGTTGCAAGCGCTGCCTTCTGCGCCCGATGGACGATGTCAAACACCTGGCGCATCTTGTCGGTGGGCTTGCCGAGCACGAAGGTGCGCGTGATGTCGGAAAAGTAGCCTTCCACGGCGCAACCGTCGTCGATCATCACGATCTCGCCCTCGTGGATGGTCTGCGGCCGAATCGATCCGTGCGGCAGCGCCGAGTACGGGCCGACGTTGACGCTGACCTCGCCGGGAAACCCGAGTTGGGAGTAGGCAGCGTTGATAAACTGCCGGAACTGGCGCTGCGTCATGCCCGGTTCGAGAGCCCGCCATGCCGCCTCATACGCGGTGATGGTCACTTGCGTCGCGAGTCGCATCAACTCGATTTCGTGGTCGGTCTTGTGCATCCGGCATCCGGCGGTTACCGGCGTGCCGCTCACAATGTTCACGGCCGGCGCCGCCTTGCCCACGCCGTCGCTGAAAACAAAGTGGACCGTTTCTTCCATCCCCAGGTGGCCGCTGGAGAGGCCCCGATCTCTCAGTCCCGCGGCGATCCGCAAGTAGGGGCTCTCATCCTCCTCCCAGGTGCGCACGTCGCCGCTTCCGGCGAAAGGGCTCAGGGCGATCTGCTCCTCGGCGCGATCGCGCTCGAAGGCGGGGCACACGAAGAAGGGCTCGCCCTTCGCGGGCAGAATCAAGGCGAACAGCCGCTCGCCACCTCCCCAGCGGATGTTGCTGAAGTAGGCCAGCGACGTGCCGCCCATCAGCATCAGCGCGTCAATCTGGCGCTCGGTCATCAAACGGCGAGCCTGCTCGATCCGCGCCCGCCGCTCCTCGGTCGAGATCGGCTTCGCCCGGTCTTTCATCGATTTCAGGGCCGCGATGGGAGGCGGTAACGAGGCGGGAGAATTGGACGCGCCCATTCCCTGCCCCACGAGCGGGTCCGGCGTCAGGACGGAAGCGAAGCCGGGAGTAAGAGCGAGTCCGGCGCCGGCGTTGCGTAAGAAACTTCGTCGAGAAGGCATCTCGTCCTCCGATGATGGTTCGGATAAACCCGGGACAGCGCTTGCGGGTAGCGGGTAGCCACGCCCGGAGATTACCACCACGGCCCATTACCTTCAAGGACCCACGGCCAGAACTGCACTGACCGTGCCTTTCCGCTCGAATGGGTGTGCCAAAGGCACCTTGGACTGCGGCGGCTCGACGCCGCCTTTGTCATCGTCCTCGGCGTTAGTTCAAGGCGGCTCGATAGTGCCTTCGTCCTCTTCCTCGGCATCATTTCAAGGGCGCGTCGAGCCGCCGCAGCCCAAGGTGGCCAAAATCCACCAGGTCTGGTGGTAAATGGCCAGAGTGCAGACCATAAACCCGCGGCGCCGGCCATTAAAACTCTCTTATTTTCAGCGGGCTACGCGCATGTCGAGGTTTGGCAAATCACTTGCCTCTACCCTTTGCGGTAAGCGGGAGGACGCAGATATGTTGACCAATCCAATTAAGTCATTTCGAAGAGTGATGATTTATGGTGTTTTGAGCTTATTCGCCGTGTCGATGGTGGCGTTTGGGCAAATTCCGGCCCCGGCGCCGGACCCGGGTCAAAACCCAGCCACGCAACCCGCGCAGAATCCGCCCGCGGAACCCACGCAGAATCCGGCGATGGACCCAGCGCAGAATCCCGCCTCGGAACCGGGGCAGAATCCGGCCACAGAACCCGCGCAGAACCCAGCACCCACGACGCCGGGGTGGCATCGATTCTCTTCCCCACCCCCGCAAGCAGCGCCGCCACAAGGGCCTGCGCCGCAAGCTGATCCGGCGCCCCCCGCCGTGCCGGCGCAGATCACGATCCCAGCGGGCGCGTTCGTGACCGTGCGAGTCGACCAATTCCTATCTTCTGACAAAAACAAAACCGGCGATAGTTTTGCTGCAACCCTTACGCGGCCGCTGGTGGCCAATGGATTCGTGGTCTCGCGGCGGGGGGAAACCCTGGGCGGGCGCGTGGTTGAAGCCAAGAAGGCGGGACGAGTCAAGGGCGTTTCCCAGTTGCAGATTACGCTGAACGCATTGACGCTGGCGGATGGCCAGCAGGTTCCGATCCAGACGGAATTAACGAGCATCACCGGCCCCACCTCGAATGGGCGTGACGCGGCTGCCGTCCTGACGACCACCGGCGCGGGCGCGGCGATTGGCGCAGCGGCGGATTGGGGCGTGGGTGCGGCGATCGGCGCCGGAGCGGGGTTGGTTGCGGGAACGGTGGGAGTGCTGGTTACGCGCGGGCGTCCGACGATCATCTATCCGGAGTCGCAATTGACCTTCCGGCTTGCCAAGCCCGTCACGTTCTCGACGGAGAAGGCGCCCCAGGCTTTTGTCGATGCCAGCACCCTCAATATTCAGCGCGCCGGCATGCAGGGCCCCCCGCAGGGTCCCCCACCCGGTTACCAGGGCTACCAGGGCTGTGCTGGACCAGGATGCGCACCCTATCCGCCGCCCTATTATTACGGCCCCTATTACCCCTATTACCCCTACTATTGGGGACCGAGCTTTGGGTTCTTTTACGGGGGCGGATTCTATGGCCGCGGGTTCTATGGCCGAGGTTACGGATTCCGGCGCTAAAGTGTGTCCCTTGCTGACCTGTCAGCATTCAATCCTCCGCAGAACCGCCGGCCCTCCCCCAAAAAGGGATCAGGCCGGCGGATTTTTTTGTACTCAGTCCTCAGTTCTCAGGAGCACAGCGCGGCGTAACCGCAACCTAATCGTGGCACGGGCGTCCCGCCCGTGTCCGGTCATGGCCGGGGACGGCCATGCCACGCCGCTGGTCGCGGCTTCGCCGCCCCGCTTCTCGCAGGGGCACCCCTGGTGGGTGCCCTGGCGTCGACCACGCCGACGCGGAGGGCAGGCCTCGTGCCCATAAGCGGTTGGGCGACAGTACGGCCAAGTAGTCGCAGATTGTAGCAGACCTGCTCCTCAAGGTCCGCGGCTTTTAAGCCTTGCACCCGCTTGGGGGTGCGCGTAAGTTATTCCGATGTCGCGTCTGCGCCGGCCGTTTCTCTACGACCGATTTATCTTTTATTCGACCGGGCCTGCGTACCGTGCGGGAGTATCACGAGAAGGTCGAATACATCCATTTAAACCCGGTACGCCGGGGATTAGTGCAGAAACCGTAATGCGGACCTGTACTCCAAGGTCCGCGGCTTTACTGGAAGTGGTCGAGCATGCGGGAATATGCGGGGGTTAGCGGGGAGGACCAAGAACAGTTCTGCGGACTGCGCATTGATCGCGTTCCGCTTCCCTTCGAGGTGCGTGCGCGCATTTAAAGCCGAAAACCCGCGGACCTTGAGGAGCAGGCGCTACTTGCTTGAGCCGTAAAGCACGGCATTCCTGTTTCATTCAATCCGGGAAGATTTACACTAACGCCCCGAATCAAGGGTAGCGCTGCGCTTAGGTCTTGAATCGTTCGCCGGGGCGGTAGGTGCGACGGGCTTGGGCCTTGCGGTCTGCGCTCCAGGCAAATCGCGGGCGCTCGACCGTTACGGACAGAGGGAGCTCCTGGCAGCGCTTACGGATGGTGTCATGCTCAGCGGGTGTGAGACCCAGTCCGTCCGCAACGATTTCGTCGATTTTTTCCAGGATTGCAAAAACGCGCTGTTGGGTCTTCTCCAGATCACCTGCGAAGCCGCGAACCTTGCCTGCAATGGTGGCCCGCACGCTCGCTTCCGCCGGTAGCGGAAGGTTCTCTATGTCCTCAACTTCAAATTCATCCTTGTCGGTAGCGAGCAGCGCCACGCGGGCCAGCGTCAAGACATCGCGCGATGGCGCAGACAAAACGATGGCTCCCACGCCCAACGACTTGCCGGTAATCTGTGCAGCGGCCAACTCCTCCCGGTCGAGACTTCCAGACTTCTCGGAGGTCTGTAAACCTAAGAACCCGGCTTTTTCGAATCTAGTCACTTCTGCAACAGCCTCCAAATAGGCCTCGGTCTCATTCTCCTTCACCGAGCCTGAGAGTTCGGTTGCCTCGTAGGCAAGGTTATGAAGCGCCTGCGCGGACTTAGGGGTCATGTCAGGCATGCGAAGCGCATTGATGGCGCGGGGAAACCAATGAGTTCTCCTCCTTAATAGAATAGCGGACCGAAGGGTCAGGAAGGAATAGTATCGCGACACTCGCGAATTGATAATCGCAGCAAGGCAATAAGCGCTGCACTTTTTGGGGACAGCTATGATCGTACTGTTGTTTGCGACGATTTGCAGGGGATCAATAACTGCGGCTGCGAGAGTTACATAAATTTCAGGCATAAGGCAGCAGAGGGTGTCGCTCGGCGACCCGGTAGCGAGCTTGTTCAAGGCTTTGTAGTCGTACCGGCCCATTCCAGTGGTATCAGCAAGGCCCGAATTCTCTTGGTAGAATTCAAGGTCGTCCCAAATCGAACCGTCTTCCGCAGTTTGAATCCTGGACAAGTCCGCGAATTCATCGGTTGCCTGGGTAGCCTGAAAAGTGGCCACATGTTGGCCTTTGAGGAACGGAACTTCGCTGGGTTTGGCGCTGGAGCCATCGACCATTCGCAGGAATGTCTGGTTATTGCCAGCTTTAACTGCGAACGTAACGCGGGCAACATCCGCTTGCTCAAAACTTTTCCGCGCATTCAGTTTCTCGAGGATGGGGACATCTCGACTAGCAACCTCCAGGCACCAGTCCCCCAGGGTGCTCAATTGTGACCAGCGTTCGAAAGGAAGTTCTGATGTTTTTTGGGCCAGAAAGTTCTGGTCATGCGTACATCTTTCTATCTCTTCCACGTTCATCAGGCCTTGAACTAACCTGATTTTGTGGCTCTCGCGCCGCTGACGATTGCGAACGAAGATGAGCATGGGAACGATGTCCGCGCCGGGAAACACCTGTTTGGCGCACCACTCCAGAGAAACGAGCTCAATAATCTCGTAGTCCCTCAGAGTGTTCCGCAAGTACCCTGCCCACTGGCTGTTGGCGATCCCGATGGGGGCGACCATTCCGATCACGCCATCTTCCTTCGTGAAGTACTTCGTAGCGGCATAGAGGAAATATACGGAAAGGTCGGTGTTGCGAACGGCGAGGGTGGGGAATTGTTCGTTCAGGACCTCGCGATCCTGCTGCGGGAGTCTCTCATTGCGCACGAAGGGGGGATTGCCAACGACATAATCAAACGCTTCCGCTTTCTCCACGTCTTCGGGGTTTCCCGCATCCTCTTCCGCCCCGAGTTCGCGTACCACCGACGGGCTCAGCATGAGCGAATTTTGGAGCACCACATCCATGGGCTTGATGACAAAGGACTGGTCGGACTCCTTGGCTTTCAGGTAGACGTCCAATAAACCGAAGAGTAAGCTCAAGTGCGAAAGAAATACCGAAAAGGGATTAATGTCCTGGCCGCGCAGGCACTTCCTCACTAATTCGATCCTGTTTTCAGGCGAGAGATTCTCACCCGCCTTCAGTAGGGGCAGAGCAGCCCGAACTCCGAAGGTGAACGAGCCGCAGGCAGGGTCCAGAATCCGCCTCTCCATAATTTCGGGATCGGTCGCAATCCCGGTTCTGGCCAGGATGTAATCCACGACCGCGACGGGAGTGTAATATTCACCCAGGCGGCGCCGCTCGATGCGCGGGCGGAAGTACTGATACATCGAGCCCAACAAATCACGGTTCATCGCGCGGAAACTGAAGGCGTTCAGGCGGAAGAGAATCCTTTCCAGGAGGTCGTGCAACAAGCCATTGCCCTGTCCAAACCAATCGAACACGGAGGATTCAAACAGGCTGGAGTAAACGCTGGCAACGTCTTTGAAGGCTACGTCAAGGAGGTCCTGATAATTTCCTTTGATGTTCTGAACAAAATCACGCCAAACCGCGATGCCGGAATTCGAAATTTTCCGGGTGGTGAGCCCGACATCCTCACAAATCCGAACGAAGATCAGCCGGCTGAGGGCAACGTAGGCGGTATTGGTGCAAAAGATGTCCTCGAAGTGCTCTTCTTGCTGAGTGCCGGCGTAAGTCTGATCGTGCTTGAAGCGCTCGTAATCGTCCTCGAATAACTGAAAGGCCAAGCGGTGTTTGGCGCGAATCGTCCGGCGCTGGTAGAGGAGCTTTTGCCGTGTTTTTACGGCTCCTGAACCAATGATGTCGAGCCGGTGATCAACCTCTACCACCTGTGACTTGGCCTGGTCATACTCGCCCCGGAGCTGGCGAAAATGCGAACGGCAATACGGTCTGAGCCTTTCAATCGCGGAGGAGAACACCGCTTGCAGTTGGTCAAGGGTGCCAGCGGTTAGCGGGATGTGACCGCTCTTCAGCGTGCCCTCACGGAACGCTTCAAACTGCCGCCGCTCAAGCGAGGCCGCGTAGCTGATAATGTGCATCCACTCGCGGAACGCCGCATCCGTGAGCGGGAATTGGTCTCCGGTTCTCGGATCGGTTAAATGATCCGGTTCAATGTGGAGGGTCTCAAGAAGCTGGCCGTCCAGGTCGCAAACGTAGAACGTGCGCGGGGCGCAGAGAACGACGTAAAACGTTTCAGGGCCGATATAGCCGTGCTCAAGGATTTGATCCCGCCATATCTTCGCCCTCTCACTCTCGTCGCGAATCGCCCGATCTTCAATCTTCGCCTCGACCACAGCCCATTCGGACCCATCCTCCTGGGAGTTGAGGCGGATGTCTGGGATTCCGTGTTTTCCCGATTTGTTTATGATTCGTTGTGAGGGGGGATAACCTAGCAAGGCGCCAAATATCTGGGTTGCCAGCGGAGTGTAAAAGCCAATCTCGCTCAGCGTGCCGGGGGCAGTTTCAGCCAAAAACTTCTTCAGGGACATAGGAAATCACTGACGACATATTACGGATTAGAGAGACTGCCAGCAAGACAAAGTTTCTCCTAACCTAACAGTATACCCACTTCAGGACAAACGCAGGAGCGCTTAGCGATGATCGGGCAGGGTTAATCCGAGAATCTGCATGAACGAGGAGGCGCTCGGAAACAGTCCACTTGGACGTATAACGCCTAACCACCGAAACGACCGCAGCATTTCTGGCCGGTGGGAGATCGCGAGGGAAGAGGTCTGGAGAGCTGGCAGCCCGGAGGTGGGCACATGTTGCCCTCCTCCGCGGCTCTTAAGATTTCATTGACATCCAACAAGTAAACGCCGTGGGGAGATGAAGAGCCGCTCACTCAAGAATTGTCGCAACCTTCGCCAGAACCTCGTCCATGATCGCATCGGGTACGTTTTCCAGCTTTCGGCCGTGGCGCGCGCCGAGATCGAGCGCGCGGGGCT
>Ga0326728_10007775_pt1 | contig 27191 bp, 23 predicted proteins | sample MB3enrmetagenome_FD_207602 | JGI IMG/M metagenome (GOLD analysis project Ga0326728, IMG submission 207602) | Lab enriched peat soil microbial communities from McLean, Ithaca, NY, United States - MB31MN | ecosystem: Environmental > Terrestrial > Soil > Wetlands > Peat | place: USA: New York...
CCTCGGCAGTTGGCCGATGAAAATGGGCATCCATAACGGCTACCACTTGAGCGGCCAACTGCTCCTGTTCGATGCAACTCAGACAATCGGACTCCATCGTTTCTCCTTTTCAAACTGAACCACTACCTCGCTTTCCAATCTGGCGGCGCTGTTGCGGCAGCAACTGTTCATTTTCAGGGATTTGTGGGCCTGGCTGAACAGCCCGATGGAGGGACCGCCGCCGGCGCGCCAACTCGGCGAGCAGTTGCCGATGCCGTTGACGTGGTAGGGGAACAAGAGTTGGACAGCAGCGAAAAGGCGCAAAGCGGTCGGAGCGAATCAGTCAGCGGTTGAGGGCAGATGACTTGAACAGCATGATGCGGCGCACTTAGAAATCCACTCAGGACGGGAGGACCGACGCTCTTGCCGCTATTGGCGCGAAGGAAGAGCTGTGCCGTTTAGAATCAACAGCGCGTATTCAGCGGAAAACGCTGTCTTGGACAAGAGTGACTGAGAACAGCACGGAGCCGCGACCGTGAGGGAGGGGTATTCGCGGAGCGCGGTCAATGTGAAAAAGCAGCGCCCGCTTCCGTGCCGGTATGGCAGGAGCGGCACAGCGCGTCGCGCGGCATTTTCAGGTGCGGCTGATAGTCGCTTGTGTGGGGCGTGTGGCAGGCGGTACAGACCAGTTTCGCATGTGCGGACTTGCTCGAGGACAGGCGGTTGGCGATAACCACGTGACACGAGAGACAGAGAGCCTTGACATTGCCTCCGTTGATCCGCACTCTTCCGTCAACGGGCTCTGCGTGGCAGTCGTCGCAGTGGCGTCCGGCGAACGGGCCGTGCTGGAATTCATAGATAAGCTTCGGTGAGTTCGATCCGTGCGAATCGTGACACTCGGTGCAGACGGCCGTCTGGAACGGCTGCCCTTGGTGCGCGGAGACCAGCTTTTGCGATTCCGGATCGTGGCAGGCGAGGCAGAGACCCGGCTCCGCGGCGCGCGTCTTATGATCGCCATCGTGGCAGGATGAGCATTCGCCCGGGTGAACGAACCGCTTCACCGGGGCGGCGAGGGCGAAGAGCATCCAGACGGCAACAATGGCGGAAGGCACAAAGACCCCGAGCATGAATGCCCCGTCGTCAGGTTCCGAGACCAGGCTCTACGTGTTCGCAAATGATGTGCAACATCAGCCGCGGGTCCGTAACAGGAAACGGGATGTGAGCCCGACTGTTGTCGATGTGCAAGTGACAGCGCGGAACGGTTCGCGGATCATGCCAGCTCCCGGCGTTAAGGTGGATTCGGACCATTCTAATGTTGCGCTCTCGCGGTAAGCGTACGTGGAACCGGAACTGCCTGACGAGCCAACCGCGCTGTCTCTTTTCTAGTTTAATGTCAAATGTTAGTACCGCACCGGATGAGAACCGCACTTCCGGGCAGGCTAACTGATTGATGCCCCCATCGAGGGTCATAAGTTGAGGCGTCTTCTCATCGGTGCGCTTGATTTGGCCACGATCAACTTGCCGAGAAAGATAGGCCCGAAGCTGCCGACCCACGTAATCCGGGGCCTCCAGCAGCATCTCGCCGACAGCGGCGTCAGTCGCAGCCTCGCGTGCTCGCGCGAGCCCCAGTAGATCATCCTCGATGCTCATGCTCGCGAATCCCCGAAAACCTCATCAGGTCTGAAGACGAGGACGTCTGTGAGACGGTTCCGCAGATTCGGAGCCGAGATCAACACATGTTCGGCAATATCACTACTGGTGAGCAAGGCAACCGCTCCGCCGGAGGTCAACAACACGATGTTTCGGTCCAATGAACTGATCAACTCCGGGAGCCATATGGCCAGCGCAATAACAACAAACTGCCCGGCGTTATGCTCAGTCAACGCCTCCAGAGTCTCGGGCCGCAGCGTCGAGGCGGCGATCGCTCGCAGCTCAAGTCCGAGCTGAATCTGGACCTCCGCCGCCATGTCAGCCAGTACCGCGTCCATTTCGGCGGGGTCACAGATCAACAGATAGAGCGACGGAGCATCTTGTCCCACAGCGGCAAGCCGTCTGACGAGCCGGAAGGGTGTTGTTGCCGAGAATTCGGTCATACACTCTTCGGCAGCACCTTGGCGAGCGCAGGATGAATCCCGAAGAACTCGCGCCCATTGCTGAAATGCTCAAGGACCTGACGGTTAACAAGCAACTCCCGCGAGGTTGGGTCGTCAATCCGGAATTCCTCATTGCTGGCAAGCTGCTTTAACCGCAGCCGCTGGGTTTTGCCGAGACCCGCTAGATAGCGATTACCAAGTTGCTTGATAGCCGCCCGCACGTGCTGACGGCCGATGCGATCTTGATCGTCATGATACGCATACTCGGCAGATGACCGGGCCAGAGTCAGCAAATCACGCAGGACGCCACCCGAGTACTTCACAATCGATGCAATCTCCTTGCGGCCCATCAGTTCCAGAGCACCGCGCCGCTCCAGGATCTCAACCAGAAAAGCGGACTCGGCCGGGGCGGCGGCGGGGATGTGCTTGACGACGTCGAAATAGTCTTGGAGAAACCGACTCTCGTCATACCAGAGCAGCAGAGGAGCCGCGACGATCACTGTGATCTTTGTCCCCCTCAACGCTCGAAGATCCTGCTCGGCGTATTCGCGGAAGCGATCCGCCTTTATCAGACGATCGAGCCCGTCGATCAGAAATGTAATCTGCGCGTCAGCCTCCAGCAGTGGCGAAGCAATGCGGTGCAGGAGTTCCTTTACATCCTTCACTTCCCGTTTCAGAGCGGGCAACCTAAGCTTTATGAGCCCAGGTACCTTAACACGAACCCAGTCCGGTCCTCCGTCGTCGTAGTCCATCGGCTCGGGCTCGACCGAGTCCGGATCGATCCACTGCGTTGTTCCATAGGCTAGCTCGCGCAGTTTCTCATACGCAGACTTGGCTTCTCCTGTGGGCTCGCTCCCCGATTTCCTTTGCTTCTGGTAGACCGCGAGCGCGATCCCCATGCTAGCCAGGATTGCCCCGGTGTTGAGCTCGTTGAGGTCGGCGTAGTTCGCGATATCCAGAAAAATGCTGACCGCGTCAGCGTGACGTTTGAGGAGCTTATGAGTCAGGGCGAGCTCCGTGGTCTTTCCAGAGCCAATACCACCTACAACCGCAATCTGAATCCCGCGGGTTAGCTCGGCGGAAGTCGCAAGCGAAGCGTGGATGGGAGGCTGTGCTGCGTCACGGGGATCATGGGCGGGGGCAACTATCAGGTCACGGGCAAGCAAGTCGCGGGGCACGGCAATCGGGTTCAGCCGCTCCAGGAACGGCCTGTACACCTGCCTGCGGTCGAACGCGACAGCCTGTGATTTGGTGTCCGCTTCCATTTGGCCTAACGCTAGTATAGGGGATTTCAGTACTGATCTTGCCGCCGTCCAATTCCTCTCGTGCCGGTTACCCTGGGCGCAAACAGTGGCGGCGAACAACACGCTAAGCGCGCAGGTTGGCCAGGTCTTCCAGGTTGAGGCGGCCCGTGTAGATCGCCATACCGAGCGCGGCGTGGATGCCGAGGCGCTGCAACTCCCGGATTTCTTCAATAGTGGTGATGCCGCCGGCGGCCGTGATCTCGAGCGATGTAGCGGCGCGCAGACGGCGGAACCAATCCAGGTCCGTTCCTTCGAGCATGCCCTCCTTATCGACATAGGTACACAAGAATCCGCCGCAGTACGGCTCGATCTCCGCAAGGACCGCTTCCGCGCTCAGCGAAGTCGCCTCCCGCCAGCCCTTTACGACGATCTTACCGTCTTTAGAATCGAGGGCGATGAGGACGCGCTCGCGCCCGATCGCCCCGGCGAGGGCCACGAGAAACGGCGCGTTCACGCCCGCGGTGGAGAACGCCGCCGTCCCGACGATCACCTTGTGTGCGCCGCGCTCCACCAGGTTCCGCGCGCGATCCACCGTGCGGACGCCGCCGCCCACGCGCGTCTTGGCGCGCCCGGCCAGGAACTCGACGATCGCGTCGTTCGAGCCGCGGCCGAGCGCCGCATCGAGATCGATGACCTGGATCTGGGGGAACGCCGCAAACTGCCGCAGCATCTCTTCCGGCGGCGCGCCTTCGAGGGCTTTCTCGCGCCCCTGCACGAGCTGCACCACCTTGCCATCCATCAGGTCGATGCAGGGAATGATCACTCGATTCTCCGAACGGGGATGTTGCACGCGGCAAGGTGCTGCTTCAGGTCGTTCACGGTGTAGGTTCCGTAGTGGAAGATGGAGGCGGCGAGCGCGGCATCGGCCTGCCCAACGGTCAGGACGCGCGAGAAGTGGTCCAGCGTTCCGGCGCCGCCCGAGGCGATCACGGGGATGTGGGTCGCGCGCGAGACCGCGCTGGTCAGCTCGCAATCGAAGCCTTCCTGGACGCCGTCGGTGTCCATCGACGTGAGCAGGATCTCGCCGGCTCCGAGCGCCTCGCCGCGAGCAGCCCACTGGACCGCGTCGATTCCGGTGTCGTCGCGGCCGCCGCGCACGTACACGTGCCACGTTCCGGCGCCGGCCCGCTTCGCGTCGATCGCGAGCACGACCGCCTGCGCGCCAAACTCCGCGCTGAGTTCCGCGAGCAGCTCGGGACGGTTCACCGCCGCCGTGTTGACGCTGACCTTGTCGGCGCCCGCGAGCAGGATCCTGCGCGCGTCCGCGACCGAGCGGATGCCGCCGCCGACCGTGAGCGGGATGAAAACCTTGCGCGCCGTGCGCGCCACCACATCCACCATCGTGTCGCGGGCGTCGCTCGACGCCGTGATATCCAGGAATACCAGCTCGTCGGCGCCCTGCTGGTTATAACGGTCCGCCAATTCGACCGGGTCTCCGGCATCGCGGAGGTTGACGAAATTCACGCCTTTGACGACGCGGCCGGCGGTTACATCCAGACAGGGGATAATGCGCTTGGCCAGCATTTATAGCTCCACGAAGTTCCTGACGATCTTCAGGCCGAGCGGGCCTGATTTCTCCGGATGGAACTGAACGCCGAAAACGTTGTCCTTTTCGAGCACGGCCGTGAACGGCATCACGTATGTGCAGGCCGCGACTGTCATCGCACCGGCCGGCACGTAGTAGCTGTGCGCGAAATACAAGTAGGGGGACGGGCCGAGGTTCCACAGCAGGCGCGAGGGAGCGCGCGGCTCCAATTCGTTCCAGCCCATGTGGGGAACGCGCGCATCCAAAGGGAAGCGCTTCACCACGCCCTCGAAGACACCCAGGCCGCAAACGTCCGGCGCCTCTTCGCTCCGCTCGAACAGCCCCTGAAGGCCCAGGCAGATGCCGAGGAACGGCACGCCCGATTTGATCCGTTCGACGAATGCATCGCGGACTCCGAGCGCGTCGAGAGCCCGCACCATCTGTCCGAAGTGGCCGACGCCGGGCAGAACGATCTTGGAAGCGCGCCGCAGGCCCTCGGCGTCGCGGATGAGCTTGTACTCCGCCCCGATTTCCTGGAGAGTGTTCTCCACCGACCGGAGATTGCCCGCGCCGTAATCGAAGATTGCAATCATTCAGAGCAGCCCTTTTGTCGAAGGCAGCTCGTTCTTCAGACGGGCGTCCTTCGAACACGCAAACTTCATCGCCCGCGCGAAACACTTGAAGACCGCCTCGACCTTGTGGTGGCTGGAGCGCCCATGGAGCACCTTGACGTGCAGGTTCGCCCCGGCGTGCGCCACGAAACCGTTGAAGAAATCCTCGAGCAACTCGGCCTGCAGATCGCCCACCAGACGCACTTTCACCTGATCGCTGTAGACGAGATACGGCCGCCCGCCCAGATCCACGGCAACGACCGCGAGCGTCTCGTCCATCGGCATGACGAAATAGCCCGCGCGATTGATACCACGCCGGTCGCCGAGCGCCTGCGAGAACAACCGGCCCAGGACGATGCCCACGTCCTCCACGGTGTGGTGCTGGTCCACGTCGAGGTCGCCTTCGGCGCGCAGCTTCAGATCGAAGCCGCCGTGTTTGGCGAAAAGCTCGAGCATGTGGTCCAGGAAACGCACGCCCGTCGAAACTTCGTAGCGCCCGCGGCCTTCGATGCGGAGCGCGCCCGAGATCCGGGTCTCTTTGGTATTGCGTTCGATCGTCGAGGTCCTCATTGCGGCAGCACAGTCTCCAGTTGGTTGATGTCGTCGAGCACGGCCACGGCGTTCTCGGCCTTAAACAGGCCGGCCAGCTCGCCGCGCCGCGGGCTCGCGGGCGAGGCGATGCCGATGAACGGCACGCGGGCAGCCCGCGCCGCGCGCGCATCATCGACCGTGTCGCCGATGTACCAGAGGCTCTTGCCGGGCTTCAGCCTGGCGATGCGCAGCAGACCCTCGGGCGACGGTTTCTGCTGTTCGAGGACCTCCGCGCTCATGATCGGGTCGAAGCGAAGGCGCGCCGCGAACCTCTCAAGAGTGACCCGCAGCTCCTCCTGGATGCGGCCCGTGAAGAGCGCAAATTCCCACGTCTCGAAGAGCCGCTCGAGCAGGCCGGGCCGGGCGATCCAGCGTTCCCGGTAGAGGAGGCCGTCGTGATCGGCGCCGAAAAACAGGCGGTTGAAATGATCGATCACGTCCTGAAGCTCCACAACCGCGCCGTTTTTCGCGATGAGGTGGTGCGAGAGTTCCCAGTCGTTGTTCCAGCCGCCCTCGTTCTTATACTGCTGGATCACTTCGCGCGAGACGCGTTTTCCGCTGAAGTGTTCGACCGTTTGCCGGATGGTTTCCCGGTAGGACTCCGTCACGTCAACCAGCACGCCGTCGATGTCGAACACCAGCATTCGGTCAGCCATTCCAGATCTTCTCCAGTTCCTCCAGGAATCTCCGCATTTGCTCGCGCGTGCCCACGGTGACGCGCACCGCGCCGGGCAGCTCGTAACTGCGATCGCGCACGAGCAGACCCTGGTCGCGCAGCCGGTCGCGGACCTCGATCGCCCGCGGGCCAATCTTCATCAGGATGAAATTGCCCTGGCTCCGGTAGTATCCGATTCCAAGGCGCTCGAGGCCAAAGCGCAGCAGCTCGCGCGCGGCGAGCACCTCGGAAACGTAGCTTTCGATGTACGCGCGGTCGGCGATGGCAACCCGGGCCGCCATCACCGCGAGCGTATTCACGCTGTAGGGGGACTGCGCCTTGTGCAGGTACGCGATGTTGCCCGGCTGGGACATCAGGCAGCCGAGCCGCATCGCGGCCATGCCGAAAACCTTCGAAAAGGTGCGGCTGACGAACAGGTTGGGGTAGCTCGCGGCGAGCGGCAGCGCCGTCACGCCGGAGAACTCGAAATACGCTTCGTCGATCAGGACAGCGGCATTCAGCGCGCGGTTCAGAATCCGCTCGATCGCATCGAGATCGATGCCGGTGCCGGTCGGGTTGTTCGGATTCGCGATAAGGATCGCGCGCGTGGCCGGCGTGATGGCGTCGAGCAACTCGTCCAGCGGGAAAGCGAGGTCCGCCGGCCGGTAGCCGATCTCGCGAATCGACGCGCCGGCGACCTCGGCATAAAACCGGTACATCGCGTAAGAAGGGCGCAGAACGATGACGTCGCCGCCATCGTCCACGTAGGTGTTGATGAGCACCTGGATCGCTTCGTCGGTGCCGTTGGTGAAGAGCAGGCTCTCCGGCGGCACTCCGAAGAATTCGGCAACCTCGCATTTGGCTTCGCCGTATTCGGGGTAGATGGCGAGCTGGCCGGGGCTCAGACGATCGCACAGAAATTCCAGCACGCGCGGTGAGCAGCCGACGGTATTCTCGTTGAAATCGAGGCGCAGCTTGCCGGCGCGGCCGGCGGTCGGCGGCGAGTACGGCGCCATCTTCAGCACCGCTTCGCGGGGGCGCGGCGCGGCGGGCGGGGCAGAGTTCCCAGAGGCCATTCGGCGGGCTGGGATAAAATCCGGGGGACACCCCTCGATGCCTCGTAATGCGGCAGTCTCGCCTTGCGAGCCCGCGGTGTCCCCGGATTTTTTTTCTTCAGCCATGGAAGCGCGCCTCCACCGAACGCGCGTGCGCTTCGAGGCCCTCGGCGCGGGCGAGAGTCGTGATCGCCGGAAGCAGCTTCTCGAGCGCGGCCGGGCTGAGCTTCTGCACGGAAATCACCTTGACGAAATCGGCCGCGGAGAGCCCGCCGCGTATGCGCGCCGCGCCGCTGGTCGGCAACACGTGATTGGGTCCGGAGGCGTAGTCGCCCGCCGCTTCGGGGCTGTGCGAGCCGACGAAGATGCTGCCGGCGTGGCGCACCTGCTTGATCAGGTCCAGGTTGGGAATGCTGAGGTGCTCGGGCGCGAAGTGGTTCGAGAGCTCGACGGCCTCATCGAGCGACTCGACCAGGATAATCGCGCTGTTGTTTGCGATCGCCTGCGCGGCGACAGGCGAGGTCGGCAGTGTTTCAAGCTGGCGATCGATTTCTTCGGCCACGGCCTGCGCGAGGCGCGCCGAAGTGGTGAGCAGAAAGGCCGCGGCGTCCACGTCGTGCTCCGCCTGCGCGAGCATGTCGGCGGCGAGAACCGCGGGGTCGCCTTCCGAAGCGATGATCAGGATTTCCGTCGGCCCGGCGATGAAGTCGATGCCCACCTCACCCGCCAGCAGCTTCTTCGAGGCGGCCACGTAGATGTTGCCGGGGCCGACGATGCGGTCCACCCTCGGGACGGTTTCCGTGCCGTAGGCGAACGCCGCGATCGCGTGCGCGCCGCCCATCTGAAAGACGTCCGCGACACCGAGCAGCGAGGCGACGCCGTAAACGGTCTCGACGGGACGGGGCGAAGCGACCGAGATTCGCGGCACGCCCGCGACCTGCGCCGGAATCACCGTCATCATCAACGTGGAAAGCAAAGGATAGCGGCCGGAGGGAATGTACGCCCCCACGGCGTCGAGCGGCCGCACGATCTGCCCCAGGGAAAGGCCCGGACCGGCGCTACCGAGCTTTTGCCGAGGCAATTGCATCGCGGCGAACTTGCGGATGTTCCTCGAGGCCGTCTGGACGGCATGGCGCAGTTTCGGCGGGAGCTGGCTTTTCGCCCGGGCGAGCTCGCGCTCCGGCACCTGCACGCTCTTGCGCTCCAGGCCGTCGTACCGCCGCGCGAATTCGACCAGCGCCTTGTCGCCCTGGTCGCGGACGGCTTCGAGGATCGGCCGCACGGTCTCCTCGGCTTCGGTGAGCCGCGCCGCGCGCCGCGTCAACAGACCTCCCGCCTGCCTGGATGGAAGAATGCGAATCATGGCGTCACATCACGATCTTGTTCAACGGGTACTCGACGATGCCTTGCGCGCCGGCCTTCTTGAGCCGCGGGATGATGTTGCGCACGGTGGATTCATCGAGAATGGTGTTGACCGCCAGCCAGTCGTCCTCGCTGAGGCTCGAAATGGTCGGTTTCTTCAGCGCCGGCAGCACGTCCAGCACGGCCCGCAGGTCGCCGCGGCTGACGTTCAACATCAAGCCGACCTTGCCGAGCGCGCCGATGGCGCCTTCGAGCAGCATCTGGATATCTTCGAGCTTGTGGCGCTTCCACTCCTCCTTCCACGAATCCAGATTGGCGATCAGTTGCGTGTTGGACTCGAGCACGGTCTCGAGGATGCGCAGCTTGTTCGCGCGCAGGGAGGAACCGGTCTCGGTCACTTCGACGATCGCGTCGGCCAGCTCCGGGGGCTTGACCTCGGTGGCGCCCCAACTGAACTCCACCTTGGCCTGGACGCCGTGGGCGGCCAGGTACCGCTTCGTGGTCGCCACCAGCTCGGTGGCGATGATCTTGCCTTCGAGGTCCTTGACGGAGCGGAAGCTCGAAGCCTCGGGCGCGGCGAGCACCCAGCGAACCTTGCCGAAGCTCTGTTTGGCGTAGATGAGGTCGCAGACCGTGCGGACGCTGGCCTCGCTTTCAATAACCCAGTCCCTGCCGGTGAGCCCCGCGTCGAGGACTCCGTCTTCGACGTAGCGCGCCATTTCCTGCGCGCGGATGAGCATGCACTCGATCTCCGGATCGTCGATGGCGGGGAAATAGGACCGGCTGCTGGTGGTGATGTTGAAGCCGGCGCGCCGGAACAGGTCGATGGTCGCGTTTTCGAGGCTGCCTTTGGGAATGCCGAGTCTGAGCTTCATGGATTGCCCCCGTAGACCGCGTTCGGATCGTAGGTGCGCGGCTCGGACTCCGTCCAGCCGCCGTTTTCGAACTTCCGGTAGAAGCAGCTCTGGTAACCGTTGTGGCAGACGCCGGGGCCGAGCGCTTCGACTTTGACGAGCACGGCGTCCTGGTCGCAATCGGCCGAGATTTCCTTGACGATGAGGCGGTGCCCGGAGGTCTCGCCCTTGAGCCACAGTTTCTTGCGCGAGCGGCTGTAGAAGGTGGCGAAGCCGGTCTCGACCGTTTTGCGGAACGCCTCTTCGTTCATGAAGCCAAGCATGAGCACGCGGCCGGTGGCATGGTCCTGAATCACCGCCGGCACCAGGCCGTCCATTTTCGAAAAATCAAGATTCATGTTGTTTTTCCGCCGGAGGATGGACCTAGCAAAAAAGCCCGCCTTTCCTCCGGCGGGCTTCCTTTCCGACTCTCAGTTAGATTCCGCTTAGAAGTCGCCCGTCGGCTCGCACACATGGTGAGGATGGTGAGGGCGCCGGACGACCGCGACGACTCGCATAAGAAACGACGAGTATAACACGGCCCACCCGGCTCGTGCGCGCCGAGATCAACCGGCTATCTCGCTGTGTCGAACCCTAATTCGGAAGCGGGAGGTCGCAGCATAGCCCCGTTTCAGGTTCCCCACCTTTGGGGGTAATTCGGTTCGTTTTGCAAAAATCCGTTTTCACAGCCGCCCTCTTCCGGATTCGGGCGTAGCTGGTCCGCGGGGGAGCGCTCCGTTGGCGCTGGCAGACCGGATTGTGCGTAGCGAAGACATGCTTCCTCCCGTGTGCAGCATAGCGGCGATCCCGGCGGTAACGGAGAGAAGAAAAATGTAAGCGGCTGGAATGGAAGAAGAAAAGGAATCTGCCGGGCTGTCACGAGCAAATGCGGAGATGAAGATCGGCGGGCTACTGAATCAGGACAGCAACGACTCTCGCCACGCCGATCAAATCCACGTCCTCATCCCAATCCCAGAGCGGGGCTCGTCCTTCAAGATGCCGCCGGGCAACCTGGTGAGCGTCCCCGAGCGGCAGGCTGTCCAGGTCCCGCAGTTGGTGATCCGTAGCGCGAGAGTTCCAGTCTGGATTCCCAATCAGTCTGACAGCATAACAGAACGCCTCCATTTGCAGAGCGGCGGCCTCCCTGAGCGAGAGCGCGCAATCTCCGCCCTAAGGCGCCACCGGCTAAAGACGGTAGGTTCCTGTGCGACTGAAAGTCTGGTTGCGGCTGAAGCCGCCTCAAGACTGTGCCGAACTCGATCCGCTATTTCGCTGTGCCGAAGCCCAGCTCGCCGAGTATCCGGCCGGCGTGGTACACGTTCCGCAGCGCCTCGATGATGCCCTGGCTGGCGACGTGGACCGCCCGTCCCCGCACATCGTCGTATACGAAGTCGTTGGCCATCGCCTCGAGATTGCTGTCGAACAGGATGCCGATGATCTCGCCTTTGGTGTTCACGGTGGGGCTGCCGGAATTGCCGCCGGAGATATCGGCCGTGCTGACGAAATTCAAAGGCGTCGCCGGGTTCAGCTCGCCTTTGGCTTTCTCGAAGCTGGGCGGCAGGAGGAATGGCTCCTGGCCCGTGGCGTGCGCGTACATGCCGGCGAAATCCGTGGCATACGGCACCGGCTGGTCCCGCGCGTTGCGATAGCCTTTCACGGCGCCGTAGGACAGCCGCAGCGTGAACGTCGCATCCGGGTATTCGTTCGCGCCGTATACGGCGAAACGCGCCCGCGCGATGCGGCTGCCCGCCGTGCGTTCGATTGCTTCAACCCGGTCCTCATACTGCTTGCGGATGGTACGCGCCGGACGGTCCACAATGCGCGCCAGCCGGACCATGCCATCGTCGGACGTCTTCATCGCCTTCAGGTTGGTGGCAAGCCGCCTGCGTTCCTCGATGTCCTTCAGTTTCGTAGTCGCGACATACTGTGCCGCGGCCTGTTCGGACGTGTGCCCCGCGAGGATTGATTTCACGGTGGGATCGTCGGCTCCAAGCTGTTGCTCGATGAAGCGGAACCAGTTGGAAAGCACCGCGACCTCGAGGGAATCCGTGATGGGCGCGGGCGAGTACAGCCGCCTTTCGAGCGAGGGAAGGTTGGCCGCTGTGTACTCGCGCAGGCGCTCCCCGTTCGGCTTCTTCTGTTCCTCCGGCAGCCGAACCACGGTCCGGGCGATGCCGAACAAATCGGAGATCAGGGGGCCGCGCTCCAACGCGGAGTAGCGCTTCTGGTCAGCCGCCCAGGCGCCGTATGCCGCGGCAATCTCCTGCCAGGCATCGCCGGCTTCCCGCTTCGCCTCCCGGTGGGCGGCGATGGCGGCGCGGAGTTTCTCTTCCCTCTGTTGCTTCTCTTCGAGCAGCTTCGGATTCTTCAGCCCCCTTTCTTCCCAGATCCGCGCTTTGTAGCTGTTCTCGAGGCTGAAGAGTTTGTCGTCGGCGACGCGCTGGTTCTCAGCGCTCCCGGCGCCGTACGCTTTGAGCGCATCGATCGCCGACTTCAGGTACGCGAGGGCTAACGGGTAGCTCGAGTCGCGCAGAAACTCGAACTGGGCCACGGTGATGAAGCGGTCCGTCGCAGCCGGGTTGCCGGAAACGAACGCGAGTTCGCCATCCTGGACCCCTTCGCGGCTCCATTTCAGGTAGTGGGGCGTGCTGGCCGGCTTGTCCTTCTCATAGGCGCGCAGGAAGCTGATGTCCAGATCGAAGCGCGGGTAGGTAAAGTTGTCAGGATCTCCGCCGAAGAACGCGATCGCCTTCTCGGGCGCGAACACCAGGCGTATGTCGGTGAACCTCTTGTACTCGTATGTCTGGTACAAGGCGCCGGAATAGAGCGTCACGACTTCGCAACGGTTGCCGGTGCGCGCGGAGCAATCCTTCTCGATGCCTGCGATTGCCGCGCGGCGTTGGCCGTTGGCCTTCGGAGAAGCCGGGGGCGCCTTGATGGCGGCGTTGACCTGTTTGGTCACGTCCTCCATCCGAAGGAGTTCGCTCGCTTCGGTATCGGGGCATTTCAGCTCCTCGGCTTCGGTCTTTGCGTAGAAGCCATCGGCCATATAGTTGTGCGCCGCGGTGCTGAGCTTCTGGATGCAACCGGCGGCCACGTGATGGTTCGTGAAAATCAGGCCGTCCGGCGAAACGAAGGACGCGGTTGCGGCCATCTTGAGCGAGGTCAGCCGCAAGTGGTTCAGAAACTCGCCGGTGACCTTGAAGCCGTACTTCTTCGCGACCCGGTCCCGCGGGAACTGGTCGTAAAGCCACATCCCCTCGTCGGCCCGGAGAGTGAAGCCGCAGAGGAGCACGGTAAGGACAACGAATCGTGTTCTCATACCCAAAAACAGGATAACAATCGCAGGGGTCGCGGCCCGGTGGGAGGGACTGGAGGTTTTCCTGGGCCTCGGCGGCCGGCTTCATGCGTCGGGCGCGTCACCGGCCCAGTGACCGGCGGTTGACGAGCCCCTGTCTCGCCCGGCTCGACAGTCTGGACTCGTAGGTACGAGCAGCTCGTCGTAAAGGCGCGAGTCAAGGATTGCGAGCGCGCGCTGGACGCGCTTCGCAGGCGACAAGAGGGCGCGACCTTCGACGCGGACCGTGGCGATTCATATACACTTACCGCTCTCAATGATCTCGGCGGCCCCGATCACGCACCCCAACGGAAACTCACAAACAGCTTATACTGAAAGATGCAGCGTTTTCTCGTGTCCGGCACATCCAAACATCCAAAATATGAAACGACTCGCTTGGAGCTCTTTACTTCTGTTCATGGTGGCTACCTGGCCCGCTGCCGCGCAAAGCTGGGATAGCAGCGGAAATGGATTGCTGAATGGCACGTACTACTTCCGCCAGGTCATGTGGCTCGGCGGGTATAATTCCGCCAATGATCTTCATGAATCCATAGCGGTTTACGGCAACATCGTTTTCGGTGGTAATGGAACCTATACTCTCACCGCAAACGCTGCCGATGCGCCCGAAAACAAGGTCACATCGATTACCGGCAGCGGCACCTACACCATCGCCGCCAGCGGCTACGGTTACATGTCCACACCGCTCCAATTCGTTTACTCCCAATTCGTGGGCGATGAGATAACTGTGCTGGTATCCCCATCCAAAGTCGTGGTAGGGAACACGAGCGATAACAACAGCGGTTATAATGACCTGTTCCTTGCAGCGCCGGCGCCGACATCGACGCCCTCGTTGCAGGGCACATTTTCCGTTATCGGTGTAGGCATTCCCACGCTGGCCCTTGACTTGACGCACACGCGCGCTTACTCATTCACTATGACGGGCACCAGCAGCGTAGTCAGCACCACGGCACTCACCGGGGCCTTCGGGTTGAACATTGCAGCGATGACGCAGCCGGCTTTCTCCGAGGTGAAGTATTCTGTCGGCCCTGGCGCTGCGGCCGTGACATTCGGTAACGAGCTGACGGCCACTGATCTCGATAGTAACCTGATGTCCGGCACCAAATACTTCTATTTCTCGCCTGATGGCAATTTCTTTTTCGGTGGCGATCCCGAGGATACCGACTTCATCGTCGGCGTCCGCCAGAGCTCCAGCGGTTTCTTCGCGGCGCAAATTCCGTACTACACAGGCGGTTTCTTTCAGGACGATTCTCAGTTCAGCAATTGCCGGTGTGGCTGGCTCAACAGCCTCTACGGCGGATATGACGCCCTCACCGATGCAAACAACGGGGAGATTCTGGTGCATCAGCGGGATAACGTGGTCGGTCCACCACGCGGCAGTTTCCTCGCCGATTCCACTTACTCCGAACGGCTAAGCCTGTCGGACGGCACGTACACCGATTTCTACTACCAATACTTCTTCGGCCCAGGCGGCAAATTCGCGATCGGCTTTGCGAATGCGAGCTCCGGATTCCTCGGGATCGAGGTCCTGATGGAGGGGCCCGACTACACGTCGGCTCCCTCTTCCGCGCCCTATATCTATCCGACCGGCATCGTGAACGCAGGTTCTTCCGCCCCCTTCACCGCGGAGTTCGCGCCCGGAGAATTCATCTCGATTTTCGGCGCCAACCTGGCAAACACAACTGCGACAGACCCCACTCTCCCCACGGGCTTGGGTAGCGTCCAAGTGCTGGTGAATGGAGCTCCGGCGGCCGTCCGTTACGTCAGCCCCGGCCAGATCAATGCGGTGATCCCGCTGGGCATCGACACCGGCATCGCCTCGATTCAGGTGGTCAACGGTTTGGGAACATCGAACGCAGTAAGTAACTACGTGGGGGAGACCCAACCCGGCATATTCAACAGTGCAACTTCCGCACCGGCCGTTTTCCACGGCAACAATACGATCGTCAGCGCTTCGAACCCAGCCGTGGTCGGTGAGGAATTGGTGGTTTATCTGACGGGCCTTGGCACGCTGGACTCCTCGGGCAATGCCACCAACCTCAGCTACGTGTCAGTCGATTTCTCCGGCGTGACAGGTAGCATTGACTACGCTGGCATTGAGCCGGGAACTCCACTCGCGGTCGGGGCCGGATACCAGATGAACGTGACCGTGCCGAGCGGAACGAGGTCCGGGTTGAATTATCTGGATATCGGAGGACTGGACAGCTACAATGGCGAAGCGCTCATTTGTGTTACCAATTGTGGTGACTCGTCGCTTCGGATCGGAGTCCGCGACCGGAGAGCTAAAACTACTCGATCCGCCGTGCGGCCTCGCTTCCCCGATTCGCCCGGAGGGTGGGTAAATCTGCCTCCACAACCATGAGAGAAGATTGCACTCAACTATTTCTTCGACGGAAACGGCCGCCTGGAAGGACGGCGCGTTGCGAACGACCCTGTTCGGACCGTTTGAAAGTTTGCGCCATTCGAACCGGGAAAGTCGTAGAAAAGAGAGCGAGAACGGTGAGTCAGGACGCGATTCGGGAATTTGGCTCCCCAGGTAGGACTCGAACCTGCAATCCTTCAGCTTACAGCCGCACGATCTTCTCCGACTTGAAGCCTTTGAGCGCGTTTCGTGTATCCACGATCAGCCGGGCATTCTCGACCAGCGCGCGGTAGTCGAACCCTTTGTGGTCCGTGATGATCACCACGCAGTCCGCCGCGCGCGCCATCGCTTCGGCCGGCTCGGAGCGGAACTCTTCCCCGCCCGCCGTCAGGCGCGCGATGAACGGATCGCTGTAAGTGATGCGCGCGCCCCGGCCCTTCAAGAGCTCGATCACATCCAGCGCCGGCGACTCGCGCAGATCGTCGATGTCCCGCTTATAGGCCACTCCCAGGATGTGTACGTGCGAGCCGCGCAGCGGCTTGCTCCGGTCGTTCAGCGCGGACTGGATCTTGTCTACCACGAAGTGCGGCATCTCCGTGTTGATGTACCCCGCCAGCTCGATGAAACGCGCCTCGAAGCCGGCCTGCCTGGTCTTCCACGAAAGATAGAACGGGTCGATGGGAATGCAGTGGCCGCCCAGGCCCGGACCCGGATAAAACGGCATGAAGCCGAACGGCTTGGTCGCCGCCGCGTCGATCACCTCCCACACGTCGATTTTCATCCGGTCGCACATCAGCGCCAGCTCGTTCACCAGGCCGATGTTGATCATGCGGAACGTGTTCTCCAGCAGCTTCACCATCTCCGCCACTTTGGTCGAGCCCACCGCCACCACCCGCTCGAGCGCCTGCGCGTAGAACAGCGAGCCCAACTCGGTGCAGGCCGGGGTGATGCCGCCCACCACCTTGGGAATGTTCGCGGTCTGGTATTTCGGATTGCCCGGATCGACGCGCTCCGGCGAAAAGCACAGGAAGAAATCCTGGCCCACGCGCAGGCCGGATTTCTCCAGCATCGGCAGCACGAATTCATCGGTGGTGCCGGGATAGGTGGTGGATTCGAGAATGATCAGCATGCCCGGGTGGATATAGCTGGCGATCTCGCGGCAGGCCGCGTCGATGTAGCTCATGTCCGGATCTTTGGTCTTGCGCAGCGGCGTGGGCACGCAGATGTTGATGGTGTCCAGCTCGCGGATCACGGAAAAGTCCGTGGTCGCGCCCAGCTTGCCGGAGGAAACCAGCGGCCCGAGCGTCGAGGCCGGAACGTCGAGCACGTAGGAATCGCCGGCGTTGACGCGTTCGACCTTGGATTCGCCGATGTCGATTCCGGTGACGCGGAAACCCGCCTTGGCGAGTTCCACCCCGAGCGGCAGGCCCACATAGCCGAGCCCGACGATCCCGGCCCGCGCGGAGCGGGAGCGAATCTTCTCCTCCAACTGCTGCCGCGACGTCTTCAATTCGATTTCAGCGCTTTGCATGAATAGTCTCCCCGTTTCCAAACTAGAATCTCAATGCCCGCCCGAGCGGCGATCGCTCGCAGGCGCGCAGAAGCGCGTCGATCAGGTCATTGGCGCCATCGCCCAGAACTCCGTCGAGCGCGATCGCCTTGCCTCCCTGGCTTCGAATCAAGTTCTGAGCCGCTGCCAAAAATCCCCTCTGCAGCCGCCGGGCCATGACACGGCCGCCTGGCCGGCGCTCGATCTGCCGCAGGGCCTTGGCGCGGTTCGCCGGCATATAGGCGATGTCCGCCTGCTCCAACATTTCAAGATCGGGGGCGGAATCTCCCATTGCCGCCACCGCCTCCTGGCTGACTCCTGCATAACGCTTCACGGCCTCGAGCGCGGCGCCTTTGTTCACGCCCTTTTGCACAAAGGTCGTATCCGAAAGTCTGCTGAGAACTCCCACGCGGTCGCACTGGAACTTTTCGAGAAGTTCCTCCGCTTCGGACCCGCGCAGCCCGATCGTGAGATGTCCCTTAAAACGATATGCGCGCACGGCGTACTCGTAGCCCGGGTCGGTGAATACGCCGGGCAGTTCCTCAACCCGGCGGCGGCACTCGCGCAGTTGCTCGCGGGCCACACCATCAATCAGAGGGATCTCCGCCTCGCCGACGGCATCGAAAAACACGCTGCCGTATTCGCCCACGCCACCAGGTAAGTCATAAGCTCGGCAATAGTTCCGGACGTGGCCAATGCTGCGGCCCGTATTGAGCACGATGGAGTAGCCGCCCGCTTTGAGCGTGTGGAGCGCGAGCAGGCCGGAAGGCGTGGTATGCGGGAAGCCGAGACGGTCCCAATCCACCACTCCGTCCAAATCGACGAAAATCAGCCGCCGCGTCCAGGCGGCCGGCGGCGAAACGCACAGCCGCGCGGCGTTGTACCGGTTCATCTGATAAGTCAGAAAGTTCAGAGCGTCGAAGTATCGCCCGTTCCAGATCTCGAGCCGCTCGCGGGGCGCCTCACGAGCCAGCCGATAAGCCGCGGTCTTGACCGCCAGAACGCCGCAAAAGATCTTGTACAGCGGGAGGCGCTGCCGCACCGCGATGTCCCCGCTTGCCTGGATGTACCGGTCCACCAGCGTCCGCTCGTCGCGTTCCTGTAAATCGAATTTGAAGATGGCGCTGGCCAGGTCGTAGGCGGTATCCACGAGGTCCTGCTCCCCGCCACCAAAGTTGTGCTGCTCGAAATCCGCCTTGTACAAACCGGTTCCATCGCTCACCCAATCGTCGAGCTCCATGCGGCCGTCGAGCAATGCGGGCATGGGGGTGACATATTTCTTCAGACGCCCGCGGATGGCGCCGGTCTTCAGCTCGCCGATATACGGGCCGTAGGCGCGCCGAAGCGTCTGCACCAGCGTGTCCCAGCCGGTCCAGCGATAGCCGGCGGCGGCGAAACACGGATCTTCCCGCAATCGCAGGCGATCCACCCGTCTTGCGAGATAGGCGGGCAGAGCTTCCAGAATTTGTTCGGCATCCGGGCGCTGTCCGCCGCCGTCCGGGTAACCGATCCACTCGGTAAACAGGATACCGTCGCGCAATCCGATCACCGGCGGCACCGACCGTGCAAGACGGACACCGGCGATATAGGCGTGGTAGCCCAGCCAGCCCCAGCCCACGCTCTTCGCGAAAACGCGCTTGACGATCGAAGGCCTGCCGGCGGCCGAGAGACGCACTTCCAGCACCCGTTTCAGGCGGACCTGGAACCCATCCGCATAGTGTGCCGACAGGCGTGAGTTCTGGGCGACCAGTTCCGCGCCCGCCTCCAGTTCAACCTGCTCCCAGCCGTGCTCGCGGTAGAACGCGCGCAGCCTGGAAAGCATGGCGTTATCGTTCTCGAGAAGCCGCTGCTTATAGAAGCCGGCACACGGAAGCGTGATCGTGCTGAGCGGGCGCACAGCCTTTTTCCAGTCGGGCTGGGCCGGATGCTCCGGGGCGAGGAAGACGATGGTGGCCGGATCGGCGCCAAGCCGCCGCAAGGCGGCCCCGACCAGCGCGAGCGTGTTGCCACTATTCGGATGATCGTCTACCACGACCACACGCTTTGCCCCGGACAGCAAGCGACGGAGCTGGCGCCTCTCGGCGGCGGAAATGCCTTGCTTGGGCCGGATCGTGAGCCATCCGGCGGTGGGGACGCCGCGAGCCTTGAGACGCGCCACCACGAGCGGCGCGAAATATGCGCCCGCGGTACGCGGGCCGACCACAACTACGGGGCCGGCTCCGGGCGGTTCGGATTCGAGGAAGCGATCCACCATCGCCAACACATCCTGGTGGGCCAGATCCTGACAGCGGAAGCCCTCCGGGATCCTCATTCTCCAGGCCAGCAGGGCCGCTGGCAGGGCGGCAGATCCAAGACGCTTCACGGCGGACTCGAATGCGGTCCAGGCCGCATCAGCGTGCGCCGATTCTCCAGCCAGAATGGCGCAGATCAAATCGATCGAACGGGCGCAGGCGCGCCGCCAGCGCAGGATGCGTCCCGATACCAGTGCTTTCCTGAGACCGTGCGGGGCGTTGAGTACGGATTCCGCTAGCACGATCGCAGGCCGGAAGCGGCCGAAAGCCCGGGCCACTCTCTCCAGATTCCACGGACGCCAGGCCAGGTAGTCGTCCGTGGCGCAGCAGGCGGCACACAGCAGGAGATAGAGATTGATCCGCGATTCCTCGGCCTGCCACGGCTCCACGAGCGCGTGGTACCGGTCTACCTCCTCGCGAATGCGCTGGAGGATATCTTCCAGTCGCAGGACCGGGTTGAGGCACCACTCATACGCCGAAAAAAAGGCGTCGCTCCGGCGGGCGGGTTCCCCTTCGTGATCGAAGGTCGGGCAGGCCGTGGATGGCATCATGAGGCGGAGGATTCTGCTCCAAGGACATCACGATGGGAAGCAGTTACAGCCAGGACGGCGCGCTCAGCCGCCGCGGGCCGCCCCATCGCGTCGTACGACACGGAAGCCATCGCGACCGTGGACACGACGGCGATGGCAGTGAGTTGTGCGCCCAGCAACGTCTCGACAAGCAACACCGCGGCCAGAAGGGGATCCACGACGAACCCGGCGAGGCCGCGATAGAGCGCGGTCTTGTCCAGGTAAGCCGCCACGACGGACGCCGCAAGCCAGGCGGCCGTGAGGACGGAAACCTGCGGACGCTGGTGCAGCCAATTCACGACCGCCGTGAACAGCCCGCGCTTCAGCGTGACCGCGAGCGGACACCCCGGAGTGTGACCGGCACGCTTGTCGAACGCTTTGCAGGACGGCCTGAATACAATCACATCACCGGTTCCGATGGCGACACACTCAGGAATGGGAATAAGTTCAATCACTCGCGACCATCCTTTCCTCGCGAGGCGCCAAGAAGGTAGGTGAATGACAGGCGCAGGCTCTTCTTCAAGACGTTATTGAGCCTCGAAGCAACCCCCACAAAGGCATCGGATAGCCAAAACTGTCGCGGAACGGCACAGGCTCCGCGAAGTAGATCGATAGTGAAACCTTGGCGGGCAAACTCTTTCGAAATATCTCCAGGACCTGGAATGGGTTTATGCCTCAATCCTAAGCGGTCTAAAAAGAGACAGCCAGGATTCTGATCCCAAATGAGCACACGGCCGGTATCGCTGAGTACGTCCGAGACCTTGGAAACCGTGTCCTCCAGGGGATGCATGTACGCAAAAGCCGACATACTGAATAATGCGTTGTACTTACCGTCGAGGGAACCCGGCTCTAAGGTTCGAAAGTGATGGGCGAGAAAGTTCATCCTGAGCTCGCGTCCCAAGCGTGCTTCAAAGTAGGCCTTCCGTTTCCGGCAGATTGCGACACACGCGGGGTCCAGGTCCACCCCGAGAACCTCCCAGCCGAGTGAGGCAAATATAAGCGACTGCATCCCCAGGCCGCAGCCAAGGTCCAGAAGCTTCATGGAACTGGCGTCGCCGGTGTTCAGATAATCGATAGCTGCGGAAACATTAGAAAGTACGTTTTGAAGGGCATACTGCCGGGTTGTGGGGTCTAAGTACCGGCCATAGTAGTAGATAGGATCTTTAAACAGCGCTATTTCGGCCGCTTCATACTGGGGCTGCCGGACTTCATCAAGCATTATCGCGTAAAGGTCCTCGATGACCGGCCTCAGCCGGTCCGTTGCGGGACGATTTTCGAGGGCTTTCGTCAGAGTTTCCACCATGCACCCGGTTCGCTCAGATTCTCGCTCGCTGGATCGCTATCGGGGCGCAGCGTCCCATTCCGCCGGGGACGCCGGACCTTGAAGTGCGCCCGACCACATGTCCCGGAAGACCCACCAGGCGATGCGTGGATTCTTGGTAGCCTGCCGTAAGGCGTAGGGCAGCCAGGCATGCCCGTAGGGTACGTAGAAGCGCACCGGCACGTTCAGGGCCGCCGCGACCGCGAGCGCCCGCCGTGCCGGCAAGCCGAACAGAAGTTCCAGCTCGCACGGGGTCGCGGCGTCGCGCAGCCGGGTCAGCGCGGCTCTGGCAAGCACGGGGTCATGAGTGGCCACCCGTACCCGCTTGGAGCGCCCGGCGAGGCGGGCGATAACCGCCAGAAATCCGGCGTGCAGGTCAATCGCGGGCGCATCCGGGTCCGCCCATTGTCCTTTCACCACGCGGACCCCGAGACCCAGCTCAACGGCCTGATCCGCATCCTGGAGGCTGCGCCGCCAGCGGCCGGGAAGAGTGCACCCGACCGCGGAGTGGCGCGGCAGGAGTTCGCGGATCAGGGAGAAAGTTGGGTCCGCGCTCTCGGGCCACAACGAATCGAAATGAATGCCGACGCCGCGTTCGCGCGCCCGGTCGAAGATGCGGCCGAACAGACTGGTCGAGAACTCGAGCGGCGGCGCTTTCACGGATACATAGCAGTCGAATTCTTCCTCGGCCACCCGATCGATCGTAGCCAGGTATCTCGCGGTGGTTTCGAGCGGGGAGTCTTCGGCTCCGTCCCAAAAACAGACGGTCGCGGAATAGGACTGGCTGGCGAAGGAGCGGCAGGCTCGCATGGCGTCCGCCAGTTCCGGTCCGGCGACATAGGCACGCGAGGCCCGCTGGACCAGTGGCTCGACCGCGCCACGCAACAGAGTGCGCAAGATCATTCCTCTCTCCGGCCCGCTTTCTTGAGTCTTTGAAGGGCCGCCACGCCGCCATCGGCGGCCAGCGCGAGCGCGCCCCGGAAGCTCAGTGGATAGGCCCGCAGCGAGATGCATCGGCGCGCCAGGGGCGTCCAGACACGCGTCCACGGCTCGACCGTGCCCAGGAACTCGTAGGAGCTCAGCCCGGCTGCGGCCGCGTACCGGATTGTCTCCCGGGTGAGCAACATGCCGGGCGAGCAGCGCGCGAACTCATCGGAGTAACCGATCTTGAGCAGCCAAAAAGAGTTCCCCGCCTCGATCGCGAGTTGGACGGCCGCGGCCCGCCCGCCGATACGCAGGAAGCACAGACGCAGGCTGCCGCGCCCACAGGCCGCCGCGGCATACCGGCTGTAGAACGAACCGCGCATGGCATCGGTAGCCAGGGCGGATCCCTGCCGCGCTTTCCAGCCGCCGGCTTCCACCCGGTAAGCTTCCTCGAGAAGAGGCCGCAATTCGGCCGGCTTGGGCGACAGGACCAAGGCGCTGACTTCTCCCATGCTCGCGGCAATCCGGTGCGCCCGCCGAAGGTCCGAGCGCCGGCCGGAATTGAGGTTCGCCTCCGGGGATGTCCAGGTGTCATCGAGGGCTATATAGGGATAGTCGTCAGCCGGACGGATGATGAGGACGCCGCGGCCCCGATAGGCATCTCGCATCGCCGCCACGGTGGGAGAGTCCGCCGAAATCCGATTGAAGAGCACGGGGAGCCCCGTATCGACCAGGGCGTTCGCCAGCCGGGTTGCCGCGGCGGCATCCGCGCAGAGGAAATCGACAGGCTCAAACAGCTCGGTCGCGCCCAGGAACTCGAGGCGCTTCAGGCCGCCGCGGGGCACGAACAACGGCGCGATTCCGGTGGGCCTCCCATCTCCCGCGACTACAATATGCAGCTCGCATCCTGGGCAGAAGACGTCGGCGCAGATGCGCGCCCAGTCGTAGTGCAGCATCGGGCTGGCATGGTCCAGGGCCGACAGGTCCCAACGGGATTGAAGGCAATCCAGTTCGCCGGGAGTGCGGACCACGTGGACGCAATCGAACTCGGCAGGTCCGGTTGACGCCATTTTACTCTCATGCCGCGATGCCTCCAGGTGAATCATGTCCAAAGCCACAGAAGCAATCCTCGCTCCCGATGCCGGCACGACCGCCCGCTCCTCGGGACGTGAATCCAGTTTCGCGTTCTATCCGAAGTTCGCCCCTTTGCTAGATCAGATGCAGCGACGGATGCCGGCGATTTCCGAATTTGTCCCCTCAAGCCAGCTCTGTCTCCCTGTAAACTTGCCAGGCGAGTGCTAGCGGACCATCGGTCCGCCGCTACGAAGGCCTCTGGTCCCCGAGGGCCAGCAGAAAGCGCCGGATGCGGAGATACGACTCGCCGCTCAGAGTCTTGACGGCCTTCTTGCCCTGCCACAGCATCGTCTGGCGCCAGCGCGGCCAGGCGCGCCCGGCCGCAAGCTCACCCGATACGTTGGGCGGCGTTTGCCTTCGAACGGCATACCGGCCCAGCACGAGACACCCTTCCACCACCGAAACGGCCGTGGTTGGCTCGGAGGTGAACAACACCTCGATTCCCACAGCAGCCGCCGCCCGGCCGACCGCCGGCGAGTAGTAACCATTCGGTACTGACGCCACCTTCACCGGTTCTCCCAGTATGTCCGCGAGGCGAGCGCAGCTAACGGACCATTCCCGGATCAGTTCGTCCCATGTCAAGCTCGACATCCGCTCCGGGTGCGAGCATGAATGGCTGCCGATCACGTGCCCGCGGTGATGCAGCTCGAGGATTTGGGTGGCGTCGAGAAAGCCGGGCCGCCCAATCCAATCGGTCGTCACGAAGAAGTGTCCGCGCCAGTGATGAGTCTCGAGTTGGCCGGCGATCGAGGTGTAGGCGCCGACTGCGCCATCGTCGAAGGTCAGGAAAACCGGAACCATCCCGCTGTCCCACCTTTGGAAGCGCCGGACCGTCGTCGGGCCGGGCTCGCACGCGTGGTACCGTACTGCCCAGAGATGTTTGGCGAAATCGCTCTTGGACAGCGCGTAGACCAGAGTCTGAGGACGCGGGTCGCCGGCAGCAACTCTAGTTGTGTCTTCAAGCACATCGTGATATCCGATCGTGATCGCTTTCATGCCTTTTTGGGACACCCCCGTTTGTGCACAGGCCGTACCCACCCTAGTAGGTACGCAAATTCCACACCCCTCCCTCATCGGTGCTACCACAGTGCGGCTATTTCTATGGCTGTTGGGAGGGTATTGGCATACACCCGTATACAAGGTAATTGACGGGAGTACTAGCACTACCACATTCTGGTACCCGTGATTGCAAGATCATTCAACTGTTCATCAATCATGCGGCTGGTGTTACTAGCCTTCATGCCGGGGTTAGCGTTACCCCAGGTTGTACAACCTCACATCTTCTACTCGGATCTTCAGAGCGGCCCCAATACGGGCGGGCAGAACAACGCAGGCGTTTTCGTAACGATTTACGGAATACGCTTCGGCGCCTCGCAAGGCAGCTCCTATGTAACCATTGGCAGCGGCAGAGCCGCTGCTTATCCGATTTGGTCCGACGGTAAGATCACCTTCCAACTCGGCTCGGCCGCGAGCACGGGAAACATCAGTGTTACGACCTCAAACGGCACCAGCAACACCGTGCCGTTCACGGTGCGCAGCGGAAACATTTACTTTGTCTCGACATCCGGCAATGATAGCAACGCTGGCAGTTACACCGCGCCCTGGGCGACCGTGCTCAAGGCCCGCGGTGCCATGGTCGCGGGCGACACCACCTACCTCGAAAACGGCGTGGCGCAAACCTCCGACGACGGCTCCAACTGGAGCACCTGTATGCTCCTGGGGCCGGAGATACCGACCGCCGCCGGTACGGCTGCAGCGCCGATCGCCATGGTCGCCTATCCGGGAGCCACCGCCACCATCGGCAACGTCAATGGACCGGATAGTGGAATACGGACCGACACGGGGGCCAGTTACTGGGTGTTCGCGGGCCTGGTTCTGCGCGGGCAGAACGAAGCGATTACGCCTTACGGCGACACGGGCTGGCGCATTGTCGGCAACGACATGAGCTGTCCGAACGGCAACGGCGCCACGGGCTGTTTTGAAGCCAACCTCTTCGATAACGCCGTGTTTTATGGCAATAACGTTCATGATACCGGCGTCTCGAATGCCTCGGCGGAATACCAGGGTGTGTATTTTTCCACCGACAGCAACAATCTCGATATCGGCTGGAACACCATCGCCAACGTGCATGGGTGCCGCGGGATACAAATTAATTCCTCGCCGCTCAGCTCAACCACCGGCTATAACCAGTACAACATCATCATCCACGACAACATCATCCACGACACGCAGTGTGACGGAATCGTACTGGCGAGTGTAGATCCCTCCAAGGGGCCGGTCGAGGTCTATAACAACATCATCTACAACGCGGGCGAAGGGCCGGCCAACCCCGAGGGTACCGGCAACTGGTCCTGCGTGTACGTGGCCGGCTACACCAACACCGGATCTCCGGGAGGCGGCGCGGTCCAGGTTTTCGCCAACACGATGTATAACTGCGGCAGCTTCTCCAGCCCGCCGTGGGGCGACGCCAACTTCGCGGTCGGCAATGGTGGCAACAACCCGAACCTCACGATCAACGTTCAGAACAACATCATGTACCAAGAGGGCAGCGTGCCCTATCTTGTCGGCTCCGTAAGTGGTTCGAATAACCTGTTCTATGGCGCTGGCGCCGCGCCGTCGGGTGTCACCGCCTCGGTGAGCAGCGACCCGTTGTTCGTCGACCTCGCGGAGTACAACTTTCATCTGGAGTCCAGCAGCCCGGCGGCGTGCGCCGGCACCACCACGTCACAGACCGCCGATTTCGACGGTGTTCCGCTGCCCCAGTGCAGCGCATATCCGATCGGCGCCTATGCCTATGCGACCGGCTCCGGCAGCGATCCCACCGTATCAGTGAGCGTGAGCCCCGCGACGGTCAGCCTGCCGGCCGGCGGCTCGCAACAGTTCACCGCCACGGTAACCGGAAGCACTAACACGGCGGTCACCTGGTCGATGAACCCGGTCTACGGAACGCTATCTTCCGCCGGTCTCTATACGGCGCCCAGCGGCGCGACCGCGCAGGAGGTCGTAACGGTCACGGCAACCTCGGCGGCGGACTCGACGAAATCCGCAAGCGCGACCGTAACCGTGGCTCCGGCTGCCGTTTCGGTGAGCGTCAGCCCGGCTTCGGTGAATCTCAACGCCAGCCAGAGCCAGCAGTTTACGGCAACGGTCAGCAACACCACCAACACGGCCGTTACCTGGTCGATCAGCCCCTCGATGGGGACGATTTCCGCGGCCGGCATGTATTCGGCTCCCAGCACCTGCACCGCGCAGCAGACGGTGACGGTTACCGCCACTTCGAGCGCCAGTACCACCAAGTCCGCGACGGCCACGGTGACTCTCATGCCCACCGCGGCGGTTTCGGTGAGCGTCAGCCCGGCGTCGGTCAGTCTTAGCGCCAGTAAGAGCCAGCAGTTTACGGCGACGGTCAGCAACACCACCAACACGGCCGTCACCTGGTCAATCAGCCCCTCGGTGGGGACGATTTCCGCGGCCGGTCTCTATGCGGCTCCGAGCAGCATCACCACGCAGCAGACGGTGACGGTTACCGCCACTTCAAGCGCCAGTACCACCAAGTCGGCGACGGCCACGGTAACTCTGGTTCCCACCGCGGTGATGACGGTGAGCGTCAGCCCGGCG
>Ga0326728_10007776_pt1 | contig 27190 bp, 39 predicted proteins | sample MB3enrmetagenome_FD_207602 | JGI IMG/M metagenome (GOLD analysis project Ga0326728, IMG submission 207602) | Lab enriched peat soil microbial communities from McLean, Ithaca, NY, United States - MB31MN | ecosystem: Environmental > Terrestrial > Soil > Wetlands > Peat | place: USA: New York...
CATGCCTTTGTACTAAAGTCAAGTATAGACATCGCCCCTTCTCCTGAGAGGCGATATTATACCTGATTTTCCCAAGCGTGGCAATAGTTTATATCACGCTTCCAGGTCTGTCAAGTATAATATCGCCAAATAATTGGGGCCGGGAGATCCCCGACTCTTTAATCGGCGGTTACTTTCGAGCGCCGCGCCAACTCTTTTTTAGAACAATATAACGCTTTGTAATAGGCGTTTTCACAAACTTTATGGCAAGATCGAGATGGTCTAATAATTAGATTTGTAGTTATATCATATTTATGACAAAAACAGCATTTTTGCCAATCAAAATGACCACATTCTTTAAATGCTTTCAATCTGTTTTCGTATGCATGATGACCTTCTTTAGATTTAAAAAGCAATAAATTTCCTAAAGAATTGTCATGTCTTTTGCCATTAAGGTGATGAATATGCTCATTCTTTGTAATTGAGCGTTTAAATGCTTTCTCTAAAATAAGGATATGCTCAAAAACATAACCACTTCTAGCTCGTGGATGGAAGGGAGAATAAATTAGAACATAACCGTTAGAAATTATTCTCCCTCCTCTCCAATTGGGGTGTAATTTACCTGGTTTTGCGCCTCTTGGCATTATTGAACACTTTCCCGAAGCATTTTATGGGCCTTGAAACCTACCTTCCGATGGGCCGGGACATCAACCGGGTCCCCGGTCCTGGGGTTTCGACTCTTCCGGGCTTTCATTGACCTGACCTCGAAAATCCCTATTCCGTGGAGCGTTGCCACTCCATCTACCTTGAGGCTCCTCGTAAGATTGAAAACGATTAACTCGAGGACCTCAGCCACGGTTTTTTTGCTAAAACCCGTGACCTTCGCCACACCATCAATGAGTTGTGCTTTGGTCATTTTGCAGACCCCCTTCTTTAGATAACCGCCCCCTCGCCGGGGCGGGTGATGCCTTTAATATTTATCATGTCAGGACTCCGCCGGCGCCGTGGCATCGGCAAAGTTCTCAAATCGGGTATATTCCGCCCGGTATGTCAGTTTTAATTTCCCGATAGGACCGTTCCGCTGCTTCGCCACACTGATCTCCGCTACGCCTGGCTCTTCCGTTTTCTCGTTGTAGAGCTCATCCCGGTAGATGAAGATGATCACATCGGCGTCCTGTTCGAGGGCCCCCGACTCTCTGAGGTCTGGCAGAGTAGGACGCTTGTTCGGCCGGTCCTCTACTCGACGGTTCAACTGCGACAGGGCAATCACCGGAACCCTCAATTCCTTGGCAAGTGCTTTCAAAGACGACGAAATATGGGCAACCTCCTGTTCCCTACTTCTGGGCCGCGGCTCCCGGATAAGCTGCAGATAATCTATCACAATCCACCGGATATCATGCCGCCGTTTCAGGCGCCGGGCCTGGGCCCGGATTTCCAGGGGAGTCGGAGTGGCCTTGTCCATCAAGAAAAAAGGAGTGTCCAGCAAGACCCCGGCCACATGGGAAATTGCCGCCCAATCGTCAGCAGATAGGCGTCCGGTGCGCAATTTACTCACGCTCACCTGGGACTCGCCGGCCAGCTCGCGGTCAATCAGCTGTCCCTTGGACATTTCCAGGGAGAAGAACACTCCCGGATATCCCTTTTGAGCCGCATAAGTACCAAAGTTTAAAGCCAGAGCCGTTTTCCCCATTGAAGGGCGACCCGCCAGGAGGATCAGGTCGCCCGGCTGCCAACCGCCGGTCAACTGGTCCAGGTCCAAGAAACCGCTGGGGACTCCCAAGATTTTTCCCCGGTGGTGCCAAACATTTTCCAGGTGGCTAATCCGGTCTGGTATGAGATCGGCAAAGGCCTGAGCTTCGCCAGCACCTCGATCTTCCATCAATGAGAAAATCCGCTCCTCTGCCCGGGCCACCAACTCTTTCACGTTCTCCACAGGCCCAAAACAAGAAGAAGAAATCCCTGTCGTTGCATCCAGCAAGCGCCTGAGGGTTGATTTGTCTTGGACTATCGCCGCATAGGACTCGGCGTTTGTCGCAAACGCAGATTGCTCCGACAGTTCGGCCAAGAAAACAGGCCCTCCCACACTTTCCAATTTTCCCCGGTCAGATAAATACTGAGTGACAGTAACCAAATCAACCGGCTCTCCGGCCTCCTGCAGGTCCAGCATCGCCCGGAAGATCTGCCCATGCGCCGCCCAGTAGAAGTCGTCAGGCCTGATGATGTCCACCACCAGGTCCAGGACTTCCGGACGCAAAAGGATAGCTCCCAAGACAGATTGCTCCGCCTCGGGGCTGGAAGGCGGGACGTACCATTGGTGCTTATCCGGTGTTGATTTTTTGGACATTATGCCGGCTCAGGCTCAGCATCTGGCCCAGGCAAAACCGCCCGTGCATGACCCTCGACCAGCACCAAATTCTGCCTGGCCCTGGCTTCCAAATATGCGATCCGGAAGTCTTTATACTTGAATTGAAGTTCCGCATAGGGGGTGAATTGAAAGACCTCCCATCCCCCAATAGCTGTCAGGGCTTTTTCTGTGGCCTCATCCAATTCTGGCTTCTGTCCCCTTTCGGCGGCGGTAATGAGTTCTTGCCAGATTTCAATGGGCGACGGATGTTGTTCTCTGACTGCATCCAGCAATTCACTGATCTTTGGAAACCATTTGCGGGTGGTGACGTGAACCCATATCGCTCGCTCAAGTTCAACATCTGTTAGGTTTATGAGAGTTTGTCGATAAATTTCCATGGTGTCAGGCTTAAATTCATAATCCAGATAAGCCGCGGTAAGTATGCCCATGCATTTTTTGAAAAATTCTTGGTCAAGCATCTGGTTTCCCTCCATATTTTCTTTCCCACTCTCTTATCCCGGCAAAACCTTTTGGTTCTGAAGAAGGGAATATAGATTTTCCATTTACCCTCGCTTTTTTAAGCCAGTTTTTGATAAACAGCCGTGGATTTGCCAGGTGTCCGTTAGACTTAAATTTCTTGGTGGAGCGATTATCAATAATCCAGTCCTCCATCTTGGAGAATTCTTCCTTGAGCAATTCATCTGTGAGGGCTGGAAATTCTTTGGCGAGTTTTATGCGGTAGTCAAAATCAATATCAAAAAAAGGACAGGAAAAGAAAAATTTTTGGGGTGCGCCATCGGTGTCCGAAGGACCCGGTGGTGCAATATCTTTTTCTTCTGTTCCTGCTTCTGTTCCTGTTACTGTTTCTGATTCTGTTTCTGGTTTCAAAAGGACTTCCCTAAGTCCTTCGGTAAGGTCTTTGTGATTGTCTATAAATATCTTTAATAAGGGGGAGTTAGGAAGTGCGAGTAGTTGGCTGACTACAGCTTTTTTTTGATTCGGATTAGTAATGGGATTGTGCTTTAGAAAGTTGTGAATCAGGATCACGGCGTTCTCAAAATCGTAGCTTACCAAGTTCATTTCACAGAGCCTTGATAAGTCCTTCTTGAAGTCCTTTGGTAAGCACTTAAGGTCCTCTACAGCATATCCAGGTTTTAGAACAAAAATTCCAGACAGATTCCCGTGAGGGCACGTAAGTATATAAAAGAACAGCCTTTGTTGTTGTGGTGTGAGTTTTATAAACTTTTCATCGTGCCAGATTTTAGACATAATCTTTTGGTATCTCATGGGTTTTCCTAAACAAAACACCCCCCGGGACCGTGGGGGATTCGGGGGAAAGCCGAAGGGCGGTCCCGGAGGGCGTGCCATAAGGCCATGAGTGGCGACAAGATTTCCCCATAGTTGAACCCCCCGAGCCATACTGCCCCAAGCAGAATTATCTGTCAAGGATTTTTAGGGAGCGGGCGAAATTTTTTTTCAGCCTACTTTTTGTCTCTCCATCTGTGCGGGTAAGACTCCCCGGATTCGTAATCCGCTAACGGGAACTCCGGGTTTTTCTCTCCGGAGGCCAAGATTTGGGACCACCGCTGCCCACACCGACCGCAATAGCCCAGCTCATTCAGTTTCAGTGGGTGGGTGCGCAGCCGGCACAGTTTACATGGCACTCGGTTGGGGCAGAGCAGAGAGAGCGCAATCTCCATGCCCCCTCCTTTTCCCAATGGCCCAAATTCAACCTCACCCGGCAGTTGGGGATAGTAGCCATCAATATGGATGTAGGCCATCTGACAGTCTTCCAGATCGGTCTGGCCGGTCCCGTAGAGACATTTCATGGCTTCACCAAACATTTTATACAAATTTGGAAAAGGTCAGAAGAGGTGTTCATCTCATTCTTTGGCCATCCAAAAAGGTCACCAGGACGAATAGAACTTCCGCAAAGATCACAGCCAATGGAGAAATCCTCATCGTTAATTTTTACGACAAATTGAATGTCGGGGTAAGCGATATCTCCCTGCCGAAAAATCCTTATAACTTCGCCCATCATCCGTCCTTCTTAATATGGAAAATCATCGTCGCCTGGTTGCCGGCCGGATTCTGCCTGAGGACTAGTGAGGTAAATTATCTGGAAGGCCACCACCTCAGCCTCGCGGTGTTTCTGTCCCTGGCGGTCAGTCCAGTCGTTGTAGGTCAAAATACCTTTGATGAAAACCTGACTGCCTTTTTTGAGGTATTTGGCCGCGTTCTGGGCATTGGCTCCGAAGAGGGTAACCTTGTGCCAATTAGTTTTTTCGTGGCCCTTCTTGCCATCGGTGGTGGCCAGTGCCAGGTTGCAATAGGCGCCGCCTTTGCCACTCGTCTTTAATTCCGGATCCCGGCCGAGGCCGCCTACAAGGAGAACTTCATTAAGGGTAATGGACATAATTTATTCAGATCTCCTTCAAAAGTCTTACGCTAATAACCGGAAATCCTACCTTTTTACTATCCATTACAATCTGAACTTCTAGGCCCATCGCGTGAGCCGCCATCATTTCCTTATTAAATTTTTTGACGGTTCGATCGATTTGCTCCGCAAGACGTTTTCTGCGGGTAGCCATTTTTCATTCTCTTTTGCCGGCTGGCCACTCCTGAATCTTTTTTGTCCATCCCAACGGCTCTTTATAGAGATTATCTTTCAGGAAAATCGGCACTCCGGCGGCCCGGTACTGATCAATAAGTCCCAGGATCCATTTCGGCTTCGGCTTAACCGCCCCCGGCCCAGTCATGGCGCCGATGATGGCCCACTCCAAAACAGGCCGATACATTGCACGCAAGCCAAGAGCAAAAGCCTTTCCAGGATTGTTGAGGTCCATCATATCTGCTGCACGGTCCAATGCTTTTTCATGGTCAAGATGCAGCTTCATATCAATGGCCGATAAAAGAGGCTCATGGCTCACGAACCGCACCGGGGCTTGCACCTTCAGAAGCCAAGGAATCCGCTCATCAGCGTCGGCCTGGTTCGTGACCGTGGTGCCAACCCAGCAGTTATTAGCCCAGGGGAACTTGCTTAATCTCTTTGGGTTTTTAGTAAGAAACTGGAAGATATGTTGTGGGCAGTTCTCAGCGACTTCAATGACTTGATGAATCCACTCATCCGGCACCCATGCTCCGAACAAGTCTCCAGTAGAGCAAACGAAGATTTTCGCCGGCTTCCGAAGTCCCCGGGGCTGGCAAAGCCTCTCGGGATGAAAGGTGGGCTCAAAGGACCATCCCCAGCGTTCATAGAGTCGCCGAGCGTAGCAATAAGGACACCCCCGCCGACAGCCAGTGACGGGATTCCAGGTGTAGTCGGTCCACTCGATTTTAGTGCGGTTCATCTTTCTTTTTCCCTACGTCTTTGCCGTAGTCAATAATCTCCCGGGGGCCCAGGTATTTGCGCTCCTTGTCCACGGGATCAGCTTCCCCCATTCCTGGTAAGCCGGAGACCTGTTTTCTGATGGCCGTACCGGCATCTGAAATAGCAAAGGCAAGTAGCTGTAGGGCGTATATGGGGTCACAGGTGGCTTCGACACCAACCGGCCGACCATCGGCAAAATCGGTAATGACAACCCGAGCGCGTACATTCGATTGCACTCCTCCACCCAGGGCCGCTACGTCGGCCATTCTGCGCCTTCTACCGTCCTTGCTCATTTAGGGGCCTCCAACAGTTTAAAATTATCTTTTAATAGTCTTTCATAAAAAGTCTCATTTTCCACCAAAGCATAAGGGAGCATAACCTCATCGAGGCTTGCCATGTCTGTCTCAATTAAAGCGAATTGGGCCTGAACCCATCTTAACACAACCCGCCAGGCGGTTCGCTTCGCCTGGTCTTCTTTTGGGGAGGCCCTTCTTCTATCCCACTTTCTTTGATATTCATTTTGCAGAGCTTTAAAATAGTTCTCCCATCTCACCGGAAGACAAAAGGCAACTTCTTTATTGCGAATATTAATCGCAAAAGAGATGGCAACCACTTCTCCCTTATCATATTCCGTAAGGACATTGTGGGCCCCTTTAGATGCCAGCAAAGATTGAATCTCAGCCGCGGTTTTCTCCGGGGGAATTTTGGTAGTCCCCATGTAAATGGTCACTTCCTTTTCTCCTGTCTGGAAAGATGATAGAAGCCGCACAGGTGGCAGAGATATACCCGCCTTTCATCCCGGCCCTTCTCCTGGGCTATCCGTAGGGCTTGCTCTGCTTCCTCCTGCCGGCGGTAAGATTTTTTACCGGAGACCGGACAGCTCTTCCCGGTTTTCATTTCCGAGTGCCTGGCGACTCTGCACTTCATTTTACTTTTCCATCCGCCGGTATAATCCTGAGTTTATAAGGAAATTTCCGACCAATTTCTTTAATTGCTGAGGGAAGCAAAACTAAGGTCCCACAATGAATTTTCATGTGACAAGAACGGCAAATGAAAATAAATATTAAGGACTTACCTATGTGATGACCATCAAGGTGCCGGGGTTTATGGCAAATCTCACACTTATCTGGTTTTGAATTTCCTGGCTGACGGAGATATTTTTGAACATGACCTAAAGTTCTGAGGCGATGTGGTGGATACCGCTCAGGAAACATGCGGTAAACCTTTCGATTAAGATTAATCGCCATCTGACCCCCTAAGAAACCAGCATAGCCAGATCGGTTTTTAGAGCACGGGCAATCTTTTCCAGGGTCTCAGTATTCGCCTTGCCGTATTTCCTGATGTTGTAGATGGATTGGCGGGTCACAGTGGATTTCTCCGCAAGGGTGGCTATGGTTTCCCCACGAAGTTCCATGAATCGGGAGATATTTTGCCAAATTTTCCCGTCTTTGTCCATAGGCCAAATTCTACCTACTTCTCCTCAAAAGTCAAATATTTTTTAGTGCCGATTAAAAAAAACTTGACATGCGGAAAATGCTGATATAAATTAGGTTGTAACATGATTCCCTACCCACCTTACCCCGATCCTGGCGATGATGACGGGACAGTTATCCGCCCCGAAGATGATGAGGGCCAGCCGTGAAAATCAAAGCAGGTCCTACGGCTTCACCTGGCGGCTCAGGAGAGGCGATTCGAGAGACTAATGGTATCCCTCGTATCAGTTACAGAGGTCCTAAAACCCTACGAGGATTTCTCCAGGATTAACCCTGATGTCCTGGAGGCGGCCGGCGACCGCGGGACCCTGATTCACTCCCTCCTGGCCCGCCATGCCCTGGGCCTGTGGATCGGTCCCGATGAGGTGCCCGCCGAACTAAGGGGCTATTACGATTCCGGGCGCCGCTGGCTGGATGCCTATGTGGATACCGTTCATGCCGCAGAACAGGAATTACGGGATGAGGACCGGGGGTATCAAGGCCATCCTGACCTCATCTGCCATCTGAAAAAGGATCCTGACTATTCCTTGTGGGATTATAAAAGCGGCCAGGTGGTTTTGCCAACCTGGGAGACGCAGATCGGGGGCTATTATGGCTTGGCCATCAAAAACGATTTCCAGATCAAGCGGGCCGGCTGCCTCCGTCTCCATCCCCGGGGCTTTTTGCCCAAAATGGATGATTTCACTCCCCGGTTAATTTACCTTTGGCGTGTTTTCCAAGGCTGTTTGACGGTCCATAAATTCTTTAAGGAGGGTAAAAAATAATGGGCTTGGTGATTGAACGCTATATTACCACTGACGACACCGGCAAAACTTACAAGATGACCGGGAAATCAAAAGACAATCCGGGAATCTGGGCGGTGCAGGTGCGGATGGCTTATGTAGATGTCTATGGGATTACGGACAACTTCCGTGGCGAGCCAGAAACTTTTTTTGTGGAGAGGGCCACTCTGGAAAAGCTCAAAATGCTGCCCGCTCGATCTGGTTCCGCCCCGAAGAGTGAAGAAACACAGAGGGATGAACTCCGGGAAACCCTGGAAAAGCTCTTGTCCCTCGTCGGAGTTTACCCCGCAGAAGAAGGATAATAATTATGGCTTGCATTATCCACGGGAAAAGAGAAACCTATGCTGACATACCACTGCCGAAAGACCTTTGCTGCATTGAATGTACCAAGCTAGTTTATGATAAAGTCGCGGGTAAACAATGGGTACATTCAGGCGGATTCCATAGCGGGAAGCCGGATGTTTTTCTGTGTTCTCATTGTGCAAGATACAAAGACCTGCATATCCTTGGGTATATCATCGGTGATGCCATCATATCGGACTATCAATATTCCCATAGACCAATAGTTTCGGTAGTAGATGACGTGCTCGATCGGCTAAGAGCCTCTATTCTGGCGGCCATCACCAATCAATTACAGTTTCGGCTCCGCACAATAGAAAAAGAGGGATTAAAATGAGCAAAAGAGACCCTTTTGCAGACGACGCCCAATTCCCAGAAGAGGAAGAAGACCTCACCGCCCAGGAGCCCCAGGTGATGGAAGGTCCCCCACCGCCTCTTCCCGCCATTCCTACCCAGCCGGCCGTGGCCTCCCTGATTCGCTTCGAGACCGAAGTGAACCTGATGATTCAGCAGGTCAAAGAGATCACCATCATCCAGGACGATACGACCAACAAGCGAGCCGGCGAGATCGCCTTGCGGGCGAAGAAAATCTTCAATATGATTGATAATTTGGAGGAATATTATAAACGGCCGCATCTGGATTATACCTCTGCGGTTCGGTCCTTTGCCAAGCAGTATAAAGATCCGCTCCAGACCATCGAGAAGAGCCTGGGCAAACTCATGGGGCATTACCGCCTTTACTTGGAAAACGAGCGGCGCAAGAAAGAGGCGGCCCTAAAAGCCGAACAGGAAAAGATTCAGGCCCGTATGGAAGCTGAAGCTAAAGCCGCCAAAGAAAAGGGCCAGGAATATACCCCGGTGGAAATGCCTGCCCCGGTGGCTGCGCCTGTACCCAAGGTCACCAGAACGGCAGAAGGTTCTGTTTCCCAAAAGAGAGTGGTCATGGTGGAGGTCCTGGACCTGGACAAGGTTGATTCCAAATACATCATTCGCACCCTGAATGAGAAAAAAGTTGTGGAGGACTTTAAGGCCGGCATGTCAGCGGAGTCCTTTACGGGCCTTAGAGTCTCCGAAGAGTTTGACAGCAGGTTAAGAGTTTAATCACATATCTAAAGGAGAGACGCATGAGTAAGAAAAAAAGAGAAGAGCCGGCCCCTACTCTTGATGCGACCCTGGGCCAAGAAACTGAGCCCACCACCTTGGCTGAGGTGGCCGCCAAACAAGACTCGTCACTCGAAGTCGTCCCCGTCACCGAAACCCTCATGGTCCCACTCACCGATGAAGAGTATAAAACCCTGGGCATCAAAATGGCTCATGCGAATTCCGAGATCGGGCGGGCCGAAGAAGAGTTGCAGTCGGTTAAATCTCAATTCAAGTCCCGGATCGACGCGGAGATCGCCAAGAAAAACCATTATTCATCCATCATTAACGCTGGCGGCGAATATCGGCCAGTCCTGGTCCCGGTGAGCCAGAGGCGGCCAATGAAGCTGCGAATGCACCCTTGGAGGGGGTAATCTGATGACCAAAAATGTCCCCGCCACCCGGGATTATGAGGTGGTAGCATACGAAGCCAGGGATGGTCAGAAAATCACCTTGACCCCAGAGGTGGTCAAAAACTTTCTGGTAACCGGAAAAAAGGAATTGGTCAGCATCCAGGAACTCATTTATTTCATGGGTATCTGCAAGGCCCGCGGCCTTAATCCTTTCGCAAGAGATTGTTATCTGATCAAGTATTCTGATGACCCTGCCGCCATCATCACTTCCATTGATTTCTACCGGAGCCGAGCCAGGGCCCAGGAAGATTGTACCGGCTGGGAATGCGGGGTTATCGTTCTGCGCAAGGACGGGACCATACACCGTTCTTATGGTCTGATCCTGCCGGATGAAGAATTGGTGGGCGGCTGGTTTAAGGCCCAACCAAAGGGCTGGACCACTCCTTTCGAGATTGAAGTCAACTTGTCCGGCTACATTAAGAAGACCGCCGCCGGCGCCACGACCAAATTTTGGGCCAAAGAGAATCAGCCGACCATGATCCGAAAGGTTGTGGAAAGTCAAGGGCTTCGCATTTTGTGGCCCGATCCTTTCCGGGGGACGGTCATCGCTGAGGAAATCGGCCAGTTAAGTGAGCTTTTGGGTGCGGTGGAGCTTATGCCGGAGGGCGAACCAGAGAAGCCCAAAGATGAGGAGTACGATACCTCCAAGTTCGATGCCATGGTTGAGGAAAAACTCAAGCACCTACCTACCGGCGAAGAAGCCGCCATTCGGGCGGCCCACCTGGGCGTCTATCTCAAACAAACCGCCAAGAAGATGTCCACCAAGAAGGAACCGTGGACTCCCGAAAAACTGATGGTCAGCGTTGTAGATTTCTTCGAGCCTTATACGCTGCCGGCGGCAGAGGCCAAGAAACGCGGCATTGACCCGAATCAGAAAGGCTTTTGGCTCAAATTCCTGGCTTGGGAAGCTCACGGCGACCGGCCCTGGAATCAGCCGCCTCCTCCTCCGGATGCCGGAAAAGAAGCACCTGGTGGTGGGGAAGATTCGCCATGGCCGGATAAAAAGACGACCGAGACTGCCGGCGGGGAAGGAGAACCTGAAACTTTTGACCAGGTAGCCGAGAGGGTTTATGGGCAGGCCGTCAGTAAATATCCCAAGCTCAAGGATATGAAGGAGCACCTGGGAATCACCCACAAAAAAGACCTGACCCCTGAGAATATCGCCGAGATAGAGGCGAAACTTAAAGAAGCTGAATAATCTAAGCCCCCGGGGTTAACTCGGGGGCACCTTTCAACGAATAGAGGATAGGCATGGCGGAGTACGTGGAATTGGCGTTTGACCGCATCTTATTCCACCTTCTAAGAAATGATTTTAGTCTGACCAATCCTAATGTTGGTGAGCCATATACTACTTGGCTTTATGATTCCGACGAACCTATGCTTAAAGCTATCCCAATAAAAGGAGATGATATTTGGGAAATGGTTGCCAGGGATAATGAGCATTATTTGCCATTATTACAAAAACCGCCCTTAGCCGTATCGCCATTCACCTATACAGCAATAGATTTGATAACTGAAAAGCCTGGAACAAGATTGCTTGTGCATATTTCCATGTCCAGGGACTTAGAAGAAATGGATAGGTTTTATGACCATTATTTTAAAAGAACCCGTAATGTCATGCCGGTTGATATTGACCCAACAATTCCATCGCAAACCAAGGCTAAGTATATGTATATAATACAATTTTTCCAAGTTAATCGGTTGCAAATCACAAACATTACCCCTTCGCACGTTTGCTTTCTTGATGAAAAAGGGGAATTACTAAAATATCCTGGGAATAAGGGGGGTGCTTGGATTACTCTGGTACATGAATATAATAAAGATGATAATTACGAAAAGCGCAAGAAATGGATGCGCCAATTAATTCATTTTTCTCTCTTTCTGTTTTCATTAATGAATTGTAAGAATGTAATTATAATAAAAAATGACGCTCCGCTGGAAGTACAAATAAAGAGGATGAAGAAATTCGGGCTGCCTTTTGTCACTTACCGGACAATCACAATAAGACCAATACTCGTTAAAAGCAATTACAAGGAATGTTCTCATACGGACAGTATAAGGCGATTACATATTTGCCGCGGGAATTTTGCCAGATACACAGAGGACAAGCCTTTGTTTGGAAAATATGCAGGACTTTTCTTTCGTCCCCAGCATTTTAGAGGGAAATTGTCAGCAGGATTAGCAACCAAGGATTATAAGATTGAAGCCCCTCTCCCGGAAGGTGCCAAAAAATGAATGAACCGCGTCTTTGTGAAGTTTGCGGCCAGCCTTTATCGCCCTGGGCCAAGTGGAATCAAAAAGTCTGTCTGCTGGGGGATTGCTGGAAAATCTGGCTGCGCAACTACAGGCGGGAATATCGGCGGAAGTATTATGCCAAGAATTTCAAGTCACCTCGATCTTCCACTGCTTGAGTTTTTCCATGCGCTCTAAGTGCTTCTGCGCATGATCACTGCGCCACTGCTTATTGCCCACAATTTCTATTTCCTCACATTCCTTCTGGACCGCATTAATCGCCGTCTCCATGTCGTCGGCTGTGGCGGTCACCACTCCCACCAGGCCATCGGCGCCGGCGACTCGCAGCTTGCCCTGGGAATCTTGCTGGACATCCTGGAGCCACCAATCTGTAAGATCTTTCAAATCATGGTTAATTAGGTTGCCCCGGATCTCTTTGCGGTCGGACTCTGTTTTGACCCGGGGCGCCGGCCAGATGGTCAAGCGCTGGGAGGCGGCAAAGCCAGCTTTATATTCAGCCTTGAGACCTCGGAGCCACCATGTGGCCCGCTTACCACGGCGGATCTGCGCCTGCTGGCAATAAAGGGCGTCGAGACCGTAACGGAAAAACGTCCATTCAAGAAAATTGAGATCTCCATTTTGAGTGATGATGCAGTTGGCGTCCGCTTCTCCATTGAGGTCCGCGATATATGGCAGAAGGCCTTGAAGCTCCTTGTGAACGATACCTTCTGCATCCTTGCATTGCCAGACGGTATTCGAGGCGCTGCCCACATTGGGGCCCTTGTCCCCTTCGATGAACTTCTTGCTCTCAAAGGTCCGGTTGGCACTGATGATCCGACCTTTATAAAAAATTAGGGCGCTGGAAAGCTCAACTCCATTCTCCACGAAGATTTGCAGGATAAATTCGACCTTATCCGTGCCGAAACGGGCTGGATAAGTGTGAGTCAGCAGGTCCAGGATGTCTTCGCCATTTTTGAAATTGGAAGTGTAGGTCATGTCCAGGGCGACGTTGCCGTTGGGCTTGATTACCCATTTTTTGCCCTTCCCCGGCCCGGAGTGAACAAACTTGGCCCCCTCCTTAAGAGAATTGAATTTGTGATATTCGGGGATCTTGAAGCCCAGGCGCCGGGCCAGGGCAATGCCTTCTTCCCGATTCAACTCCACGCGTTCAGAAAACCGGCCGCCATTAATGATTGTCTTATTGGGATATGCCCGGCGCAGTTTGTCGCTGAATCCCCCAAAAACTCCCAGGGACTTGGCGCTAAGGTCAAATCTCTTTAAGAAAGCCAGGTCCTCTGGTTTTTCATTGTTCGGCCGCACCATGTCCACCACGACATGGGTGCATTCTTTGATCTGCTCTGGCAGGGCCTCCAGGGTGATGCGGGGCATCATGTTAGCATAGAGACTGCGGTAAACCGGCTCATGGACATAAACGTAACAAGGAACACCCTCCCTCGCCAAATCCCAGGCGACAGGGAGGGAGTTCCCGTGTTCGCTTATAAAGACAATGCTTTCGGGTTTACGGTCCATTCCTCACCAGGTAAACCAGGAATCTCTCCCCATTGGGAAAGTGGTGACATTGCCTAAGGGTCGGGTAATGAATGTCCACCCGAGGGTACTTCCATTTCGGCGGCATGAGATCATCAAACACAAAGTACCCGATCCCTTCCACTACCACCAAGTCGCCAAATTTGGCGTTAAATCTTTTTACCAGGCCCCGGCTAAGGGCAATGCAACCGGGATAAACTATTTTCCCGGATGCCGTCCTTTGCCCCTTTAGGCAATAAGCTGTTGCAACTGCTTTAATTCTGACAGTTTCTTGTCTATGGGGACCGATGGGTTGACCGGGACCTGGGTGAGAGGTTAAAAGCAAGGTCAGGATGAGCAGCAAGCTCATCCTGAATCAAACAGTATCGGTCCCGAGTGGTTAATTAGCATGATCACCTCCGATTAAGGACAGCGCTGCTCCATCTTCTGCCGCCAGGCGTCCACGTCGGCACAATAACCGACTAATTTTTCCCGGACACTTGGCGGGGTTTTTGCCAGTTCATCCTGAGTAAAATTAGGGATTACCGGAAATGGCGGCCTCGCTTGCCTGCTGCTTTGCGCGCAAGAGCTGCAAAGCGTCCACAGTAGCAGACACGCTGTCACCAAGAGCACGGACCTGATTTTTAACATTCTGTGCCTCCGCGTCGTCTTCTGCGTCAACCGCCGCCTTGTTTTTGGTCTCCTGGTCCAGAAAGTGATTAATCAGAATCAGGAGTTGCTGGGCTATGCCCAAGATAGCGGCCAGCATTTTAACTACCCGGCGGCTTAAAGCCAAGGGTTGTGGCGATTTGAACGGCGCCGGCGATGGCCACTTGAGCCTTACCAAAATCATTTGGAGCCGTAGCGACCCCCTGGGCGGCCGATTGTACCATAGGAGCAACTTGGTCTAGTTGTGCCAGAACGACGCTGGCTTTAGCCATGTTGTTCGGGACGGCCTTCACCTGGACGAGAAACGCATAAACTGCGTCCAACTGCGCCGCCACCGCCGGGGCTGTCGCTGCCACTTCTTCAACGGTGGTGCATATCTGGGTAAGCACCTGGTTAAATTTGGCAGTTTGGGCCGTGGAGCAACCGATCAGGTTCGAGCCTGCGATGCACAGGCCGAAGACCACGATCAGGAAAAGGGAAAGGGAAACCAGAGCTTTTCTCATTGCTTATTACCTCCCAAGAGTTTGATGAGTTCGCCTACCGGGTCCATGATGGCCAGGTCCGGGCAAGCGTTAGGTAAATTGTTTGCCAGCGCGTACTTCATAAGGGTGATGGCCCTTTGACAGAAGTAAAAGAGGTCGGGGATGTCCACGATTTCAGGGTCGCAGTCGTCGCAGATAGTCATGGAGTCAATCAGGCCGTCGTGGTTTACATAGCCGCCGGGTTTCCTGACACCCCCGCATAACCGCTGGTCCGGGTCCGCGGATTGCCAGAGAGGGTCGCAGCAATCAGGGTAGGGACACTTAGCCGGCCTGTCCATCATTTACTCGCCTGCTTAAGGGAAGCTCCTACCCAAAAGCCGCCGACACCAGAGATAACATTTGACGCCAGAATTAGTATCTGGCCAGCAGTAGTTTTCTCTGTCCCAGGAAAGAACAGGCAGCAGAAAATCGAAACCCAGGCCGGGACAATTAGGCAAAGAGAGATATAGTACCGGCGCAGGCGCTCTTTTGGGTCGTCCCACTCCGGGGCGGTGGGTGAGTTACCTTTAACCTCGACGAAAGGTGAGTCCGGCATAGCCAGCCTACCCGTTATTGTCGGCAAAGTAAAAATCGTAGGCGGTGTTCCAGTTGGGGACCACAATGGAGACGGGGACCACCTGTTCTGCTGTGAACGGGCCGGTAACAGTAACCTCCGTCATGGTGGCGGGGTCGGTCCCGGTGGGGCCGAATTTGTACTTGATGGACTGAATATCAGCCTCATTGGCCACCGTGACCGGGAAAGTCGCGGTCAATCCCGCCCAAGTGGGAGCGCCCACTGTTGGGGGCGCGGGGGCCGGCTGTAGCGGACTGGTGATATTGGCCATTTCCACAAAGGTTGAATCTGGCATTTTTTACTCCAGGACGGTTATTAACCTACCCGTCAACTGTAAGCATCATAATTTTCATCGGGATAAAAGGAGCCGTCAAAAAGCCCCTCTTGGTCCGCAACCGTGATTCTTTGGACATGATCCATATCACGGAAGGTATGCGGCTGGTCAGGTTCACCCCAATCGCCGCCCCAAACCAAATCTTGGTCCTCCGCATACTTCCGGAGAAAGGTGTAATCACCGTCCCAATTCGGTTGGCCATCCACCACTTTAACGATGTCGGCGGCCAAGCCGTAGTGGTGGACGCCGACATGCTGTAGCTGGGTGACGCCCTTCTCGAAGTAGATTTCCTGGAGCTCCTGGCTTCGGTAAGTTTCAAAAACCATCAACTCAAGGCCATCCGCCGCGGCCGCTTTGATGATGGCTTCCACCTTGGCCCGGGTCACAGGCTCAAGGAGGTCCATATCTCTGCATTGCTTCGTGGAATGAAACCGTGGGTCTTTGCAAATCACGTCTTCATAAAAGTTTCCCATGCGCCTCCCTCTTCTTTTTGATGAGACTTGCACAGACCAGAAAGGATGTCAAGCACTTTTTTCCCTCTGTTTTTACCTGAGATTTCATCTTCTTTTGCTCACAGGGATATTAAAATAATCCTGCATCCCGCAGAGGGTATCCTTAATTGAAGAAATAAGGGTCGTATTCTCTATAGCCGTGCCCTTGATATCTCCAATGTCTTTCCTGACTTCTTGAAACTCCGCGTCTCCTTTCTCCAGGCGCTTATCAATTACCCCGTGCTTGAAGTCACACATTTTTTCGGTGACGAAATTTTGGTTATCCGGCGACCCCGGTGATTCTTTAAGGTAAAATTTTTGCTCTACCTTTGCTTCCGGCCCCGACCTCCACGCCTTGATACCCTCAATAACGCGCTTTGGCCCAATTACAAAAACCAAAATGGCCAAAGCGATGACGGTATTAAGATTTAAGCCAAATTCGCTTAAGTCCTTTATAATCCTCCAATTAGGGTCCATCGGCCACCTCCGGCACTTCTTTAGACCCCGTGGATTGGCGCTGAAACCACTCCACTGTTGGCCACGACTTTCACTTTTATCCACCCGACCGGGATCTTGACGGGGATCACCACTTCGCCGGCCCCGGTGAAGGTGATCAATCCAGAAGTGCTATTCTGGGTGGCTACCGGAGAACTGAAATTCTCCACAAACCATGGCGCCCCGTCATAGCTATTGCTCGGGGGAGTCGGGGGCACCGTCCCGTCTGATTGTGGATTGATATTGCTGACACAAACCAGGAATTCGGCCCCTGTCGCTGAGGCAATCAGGGTCACACTAAGCTTGTCCCAGGAAGAAACATCTAACCACTGGCCAGGAGTGGTGCCGCTGAGGCCGGGAGTACCTGCATCCGCCAGCAGATCTCCTGAAAGGTTGGTGGTTTTATCTCTTGTCTCTATCGCCCATTTTCCCATGGCCATTCTCCTTGTCGAGCGGAATTATAGTCCTAAAAATCCGAAACGGTCAACCTTTTTCTTGCTTGGTGGTGGCGCCAGATAACCTTTGCGCCGGGGCTCCGCCGTCATCTTTGCTAAGTTAGCTGCCAGAGCCGCGGATACCTGTGTATCCGCCGTCTCCATGTCGCTTATTGCTGGGGCCGGTCGTTGTTCTCCCATTCCCTCCATTCTTATTTTGCCGCCACCTTCCGGGATCTCCAACGCCTGGATAAACGCCGCACTTTCTGGCAACCCTAAAGTGTCCAGAGCATTGATTAAAGCCGTCCGATTCTTTACCAGGTTTTCCGGCTTCTCTGTCATCACCGATTTAAGGAAATAGGGAAGCCATTGCTCCCTCTCATAGTCAGAGGCAACATCCAAAGCCCTTAGCTTCCATTCGAGGGGCAGCCTCACAAATCGGGACTGACCCGGCGGAGCCTGGGACTCTTTAACGACTTCTTCAACCTGTTGCCTGGTGAGTTTCCCTTCGGTTACGGCCGTCCTGGCCGCCTCTTCAAATCCCGTCGCATCTTGAGCTCGGGCCATCTTCGTCAAATCGGCCTTCAAGTCCTTCATGGCCTTGGACTCCTTGGTGGTGATGGAGGCCCGCATGAGGGTGTTATAATCGTCAATGACCTGCGCCGCCGGGGTATTGCTGATCTCCCGCGGTACGGGACGGACTCCCAGAAAACTTAAACCCGCCCGTCCGGGGGTCTGCTGGGCCCCCCGTGCATAAGTCTGGGCCACAAATGGAGTTATCTGCCGGCCCACATATTTTGCAATATCCACAAATTGCTTGCTATATGGGTCGTAGGCATCCCTGATCTGTTCTCCCCAATAATCCTTATTTTCAATGAGGTCATCAAGGATATGGATGAACGTGGCCTCTTTTGCAGCGATAGTACGGGCCGGATGCTTTACCAAGCCCATAGCGTCTTTAAGGTAGGATGGCAGTTGCAGGCGCTCCTCCGATCCATTGGGAAGGCTCTCCCCGGTCGCCGGGTAATAATAATCCTTCATCTTCTCCGGCGGCTTGCCGGTGAAAGCCCAATGCATGAGCCCGCCCATCAGGCCCACTGAAAACATCAGGCCTGCGGTATATTGCAGGACCAGCCGGTCCTCAATCTTCAAACTCTCCACTGGCTCCCCTCGAGCAAACTGGACCGCCTGCCGCAAGACCCCCTTGGCGCCGGAAATGTCCCGCGCCAGCAGTTTGGCGGAGCCGATGTTGAACCGGGGGAATTGCAGCCAAAAGCTGAAGAGACTGCGGGCCGTGGCGCCGATGTTGACATTATCCCGGGCCACCGCTCCCCAGACGTTATCGGCGTGTTCCCGGACTTCGTAAGCAATTCTCCGGGCCTCCTCTTGCGTGGGTTCCCGGCCGGTTTCACGGCTGAAACGCTCTACCTCATGCAGATATTCGTGCCAAATCTGACCGTTTTTCCCCTGGGGCACGACGAAATCCATCAAGCCGGAAGAGGCAGTTTTCAATAATCCGCCGGCCGCTTTAAGCGGCTGGATTGCCTTCAGAGCCTCACTGGCTTCCCGTAAATGCCCGCTTAGGATATTTTTCAGATTCGTCTCGGCTGCTACCCGGGTCCCGCCCCCCACCAGAATGTTAGCGATCTCCACCACATTCGGGTCGGCAAATTTGGGATTCATCAGGGCCCGATCCATCTCCAAGCCCTTCTTCATGTAAATCGGCAAGGCCGCCGGCGCCGTAGCCATTTTATATAAGCCACCGCCCAGGCGCCGAACATCGCCAGTAAACATTCCGCCTACGGTGTCGGCCAGACCCATCCAGGCCCGGCTGGCCATGGCGTTGATCCCCTCAAAGCTCAAATGCCAGGCAGACAAGGCCATCTGCAGATGGCGAACTCCGAAAAGGGCGTTCTGATAAACTTCAAAACCGTCGTTGCCCGCCCAGCCTCGGCTGGCAAAGTTCTCGAATTGTCGGGCCACCTCCTCCGGGGCCACCCGGTAGTCCACCTGCATCCAGCCTTTGAGGCCAGGGACATCTTCATAACCCATTCGCTCTGGTCCACCACCCAGGGGCAGAGTTTCTTCATCGGCCCGTTCTGGGATCATCTGGCCGGCCCGACGCTCTACCTTAGTCCAGACTTCGCCGTAGGATCCAGGCAGTTTCTTCCAACCCTCCGGCATTGCATCAAGACTCTTGATAACCTTTAATTTCCCGGCATCTTTCACGTCCTTGATGGCCCGCTGCGCCCCGATGAAACTCTCGTGGGCCGCCCGGCCCGCCATGACAGTTTGGGCCAGAGTAGGATAGCGCGGTTTCAGACCTGCCTGGATACCTGCCGGGATGCTACTCACGGTGCGGAGATTAAGGAAATACTGCGGGCCCTGGATGGATTTGGTCCGCTCCGCATAGATGGCCTGCTTAAGTTGATTCAGACGCTCACTCGGCTCCCACAGATGATCAAGATAATTGGTCAGGTCGTTAAGGTCGATCCCCAATTCATGGATATTCTGCATCTGCCGCCGCTCTTCCGTCCGGTAAAATTCACCGAAAGCCTTGAAAGTGGGATCGGTGATTTGGTCCGTTTGTCCGGCTTCGTAGAGGCGGCAAAATTCGATGGTCCGGGGATCCGCAAAGTTGGTGGTAGGGTCGTATTTCCGGAATTCCCGGTTCATGCGGGTTTGCTCTTTGGCAGTTTCCGCCTGGCGGCCGGCAATCTTCTCGTGAGTCCAGCGGCCCTCCTCAGTGCGCCGAGTCGGCCAGAACATGGCACTTAGCCAATCCTTCACCCCACGATAGCGGGTTTGAGCAGCTTCCAGATTCCCGGTGATCTTGCTGGTGATGCCGCCCGCCAGCCTCCAGGGTTCCTCTTCCGCTTCAGCACCGGCAACTCGAAATTGGCGCTCTGCCCCGGCCTCTGCCGGCTCCCGGCCAAAGAGTTCGCCACTCCGGGCCTTGGCGAAAATGTCCCCTGCGCTTTCATACCCGGTGATGGCCTTGATGAGCCGGGTGAAGAAGTCTTTGATTTTCTGGAAGATTGTGTCAGGTGCTTTCTTGGGATCCCACTCTGCGTAGGCCTGAGCCCGCATTTCAGGATTTGCCCCGTATTTCTTAGTGATTTTGGCTAATTCTTCAGGAGTAAGATAAACCTGTTCAATCCGATGCCAGAGCTCATGGTCCAGGGTCCGGGGTCCTTCTCCTCGGGCAACTTCAATAAAACTCCCCAGATTGAAGGGCAATAGCGTGTGTGCCCCGGCGATTGTCCTTCCTTCAAGGCTGGTAATCCCCAACTCGGCGTATTCCGGAGGAAGTTCTTCGCCAAAATCAAGTTTAAGAGATCCATCCTTGGCTTCTGCGATTATTACTGTCTGGCCGCTCTTCTCCTGGATTTCCCAGGCGCGGGCATAATCGGAATCAGGACCGAATGCCATGGCCATTCTTTCGGGAGGCATTTCCTCTACTGTGCCGTGTTCACCCCAACGGTCTCGCAGAAGCTCGGTGGAGAGGGGCTGCCGGGCAAGATGCGCCTTAGCGATGAATTCCTGTAAAACCCTTATAGCGTCTTCCCTGGTTTGGGCGTTTTCTGATGCGCGGTTAAACTCCTCCATGAATTTCGGGTCTCGATTACCTGCCTCCACGATCATATCGAGGTCGGACTTCCGGAAGCCGCCGACCAATTCCTCCTCGCCTCCAGCGATTTTGAAAAGACGATCCGGTATTCCCATCCCAGGCAAAGCCGGCTGGACCTCCCCCCCACGGGCCATCTTCGCCCGGTCGGCAGCCGTCAGGGCGCCCTGGACCATCCGGTTGAACATCTCCGGATCAGCCACCATGTTGGCGATTTGATTATTCTCAGCGTCCGGGAAGGTCCGTAAAACTATGCTGGCCCGGTCCCGGTCAATGGTGGGGAAATCTCTTTGAAGCTCTTCGAGTCGGCGATCCGCTTCTATCATTCTATCAATGGTGCTTCCAGCCTGACCCATGGGTTGCCCTGGGGCCGCGGGAAGGGGGCCCGGCGCCGGTTTCTTTGCTCCCGCTGGCTCAGGTGACACAGAAACAGTCTGACCACCAGGTAAGGCCTGCCCTCCTGAGGGAGGTTCTGGAGGTGGCGCAGGCACTCGAGGCGGAGCCGGAGTCGGTTCTGGAGGTAGAGCCCCGGTGACTTCGTTTTGCAGGCCGGCCGGATTTACTGGCGGCAGTCCTTTAGAAACCATACCGGCCCTGGCGGCGGCGGCAGCCGGGGGAAGGGGGAGACCCCCGGCCGGGGCGGCACCCGCCGCCCCCGGAGCCGTAGTACCTCTTACTGCGGTAGCTGCCCCCGCCGTGGCCATCGGCTGGGGACGCTCTGGCATAGCAGATATCGGACGGGGCCTTTCCCCCACGAGGGCCTGTACCAGTCTCTCATTTAAATCCAGAGGGAGAGGCTTGCCCTGGCGCACGGCTTCCAGGGCTTCTTCCGGCAGATTTTCAGCAAGGATCGGCTCTGGCTCTTCTGTCCCCTCCCGGTAGCTCGTAAGCATTCGGTTCACTTCGGCTTGGGCTTCTTCCGGGGTGCCGACCGGGGCTCTTTGTTCGGGTGTCAGCTTTTCAGTTTCATATTCCCGGCGGTATTGCTCCATCCTTTGCTGAAACTCTTCCGGGGAAAGCGCTTGGGCCTGCTCGACTACCGATTTTATATTTGCCCAATTTTCCTCACTAATTTCCGCGGGCTTGGTGTCTTCAATGATATGCCTTTCAAGTTCTCTCCCCCCGGGAGTCGCCAGGATCGCCATGGTGATCGCCCCAGAGGTAATGTCTTTAATATCTCCCCCTTCGGCCGCCGCCTGCGCCCCTCCGATGGCTCCCATAGCCGGAATTCTGGCGACCTTGGGGAGTCCGCCCGTCAATTCAAAGGCTTTACCCAGAGCGACCCCGCCGGCGAATGCTTTAACTTTTGGCCATATTCCTGGAGGAGCTTCGGCTACTTGCATCATCCCAATTCCAAAAGGACCTCCCAGCAAAGAAGCCAAGCCGTATTGCAAGATCCCCGCCGGCGCTGACCCAAGGCCTTCTAAAACTTTGCCAGCTAAGTCGGTGCTAACTTCTTCCGGCCGAACTGAGAACATATCTGCAACATTTTTCCAGAATTTACCGACGAGCGTTTTCTCGCCACCACTTAGAGTGACCTGTAGATTAGCCAGGCCCCGCAGGCCGCTTTTAAAGCCAACCTTTAATCGCTGGCCGATCTGTGCTAAAGGCTGGTCCCAACCCGGATGGGCCGGGTCGTAGGATTCAGGAGCTGGGAAAGGGGCCCGGGATGGTGCCGCTGGCGCTGGGGGAGGTCCCAAGGGGTGGGCTCCCTCTGGGGCGGCTGAGGTAGTCTTCCGCAACTTCTCTGCCGCCGGCAATCCCCATTGCTTCTTAAAAGTATCGTAGGAAAGGTCTGTCGCCTCTGGAGCCGTAGGTGCAGACGTGGCCACCGGCGCCGCCGTCGGTCCAGGCACCGGGGTAGCGGCAGGAGGCCCTACTATCCCCCACTGCTGCTTAAAGTCCTCGTAAGACTGTCCGTTGGGCATTTTCCATTGTCCTTATGGACCGGGTACAAATGGTCCTTGCCCTGCAAAAAACGCGGCACCCGATGGGGGGGCTGCTGGCCTGGTGGTAGTGGCCACCTTCCGGGCGTCAGCCACCAATCCCTGCCAATGTTCCGGATTACGCATGGCAGCGTCCAGAAAGGCATTCACATTAAAGTCGGCAGGAAGCGGCTGGGTTAGGAGCCATTTACGAATCATCTGCCGCTCTTCAAAATGCTGCATCCCGGCCTTTGCTCCTTCTGGAGATTCCATCGCTATATTCCGGGCGGCAAGCTGATCCCGGGCCTGATCTTCGTTTTTAGGCTCAAAAATCATTCCTTTAGTGGGGTGATAAGTCCCATATTGACTGCCATGAAGTTGGGTATCGAAAGCTCTTCCTCGTTCCTCCCTCTCAGCTTTCTCCCGGGTCCGTTTTGCAGTTTCGGCCGCTTCCACCAATTCAGGTCGGCGGGTTTCCGCGGCATACGCCTCTCGCGTCAGTTCGCCCCGCCTTTCCAGCATGCTCATCCCTGGGGGTTGATATGTACCCCGCAGGGCGGCAATCCTGGGGTCGGTATATTGCCGCCTATCTGCCGCCGCCGTCTCGGCCAATGCCGCCCCCCGGTTCCATGCCTGACGGGCTTGCGTTTCAGTCGCCACTTCCGGACCAGCGAATTGTGCTCCGGGTACTCGGCCGGGCGAGAAAGTCATGGCGTTGCCCCGAATGACTCCGATAGGCTCAGGGGCCCCGGCGCCTCCACGGTAGGAAGTGGGTTCCCCGACTTCCTGACCTCGAGCCGCTGCCATCGCCATACCTCGCTCAGCTACCCCGCCCGGCTTGGCAGCACCGGATTGAAAACCTGAAGGAGGCGGTCCTTCTGCGGCGTCACCCCTGGGCACCATGGTTGCCCCACGTTCTCCACCACCCCCTCCTCGGTAAACCCTCCCACCCGTTTTTAAATTGGGTCCGATCGGCCCGATCCCAAACGGGTCACGTTCCCAACTTCCGCCTTGTAGTGCCATGGCCTATCCTCCCTGCTGCTGTTGCTGTTCTGGGTCGAAGCCGTAAAACTGGAGCGGTGCGATGCTACAATTCGGCACCGGCTGACTTTCTCCGGTATCCGCGCCGCCCATGGTCATCATGTCATCATCATCCCATAGCTGCGTGGGTTTATTTGTGGTCACATCCTTCACGATGGTCACCCGGTCGCCCACCTGATAATCCTGAAAATCGCTGGGGAAAAGCAAATAATTCCCGTTGCTGTTGGGATCATCGGGGTTTGGCCGCCAGTTCACCACATAGCTGGGCCAGGGCATCTCATCTGTGGGCGGGTTCACCGACTCGATAAATGCAGAGGTCAAAAACACCGTGTCGAACCAGTTCCCCGACATCAGGAAGGGATTCGATTCCTGGCTCACCCAATATCTGTCCATAAATAGTCGGACGGCCAGGGCCATAAACTCTCCCGGGTACGGAAACATCACAGATGCAGAATCAAGATATTCCAGAAAATTCACCAGGAACCACCAATGCAGGTTTTGCGGGATTGGAGCGTCGCTTATGTCGGGACCCAAGGCGCTGGCCATGTCGCTGTCCAGGTCAATGTAGTTGCGTATTATCTTGGGGGGCTCATAACCCCCAAAGAGGGTTGGCGGGAACGGAGGAACTAAGTCACCCATAACCTGAGGTCCTGACTGCGCCTGCGCCAAATTTGCTTGAAGATCGGGGATGGAAGAGATCTCCCCTAACAGAGCTTTCAGTTCCAAGCAGTCATAAGGGAAACCTGACAAAAATTCCATCCAGCCCGCCACATCGCCATGCTGCTGCGCTGATTGCAATACCGCTTCCGGATGCTGCAGGTCTTGGCCGGCTTGGCCCATTTCAAACCTGGCTAGGTATAAGATACGGTTTTGGCTCATTATTCAATATTCACGGGAAAGATGTTGAAAGTGTCCAGCATCCCGCCCGGCCTTTCCAGCCAATCCTGAGCCTGGTCATACATTTGGTCAAACCCCGGTTCCTCTTTGAACATCACATAGGTGGCTTCTATACCCTTCTTTTCAGAGTCAATTTCCTCGGGGCTCCCGGCCACCACCTCTTCTTCATCTTCTTCTGAACCCCGCGCCGCGGTAAACTCCGGCTCTTCCTCTTCAAACTCAGGAAGCATCCCTGCCCAAACCGGCGGATCGTCAAAAAATTCAAAAGCCATTATCCCAACTTCCCGATTGAGAGTTCTAAAAGAGCACTGTTGGTGGTGTTTATCAGCTTGTTCTTGATGGCCGAGATCCTGTTGCCGTTCACTATCAATTCCATCTGCATCCTTAGGGTGCTCAACTGCTTCTTGGAATAGGCTTCGGCATTTTGCAGCGCCTCTTTGGCGGCCACCACCAGAGCCATGAGGCCGGCTTCCTGTTGCAGTTCCAACAGGCTCTTGGTCCTGTCATAGGCTTGGACAGTCAGATCATTCTCCATGGCCACCAGTTGCAGCAACTCTCCGGCCTTCTCGGCGGTCAAGAGGACCAGCAATTCGGCAAATTGATCGCTTAAATTCTTTATCTTTATCGCTTCTTCCATATCCTTGATTTGCCACAGGGCAACCAGATCGTCCAATTTGGACTTAGCAAAGGCGAAACCATCCATGATCTCCTGCCAAGCAGCGAGAGCCGATTCCATGGACAGGTCATGGCTGCGGTGCATTTCGTAGTCTTTCACGGCCATCAATTCGTCGGACACGACAATGGGGGCCTCTATCTCCGGCAGACTCAAGCCATTCAGAATTGCTTCGTCTGCCGCTAGGGCGGTCCCGGCCAACATCGAAGTCCAGACTTGGCTATTGCGATCCCGGGTCCGGGCCCGCAGCCTCGCCACGCTGCCAGGAGAAGTGTCCAACCGCATGGTTATTCTCCTTCCTTACCGATCAGTTCTGTTTCAAAGGTGCTGGTATTATGCTTGATACTAACATTTGCAGGAGCTATCGCGACCGCAGCAGTGCCGGTTGGCGCTTGTGTGACCTCTGTGAGGTTGGCCAACTCAGTTTCCAGCACTGAGATAACATCCGTCTGCTCATTGTTGGCCAGAGCGACCTCGGCCATTTCGTGGATCGTCGTACGAGTCAGGTGGACCAGCAGACCCAGATCGATCTTGGCCTCATCCAGCAGCACCTTGAGGGCCAGGACTTGGCTGCGGATGTCATTGGAGTATTGCTGGAGAATAACCCGGATCTGGATGCGCAGAAGCTCCAAGGCGGCCAGGACTTCGTTCCATTGCTCCACAAGCTGCTCGTGGGTGATCTCCTGCTTCCGAAGTTGATGCTGGACCGACTCCTCATAGCGCCTGAGGGCATTGTGCAAAAACTGGTTGGCGATTTTGGCCTGCTCTACGATAATTTTCAGGTCGAATTCTTGAAGTTCCTGAATTCGTTTGCGCTCTTCATCGTAGATTTTGCCATGCTCCTGGTTGAGCTTTAGGCGCGTTTTCTGGCCGACCTGAAGCAGAGCTTCCAGCCCGGATCCGTCAATAAAGAATAAACCCCGGGCGGCGCCGTCATTCAGGACCTTATCCCGCACCTCCATAAACTCCAACGCCGCGGTGTTAGCTGCTTGCCCGAACAAATTAGATTCGTGAACATCGTAGCTATTAGTCATTTTTTGGTTCCAACCTTATAAAAAATTTGCTATAAAAGAACGAGCCATGCTGGTGATTCAGCACCGGCACGGCTCTAATCCCGAAGCAACCCTTCCAAGGAGGGCCACGCCGTGACTGATTTCCATCTTACTCCGCCTGACGAAATTTTCAAGCCAATTCCCGGTTATCCTGGCTATGAAATCAGCAATTATGGAAAAGTTAGGTCGTATTGGAGAATTATTCCTGGCGGCAAACAATCTGGTGATTGGGCCATAGTTGATACTCCACAAAAGATTCTTCGCGGAAGTATGAGTAAGGATGGTTATCCACAAGTTACATTGAGTGGGAAAATTACTAGAAAAATCCATAAATTGGTATTGCTGGCCTTTGTTGGTCCACCCCCTCCAGGCCATGAGAGTTGCCACAAAGATGGGATACGAACTCGATGTTTTTTGAGCAATCTTTATTATGGAACTCACCGGCAAAATGTTCTTGACCGTATTAAGCATGGTAATGGACCTCAGTGCCAATGGAAAGGAGAGAAACACCCTGGAGCAAAACTTACGGATGAACAGGCTATCGAAATTAGGAAAATGTATGCTACACATAATTACTCCCAAAGACAACTTGCTAAAAATTTTGGTGTTTCACAGTCTGTTATAAATGATATTATTCTCCGCAAAAAATGGGTACATCTTCCTTAACTCATGACATACTCCTTACCACTTTGATCCCGATGCAGACCGCGATAAGAATGGCGATCAGGATGACAAATCCCCACGCAAACAGCCTGTCCTCCTCGGTCATCATCTCGTCACCAGTATCAAAGGAGTTATTTCGATAAATGATAGCTCCTCAAAGCCCTGTAAATCAAT
>Ga0326728_10007778_pt1 | contig 27184 bp, 26 predicted proteins | sample MB3enrmetagenome_FD_207602 | JGI IMG/M metagenome (GOLD analysis project Ga0326728, IMG submission 207602) | Lab enriched peat soil microbial communities from McLean, Ithaca, NY, United States - MB31MN | ecosystem: Environmental > Terrestrial > Soil > Wetlands > Peat | place: USA: New York...
CGACCTCCGCCAACGGCCGCGCCATCTTTTCCGCTGTGGTCATATTTATAGACACCCCACACACCAGCCGCGCGCGCCGCGGCCTTTTCGTAGAGAGTCTCCAATTTTAACATGCTAGAATTGGTTTTTCCCTTTCCAACCCTATGCTCTGGAGCAAGTTGTATATCCCTACGTTGCGCGAGACTCCGGCCGAAGCCGAAGTCGCCAGTCACCAGTTGCTGCTGCGGGCCGGCTATATCCGCCAGCTTTCGGCGGGCATTTACAGCTACCTGTTTCTGGCGCAACGTTCACTGCTGAAGATCCAGCAGATCGTCCGCGAGGAGATGAACGCTATCGGCGGCCAGGAAGTGGCGCTGCCCATGCTGCACCCGGCCGAGGTCTGGCAGGAGTCCGGCCGCTGGGACATCATGGGCGATAACATGTTCCGGTTGAAAGACCGGTTCGGACGCGACCTGTGCCTGGGCATGACCGAAGAAGAGGTCATGACTGTAATCGCGCGCGGTGAACTGCGCAGCTATAAGCAGCTTCCCCAGATCTGGTACCAGATCCAGGCCAAGTTCCGCGATGAACCCCGGCCCAAGTCCGGGCTGCTGCGGGTCCGGCAGTTCATCATGAAGGATTCCTACACCTTCGACCTGGACCAGGCTGGCCTGGACATCGCCTACGAGAAGCATTACCAAGCCTACTGCCGCATCTTCGATCGCTGCGGCCTCGAATACATGGCCGTGGAGGCGCACTCGGGGGCCATGGGCGGCAGCCAGTCGCACGAGTTCATGGTGGCTTCGGACGCGGGCGAGGACCTGGTGGCCGTCTGCAAGTCTTGCGGCTACTCCGCCAACCTGGAAAAGGCCGCCTCCGTGCCAGTTCCGCCCGCAGCGCCCGATCCCGCGGGCGACCTCGCGCCCGAGCCGTTCCACACGCCGGGACGCAAGACCATCGCCGAAGTGGCCGAATTCACGAGCCTGCCCGAAACTTCGCAGATGAAGAGCCTGGTGCTGGTGGCCGATGGCAAGCCCGTGCTGGTGCTGCTGCGCGGAGACCATCAGCTCAGCGAAACCAAGGCCGGCGCGATCCTGGGCGATCCGGAATACCGCCCCGCGCGGCCCGACGAGATCCGCGAGTGGTTCGGCGCGGAGGCCGGCTCGCTGGGACCAATAGGCGCCGGCAACATGACCATCTTTGCGGACCGGGCCCTGGCGGGCCGCCGCAACATGATCGCGGGCGCCAACCGCGACGACTATCACCTGCGCAACGTCACCCTGGGCGAAGATTTCCAGGCCGAGGTTCGCGACCTGCGCCAGACGGCCGCCGGCGATCGATGCCTGAACTGCGGCGGCGCGCTGGAGATCGTCAAAACCGTCGAGATCGGCCACATCTTCAAGCTAGGATACAAGTACTCCGAATCGATGGGGTTGCGCGTGCTCAATGCCGACGGCAAAGAGATCACGCCCATCATGGGATCCTACGGGATCGGCATCGAGCGCATCCTGACCGCCGCCATCGAGCTTTTCCATGACTCGGACGGCATGATCCTGCCGCACTCCATCGCGCCCTTCGAAGTGGTGGTGACCCCGGCCAACAACTCCGACCCGGTGCACATGGACACGGCGCGGGAGATTTACCAGCATTGCCTGGCCTTGGGGCTGGACGCCCTGCTCGACGATCGCGACGAGCGCCCCGGCGTGAAGTTCAAAGACGGCGACCTCATCGGCGTGCCGTTTCGCATTGTGGCAGGCAGGAAGCTGGTGAAGGGTCTGGTGGAGCTGGTGGATCGCAAGACCCGCCAGGGGGTTGACGTGCCCGTGGCCGATGCGGCCAAAGCGGTGGCGACCAGGTTGCGATAAAACGCTGGAACGTTGGGACGCCGCCACGCGCGGATCCGGCGCAAGCCGCTGCGGGATCCTCGATGAACGCGCCGGGGGTGGCCTCGCGCGCTTGTCCCGGTGGCCGCCGGGGAATGGCGGCTTCGCCCGCGAGCGTCGCGGAAGCCGGGATCGCGGAAGCCCATTCCTCTTCGTCATCGAGGTCGCCCCAGCGCTCCAGTAGCTGCTGATCTTCGGGCGTCAGCCGCCGGGTCTTCGCGAGCGCGACCATCCACGCCACGGATGGCAGCAGAATCAGCACCAGCGCGCTCATCGGGCGCGGCAGGGGTTGAGGAAGAGTGGGGCTAGCCGCGCCGCGGCTGTGGACAAGGCTCAACGTGCGGACGTGCAGACGCCACGCCGAGGTGCACCAGAACACGAGGCATACCACCGTTTGGGCTAGCAGTACCGCCGCGATGGCGTGGAACAGGCGTGGCTCCCGGCGCCTCCAGATTCGAATTTCACTGGGCATTCGAGAAGAATAGTCGCCGGAGTCCACCATTCGGCTCATCTTTCTCGCGACGCGTTGGCGCGCCGGGCGCGACCGCCGGCAGAGGGCCTGGAGGAGCGTTAATGGGCTCGGAACCAGCTACGCCTCAATCACGTGTGGACTCAAGGGCCGTCCTTTCGGCTGGTAGCCAAGACGACCGCGAGTCACGATAAGAACCAGGAGCGCCAGCACAGCCATCGCGAGAGCGAAGGGCAGGTTCATGCCAGACACAATTGGGGCCGCAAAAAGTGGCTGCACGGTATACCCAAAGGTATCAAAGCTGGCATGCAGGAGAATAGCGATGAATACGCTGCCTCCCGTGTGGTTGGAGACCCAGGTGAAAACAATCGCAAGGGCCATGACCATCGAGAGAAAAATAGGCAGCTGAACATAGAAGGCAGACAGGCCGGTTCCTGGCCCACCCAGTTGAGCCGATGAAAAGAACTCCGGGAAGTGCCAAAATGTCCACAAGACTCCCAGGAACAGGGTCGCATTTAACGGACCATAGCGACGCTGCATGCGCGGCAGAGCAAAGCCGCGCCATCCGACTTCCTCGCCCAGTGGCCCACCCCCAAAAAAGACAAGGACAAAGAGAAACGGATAACTGACCCAAAAATGCGGTGGAAGACCTCGAAAGCTAGCGAGCGCTCCCGGCAAGACAAGAATCCCAAGCAACATCGCCGCTGGAATGCCCAACAGAATGAACGCATACCACTGCCGGCCCACTCGTAACAGGCTAAGGCGGCTTCTTAGCCTGACCCATCCCTGCTTTCCCTCAGTGATATGGAACATGATGTATGCAGCCAAGGTCGGCCCGAATGCGTGGAGAGCAAAGAGAAGTTTATTATGCATCGCCTGAGGCACGATGCCCCACTCTGAAGCGACCCAGGGTATTAGTAGGGCCCAGGAGAATGCGTACGCCATGAAAAAGTAAAAGAATAGGGGATGCCGCCGCATCAACTCGAGCAGGCTTTTGGAAGCAGATGTCGGTTGACTGGATGTATTTGAAGTGCTCGAAAAGACGGCTTTCATCATCCGGGATCTCCATTGTGGTTTTCCCGCACGGTTTAGTATACGCTTGGCAGCCTTTTTTGATCCACAATTGTCGAGTTGTGGCTCTGAAAGTCTCTGTCGGTCCCGGCGATGAGATCGCCTTGAAATCCAGGCTTAGATATAAAGGCCCATGCGGTCCTTGACCAGGCGCACGGTGGAGTCGGCGATGGGCGCCACGCGCGCGGCGCCCTCGCGCAGCACGCCGGCCAGGTATCCCGGTTCGGCGGTGATGCGGCGGTAGCGCTCCTGAAACGGCTCCAGGTGCGCAATCACCATATCGGCCACCTGCTTTTTCAGCTCGCCGTAGCGCAGTCCCGTGAAGCGCCGCTTGATCTCTTCGTCGCTCGCATCCGCGAAAGCCTGGTAGATCGCCAGCAGGTTGAGCACGCCGGGGCCGGCCGCTTCGAAATCCACCGCCGGATTCGAATCGGTGGTGGCGCGCATGATGATCTTACGGATTTTGTCCGGCGGATCGAGCAGAGCCACCGCGTGGTTCGCGCCGGTATCCGATTTGCTCATCTTCTGGGCGGGATCATCGAGACCCATGATGCGCGCGCCCACCGCCGGCAGGCTGGTGCCGGGCACCACGAAGGTATCGCCGTACAGGCTGTTGAAGCGCTGCGCGATGTCGCGCGTCAGCTCGAGGTGCTGCGCCTGGTCCTCGCCCACCGGAACGATGCCCGCCTGGTAGAGCAGAATGTCGGCGGCCATCAGCACGGGATATTGCAGCAGACCATCGCCCACCGATTCCTGTTTGGCCGCCTTGGCCTTGTACTGGGTCATGCGCTCCAGCCACCCCACCGGCGTGACGCAGGTGAGCATCCACGCCAGCTCGGCGTGCGCCGGCACGGCCGATTGCACTATGATCGAGCACTTTTGCGGATCGATGCCCGCGGCCAGGTAGAGCGCCGCGATCTCCGCGATCTTGGCCCGCAGCGCGGCAGGCTCCTGATACAACGTGACGGCGTGCAGATCAACGATGCAGAAGATGCACTCATATTCGTCCTGAATGCGCACCCAGTTTTTGAGCGCGCCCAGGTAATTGCCGATGTGCAAATTCCCGGAAGGCTGCATGCCGGAGAAGACTCGTGTTTTCATGATAGAGACGGGAGTAACCCTTATCGTAAGCAATTTCGAGATAACCGTGGAAAAGCTGGTCTACGGCGGCTACGGCCTGGCGCGCCTGGATGGCCGCGTGGTGCTGGCGCCCTACGTCCTGCCCGGAGAGCGCATCCGCGCCTGCTCCGAGCGCGAGCGGCCCGGCCTGGTCCACGCCCGCACGCTCGAGATCCTGGAGCCGGCCCCGGAGCGCGTGGCTGCGCTATGCCCCTACTTCGGCCGCTGCGGCGGCTGCCATTACCAGCAGGCCGCGTACGAGTACCAGCTCGCGGCAAAACGCGCCATCCTGGCCGAGGAACTACGGCGGCTCGGCAAGCTCGCACCCCCGGCCGAAATCGCGACCATCTCGGTCGATCCCTGGGGCTATCGCAATCGCGTGCAACTGCATGTGGAAGACGGCCGCCTCGGCTACCTGGAGGCGCGCTCGCACCGCCTCTGCGCCATCGGCCATTGTCCCATCGCTTCGCCGCATATCAATGAAACGATCGGCATTCTCGCGGAAATGCTGCACGATCCCCGCTGGCCGCGCTTCATCCGCTCATTTGAAATCTTTACCGATGAGAGCCAGGTGCAGCTTAACGTGCTCGAAAGCGACCGCCCGGTGGCCCGCCGCTTTTTCGACTGGTGCGCTGAAAGAATCCCCGGCCTGGTGGAGGGCGCGCTCGATTACCAGGGCCGGTACCGCGTGAGCCGCGGCGCGTTCTTCCAGGTGAACCGGCACCTCGCCGGCCAACTCGTGGAGACCGCCCTCGGCGAGGCGCGCGGCGAGACGGCGCTAGACCTCTATGCCGGCGTGGGCCTATTCTCGCTCGCTCTGGCCGGCCGGTTCGCCCAGGTGACCGCCGTGGAATCGGGTTCGGCCGCGGCCCGCGATCTCGCGTTCAACGCCGAACGCGCCGGCCTGCCCCATCTCAAAGCCGAGCCCGGCACGGTTGAGGCCTACCTGGAAGCGCTCGACCGGTCCCCTGAATTCCTGCTCCTTGATCCGCCGCGCGCCGGCCTGGGCAAAGCCGTGGTGCGCCGCCTGACCGAACTCCGCCCGCGCTCCCTGACGATCGTCTCCTGCGACCCGGCGACTCTAGCCCGCGACCTGTCGGGCCTGGTGGCCGGCGGTTACCGGATCGCACGCATGACCCTGGTGGACCTGTTCCCACAGAGCTTCCACCTGGAAACGGTAACGAGCCTGAGGCGGGAAGGGGTCTCATAAAATAGTTTCGGACTCTGAAATCGCGCTAAAATGAGGAGCGCTCATTTTGCTCGGAACTCAAGGAGGCGCATATGAAGACCGATACTTCTCGACGCTCTTTTCTCGCCGCCGCCGGCCTGGCTTTGCCCGCCGCCGGCCTCGCAACCACGACCAGCGCCGCTGGCCCCGCACCGGCGCCGCCCCAAGCGGCCCCTTCATCGGGTAAGATCACCTACCGGGTGCTCGGCAAGACGGGCATGCGGCCCTCCTCGGTCGGCTGCGGCTGCATGATTACCTCGGACCCGACTGTAATCACTCGGGCCGTAGACATGGGCATTACGTACTTCGACACTTCCCGCGGATACCAGGGCGGCCAGAACGAGCGCATGGTGGGAGGGGCCTTGGGAGCCAAGCGGAAGGACATCTTCCTGTCGAGCAAGTGCGATACCCGGACCGCCGCCGGCATCCTGGCGGAACTCGATACCAGCCTCAAGGAACTCAATACCGATCACCTGGACGTCTGGCTGCTGCATAACAAGAACACTGTCGAGGAAATCCCCGACGAACTGGTGGATGCGCAACGGCGCGCCAAGCAGCAGGGCAAGGTGCGGTTCATCGGCGTGAGCACTCACGAGGTGCCGACCGTGGTCGATCGCGTTATCGAGTGCAAGCTGGACATGCTCCAGACTATGTACAGTTTCGCCTCGGCGGCATCCTACGGACCGGCCATCGAGAAGCTCCATCAGGCCGGCGTGGGCGTGGTGGCCATGAAGGTGATGGCGCGCGCGTTGCCTCCCTTCGGCCGGGGCGCAGCTCCTCCTCCGCCCGAGCCCAAGCGGCCCGCCAATTTCGCTCCGGCAGCGCTCAAGTGGGTCCTCAACAATCCCTTAATCGGCACCACCGTCCCGAGCATGACGGATACCGACCAACTGGAACAGAATTTCGGGGTCATGGCGGAGAAATTCACCGATGCCGATGCCAAGATCCTGCACGCCCGCCTGGAGGAGATTACCCCGTATTTCTGCCGCATGTGCGGGGAGTGCAAGGGGCAGTGCCCCAAGGGTCTGCCCGTCGCCGACCTGGTGCGTTTCGTGATGTATGCGGATGGCTATGGCCAGTTCCCATTGGGCCGGGAGAACTATCAGCAGCTTTCCCTGGAGCACCAGCAGGTGCGCTGCGGCGATTGCGCCGATTGCCCGGTTCACTGCCCGCACGGGGTGCGTGTGGCCGCGCGTTTGATGCGCGCCCAGGAACTGTTCGCTTAGCCAGGTTCGATCTCGCGGAACAAACGCGTGCCGCCCTGCGTACGGGGCTCTGAAGGAGATGCGATGAACTTCCGGAGCCTCGTTCCGCCGCTCCTCGCCGCAACTCTGTGGATGGCCGGCTGCCCGACCATCCAGCCCGGGCCCGAGCGGCATGAATCGCGCGCCGTCGAGCGCGACGCGGCCGAGCGCGTCAAGGCGATCCTCAACATGGGCGCCGGCCGGCTCACGGTACGCGGCGGAGCGCGGAAGTTGATGGAGGCGGAATTTGCCTATTCGACGCCATTCGGAAGGCCGGAGGTGACCTATCGCAGCACTGGCGCGCTGGGCACCCTGACGCTTGATCAGCCCGCCAGTTCGGGTCCCCACGCCGGAAATTCAAAGTGCGAATGGGACCTGGCCCTCAACAACGAGGTGCCGCTCGATCTCAGCGCGCATTTCGGAGCCGGCGAGGCCCGCCTCGATCTGGGTGATCTGACCCTGCGCAACGTGGAAGTGCACATGGGAGTCGGCCGGCTCGAACTGGACCTGCGCGGCCATCCCAAAGGCGATTTCGCCGTGCAGATCGAGGGCGGGGTGGGTGAAGCCAACGTGCGCCTGCCGCTCGAAGCCGGACTGGAGGTACGGGCTCGCGGCGGACTGGGAGCCATCCACGTCCGCGGCCTCCGCCAGGAGGAGGGACGCTGGGTCAACGACGCGAGGCGCGATGGCGCCGCGAACATCCGCGTGGATATCCGAGGCGGCATCGGGGCCATCAACGTGACAGCCGAGTAGGCTAAGGCCCGCAACAGTTCCCGCGAATTACGTTCCAGCCGGCCTCCACGCCCGGCGCGCGCGCGATGCAGCGCGTCGCCATATGGAATCCCGTGATTTCGTTTTCCTCCACAACGTTTCCGCGCGCCGGGGCCGGCCGCGCCGCGCCGCGCCCCAGGTAGATGCCGCTGCGCAGCATGTCCGGTTCGCCGGGAGCGTAGTAGCAGCCGAAGCGCGCCGCCTCCTCGTTGCAGTGCGCGCGGTTCAAATCCAGCAGCCGGTTGCGCACGATGCGATGGCCCGTGCCGATCACGAAGATGCCGCCGAACTCAGCGCCCTCGATGGTGTTCTCCGCCACCAGAATGTTGCGCGACCGCATGTCCGGGTTGCTGTCGTTCATCACGATTCCGTAATTGCCGAAGCGGTACGCTTCCGGCGGCCGGCGGTTCACGCACGCGTTGCCGCGCACTTCGCCGTCGTGGAAGCCATCCAGGTCGATGCACTTGCCGTCGAGATCCTCGAAGCGGTTCCCCGCGTAGCGCGAGCGCTCCACGTTGCCCGCCGTGTCGATGGCCACCGGGACCGCCGCGTGCTCGATGTCCACATCTTCCACGGGAAAGCCGATGCGCCGGCCGGCGTTGTTCTCGACGCGCACATCCGCGGCATGGCCCACCTGGATCGCATCGCGGCCAATCTCATCGAACGTATTGCGCTCGATCAGCCCGCGGGCGTTGCGCGGCGAGGTATAGAGCGAGTGCGTCCACACGCCGTTGCCGCGGATATTGCGCAGCCGGCAGCGCGCCACGTGGAAGTCCGCCGTGCCTTCTTCAAGCAGGATGCCGCCGGTCGAATTATTCCGCCCGGCCGCGTCGCGCGATCCGCTATCGGCGATCTCCACGCCGTCGATCGATATCTCGCGCGCGCGGCTGGCCAGCACAGCGAAGCCGGCCACGTTTTGGAAGCGCACGTTCTGGATGGCCAGCCGCGCCACGTTCTCGGCCAGCACGCCGTTGCCGCGCGTATACCGCTCAAACGGGACATTCGATGGCGGCAGCTCCGCGCGAATTTCCAGTGCCGCCCGGTTACCGTCGATCGAGAAATCGCGCAGCACCACGCCGTCGCCCGCCACCACCAGCGCCGCCGGTCCCGCGAAGCCGGCGGTCATATGCAGCACCGTACCCTTGGGCGATCCGCGCAGTTCGGTGCCGGCAGCGATTGCCATGGGGCAGCTCAGCTCCACCCTTCCAGCCGGGAGTTCGACGATGCGCCGCGCGGGCCGCGGCCACCCCACCAGCAGCGCGGCCGCCAGGGATGCCGCCACAGCGGCGGCCGCGCGCATCAGGTCACCTCGATGGCCAGCGGGGCGAACTCGCGCCGGCCCAGCGCCATACGCAGCTCGTGCGGTCCGTGCCCGATGCCCGCCGGCAGCTTGAAATTGAACTCGTAGCGCCGCAGCATGGGGTCCACACAGAATTCCTCGATTTCGCGCACCGGGAGGCCGTCGATCGTGGCGCGGAATCCGCCCGGTTCGGCCACTTCCAGCAGCCCCACTTTCACGATACCGCTCGAGACGCGGCCGGCCGCCAGCAAGTCGACTCCATCGGTCACCGAGGCGATACGCGGCACCATGGGACCGGCCGGAACGATGCGGGCCGCTTTGGGCGCACAGATCGGCCGGCCCAGCCAGGCCACCTCCACCAGCACCAGGCCCGTGCGGATACCCTCAGGCAGGGCGACGTTCACTTGCGAGACGCCGTCGCGCGCCGCCTCGCCCACGTACATGCCGCGGCAGGCGCGCCCGTCGGCGGTGACGGAGAGGTGGTTCAGGTCGCACTCCGCGGGCAGGTTCTCGATCCACAGCGAGAGTGCCGCCAGCGGTCCGGTGGAGGGCGCCGCTCCCTCGCCGGTCAGCGCGTTGCTGATGTTGCGAATGGCCGAGTTGGCCGCGGGGACCTTGGCCGCCAGTCCGGCGGTCCAGCCGGCCGGCATCTTGCGGCACGCGATCCACATGTACTGCGTCCAGATCTGCTCGAGCTCCAGTAGCTGGAAATCGTTCGAGCGCGCGAACTCGCGGATCTCCTCGGGTGAGATGCGTACGCCATTCCAGGTATCGTAGTGGCGCGCACTGGCCGGCAGTCCATTGATCTGGCAATGCAGGATGCCGCCGGTTTTGAGCACGCGCCGCGCCTCGCACAGGTAGCCGAACACCACTTCGCGGCTGGGGATGTGTTGGAAGACCGCGTAGGAGTAGACGTAATCGAACTTTTCGGCTGGGAAGGCCGCCAAGTCCGAGCCTGAGCTGTGTCGGGGATGCGCGTTGGGCGCGTCCCGCAACCGCTCGCGCGCCAGGCGGATCATCTCGTCGGAAACATCCACGCCGTGGATTTCGCCGAAGTGCCGGCTCATGGGGCGCATCAAGCGGCCGGGGCCGCAGCCGATCTCGAGCGCCGCGTTGCGCGCCCGCAGCCGCTTCAGGCTGGATTCGAGCTTGCGCACCACGTCCGCAGCCGTGGCGAAGAACTCCTCCTCGCCCTGCTCGCGGCGCCCAAAAGCCACATAGTAGTGGGCATCTTCGCCGGCGCGGCGGTTCCAGTCGGCGCGCATGCGCTCGAGCACGTGGGGATCGTCCATCTCGCAGTTGTTATTCTAACTTCTATGGCCCTGGCATTTCGCCGCGTCTCCCGCCCGCCGCTTCGCGATTTCGACGCCGCCGCGCCGGATGGGGTGGTCATCGGGATCGTGGGGGAAGATGGCGCGGGCAAGAGCCTGCTGTTGCGCCTGGCCGCGGGGATCGAGCGGCCGCTCTCCGGCTCCATCGAGGCATCCGGAGCCGTTCGCCTGCTGGGCCCGGACCACGCGCTCGATCTGCCCGTCGCGCCGGTACTGCTCATCCATCACACCTTCGCCCGCCACGATCCGGCGGTGCGGGAACGCGCGGTCATGGCCCTGGAGCGCCTGTGCCGGGCCGGTTCCACGGTGCTGGTAGTCTCGCATGAAGAAGAGCTGCTGCTGCGCCTGGCCGATGAGATCTGGTGGCTCGCCGAAGGGCGCCTGGCCGGGCGCGGCGATCCTACCGAGACGCTGACGGCTTACCGCGGGCACATTTCCGGGCGGGTGCGCGCCGCGGGGGTGGGGGAATCGGCCGCCCTGGCGCCCCGCATGCGCCGCGGCGACGGCCGCGCCGAAGTGTCACGCATCGAAATGCTGGGCGAGGATGGCCGGCCCACCATCGTCTGGCGCAGCGGCGAACTAGCCCTGGTGAAGGTGCGGGTGCGATTCCGTGAAACGGTCGCCAATCCGGTGGTGGGGATCATGATCCGCACGCGCGGCGGCCTCAACGTCTACGGCACCAACACCGAGCTCGAGCGCCTCAAGCTGGGCCCCTGCGCCGCCGGCCAATCGATCGAGATCTCGTTCGGTTTCCGCTGCGAGCTGTGCCCGCAGGAGTACACTCTCACGGTGGCCTCGCACGATCCCGATGGCGTGTGGCACGATTGGCTGGAAGATGCCGTGGCTTTCTCGGTCACCGATGACCGCTACACGGCCGGCGTAGCCAACCTGCGCGCCACTGCCCGCTTGACCGCCCGCGAATGATGCGGCGTGATTGATCGTGCTTCCCGGGCGGCCCGCCCGACGAACCGCCCGAAAACCGCGCGCTACTTCAGCGCCGCGTATGTCTTGGTGAAGTTGTTGCGCGTATTGGTGACGGTGAACGATCCATCTTCATTCCCGGAGACTTTAATCATGTACCAGGGTCCCGTATCGTGTCCGCCCCGGCCCCTGCCCGCTCCCGGTGGGGGCGCACCCGCGCCCGGCGCGCGCGGCGGTCCTTGTCCAAAGGTTGGCGGAGGATTCAAGATCGCATTGGCCGTGGTCTGCGCATCTTCCACGTTGGCGATAAACAGCGACGGCGCGTTCAATTCGAGCAACGCAGCGTAGGCCCAGTGAAGCTGCCAGACGTCTTCGAGGCCCGGCGACGAAAACAGCGTCTGCATGGTCGGAACCGCTCCGCCTTTGCCGGCGGAGTTGTTCATAATCGCCACGCGCGGGCGCAGGCCATGAACCAGCGCGGGAGATCCCGACTGGTCGATCCCGTGGTGCGAGGTCATATATACATCGACCGTGCCGATAGGGTTGTTGGGGCACATCAGGTCCCGCTCGCGGTTATAGGTGAAATCGCCCAGGTTGACGGTGCGGAACTTCCCGTAAGCGATCACCACTCCAACCGACATGTGATTGTCCGGGTCCACGCGCGATTCGTCGCGCGGCTTGAAATCGGCGCAGGCGGGATTCGGTTGCCCAGCCCCTGGAGCGCCCGCGATCGGCGTCTTCAAGGTCTGTCCGGCCGAGGTGACCACAATGGTGGTCGTTCCGGCGAAGGGAATCTTGTCCCCCGCCTTGAGCACGGTGTGCTCGGCCTTGGCCAGCAACTGATCGTACATGGCCCGGAACCCCGTTACCTGGTCTGTCGGTTCGCTGTTCGGCCCGTGATCGTAGAAGTGCTTGATGGGAATCTGCTGGGAGATTTCCTGCAATCCACCGGCATGATCGCCGTGATAATGCGTCAGCAGCATATGGTCGATCTGCTTGACGCCGGCCATCTTGAGCGTTTCGAGGATGCGGCCCGCATCGCGGCCGCCCGGACTGCCGGTATCGATCAGGAGAGACTGACCGGTGGGAGATACGTACAACGCGGATAGACCACCCTCCACGTCGATGTAATAAGTATCCAGCGTTTTGGCAGGCCGAGTCTGGGCGCCGCCCACTGCCGCCAATGAGGACAAGGCTAGCAGAGACGCAATTACGAGGCGCATCGGGTCACTTCCTTTCTGTAGCTAAACCCGTAGTGTCGCACATCCGGGAAACGAGGGATCGGTCCGCGTCCGGGCGATCCCCACAGTTCGCGCCCGGAGGCGGCTCGGGGCCGATGTAAGGTCCGATACCCCGGCTTGAAATGGACTAGAACCCTCTTAATGGCGCGGACATCCGAGTATCATGCGGCGTTGCCGCTCCATTCAGGCGCCTGTCAACGCGCATTCACTTGGTTCCCATGCCGAGCATATTGGTGGTTGACGACGTCCCGGAGATTCTGAAAATGCTGGGCGCCGCGCTCGAAAGCGCGGGGTTCGAGGTTACGACGGCTCTAGACGCGAAATCCGCCCTCCAGCTATGCTCGGCCAGGCACTTCGATACGGTGCTGTGCGACGTGAACATGCCTAAGGTGACCGGCTGCGAACTGGCGCGCTGGATGGCTCGGCACCGCCCGGCGGTGCGGATGGTGCTGATGAGCGGCTCGGAAGTTTCCTGCCACGAGTGCCCCTACCTGCCGAAATGTGTTCTGATCGGCAAACCGTTCCGCTTGCACGACCTGCTGGACAGCCTCACGCGGCGCAGCCACGGCCCGGGAAGTTAGCCGCGCCGGTTCCTTCGACCTTGGCCTGCTACAATTCACCTGAATGTTTCGCAAGGTATTGATCGCCAACCGCGGCGAGATCGCTGTCCGGATCATGCGCGCGCTGCGCGAGATGGGCATTCGCTCGGTGGCGGTCTTTTCCGATGCCGACCGCAACTCGCTGCATGTCCGCATGGCGGACGAAGCCGAGCCCGTCGGCCCGGCGCCTTCGGCGGAAAGCTACCTGCGCATCGATCGCATCCTGGACGCCGCCCGGAAGCACGGCGCCGAGGCCATCCATCCCGGCTACGGTTTCCTCAGCGAGAACGCCGAATTCGCCGCCGCCTGCGAGGATGCCGGCATCGTTTTCATCGGCCCCTCCGCCCAGTCGATTCGATCCATGGGATCGAAGACCGCCGCGCGCCGGACCGCCATCGCCGCGGGCGCACCGGTGGTGCCCGGCACCGATCATGCCGCGACCGTCGAGGACGTGCGGGCGTTCGCGCGCGCGCATGGATTTCCCGTCCTGCTCAAGGCCGTGGCGGGGGGTGGCGGCAAAGGCATGCGCCGCGTGGATACCGAAAGCGAGTTGGAATCGGCCTTCCGCAACGCCTCGAGCGAGGCCGGGCGGGCATTTCGCGATCCCGCCATTTACGTCGAGAAGCTCGTCGAAAATCCCCGGCATATCGAGATTCAGGTGATCGGCGACCGCCATGGCAACATGGTGCATTTGGGCGAGCGCGAGTGTTCCATCCAGCGGCGCCACCAGAAGGTGATGGAGGAGTGCCCCTCCCCGCTGGTGGTGCTTCATCCCGAGATGCGGCAGAGCATGGGAGAGGCCGCCATACGTGCCGCCGCGGCGGCGGGCTACTACAATGCCGGCACCGTGGAGTTCCTGGTGGACCGCCAGCGCCGCTTCTATTTCCTGGAAATGAACACGCGGCTGCAGGTGGAGCACCCCGTCACCGAGCTGGTCACCGGCCTGGACTTGGTGAAAATGCAAATCGAGATCGCCGCCGGCGCGCGCCTGCACCTGCGGCAGGAGCAGATCGAATGGCGCGGCGCGGCCATCGAGTGCCGCATCTACGCCGAGGACCCTTACAACGATTTCCTCCCTTTCCCCGGCAAAATCACGCGCCTGGAGCGGCCGCTGGGACCGGGCGTGCGCATCGATGGCTGCATGTACGCGGGCTGGACCGTTCCCATGGAATACGACCCCCTGCTAGCCAAGCTGGCCGTCTGGGCGGTGCGGCGCGAAGAAGCCACCGACCGCATGATCCGCGCACTGGGCGAGTATGACGTGGGCGGCATCCGCACCAACATCGGCTTCTTCCGCCAGATCCTGGAGGATGCCGGTTTCCGCGCGGGCCAGCTTCACACCGGTTTCATCGAGGAGTTCTTCGCGCGCCATCGGCCGCCCCTGCCGGGACGCGACCGGGCCGAAGTAGCCGCGCTGGCCGCCGCTCTGCACACCCTGGCGCGCAATGGCAACCGCGCGGAGCCGCGTACCGCGGCGAGCCCGGACCCTTGGCTGGCCGCCGGAAGGAGCGACTTGCTGCGATGAAGCTCCAGGTAAACATCAACGGCATCGACGAGACCATCGAGATCCTCGCGCCGGCGCCCGACTGCCGCTTCCGCCTGGGCCAGGATGCCGAGCGTGGCGCCGAGGTCCAGGTGCCCGAGCCGGGAGTCTACTCCGTGCTGATGGGGGGCCGCAGCTACGATGCGCGGGTGGAGGAGCATCCGAGCGGGCTGGTCGTAGCTCTTGAGGGCTATCGTTTCGAAGTGGCCGTGCGCGATCCGCGCCGCCTCTCGCGCGGGGCCGCGCGCCGCGGCGAGCAGACCATCGAGAGCATCGCCGCGCCTATGCCCGGCAAGGTGGTGCGCGTGCTGGTATCTCCCGGCGATCCAGTGGAGACGGGCCAGGGACTGGTGGTGGTGGAAGCCATGAAAATGCAGAACGAAATGAAGTCTCCACGCGCCGGGAGGGTGCTTTCCGTGGCCGCCCGGGAAGGCGCCACGGTGACCGCCGGCGAGGTGCTGGCTACGGTGGAGTAGCGGACGCCGGCACCCCCGCGCGCTCCGGATCTGAAATACGTAACCTGAAGCCGCTCGCCACAGTCTAACTGTTGTACACAGCGGCAGTGCTTCAGGTCACAATAGTGTTGCGAGCAGTGTTGGTTGGTCTACTGGTGTGCGCCGCCGCGCGCGCCCAGGACCGGCTGGTTCCGCTCACGGTGTGTGAGATCGTGCACGATCTGAGCGCCAGCCAGGGAAAGTCAGTGGCAGTTCTGGGCCGCTACTCCTTCCGGGAATTCGGGAGCTGGGTTGGAGAGCAGACGTGTGAACCCGCCGAACCCGCCGCCGGCGCCGCGCCGCCGCAGCTCTGGTTGGTGGAAGACCCCGTCGGCGGGCCCCGCCCCCCCGAACATTTCGAGATGGACGCCACCGCGGTGCACCACAAAATTGTGGAGATCGCCCGTCATACCTCGCTCGGCAAGTTCCGCTTCGGTACTCCGGATTACGACCGCTGGGCGGTCATTTACGGTCGCGTGGAGCCGCGCAAAACGGAAGATAAGAAGGGCGTCGCCAACCTGGTTATCCGCGGCAGCGGGGTCATCGTCTTCGTGAGAGCCGATCAGTAGAACCACGGGCTACTTCTCCCCTGTTCCCAGAACCGTTTCCAGATAAGGCGCTTCCTGCTCTTTGTGTACGACGGCGATCTCCACGTTGTGGAAGCCGGCGTTTTTCATATAGCGTTCCAGTTCCGGCTCCGTGAACCCCAGCCACAGATCGGCGTACATCTCGCGCGCCTCCTCGAAGTGATGGCGGTTGAGATCCAAAATCGCAATGCGGCCGCCGGGCTTGAGGATGCGAAATGCCTCCGCCACCGCCCGCTCGGGGTGAATGGCATGGTGCAGCGCCTGGCTCAAAAAGGCCAGGTCCACCGTGCCGCCGCGGATGGGAACATCCTCCAGATCGCCCAGGCGGTATTCCAGGTTCGAGATGCCGTGCTTGCGCGCCAGCTCCGAGCCGAATTCCACCATCTTTTCGGCATTGTCGATGGCGATCACCTTCTTGGCCCGCTGCGCCATCAGTTGAGAGATGGTGCCTTCGCCCGCGCCGAGGTCGGCGATCACCAGGGGCGGCATCAGCTTGAGGAGCGCTTCGGCTATGCCCTTCCAGGAACGGCCCGGCACGTACTGGCGGCCGAACTTGCCCGCCAGTTCGTCGAAGTACTGTCGCATGCGGTCCTGGCGCCGCCGCAAGGCCAGGCGCAGAGCCTGGCGATCGGGATCCACCTCGGGGACCTCGCCGGCCGCCTGTCGCAGCACATTCATCAGCGCGGCGGGGGCCGTCAGCCGGTAGAAGGCGTTCTTACCCGTGCGCCGGGCGTCTACCAGGCCGGCCTGCTTCAACTGCGCCAGGTGCGTGGAGATCTGGCTCTGCCCCTGCGAGAGGATCTCCTGAAGCTCGGAAACCGACAGTTCTTCCTGCTCGAGCAGGAGCAGGATGCGGAGCCGGTTGGCGTCGGCGGCCAGCCGCACCGATTTTAGGATTGACGCCATGTTTTGAATGAGACTAATATCAATGTATCAAGATTTCTTGATACGAGAGGATCGAATATGGGCATTGCAACGCTGACCGCCGCGGGCGCCGATTTCAAAGTGGCCGATCTAACGCTCGCCGAGTGGGGCCGCAAGGAAGTTTCCGTCTCCGAATTCGAGATGCCGGGCCTCATGGCGATACGCCGCAAGTACGCCCAGGAGAGGCCGCTCGAGGGCGTGCGCGTCAGCGGCTCGCTGCACATGACCATTCAGACCGCCGTGCTCATCGAGACGCTCCGCGATCTGGGCGCTTCGGTCCGCTGGGCGAGCTGCAACATCTTCTCCACCCAGGACCATGCCGCGGCCGCCATCGCCGCCGCCGGCGTGCCGGTCTTCGCGTGGAAGGGCGAATCTCTCGAAGAGTACTGGTGGTGCACTTACCAGGCGCTCAGCCACCCCGATGGCCAAGGGCCGCAGCTTGTGGTGGACGATGGCGGCGATGCCACCCTCCTCATCCACAAGGGCTACGAACTCGAGCAGGGCAGCGGCTGGGTGAACACGGATTCGGCCAGCCACGAAGAGAAGGTCATCAAAGATCTGCTCAAACGCATCCATGCGGAGGACCCGCGGCGCTGGAGCCGCATCGTGAGCGAGTGGCGCGGCGTCTCCGAAGAGACCACCACAGGCGTGCACCGCCTTTACAAGATGCAGGAGGCCGGGCAACTGCTGGTGCCGGCCATCAATGTCAACGACTCGGTCACCAAATCGAAATTCGACAATCTCTACGGCTGCCGCGAATCGCTGGCCGACGGTATCAAGCGCGCCACCGACGTGATGGTGGCCGGCAAGGTGGCGGTGGTGTGCGGCTACGGCGACGTGGGCAAGGGATCGTCGCACTCGCTGCGCGGGATGGGCGCGCGCGTGGTGGTGACCGAGATCGATCCCATCAACGCGCTGCAGGCGGCCATGGAGGGCTTCGAGGTTACCACCGTCGAAGACACGCTGGGGCGCGGCGACATCTACGTGACCTGCACGGGCAACTGCGAAATCATCACGCTGGAGCACATGGAGCGAATGAAGGACCAGGCCATCGTCTGCAACATCGGCCATTTCGACAACGAGATCCAGATGGATCGCCTGAACGGCTCCGCCGCCACCAAGACCAACATCAAGCCGCAGGTGGACATGTACACCTTCCCGGACGGCCACGCCATCTTCATTCTGGCCGAGGGGCGCCTGGTGAACCTGGGATGCGCCACCGGACATCCCAGCTTCGTGATGAGCAACAGCTTCTCCAACCAGACGCTGGCGCAGATCGATCTCTGGAAGAATCGCGACGCCTACAAGCCGGGCGTGTACACCCTGCCCAAGAGGCTGGACGAGGAAGTGGCGCGCCTGCACCTGGAAAAGATCGGCGTCAAGCTCACCAGCCTGACGCCCAAGCAGGCGGCTTATCTGGGCGTGCCCATCGAAGGACCTTACAAACCGGACCATTACCGGTACTGAGCGGCCGTAGGCGCCGCCGCGTGATAAATTAGCGACTAGCAGCCGCGGGAGGACACTTGGCAGATACGCAACGTTATCTTTTCACATCCGAATCCGTTACGGAGGGCCATCCGGATAAGATTGCGGACCAGATCTCGGACGCCGTGCTGGATGCGGTGCTGGCGGACGATCCCACCGGCCGGGTGGCATGCGAAGTCCTGGTGACCACCGGCACCTGCATCGTGGCCGGCGAAATCACCACCCGTACTTACGTGGACGTTCCGCGGATCGCGCGCGGCACCATCGATTACGTGGGCTACAACGACGCGGATTATGGATTCGATTCGCACACCTGCGGCGTGCACAACCTGATTCAATCGCAGTCGCCCGATATTTCGATGGGGGTGGACACCGGCGGCGCCGGCGACCAGGGAATGATGTTCGGCTTCGCCTGCGACGAAACCGCCGAGCTGATGCCGCTTCCCATCATGATGGCTCACAAGCTGGTGCGGCGGCTTTCCGAGGCGCGCCGCGAGGGCATCCTGGATTTCCTGAGGCCCGATGGCAAGAGCCAGGTCAGCGTGGAGTACGTGGGCAACACGCCCAAGCGGATCGAGGCGGTGGTGATCTCGACCCAGCATTGTCCCGATATCTCCATCGAGGAGCTGCGTACGCAGGTGAAGAAGCACATCATCGATGCCGTGGTACCCTCTGCGATGGTGGATTCCCAGACGAGGTATCACATCAACCCGACGGGCCGCTTCGTAGTGGGCGGGCCGCACGGCGACACCGGCCTCACCGGGCGCAAGATCATCGTGGACACCTACGGCGGAATGGGCCGGCACGGCGGCGGGGCATTCTCCGGCAAGGACCCCACCAAGGTGGACCGCTCGGCGTGCTACATGGCGCGCTATATCGCCAAGAACATCGTGGCCTCGAAGCTAGCCAGCCGCTGCGAAGTGCAGATCGCCTACGCCATCGGCGTGGCGGAGCCGGTCTCAGTTTCGGTGAACACGTTCGGAACCGGCGCGATTGCCGACGAGCGCTTCACCGGCCTGGTCCGCGACACATTTAATCTGACTCCGCGCGGCATCATCGATCAACTGAAGCTGCGGCGCCCGATTTACCGCAAGACCGCCGCGTTCGGCCATTTCGGCCGCACGGAAGACACCTTCACGTGGGAAGCCACCGACAAAGCCGAGGCGCTGAAAGATTGCGCCGCGGCGGCTCAGGCAGCGGCGAAGTGAAATAAGACGGGGTTAAGCCTAGCCGCCGCTCACCATGGAGGCCAGGTTCTCCACAATCTCCTGCAGCGCCTTCGATTGCGTGTTCAGTTCCTCGGCCGCCGAAGCGCCTTCCTCGGCCTGGGCCGCTGTGCTCTGGGTCACCTGGCTCATCTGTACGATCGTTGTGTTCATCTGAGCGATGCCGCGTGCCTGCTCTTCGGAGGCGACGCGAATCTGGTCGGTCTCCACCTTCACGGTTTCGGCAGCTCCAATGGTAGCTGCCACCGTCTTCTGCATGGATTCGAGCTTTTCCCGGCTCTGCCGGGATTTTATGAGCGACTCCTCGATCAACGCGGCGGTTTCGCGGGCGGCATTGGCGGAGCGGTGCGCGAGATTCCGAACCTCGTCGGCAACCACCGCGAAGCCCATCCCGGACTCGCCGGCGCGGGCCGCTTCCACCGCCGCGTTCAGCGCCAGAATATTGGTCTGGAATGCGATCTCGTCGATTATCTTGATGACCTTCGATACCTTTTCGCTCGACGCGCCCACATCCGCGACGGTGGCCGCCAGTTCCTTCTGCGCGGAACCGAGCGAGTTGACGATCGGAATAGCTTCAGTCATCAATTGCGCGGCTCTTCTGGACCGTTCGTTGTTTTGCCGGGTGATCGAGCCGATCTCCTCGGCGGTCGCGGAAGTCTCCTGGATCGACGCGGCCTGCTCGGAGGCGCCCTGCGCCAGCGAATGGCTGGCGCCGGAGATCTGGGATGAGGCGGCGAAGAATTGCCGGGCGGCGCGTTCGAGGTCGGCGACCACGCCGCCAATCCGCCGCGAGACCCGGCCGGTCAGATACGTCACCGCCGAGACCGTCCCCGCCAGCGACAAGAAGCCGAATAGCATCAGGTAGAACTGGATGGTTCGCACGCCCGTGAGAAGCTCCTTCTCCGGGACAACTGCCGCTATGGTCCAGGGCTTCTCTCGCGCGCGCTTGAAATGCGCGGCCTCGGCCGATCCCTCGAAAACATAGCTCAACGATCCGCTGCCCCGGCTCAGCATCTCACGGCCGAACTCCGTATCGCGGACATTAAAGGACATGATCTTGCCGCGGTCGGGATGAGCCACCATGATTCCCGAACCATCGAACATGCACAAGTAGCCGGTCTCGCGAATGCGGTACTGGCTGACAAAGCTGTTCGAGAACTCCGACAGCTCAAGGGACGTGCCCAGCATGCCGATGAAGCGATCTCCTTTCCGGATGGGCGCCGTCACCAACGCCACCGGCCTCCCGGAGGCCGGCGATTTCATGACGTCTCCCGTCCACACTTCGCCCCGCCGCGCATGCTCGACATTTACCCGGTAGCCTTCGATGGCCATCAAATCGACCCCTTTGGATTTCCCCCCGATGGCATCGAGAAACAGCTCCCCATTCGCATCCGCCAGAAAAACATTCTCGTAAAACGGCGACCGGTCGTGAATTCGTACCAGAGCCTGTTCGGCTTCGGGCAGTTTATGCCCCGAGCAGGCGGCGGCAAACGGCCCCAATTCGGCTAGATTGACGGCGTCGCGCGCCCGGCTGCCGAGCCATAGATCCAGCTCTTCGGCAGTCTTGCCCACGATGCGATCCAGCTCTTCGCCGGTTTGTTCCTTGAGGACCCGGGACGACACGAGATAGATACCCAACATCAGCGCCAGGCTGGAGGCGATCACAACCGCGGAGGTCCATACCGCGAATTCGGCGCGAAGAGAGAGCGTTTGCGTCACGTATCCCTAATCGGCCGAAATCGGCGGAATGTTTAGTGCCCGCTCGCGGGGGCGGGCCTGCTTACAGAAAAGCCATGCTTTTGATGCCCGAGATATCGAACCGCTTGCGGCAGCGCAGGTTTTTGCAGGCCACCTTATCGTCCAAAAGGACCATGTAGCTTTGGGCCTTCTGAAACTTGGCCCGGTCGCGCTCGTCGGCGCCGGGGGGAAGACGGTCCTTCTTCTTCTTTACCGCCCATCGCAGCTCGTAGCTCTCGCGGCTGTGGCAGTACGGGCAGTTCAGCTCCGCCGGCCGGGTGGTTTGGGTGTCGGTGTAATATGCTCGTTCGTCCATGTTCGGCGGGAGCGCTAGCGCTCCGCGATCGGTATCCAGGTCTGCCCGTCGGGATTGCCTTTGTATTCGGCCCGCGGGCGGATCAGCCGGTTGTTGCGGTATTGCTCCAGCACGTGGGCCGTCCAGCCGGACATGCGGCTCACGGCGAACACGGGCGTGAACAGATCGACGGGAATTCCCAGCGAATAATACGTGGAGGCGGAATAGAAGTCCACGTTGGGGTCGAGTCCCTTGACGCTTTTGACGGTCTCTTCCATGCGCCGCGACAGCCGGAAGAGCTGTTCGTGGCCGGTGCGCCGGCCCAGTTCCTCGGAGAGCGCGCGCAGGTGCGTGGCGCGCGGATCCTCGGTGCGGTACACGCGGTGGCCGAAGCCCGGTATCTTGACTTTGCGAGCCAGAGTGTTCCGGACGCCCTCCACGGCTTCGCTCTCGTCCTTCATGCGCAGCAGCCAGCGGATGACATCCTGGTTGGCGCCGCCGTGCAGCGGCCCTTTGAGGGCGCCGATGCCGCTGACGATCGAGGAGTAGATATCGGAAAGCGTGGCCGCGGTCACGCGCGCGGCGAAGGTGGAGGCGTTCAGCTCGTGGTCGGCATGCAGCGTCAGGGCCACGTCGAAGGCGCGTTCCATGACTGCATCGGGGCGCTTGCCGGTCAGGGTATAGAGGAAATTGGCCGCGAAGCCGAGTGCGGGATCCCCCTCCAGCGGCTGGTTCCCGTTACGCAGCCGGTCGAAGGCCGCCACGATAGAGGCGGTCTTGGACATCAGCCGCAAGGCCTTGCGGTGGTTGGCCTCGGTGGACATATCCTGCACTTCGGCGTCGTACAGGGAAAGCATGGAAACGGCCGTGCGCAGCACGTCCATGGGGTTGGCCCGCGGCACGCTTCCCAGGAACTCGATCACCGGCGCGGGCAGTTCGCGCTCGGCCGCCAGGTCCGCCTTCAGCCGCGCGAGATCGCCGTCCTTAGGCTGCCAGCCGTTCCACAGGAGAAAAACCACCTCTTCGAAAACGGCATTCTGCGCCAAGGTGTGGATATTGTAACCCCGATAGCTGAGAACGCCCTGATAGCCGTCGATGAAACAGATTTCCGATTCGCCCGCGATCACGCCCTCGAGACCCGCCGCCATGGTTCCCATACGTACCCATTCTAGGACGAGCGGGAGCCGGGGGCGCGCGCAGCGGCTATTTGTAGGTTCGGCCGTGCAGGCGATACTTGATGTTCCGCACAAAATCGGCGATGCGATTCCGCTGCGGGCACTGCTCATAAGGCGGAAACCCGATGGTCAGATCCGTGCTCTCGACCCACAATTTCCGGTCCCCAGCGGCGCCCAGATCGGCATCCACGATCACGCCGGAGCCGCAGGACTCACCGTCCAGCACTTCGAATTTGCCCGGCGGCACGGCTTGCGGTCCCCAGTCCTGCAGGAAGGCAGTCATGGAGTAATCGCGGCAAGGATGCGCGTCGCTGCAGCCCCACAGGGCGTAGGCTCCCTTGTAGTCGCGAGCCTCCAGCCGGGCGAGGAAACGCTTCACCTGGCGATCTTCGCTGAAGTTGTGGAAAACGGCCAGCAGCACACCGGCGGCCGCCGCCAGCACCACCAGCCAAAGCACGACGCGGCGGATAGTCTTGGCCCGCTTCTCGTCGCTGACTCCGTATTCATCGAGGTAGCCGGCCATCGGGATTCCGTCCTCAGTTTACTTCTTTGCCGCCGGCGCGGGGGCGGCCGCGGATGCGGGGGCGGCCGCTGTCACGGGATAGGCTTTGTCGTAGGCGGCGATGGCGTCGTCGGTAATATCCATGGACGGCTTGAAGTAAAGCGCCTGACCGCTGTCCACCACCAGATCCAAACCTTTGCTTTCCGCCAGCTTCTTGACGACATCGGTCATTTTCTGGGAGCTCTTGCCGAGGATCTCGTTCCGCTCGCGTTCCACGTCCGCCTGCATGTCCTCGTTCATGCGCGTCAACTCGCGCTGTTTGCGGGCGCCCTCGGCGTTCAGATCGGCCTCGGCCTCCTGGGTCAGTTTCCCGGCGCCGGCCTGGAGTTGCTGGGCGATGGCGGCGATTTCGCCCTGCAGCGCCTGGGCGCGGTCCGCCCGCGGCTTGTAGCGGGTCTGCATGTCGGCATCGGCTTTCTTGATCTCGGCCGACTCGAAAACCGCCCGTTGCATGTTGACCACTCCAACCTTGAGCTGGGCGGATGCCACCTGGCCAAGCATCAGCAACGCCGCGCAGACCACTGCGGGCCTGAGACCTATCCGTTCGAACATGAAGCTACTCCTGGAAGTTTGGTATGAAAACTCAGAGTAGCATACCTACTCCAGCACTCCCAGGATCTCGTCCTCCTTCAAAATGAGGTACTCCTCGCCATCGATCTTGATCTCCGAACCGGAGTACTTGCCGAACAGGATACGGTCGCCGGCTTTGACATCCACGGCCACGCGTTCCCCGTTCTCCAGCATTCTGCCATCCCCGACGGCCTGTACTTGGGCCTGCTGGGGTTTCTCCTTGGCGGTATCCGGAATAATGATCCCTCCGCGCAACTGTTCGGCGGCTTCCAGCCGTTTGACCAGCACGCGATCGTGTAGCGGACGCAATTCCATAGCCACGATTATACAGTGACGCTCAGGCGCCGGGAGCCGATCGAGCTGGCACGGAATGCGGTCTACAGAGGGGTGACGGGCTTACTGTCGGATCCCAGGCCCAGCGTGACCGGCACGGTTTCGCTGGGCGGCAACGTCAACAGATGGGGCCGAATCAGGACCAGGACCTGGTCGGTGCTGTTGTTGCGCGTATGAACGCTGGTGAGCGGTCCCAGGTACGGAACTCGCGAAAGGCCCGCCAATCCGGCGATGTTGCGCGCCTCGTTGGTATCGAGCAGGCCCGCCACCACCGCCCAGTCCCCGTGATTGAGCCGCGCCTTGGATTTCAGCACGCGGCTCGAGATCACCGGGATCCCGTTCACCGACTCCCCGGATAGCACCTTGAACTCGGCGTCGATATCCAGCGTGACGCTCTCAGTCCCGTGTAAATTGGGCGTGACCTTGATGCTGAAGCCCAAGTCCTCATACGTGAAGGAGGGCGGCGGCGTATAGACGGTCCCCTGACCGGCGGTAAAGCTGGCCGGGCCGTAGTAGCCCGAGGTCATGATGGGATATCGATCGCCCACGTGCAAGGTGGCCGCCTGGCCATCCACCGAGCGGATCTCGGATTGGATCATCAGCGCGCTCCGGGACCGGGTCATCTGCGCCACCGCCGAGGGGGTCAGGATTCCCAGGCCCATGAGGGTCTTGCCTCCCCCGAAAGCCAGCAGGCCGACGACATTCGAGGGGTTGCTGAAGGTGTTGTTGAGCCAGGTCGTGAGCGGGGTGAGACTGAACAGGGTGGGGAAATCGATTCCGTAGGTGATCATATTGTTGCGGCTGACTTCCACCAGTTTTACCTCCACCACCACCTGGCCGCGCGGATGTACCAACTCCTCCAGCAGGGCCCGGGCCGGCAGCACTTTGGAAACCGGACCCCGCAGGATCACCATGTTGTCCTGCGTGTCCAACGCGGCCTTCTCCAGAGCCATCGATTGCCGCACCGCGGTGATGGCGGCGTTGAGATCCTGCGGGTTGGTGGCCTCGCCCAGGTGCACTCCCACAGCCACGTTGGGTTCCACCTCGGCGCGCTTCTGCGCAGTGTCCCGCACCACCAGGAACAGTTTGGGGGTGAGCGGCACGATGAAGGAATTGGTGGCCACCTCCAGGGCGTGCAGAGCCTGGCGGTAATCGAGGCCGTTCACGCGAAAGCGCACGGAACCCACCGGCTGGTAATCGCCGTCGAAGACGCAATCCAGGCCAAAAGCATGGGCCACCTCCTCGAACATCTTCTTGGGGTCGCCGGTCAGGTCGAAATCCCGCGCACCCGGCTCGGAGGTCAGTTCCGCGGGCGGCAACGGCTTCCGCGCATCGGCTATATCCTTGGCCGTGGCGATTTCGAGCGGGACCGGCGCGGCTGTATCGGCCCCGGCGTCGGGCTTTTCCACCTGAATCGCTGGGGTGGGCTTGGCTTCGAGCGCGGCACGCGACCGCACGGCCTGGCTGCGCAGCCAGTACGTCCGATTGTCCGGCTCCAGCGCGGCCGCTTCGGAATAGAGAAGATAAGCCTGGGCCATGTGGCCGGCCTTCTCCGCGTCGCGGCCCTGCTCGTAGAGGTCCCAGGCCGAGGGTTCGTCGGCTACCAGGCACGCCGCCGCAAGCACGGCGGCTATGAACGCACCGATCCGCACGTTCCGCACATAGAGAGTGACGCCGGATGGTACGGACGCGTGCAGCCCGTTGTTTGTGAGAATCTGGTCATGGAGCGTGCCATGAGTGTGATCCGGCGCCTGATCGCCCGCGCGTTGACGATGGACCCCATGGAACTGCTGCTGCCGCTCGGCATCTTCGCGGTCGTTTTGGCGCTCGGATACCTGGCTCGCCGCCTGTTTCTCCGCGCACTCAGCGCCTGGAGCCAGCGAACCGGAAGCCGCCCCGGCCGAATCCTGACGGATTCGCTGCGCGGCCCCACCATGATCTGGGCCGTTATCCTGGCCGCGCATTTGGCCCTGGAGTCGTCATCGCTGCCCGCTTCGGTGACCCATTGGACCGCCACGACCCTGCTGGCGCTCTGGATCTTCTCCCTGACCCTCATGGGGATGCGCATCGCGAGGGACCTGGTGCGGTTCTTCGGCGGCCAGATCCCCGGCGCTCTTCCGGTGACCACACTCACGCAGAATCTCGCCCAACTGGCGGTCTTCATTCTCGGTATTCTCTTGATCCTCAGCGCAGTGGGCGCCAAGATCACCCCAATCCTGACCGCCCTGGGAGTGGGCGGCCTGGCCGTCGCGCTGGCGCTTCAGGATACGCTTTCGAACCTGTTCGGCGGGTTCTACGTGGCGGTGGCCGGGCAGGTGCGTCTGGACGACTACATCAAGCTCAACACCGGTGAAGAGGGCTACGTGACGGATATCGGATGGCGCAGCACCACCCTCCGCGGGCTGAATAACAACCTGGTCATCGTGCCCAACGCCAAGCTGTCGCAGGCGATCGTCACCAACTACCATCTTCCCGAGAAGCGCATGGGCGCTTCCCTGCAGGTGGGGGTGAGCTACGACTCCGACCCCGAGCATGTAGAGCGCGTGCTGGTCGAGCTGGCCACCGCGGCCGCCGCGGATGTCCAAGGTCTATTAGCCGATCCGGCGCCCTCGGTCGCTTTCGATCCGGGCTTTGCCGATTCGTCGCTCGCTTTCACGCTCAATTTCTACGTGGCCGAGTTTGCCAACCAGTTCGGTGTACGGCACGAGCTTCGCAAACGGATCCTCCGTCGTTTCAAAGAGGAAGGCATCCGAATCCCTTTTCCCACCCGGACGGTGTACCTGGACCCTCCGGAGAACCGGCGCGACGCCGCGGCTCCTTAGCCCCTCAAATAATTGAGAGGAAAATTGCTGAAATCGGCCACAGCTCTTGCCAAGGCTGTCTCGGTTTGTTAACCTGATTGAAGTCAGCCGATAGCCAGACCGAAGTTCTGGTCGAAATAATCGAAATTTCCGGCTCGCTCAGCTCGTCGATGTAAGGCGGGCGTGGGCGAAAGCGGCTGGCGCGAGTTTCGGGGCCCGCGTTCTGGTTTTGTATTACGATGCAGGGCCGGGGCGCGCAGATCTTTGACAATCTGGTTGGATGCAGTAAGGAAGAA
>Ga0326728_10007781_pt1 | contig 27180 bp, 24 predicted proteins | sample MB3enrmetagenome_FD_207602 | JGI IMG/M metagenome (GOLD analysis project Ga0326728, IMG submission 207602) | Lab enriched peat soil microbial communities from McLean, Ithaca, NY, United States - MB31MN | ecosystem: Environmental > Terrestrial > Soil > Wetlands > Peat | place: USA: New York...
GAGTTGGCGCGATGGCCGTTGAAAATCCGAACCGTCTCCAGCAGCTGGAGCCCAGCGCTCACCGCGTCCTCAGGGGAATGAGGGAACAGAGCCATGACGCCATCGCCGATGTATTTGTCGATGAACCCCCTGTTGCGCCGGATGACCGGCGAGATGCGGCTCAGGTAAGAGTTGAGAAAGTTGAAGTTCTCCACTGGGGTCATGTGCTCGGAAAGCGAAGTGAAGGACCGGATATCGGCAAAGAGCACAGTCAGCTTCATCTCGATCTGGTCGCCGAGGCTTACGTTCTCGATGGTGTCCTTGCCGAGCAGCTTCAGGAACTCGCGCGGCACGAACCTTCCATACGAGGACGCCAGAGCCTCCGCTCTCTTCGAATTGTTCTGCGCGGAGACGTATGCAAGGGCCGACCTGCGCGCGATGAGCCACGACTGCAGAAGGATGAAGACCAGCATGGCGTAGGAGGTCAGGAAGAAATCCCCCGAGTGCGTCATGTCCCGCACGATGTCGAAAATCGCGCTCGCGAGGAGAATGAAAAACCCCGTCAGCACAATGACCACCCCTTCCCGTCTCACGAGCAAGGAGCGGATCAGCCAGACAGTCACAAGGACGCCTTCGCCGAGGAGGAATATCTCGTAATAGAAGTGGACAGGCGGGATGAGAGGGACGGGCACCACCGAGACGAAGACGCAAAACGCGGCGTTGACGACAAGGAGGGGGATGCGGGCGAACCTCGGGCACTCCAGGGGAAACAGATTCGCAAAGTAGAAGTAGATCACCAGCGCCGCAAGATACACGGTGATGTACTCCGCCGAGATGAGCGTGTGGAACCCGACCTCGCTCGCGACCTGATGCAGGATGCGCGAGCCCGTCAAGGCTCCCCGCAGCGCAAGAACGACGGCAAGGATCCCAAAATACAGCGACGCTTTTTCCGCGGGGTGCAAGAGGGAGAGAAGGATGTGGTACAGCCCCATGGCAAGGATTGCCGAATAGATGATTGCATCGATTAACGTCCGCGTGGACTGCAAGGGCGCAATCCGTGTGCGCAGCCCGATCAGGGGCGCGTCGATGAGACCGGCGCGAGCGTCTTCCCCGTTTGCCACTTGGAGGATGATCTCTAGCCGGTCGCGAGCGCTTAAGGAAACGCTCTGGGGGGCATACGTCCCGCGCACCTGTCCCGGCTCGGAAGAGACCTTCCCGTTCTCGACAGTGAGCGCCCCGTTGCAGAAAAGCCTGTAGGAAGTCGCGACCTCTTTGAAATACAGCCCCAGCACTTCCGGGACCCCTTCGGGAAGAAGCACGATCAAGCGGTAGGTGACGCACCCTTGGTGCGGAAAGGAAGCGCCAGCGGCGCTCCAATCCCCCGGTACGCGCACCAGGGTCGCCGAAAGGGAACGGTCTCCGTGGAAGTCCTCAGGACCAAGAAGCAATCCTTTGTACAGCTCCCATTTACCTGCCAAGGGAACGCCCGAGCTAAGGTCGCGCTGGCTCAACGAAATGATTCCGCCTGAGGCGAGCGGGGCTTGTGGATGAACGCTTTGGGCCGTAAGGGCGCTGTCCGCCTCGGCAATCGAACCGGCGAGAAGAAGCATGCCGGCAACGAGCAAAACCCGAGCCTTGGGAGGCATGGGCGGCAGTATATCCTAGCAGACTGGCTTCAGGGAAGAAATACGGCGTCCGCCCCTATTTCACTCGCAGACTCGCTCCGATAAAGAGCCTCGAAAACCTTTTGGTAACGCTCGAAGAGCCCGAGAAGGTCCGGGGGAAAATGTCCTGGCTTGGTACGCTCATCCCCTTCGGTCATAATTTCGAGTGTGCGCTGGTGGCTGTAGGGCGGTTTGTATGGCCGACTGCTTCGAAGCGCGTCGTACTGGTCGCACATCATAAGAATGCGCCCGCTCAGCGGGATTTGCTCGCCGACGAGCCCCCGCGGATATCCGCTTCCATCCCAGCGCTCGTGGTGCGTGAGGGAGATCTCCGCGCCCATCTTTACGTACGGAGTAGTTCCCCTCTTCAAGATGTTCCATCCCAGGAGCGTGTGGCGCTTCATCACCTCCCACTCCTCGGGGTCCAGCGGGCTCGGCTTGAGGAGGATACGGTCGGGAATTCCGATCTTCCCGATGTCGTGCATCGGGCTGGCGTAGAAAATGCAGTCCACGTAGCGTTCCTCCGTGCCGCACCTACGCGCCAATTCGGCGGAAAGCGCGCTGATGCGGCGCACGTGGGCGCCGGTGTCTTCATCCCGATACTCCGCCGCGCTTGTCATCAGATAGACGGTTTCCCGGTACTGGTTACGCAGCTGCGCTGTCCTCTCTTGGACTTCGGATTCCAGCGTCCGGTTATTTTGCACGACGAGATCATGGTACTCCTTCACCCGCAAGAGGTTGCGCACGCGCGCCCGAAGCTCGGATCTTTCCACTGGTTTGGCCAGGAAATCCTCTGCGCCCGCCTGGAACGCCTGGATGCGCGACTCGATGTTCGAGTATCCGGTGACCACGATGATGGGAATGGTCATCGATCTTTCGTTGGACTTCAGGCTCTGGATGACTTCCATGCCGCCCATGCCCGGCATCACGAGGTCGAGAAGGATCAGGTCTGGAAGCTCCGCCTCCACCGCCCGGAGGGCCGCCTGGCCACTTTCGGCTAATCGAGTTCGATAGCCATCCTCCTTGAGGAAAGACTCGAGCAACGCGCAGTTCAGCGGCTGGTCGTCGACGACGAGCACCACAGGGGTCGTCGAGGTCGTTTCTGTTGCCTTCTTCCCGTCCAAGGGCTTGTGCTCAATCATGATCTGCTCCCATAGTACAATAGAAACAAGGAAAAGATCAGCTGCAAGGAGAAGAGGAACCGCATGACGTTCTCCGTATCGTCGACTGCATTCAAGCCCGGCGGAAGCATCCCCAAGACGTTCACGGCCGACGGCCGTGACGTTTCCCCTCCCCTCGGCTGGGAGAACCCGCCGCCGGGAAGCCAGTCCTTCGCGCTCATCTGTGATGATCCCGATGCGCCGGTGGGGACGTGGGTGCACTGGGTGATTTGGAACCTGCCGGCTTCGGCCCGCGGGCTGAACGAGGCTGTCCAGCACATCAAGAGCCTGGCGGACGGCAGCGCGCAAGGAAAAAACGATTTCGGGCGAATCGGCTACGGCGGACCGAGCCCCCCGGCGGGAAGACCGCACAGGTACTTTTTCCGATTGTACGCCCTCAAGGAAAAGATTACTCTCGCGGCAGGCGCCACGCGGGGGGAGCTGGAGCGGGCCATGCAGGGCAAGGTGCTCGCCACGGCGGAGCTGTTCGGGACGTACGGCCGGTAGCCGCCAGCCTCCTCAGACGCGTCAGTCAGTATCCACCGGCACAGGAAACCTTCATGCTGAACCTCTCTCCTTCCGAGATCATCCAGCTCATCATCATCATCGTGATTAGTCTGACGGTGCACGAGTTCGCTCATTCCCTCGTCGCCATCCGGCTGGGAGACGACACCCCCCGACGCCAGGGTCGTCTGACGCTCAACCCCCTGGCCCACATCGATCTCATCGGCTTCATCATGCTCGTGATTGCCGGGTTCGGGTGGGCCAAGCCGGTGCAGATCAACTCCGCCAATCTGAAAAAGCCGAGGCGGGACGAGATCCTGATCTCAGTGGCAGGTCCGGCATCGAACCTCGTGTTCGCAATGGTGGCGGTGCTCATAGTCTGGGCGGTGCCCGGAACCCGCGTCCCCGTTTCCCCCGGTTTCCTTGCCTTCAGGAGTTTCATGGACGGGCTCGCTGCCATCAACGTGAGCCTGGCGATCTTCAATATGATTCCCATTCCCCCGCTGGACGGCTCGCACCTCATCACGCCATTCCTAGGCACAATGAACACGGCGCTCGCGGCAACGTATTTCCGCTATGGGTCGATCGCGCTGCTGGCCATCATCGTGATCCAAAACTTCACCCGGTTCGAAATCCTTCCCATCAGCAGGATGACGGACGCAATCGTACTCTGGATGTTCCGGTTGGTCGGGATTGCGGGGGGATGACGAAAGGCTTGGGCATTTAGATAGGTTCCCTGTCCTGCTTGAAGAAGGGCATATCGCGCCAAAGCATTCCTGCGCGCCTGTGGTCAAACAGGACCGTGGCGCTGGAGTCGGTTTCGGCCAATGTGCAGGCGCTTTAGCTTCAATGCACTCTCGATAATGTGGGCTTATCACGCTAAAAATAGTTTGACCAGGAGATTCGGATCCCTTTAATTTGATGTAATCAAGGAGCCTCCAATTCGCAGGCAGTATCTTGTGGGGCCTTTCCTCAGCACCTTAGCCGTCTGGATTTACGGGAATGGTGTGCTTCCCCTTCTGCCGCTCTACGCAATCGAGCGCGGAGCTTCTGAAACCACAAGCGGCCTGTTTCTTGCATTCGCATTCCTTTGTCTCGCTCTTGGAACATTTACGACGGGCTTGTTGCCCAGGGATTTCAGGAATCGAAAATGGCTGATTGTGACCAGCGGTCTATTGATGGTTGGCCTGACATCACTGACAAGCCACATCACTACTGTGTTGCAGTTCGCCGGAGCAACCGGACTCACCTGGTTCCTTGGCGGAGTCGTCTTTTCACAGGCTGCCACACTGACGGGACTTGCGGCTGATTCCGCGGACAGGGGAATGGCGTTCGGAATCATCGGGACCACCAACGGACTAGGTTCGCTGATCGGCGGGATCGGGCTCGGATACGTCGCCGACCATTTCGGTTTTGCAGGTGTCTTTGAAAGCAGCGCAGCGGTTTGTATTCTGATCGTCGGCGGAGGGCTTCTTTCGGTTGAATCTCCGGTAGTTCTGCCCGCTGCTTCAGGAGGCGGCGAGCGAAATCAAAAAACGACAATCGTCACCGTGCTGGTTTTCCTGTTTGCCGCACAGATGCTGCTTGCATTTACAAACGCGACGGGAAACCTCGGCCGCTCCCTTGCGATGAACAGTAGGGGATTCTCCAAGTTTACGATCGATATGACTGCATCCATCCAAGGGCTGGTCGCCCTGTGCTTGCCGCTTCTTCTGGGCTGGCTTTCAGATAAAATCGGGCGCAGATGGATCATGATCACGACGTACCTGTTGGTGAGCGCAAGCCTCGTCGTTCTTGCTTTCTCACGCACCGCCTGGCATTTCTATTTTTTTGCCGGCCTGTATGCGTTCCTCACAATCCCACCAAGTGTAGGTCCTGCTTACGTGATGGACATCGTGCCCAGGGATCGCGCAGCAAGGAGCGTCTCCCTATTCCAGGCCGCGTTCTGGGTAGGCAGTATCGCAGGAATGTCAGCGAGCGGGATAGCCTTCGAAAAGCTGGGAACCTTCAGGCCAATCCTTCTCTCAAGCCTCTTTCCGATCGCAGGGATCGTTCTACTGCTCCTAATTCGGGAAAGGGCCCGTCCGGGATCCTCTCATCCCAGGCCGCTTCTTTCCTACCCTCGGCCATAAGCACATAACCGCCCAACAGTCTATGCGAGAGGGGAAAAAGGATTTCGACGGGTTGTTCCAGTTCAGGGGTACCAGCATATGAGATAGACCTCCTCATTTCATGCGCTCTGGTCGACGGTTACACTGGCTTAAGCGTTAGCTTTCCAACAAACTGCGTGGCAACCGTGACTAAACGATGTGGATGAACCAACCGCCATTCCAGGCGGCGTGGCGCGCCCCTGTTCGACGTATGTTATAATCCTGGGCAAGGGACAACCCATGAAAAAAGCCATCCGCCTCTTGATAACTGATGATCACAGCATCGTCCGCAAAGGGATCAAGGCTCTTCTGGCAACCGAAAAGGACCTGCAGGTCGTCGGCGAGGCTGAGAACGGAGCGGATGCCGTGGAAAAGTCAGCGGCGCTCAAGCCTGACGTCGTTCTGATGGACCTCGTGATGCCGGAAATGGACGGCATCGAAGCGACGCGGCGGATCACGACGGAGCAGCCCGGAACCAAAATCCTGGTGCTGACAAGTTTTGCCGCAGATGACAAGGTCTTCCCCGCTATCAAAGCGGGTGCCCTGGGCTATCTGCTCAAAGACTCTACACCTGACCAGCTCCTGGAAGCCATACGGCAAGTTTATAAGGGCGAACCGTCCCTGGAGCCTTCCATCGCCCGCAAGGTTCTGCAGGAGCTCTCCCGCCCGGGGCAGGGAAGGCAGACCACGGAACCGCTCACCGAAAGAGAGCTGGAGGTGCTTCGACTCATTGCCCAAGGAATGAGCAACAAGGAGATCGCCACCAAAATCTTCGTTGCCGAGTGGACCGTCCGCAGCCACGTCAGCAACATCCTGGGCAAGCTGCACCTTGCCAGCCGAACGCAAGCAGCTCTGTACGCCTTGCGCTCCGGTCTGGCATCCCTGGAGGACCTTTCCACGGGCTGAAAGCCCGGGACCGCGCCGTCATGAAACACACACTCAGCCGGGAAGCATGGTCTCTTGCTGAAACAGACCTCCAGAAATGGAGAACCCGTGTCCTCAACCTTGTCTTGATTATTGTCGCCCTGGCGGCGCTGCCGGCCTTCTGCTCTGTAGTCGCCAACGCCTACCTCAGCGACAGGCTCTCCCCGATTCTCATCGGCTACTGCGCTGTGTACCTGGGGTTCGTCGCTCTCGCCTTCCTGCGGCGCATCCCCGTGACTATCAAGGCGTGGCTTTTTATCGGGCTGACCTATGCCACCACAGCCGCAAGCCTGGCCCGTGTCGGACTTGCCGGAAGCGGACGGCTGTACCTGGTTTTTCTCCCCGCTCTTGCGATAGTCCTCCTGGGCCAACGCACCGGGTATCTGTGCCTCGGCATAAGCCTGTTCGAATACGCCGCTTTCAGCGAGCTAGCCAGAGTGGGGATCCTGTCGAAGTGGCTTACGGACACGCGCAACCCTCTGGACATCGGCTCCTGGATCGAATCAGGCGCGGCGCTAGCGGTCATCCTCATAACGATGACCGTGTTGCTGGAGCGCTTTTTCGCGCGCCACGTGTTTACCCTGGCGGTCAGCCACAGGGTCACCGGAGAAGTCGAAAAGGCGTACAAGACCCTCAGGCAGCGCGTCAGGGACCGCACGCGGGAGCTGGCTCTTCTCAACTCCGTGGCCGCAGTCGCGAGCGGACTCACGGATATCCGGGTGATTCTTGCGGAATCCATGGAGAAAATCATGGAGGCATTCGGGTTGGAGGGATGCGGAGCGTACGGGCTGGAGGAGGAAACGGGCGCCATGGTAATGCTGGCTCACAAGGGCCTTTCAGAACGCTTCATTTCACAGATGGTGCGTCTCGATCTCCAGGAAGCTCTTGCCGGCAAGACCCTCAGCCTCGAGGAGCCTTTGTCCTGGGACCTGAACGACTATCCCGACGGTCCCCGGCGTGAGTTCCTCGAGACCGAGGGGCTCAAGCGGATCATCGCAGTGCCCCTTGCTGCCAAGGGCAAGCTGGTCGGAGGCCTCGTTGTCATCTCACGGTCCGAGCGGATCATTTCCTCCGAAGAAGGGTCTCTCCTCACGGCCATTGGCCAGCAGATCGGCCTCGCCATGGACAACGCCCGGCTCCTGGAATCGCAACGCCTCCAGCGTGAGGAGGCGGAGCGACGTCGGGAAGTGGCGGAGGGGATGCGCGAGACGCTGGCTGTCCTCAACTCGAACAGGCCATCTCAGGAAACGCTGGACTTTCTCATCTCCCAAGCGTGCCGGCTCATGAAGTGCGATGCGGCTTCGCTCTTCCAGATCGACGGCCCCGAGGGGCAACTGCGCATTCAGGCCGCCTGCGGGCTGGAGCTGGAAACGGTCACCTCCATCAAGCTTGCCCTCGGCGCCGGGGCTGCTGACAGGGCCTCCAGGTGGAACAAACCGATCACCGTGCCAGATACCGAGGTCTGGGGAGAGTGGCAGTCGCATGAGTCCAACCCGGAGTTCGCGGAGGACTTGGGCGGCCTGGAGGTCCTCATGGGCCAGGGATTCAGGGCCGTCCTGGCCGTGCCGCTCATCATCAGCGGGACAAGCTACGGGGGGATCACGCTTTATTACCTGCAACCCCGCCGGTTCACGGATGAAGAAATCTCGCTCGCAATGGCCATTGGCAGCCAGGCGGCACTCGCCATGGAGAACGCGCGCCTGCGAGCCCAGGCCGGACAGACCGCCGCGTTCGCGGAGCGCAACAGGCTCGCCCGCGAGCTTCACGATAGCGTGACGCAGTCCCTGTATAGCGTCACTCTCTACGCGGAGGCAGCTGCGCGACTCCTGCAGGCGGGGCAGACCGCGGAGGCGGCTGGGCACCTGAAGGACCTGGGGGCCACCGCGCGGGAGGCGCTTCGCGAGATGCGCCTCCTCATCTTCGAGCTGAACCCCCCGGTACTAGAAACGGGGAGCCTTGCGGAGGCGCTTCAGATGCGGCTGGACGCTGTGGAGGCTCGCGGCGGCATGTCAGTAAGCTTCAGCACGGAGGGGGATGAATGCCTGTCGGCGCTTGCCCGACAGGAGCTGTACCAGATTGCCCAGGAGGCTTTGAACAACGCGCTGAAGCATTCCCAGGCGCAGGCGGTCCGCGTCCTCCTCGCCCACCGCAAGGGCGAGACGACGCTTGCGATCAGCGATGACGGGGTCGGTTTCCGAACGGAGCAGGCGCAGAAAAGCGGCGGAGCCGGGCTGCGAGGGATGAAGGAACGAGTGGCGCGGATCCGGGGAACGCTCTCTGTGGCAAGCGTTCCGGGCGTAGGAACCACGGTGACGGTGACTGCCCCCGGAGGATAGGAAAAGAAAGCACGATCGGGCTTTCAGCAGGCCAACCTGGCTTCACCCTGCTTTCGCAGCGCGCGAAGCCTCTTGCGCACCCCAGAGATCGACATCCCGACCTCCTGTGCCGTTTCAGCAAGGGTCTTCCCTTCCAGGCAATGAACCCGGGCAGCCCGCCGGGTGCTCTCGCGAACGCCGAGGAACACTTGGTCCAGCTCCCAGGCATCGAGCACACGGTCCTCCGTGCTCTCACGCCCCGCAAGGCTGTTGATGAAAGGCTCCGCGCTCAGCGCGAACTTGCGGCGCTTGCTGCGCATGACGTTGAGGCACGTGTTGGTGGCGATGCGATACAAGAGGCTAGAGGGGTAGCGCGCGTCCAGGCTTTTCCTGTAGCGAAGCACCTTGACGAACGTCTCCTGCATGGCGTCCGCAGCCGCGTCCTCATCCCTCAGCATTCCCCTGCACCTGCGCATCACCATGGGCGCATAGCGGCGGTACAGCTTTTCGACGTCGTTTGTCTCAAGCCTCGTTGTTGCGTTCATCACTTCCTTGCTCCTGTCAGCGAGTACTGTAGGGCCCGGCGGCCTTTGCTCGCATCACCAAAATGTGTGATTCGGCGGAGAAAAAAGTGCGGTGCAGGGTCCTGGCTTGCGGGGTGTTCCAGAGAAGGAAGCGGCCCGGACCTCCCTCCTGGGCCCTTTTTCACCGTGTGAAGGTCCTTTTTCATGAGCCTGTTTTTTATGTCCTTCGCCGCGGAGTTTGCGGCGCCTCCTTTCTCCTCCGACTCTGGTCGCCCATCGACAGACGGCTGGATCTCCTGGGGTTCTTTCAGAGTGGCGTTTGCCGATGTGCCCCGAGACCTCGGCTTTTTCATCACTGGCGCGGTGGGGCGTTTCCGCGGGCATGGTTCACCCGCTTCCCGGCACGCGCGGGATAGGTGTGGCGGGGAGACCGGGGTTGCCGCCGTTGCCCTGTGGTATGGGTTCAGCCTGCGGCTGACTCACCTTCGCGCCCATGACCGCCGCGGGCAAGGTGATCGAGTCTCCGTTGTGGGAGTGCATTCCGCATGTGCATCGCTCCTTTCGTACTTGTGCGCGAGACGCTCGACGTCCATGGCAAGCGGGCAAGTTCCTTGCGGCAAACAAGTACGCAGCCTACATACGACATCCCGTGCTCATCGTCGCCCGTTGCGGCTCGCGATCTGGGAGGGCGAGTGTTCCCGTTGGCGAAGCTCGCCCTTGCGACCGCCGTGGAGGTGTCGCTTGTGTGTCTGTGGAGCTACCTCCCGCGGAGATTTCGATTTATCAGGGTAACGCCAGCAAGATGGGTGACTCTTGCAAACGGCTTCGCCTCGACTTGACCGGATGGTCGGCCGCAGACAATGTTTGTCTTTATGAACAAGCGCGACATGCTCCTTTCCCTCCTTGACCCGTCGTACAACCTCGAGTCGGTGCCGGCGGCGTTCTTCCTTCATTTCGATACCCCGTTTCATCGGGGTCAGGCCGCAGTGGACAAGCACCTGGAGTTCTTCCGTTTCACCGGCATGGACATGGTCAAAATCCAGTTCGAGCAGCGAATGCAGCCCATGGAGATTAGACGGCCGCAGGACTGGGCAAAAGTCCCCCCGCGGGGCAGGGATTTCTGGGAGGAAACGCTTGCTGTTGTGAAGGGGCTGGTTCAGGGAGCGGGAAAAGAAGCGGTGGTGGTGCTTACACTCTACTCGCCGTTCATGCTTGCAGGCCAGATCGCAGGCGCAGACACGGTGGTCCGCCATATCCGGGAAGACCCGCAGGCATTCAGGAAGGGAATCACCATCCTCACCGAGGGGCTTCTCGTGCTGGTGAAGGAATGCGCCAAGCTCGGGTTGGATGGCTTTTATTCCTCTACCCAGGGCGGAGAGAAGGGCCGTCTTGCGGACCCAGCGGCGTTCGACGAGTGTGTCCGCCCCTACGACCTGACTGTCATGAACGAGATAAACCGTGCCTTTCATTTCAACATACTCCACGTCTGCGACTACCACCTCCCGTACGAGGACATCACGCCATTCGTGTCCTACCCGGGCCACGTCGTCAATACGAATCTGAAGCTCGCGGAAAGGGAGCTTCGTGCCACGGAAGTGTCTTCGATGTTCAGCCGGCCTTTCATGGGCGGCCTGGACCGAAAGGGCGTGATTGCTCGCGGCCCTTCCTCCGCAATTCAGGAAGAGGTTGGGCGGGTTCTCGCGGATGCGCCGCGGCGCTTCATCCTCGGCGCAGACTGCACTGTCCCGTCCGACACGCCCTGGGAGAAATTGAGAATCGCCATCCAGACCGCCCATGAGTTTAGAAGGTAGCCGCCGGATCCCGACCGAAATCGCAGCAAGATCCGGGTTGCGCGCAGGGGGGCCGAGTTGCGATACTTGACCCCTGCGGCAAGAGGCGGCAGTGCGAACCGTGGCCGCGGGGGAGTAGGTGCGATGATGACCATGGAATTGTTGGAGGAAGATTACATCCGCGTCGAGAAGGCAATCCGCTTCATAGAAACGCAAGCGCTCCAGCAGCCGTCTCTTGCCGACATTGCTTCATCCGTGGGGCTCAGCGAGTTCCACTTCCAGAGACTCTTCAGCCGGTGGGTCGGCATCAGCCCGAAGCGCTTTCTCCAGTTCCTGACGAAGGAGTACGCGCGTACGCTCCTGGAGGAGTCTCGCGACGTTCTCAGCGTGACGTACGACAGCGGGCTTTCCAGCCCGGGAAGGCTGCATGAGCTTTTCGTCACCTGCGAGGCGGTGACCCCCGGGGAAATCAAGTCCCGCGGGGAAGGGCTGACGATCGAATATGGATTCCACGCCTCCCCGTTTGGCAGGTGTCTGCTGGCGCGGACCGAACGCGGCATCTGCGGGCTGTCTTTTGTGCAGGAGGAAACGCCGGAGGCTGCGCTCGTGAGGAACCTCCGGGCGCGATGGCCCGGCGCCCGGGTTGTCGAGGACCCGCAATCCACCGCCCGTTTTGTGAAGCAGATATTCGCGTTCCCGGCGCCGCATGAGCCCGCGCCCCTTCATCTCTTCGTCCGAGGTACGAACTTCCAAATCCAGGTCTGGCAGGCGCTGATCCGCATTCCTTTCGGCAAGGCGGTGACCTATGAAGATGTGGCCCGGCACATCGGCATGCCCACCGCGAGCCGTGCGGTGGGCAACGCGGTTGGAAGCAACCCCATCCCATTTCTCATCCCGTGCCATAGGGTGATCCGCAAGCTTGGGGAGTTCGGCAACTACGGCGAAGGCCCGGAGAGGAAAAAAGCTATACTCGGCTGGGAAGCTGCCCTCACGGTCGGGGAGCGCTCTGCGTAGATTCGAGGGCGCTTGCCGCGCGCTTTGTGCTGTCGCCGGCGGCTGGCACGGACGGGCGGTCAGATCGATTGTATCGTTATCCGTGGTCTGAGCTTGTCCCATACTGTCTCCACGGGATCGCCCCGAGCTGCGTCGATGGTGCGCCCAACGAAGCTGAGGCTGCTCGCCTTCACCCTCTGGACCACCGCCGGAGGACCTCTTCGCTTTCCACGAGCAATTCGCGGTCCGCGGCAACGAAGTCCGTAAATGCTTTCCTCTCTTTCCCCGGGCGCCTGTCGAAAACAGTTGGGGATCGGCGAACACGGCAAAACGGACAACAGGGAAGAGCGCCGGCGGCAGCGAGCGAACGGCCGCAGTCTCGGCAACTTGGCCATGGCGGAACCCCCCGCACAGGAGGCGCGCAGCGCAACCACGACAGGTAGCGCGACGCAGCGATCCTTAACCGATTCACGCCTTTTTCGCTGCAAAGTATTTGCCCGCCGCAGCAGCCGGTTGCGTTCCCGGCGGTAGTGCTCTGCGGGAGAACGGCTCCTTGCCTGATAACGGAGGTCAGCAAGCGTATGCATACCGGGCTCACGCCGAGTGCGAATGTCAAAGTTCGAGGAGAGTTATGCCATGGGGAGGAGGGTTGCACAAAGAAAAGAGAGCTTCGAGATTAATTACAAACGGGCACGGCAGGCCGCGACGATTAGAAAACAACTCAAGGGCATGAATGCCAGCAGGAAGATACCCCGCTCTGATCCTGGAAAACGTTTTGCATTTTTGGTCATACTTTCAGCCCTGACTTTTTTCCTATCTTCCTGCCGGCCTCTTTGACTTTATTCGCCCATCTTAGCCCTTCTGCGATGATATGCAATAGGCCAAAAGTCTCATTTTGGAGAACTTATAAGGTTCATTAGCTGAACTTTGTTCGTGACTCCAGTTTTCTGATAGATATGGTAGATATGGTTCTTGACCGTAGTCGAAGAAATGAAAAGCTTCTCCCCAATAACCGTGTTACTGTACCCTTGGACGAGCATTGTGATTATCTCCCGCTCGCGGGGGGAAATTCCGTACTGTTTTACGATCTTATCCGGCAGTTGATAAAAAGAGGCGATTTCGGGCTGAAACACGTATGGAACCGCTTGGAAAAGAAGAATGCCCACGACAACCAGGAAGAACAGTTCCTGGATGACTGGAAGGGTGCCCAAGAACGTAGGCGCCAGGAACGTCGCCTGGCCAATGATCTGGGCGATCATGGATGCTGACATGACCACGGCCACGGTAAGAACGCTTCGTACGAGGGTCAAAAGACGCGGATGTTTGATTTTTCTTAGGTGCCGTACGACCACCACAATGGCATAGAACTCTATTCCCGTCACCATGGCATCGTTCAATAAAGAGAAGAATCGGGGTTGAAGCGCCTCTTTCAGGCCGCCACAAGCCGCCGCTGCAAGAGCCAGAATGACATGTGCCAACCTTCGCGAGGGAGAAATCTGGACCGATACGATTTCGAAGGCCAGAGCGCACATCATCCAGGTGAGAAGGCCGCTGGCCGGCACTGTCAGAAGGCAGGAAATGGCGGGGAGAAAGTCTCCGAACACGCGTTCAACGGTTGCGTCTTCGTACGTTTTGAGCGCGGCGGTGAGAATAAGCAGCATGATGGAGACAAAGAAGAAAGCGACATGCTGGAACGCGATCTGCCCGAACCTGGCACGAGCCACCAAGCTGAGGGTGGTGATCACCAGCCCCATGGAGAACGAGAATATGTAGACTGCTAGAAGAATATGGGGCAATGAACCCTCCGTTCGCACATTTTTTCTAATTAAAATCCAAGAATATCAAGAAAATACAAAATGTCAATTGAGATCGCTAAACAAGCTAAACAAAGTGATTCTGCAAAAGAACAAATCCTATACCGGAAGAACGCGAATGTTCGGGTCAAGCTCTTTGCGGAGAAACTCCTCTATGAAATCAAGCGTTCCCATCTGTGCGCTCGGACAGCCTTTGCAAGCGCCAGTGTACCTGACATACACATCCGTGCTGCCCTCGTCCCCTTTCATGTCGATGACCTCAAGGTTTCCCCCATCCTTGATCAGCTCCGGGCGGACCTTTTCATCCAGAACCTTCTCCACTGCCCGGTGCTTCTGGATCAGGCCAAGGCTTGCAAAGCTTTTGGATTCGGCGGCCGGGACGTTCCCTTCCCGCTGCATCTCCGCACGCACCTCCCTGAGTATATCAACCAGATAGTGGCGCCGTTCTTCGTGGCCACCGGGGCGGATGCAGGACTTGCAGAAAGCCCCCGCCTTTGTGTAGCGCGTGATATCCTCCACGGTTGAGAGATTGTTGATGCGGATGACATCCTTGATGGTCCGAAGACTCACTCGGGCGCATTGGCAGACGATTTCCTCTTCCTCGAGGGAATCCATGTCGACGCCCTTGTAGAGGGCCGCGGCCTTGCGGATCACGTCGTAGGCCATGACGCTACAGTGCATCTTCTGCGGAGGGATTGCGGCGGTGGCTTCCTCGTCCCGCAAGGCGCGCTCGACGTCGATGTTCGTGATCTTCATAGCCTCATCCACCGTCTTGCCGACGATCATCTCGCACATCATGTCGCTGGAGGCGATGGCCGTGCCGCACCCGAACGTCTTGAACCGGGCCTCGAGGATGCGGTTCGAGCGAGGGTCCACTGCCCAGAAGGCGCGGATGGCGTCGCCGCACACCTCGGCGCCCCAGTCCGCCACGACGAGGCGCGCGCCGAGCTTCTCCGCGTCCGCCTGGGTTATCTCCCCGAGGTGCCGGGGATTCAGCATCCGGTCATTGACCTTGTCAGAATAGCTCTCCCAGAGGGTCCCACCGATCAGATCAGACTTGGCCATGGCGACTCCTTACCGAGCTGCAGCGGGGTCAGCGTTCCGGCTTCCCTGGCTAGGCGATATTGCCCTCAGCCGCCCTACCGACGCGCGGATGGCGGCGATGGTCGCATCAATTTCTTCCTCGGTTGTGAAACGGGACAGAGAAAGCCTTACGCCGGTGTGAATACGGTCGCTGTCTACGCACATGGCGACCAGGGTCGGGTTCGGCTCGAGGGATTCCGAGGCGCAGGCACTTCCCGTCGAAGCGGCAATGCCCTGCCGGTTGAGGTCCCAAATCATCGCCTCCCCCTCAACGCCTTTCAAGCTCACGAAAATCGTGTTCGGCGTACGAATCTCTCGGCGACCAATCACGGCAGTGTCACCCACAGAGAGAATGGCGTCCTCCAATTTGTCGCGGAGCCTCCTCACCTCTCGAAGCTCGTACGGGAGGTTCTGCACGGCCATCTCCATGGCCAGCCCCATGCCCACAAGGCCGGGCACGTTGATGGTCCCTGAACGCTTCCCGCTCATCTGTTCGCCTCCGTGAAGGAGTGGGGTGATCCCGACGCCCTCGCGGATGAAAAGCCCGCCAACTCCCTTGGGACCGTGGAACTTGTGCGCGCTGAAGCTGAGGAAATCCACCGGCGCCTCCTGCACGTCCACTGGAAGCTTCCCGATTGCCTGCGTTGCGTCGGTGTGGAAAAGAATGCCGTTCTCCCGGCACAGGGCGGCCAGCTCCTTGATGGGAAAGATCAGGCCCGTCTCATTGTTGGCCCACATGATGGAGACCAGCGCGGTGCGGTCGGGATGAATGTGCGACTTGAGGGTCTCGACATCCACGATGCCCTCCCTATTTAGCGGGAGGTACCTCACCGTGACGCCGAGCTCTTCCAGGTACTTGCACGAGTTCGCGACGCAGGGATGCTCCACGGGGGTGGTCACGACCTCGGTTTTGCGGCCCGTGCGGATTAGCTGGTCGTACGCGGATTTGATCACCGTGTTATTGGATTCCGTCGCGCAGCTGGTGAGCAGAACGTCGTCGCGGTCCCGCGCTTTGATCCCAGCGTACAGCCGGTCGAACGCGATCCGCATGTAGGGATGCACTTCTGTGGCGAAATCGTACAGGCCGTTCGGGTTGCCATACATCTGGCACCAAAACGGGTCCATGGCGTCCTTCACCAACGGATCGACGATCGTGGTGGCGTTGTTATCAAGATAGATTCTATCCATTCCAAACGAATATACCCGGGCCGTCAGTGAGTGTCGAGCCTGGTACTACTTGAGCTTCTTGCGCAGCTTACGAGCGCTCGGCCTGGGCTCTTCCTTGGGCGACTCGGGTTGCCGATGCGCGCGCGCGCGAAATGCGGCAAGCGCGACGGCGGCAGCCGCGATGAGCAGCACGTTGAGAATCTGCCCCGTAGTGAAGTTGAACCAGCTGAACTGGCCAGGGCCATTGAGAGGCACCAGGGTGATAGGAAAACCGATCCCCTTGTCAGGCTCACGGGCATATTCGATGAAGAAGCGAAACACTCCGTAGCCGATCATGTACCAGGCGATCACGAAGCCGTTGTACGGTTTTCGCTTCCTGACGATGAACCAGATGATCAACCAGAGAACAAACCCCTCGAAAAACGCCTCGTACAGCTGCGAGGGATGGCGGGGAAGGTTCACCAGCCCCGTACCGGGCACCGGCATTCCAACAGCCGACGCGAAATCCCGAACCCAGGGCTGGTCAGCGGGGAAGCTTTCCGCGTTCGGGAACACCATGCCCCAGGGGACTTGCGTGATCCTTCCATACAGCTCGCCGTTGATGAAGTTCCCCAGCCGGCCGAAGGTGTACCCCAGCGGGATGCCCGCCACCAGCATGTCCCCCCAATCGAGAATGCTCAGCTTCTTCACCCGCATGAAGATGGCGAGGGCGATGACCGCCCCGAAAAGGCCGCCATGGTATGACATCCCCGCGATACCCGTGAGGCGAAGCCTGCCGTCGACCATCGCAAAGGGAAGGATGATCTGGAGGGGATGGCGGATGTAGTAGCCGCTTGCATCATAGATGGTGACCGCAAAAGCCCGGGCCCCAATCAAGAGCCCGATGATCGCCCAAAAGAACATGTCCAGGACGACGTCCTGCTGCGGTTTTTCCTTTCGCTGTTTGAGCTGCCACATGAACAGCAGGTACGTGATGAGGAAGGCAACCAGGTACATCAGGCCGTACCAGCGGATGGGAAGCCCGGAAACGATTTCGGGGCGTATCCACGAGGGATACTGGATATAGGCGAGCATGCGCTTCTCCTCGATGAAGGCTTTAGATCTTTTCGACGATTCTCCCCTGCGTCTGGTCAAAAAACAGGGTAATCATGTTCTTGGGTACCCGCGTTTCCCACCGCCTGCCGTGACTCTCGACCACTACTCCCGGGTACAGGGTCCCGCGCACGACGACCTCCGATTGAACATGAATGTCAAAGGTGTCACGGAGCGCGATCAGCCGCTTCTTTCGCAACTCGATGGCTTTCAAAGATTGCGCTTTTTCCGCGCGCGCCTGAGCTAGGGCCGCTGCATCCGGGGGATGGCCTGCGAGCGCCTCCCGCTGGACCCTCTTCATGTCTGCATCCAACTCCACTACGCGCCGGGCAATACTGGCCACTTCCCGCTCCTCCCGCTCTATCAGGTCCTTGAGGATGTAGTCCTGCCCGAAGAGAACAAGGGTGGGCACGCCGGCCGGAGCGCCGAGGTTCTGCACGGCAAGCCCTTTTCGAGCCCTCACTTCTCCGCCGACGAGGTTGCCCTTCTCCGACTCGAGGAGGAGCTTCCCGTTGCATTTCACCTGGCAGCGCAGACACGCGCCTTTCAGGCGGATGTTCTCCATTGCCACGAGCACGGCTTGCTCTGCAAACGGGGAGCTGATGTCTTTCTTTGCCCGCAGGATGGCTTTCCCCTCCCCCTTGATTCCTTGTCCGATCAGAATGGACCCCTCGGAGGAAAGAAGTGCGGCATCCACGGTCTCTTCCACCTCGATGTCTCCAGCGGCAATCACGCGAAACCCGGGCTGGACGGTCCCGTTCACGCGAACGATGCCCGGGAAGTTCACGTTGCCGCTCGTCATGTCGACATCGCCGACAACCGTGTGCACCTCCTGCACCGAAATGACGTCGCCGTTCTGCACCAGCTCGCCGTCCGACTCAGAATAGAAGAACAGGCTTCCATCCGGTTGGCGGGCAGCGGAAACGCCCCGACCCGCTTGCAAGCCGGCAAGCGCCCCGGCCGGCGGCGGGATGGGCCTACCGGTGACATCCCACGACTCCAGCCCTTCCAGCGGCGGAGGTTTTACCGTGGCAAGGTGAACGCCCTTGCCCACGTGTGTGATCCTGTCCTGCGCGCGAAAGTCCGCGCGCCCGTCATCTAGGATGGTGAAAGTCTTTCCGGTTGCAACACGAATATGGAAAATAACCCGATTTTCTTCACCCGGGGGCGGAAGCCTTCCCTCCGCAACGAGTAGGTTCTTGAAGAACTTCCCTCGGGCAACGAGGTCAAGAGCCTTGAGCAGCTTTGTCTCATCCACCCCTTTGACGACGCCCGCCTCCACGATCTGTGTCCTCACCTCCTGGACGTCCATGGGGGCGCCGGTTCCCTGCGCGGGGGTGAACGTAACGAACGCTTTCATCCTGTCATCGGAAATCGTGACCACGAGATCAGCGTCCCTGTGGCGCCTGACGCGCAACAGGATAACCATGCCGTCGCTTCCTTTTTCCAGGATGCCTTCCTCGGTCGCCACCACCAGGTCACGACGCTGCTGCAAACCCTCAAACAGTCGTACCTCGGGGGTGGCGCCCCTCAGGCCAGGGACGATCGTGCCGAAAACGTCCACCCCTGCGGCGCCGACCGCGCCCTGCACGATCCGCATAACCTGCGTCTCTGCCGTGACCCGACCCACCGACTCGACCCGTTCGAGAGGGAATTGCGGGAGCGAGGAGACCTGGGCGAGCGCCGCCGGGCTGGCCGAGCTGAAGGCGCGGATGCGGTCCGCCTCTTCCGCGGGAAGGAACTTCACAAGCCACTCCACCCCGCCGTCCTTGCCTTTTTCGGGAGCCTGGCCCGCGGCCAGCTTGTAGTCAGAAAGCTCGACGTCGGAGCCTTGGAAGAAAGCCTGCAGGTCTTTCCGTACCGTCTCAAGGTTGTACTTGCGGACTCTGCTCAACCGGATCACATCGCTGGCAATTGCCAGGGTGAGCGGCTTCCCTCCTCCGCGGCCCTTGCGGAGAAACAGGGTCGCCGAAAGCTTATCCTCTGAGACGGTGACCGAGGCCGCTCCGTCACCGGACGGGCTGAGGGATTTGCCCGTGACAGGTACGCCCGCCTTCGCTGCCGCCTCAATGATGGAGGTGATCTCCTGCGGCGCGAGTAGGGCCGTGGGCGGAAAGCCCATTTTCAACGCTTCCCCAACGATCTCGGGGGCAGTCGGAAGCGGTGCACCGGGATCTCCGGGAATGAAGGACAGCAGGCACGTGGTGCCGTCAGGTGATGAGGAAAGCGTTGCGTTGTGGTCCCGGAAAGGTACCACGTCCGCCCAGTTCGCCCCCCGCCGAAGGAAGCCGTCGGTGACCGCTTTTGCCTCGCTTCCCGCCCGGGCAAGGCCTTCCAGGAAAAGAAATGCAGCCTGCTCCGCGCGGTGGGCCGGAACATACCTTCCGAATACGCTCTTTCCTTCCTTCCCCGGCCTCCCCGGTCGAATCTTCGCCACAAGGGCCCCTTTGCGGACGTAACCAGTGGCCGTGACGGCGGGATCAATCGCCACCTCTTCCCGCACGAGTTTCTTCTCCACGACCACTTCCACTTCTTCCCGCGGCGGGAGAAATGGAAGGGAGGGCTTGCGGAGGACTTTCTTCTCTTTCTTGATTCTTTCTTCCCGGATGCGAAAGCCCTTCGGCGCAGCGGCTTTCTGCGCAACGCCGCGGGCGGTCCCTTCCAGGCGCGCTGGGATGGGACACTCTTCAAACTCCACTGTTTCGGGTTCCGGCGGCCGGGGCATGACCCCTGCGGCGGCTACGAAGCTGACCGGTTCGCCTTTGCGCCGGGCTGCCGAGCGCAGCCCTTTCTCGATGGCCTCGGTGTCTATGCCCTCGCGCACTTTTTTCTCGTCAAGGAGGGCAAGGAGGCTGTCCACCGACACCGCCGCCCCGGTCTCACTGGGCACGATAGTGACACGGGCTTCCAGGCCCTGCTCATCGAACTCGAGCTTCAGATCGCCCTTGACGTTCATGCTCCGGCTCCCTCAGAGGATAGAGCAAAGGCTCGCTATCCGACAAGAGTAAACACCGCCAGGGCCGCGAAGACCGCGGCCAGGCCGAGTTTTACCTTTCCCATATGGGCCTGGAACCAAGTTGTGATCCGTCCTGAGCTGACCCCGAGATAGCTGGCGCCGAAGACGATGAGAAGCGGCACGATGAAACAGAGGTTGTACAAGAGGAGAAGCCCGAGGGCCACCGTGCCGCCCCGCATCCGAACGAGGTAGGCCAGCATGGGCAGGTACACCTGCCCGGTACAGGCGAACTCGAAGAGGGACACGAGGAACCCCAGGACAAGCGAGCTGCCGACAAGCGCCGCGGCACGGACCCTGGTCCGAATCGAGGCGTGGATCTGCCGCTTCAGCGCAGAGGGAAGCTGCAGCAGCATATGTGTGGGCCTGCCCTGACGGATGAGCGTGTAGTCGTACACGCTCAGCCCCGCGAACACGGCCAGCACGATGACAAGCGCCCATCGGATGACCAGCGAGACTATGGAAACCATGCTCGCCGCGCGAAGAACAGTGAACAGGCCGTAGCCAATTCCGAGGTAGGTGAAAAACACGGAAAGCGTGAACAGCGAGCCGATCAGGAGGACCTCGCGCCTGCCCCGGCCCGCAAGGGCGAGGGATGCCAGGAGGAAGATGAGCGTCGTGAACGCGCAAGGGTTGACGCCGTCGATTAACCCGGCGAGCGCGATGGGAAGCGCGGCCAGCCGTTCCGAAAAGAGCGCGGCTGCCACCTCGGCCTGCAAAGACGGTGCAGCCTGGGCAGGCGCCCTGGCAAGCTGCGTTTTCAGCGCCGCCGCAACCTCTTTCCTGATATTCGCGTCGCCCTGGAGAAGCGTGTTCCCAACCGCAAGCGCGGGTATCTCATGGAGGGTTTCCCCCCGGGATGAGGCAAGAACCGCCAGCTCTTTATAGACTGCAGGCTGAAGGACGTCTTTTCGCTCGACATCGATGGAAACTCCGAGCTCCCGCGACAAGCGCGGAATCTCCGTCGAGAGAAACTGCTCGCACGTTCGGCACCCAGGCGTGTAGTAGTAGGCCACCGTGACCGCGTGAGCCGGTCCGGAAACCGACGCGGGGCCCGAAGTGGCCGACTGGCTTCCTTGCCCTGTCCCCCCCGCGTGGGGCTCCGAGCGCACGATGCCCGTGGTCGTGTAGTATGGCGGAGCAACACCGGGCGGCTGCGTCCTAACGATGAAGTCCTTGCGCGTGATTCCCGTGTCATCCGAGGAGTCATACAGGATGACGAAACTCCCTTCGCCGCCTGCTTTGATGGGGCGCTCGGCGGGAGTTGCCGTATTGCAGGTGCAAGTGGGCAGAAGGCCAACCGTCACATCGAAGTCTCCCGTGTTCTTCACGGTGACAACCGTCTGAATCTTCTCCCCTTTGAAAATAGAGCCGAACTTCCACTGCGACGGAGAAAACACCAGGGTGGGATCGCCGAAGGACAAAGAAGCCGCGGCGAAGATCAGGAGCAGGGCGGGGAGAATCCGGGACCTCAACACGCTTGCCACCTGTCCTTCAGATCTGTGTCGGAGCAAGAAGCACCGGAGGCTTTTCTTTTCGCCAAGCGATGAGGATCACGAGGAACGCCACATCAAGCACAAAGACTGCGAACAGCACGGCCCCCTGGGTGAGACTGACCGACCCGATGCGAAGGGCTTCCGCGCGCGTGGAGATTCCGAGCGCGCCGGAAACAGCAAGGAGGACGAAAGAAAACACGCAGAGCAACTTCCCCAGACGGAGGAACCCGATCAGCTCCCCGTACTTCTGCGGAAACAAGGAGAGCATCAGGCCACCCACCGAGACGAGCAGATTTCCGGATCCTCCGAGAAGGAGCCATGGGACAATCCAAGTACCGGCGCCGCCGGCAGCCGAGAAGACCTGCGCAAGAAGCGAAAGGACAACAAAGAATCGCACGGCTTCCCAAAGGGATCCGGCCAGCAGGAAGGCATGTCGCGCTGCCATTATCCGTGGGAGTGTAGACGGAGGTGGACCCCGGGTCAATACGGCGCACGGCGTCGGCGTTGACATTGGGCCGGGAGATGTAGATCATACATATGGTGGAGAGCTGAATGAAACTCATAAAGACTCGCGAAAGGATCGTCTGGGCAGTCGTCACGACGGTTCTTCTTGCTGCCCTCGCGTTGTTCGTTTTCTCCCAAAGACTGCTGGCGGGGAGCCCGGAAGACGAGACGCAGGCCTACCTTGGCACAATCGGCGAGATGTTCAGATACGTCGAGGACAACTATGTAGACGCGGACAAGGCCCAACCGAAGGCGCTGTACGAGGGCGCCCTCAAGGGAATGTTTGAGGCCCTCAATGACCCGTATTCCGCGTACACCACCGCGGCTGACTGGCGCATGATCTCCGATACCACAACGGGCACCTTCGGCGGGGTCGGGCTCACCATCACGAAGGTCGAAAAGGTGGGCGCGGAGGTCGTCACCGCTATCGAAGGCACGCCTGCATACAAGGCGGGAATCTCGGCGGGGGATATCATTATCAAGGTCAATGGGGAGCCGGTGGATAAACTGTCCATCGACCAAATTGTGGACCGTCTGCGCGGCGCGCCCAGGACAGACGTGACGGTAACGGTGAAGCGCGGGGATTCCATCGTCTTCGACGCCACCATCACGCGCGACGTGATCGAGCTTCCTATCGTCAAGTACGCCATGATCCCCGGGGGGATTGGGTATCTGCGCATCACGGAGTTCACGCCACAAACAGCCGAGCGCTCCCGGGAAGCGCTGCGATTCTTCAAGGATAACAACTACACCTCACTCGTCATCGACCTGCGGGGAAACGGCGGGGGGCTTCTCTCAGCGGCCGTCGACATGGCCAACCTTTTCGTGGATGACGGGCTCATCGTGGAGATCAGGAGTGAGCGCGTGGCCCGTGAGAACGTGAAGTACGAGGCCCGGCACAACCGTGTGATGGTCGATCCCTCGCTGCCCATAGTAGTACTTGTGGACAAGTACTCCGCCTCCGCCTCGGAGATTCTCTCCGGGGCTCTCCATGACCACCACCGCGCCACGTTGATGGGGGAGAAAACCTACGGAAAAGGCTCGGTGCAGACCGTGATGTCCCTTGGGGACGGCGGGTTCCGACTGACAACGGCCCGCTATTACCTTCCCTCGGGTGTGACAATCGACAAGGTGGGAATTCAGCCCGACATCGTAGTGGAGGAGCCCGCCCTCTCGGACGCTGACCAGAAGTCGCTGAACGACCTACTGAACGGGTCGTACCTGAAGGACTTCGTGAAGGCCAACCCCAAACCCACAGACGCCCAGATTGTCACCTTCATCAACGGTCTTCACGCCAAGGGGATTTCCCTCGATGACCGATACCTGAGAAAGCTCGTGAGGAATGAGGTCAATAGGACGAACAACAACCCTCCCCTGTACGACCTGGATTTCGACATCGTCCTGCAAGCCGCGGTGAAGGCGTTGACGAACCACGAGATTCAAGCCGCAAAGAATTAGAGAGCGCGACCTTTGACGCAGGTGGCACGAGCCACCTGCGTTTGTTTTTTAGCATGAAACAGTTTCTCCTTCCGCGCTGGTACGCGGGCCAGGCTCGCATCTCGATCTCAGGGGACGACTACCGGTACCTTGCCCGGGTCCTCAGGCTGAAGAGCGGCGCTACGCTTCCCGCGGTGGACGCGCACGGCGCGCGCTACATCATGAAGTTGGCTGCGTTCAGCCGCTCGGCGTGCGAGGCGGAAATTTCCCCGGTGGCGGCAGCTCCGAAGGAAGCTGTTTCGGCCTCCGGCTCGCCGGCGCTCACACTCCTTCAGTGCTTGCCAAAAGGGCGGAAAATCGATCTGATTATCCGCCAGGCAACGGAGGCCGGGGTATCCCGGATCGTTCTCCTGGAGAGCGAGCGTTCGGTTGCTCGGGAACAAGAGGACACCGGTCGGATGAGGCGCCTTGAGAAAATCGCTCGCGAGGCGCTCCAGCAAAGCGGCAGTCCCCGCCTTCCGTCCATCGAAGCCCCCCGGCCGCTCGCCTCACTGCGGGACGCCGCCGGTGAATGGGGCACTGCACTGTTCTTCCACGAGGAGCGGCTTTCGGGCGGCACTCTTCACGAGTTGCTCGCGGGACCGATGGAGCGCATCAGCATCCTGATCGGTCCTGAAGGCGGGCTTTCCTCTTCGGAGGTCGACCTGCTTGCCGGGGCGGGGTTCCATTCGGTGTTCCTGGGGGGGACGGTGCTGCGGGTTGAGACCGCGGCAATCTATGCGATTGCCGCCGTGCAGACGATTCTACAGGAGAGAGACGCGTGGAAAGCGGCGCACTGAAGGTGAAAAGAATAAAGGTTCTCGATGTTCCCGTGGACGCCGTGGACCCCGACATGGCCGGAAAGGCCATCGAAGAACTGCTCGTCAATTCCCAGGCCAATCAGATCGTCTTTCTCTCCCTTCGCGGGTTGCTTCGGGCCCGCCATGACCCTGAGCTGATGCGATGCCTCCGCGAGGCGGCACTCGTTTTGCCAACCTCCCTTGCTGTCGTGCGGGGGGCCGGATTCCTCGGCACAGGGAAGCTGAGCCTGTTTAATCCGTTCGAGTTCATCATCCGCATCCTCAGCGTGATCGAGAAGTCCCAAGGATCCGTATACCTCCTGGGCACCCACAAAAGCCTCCTGGAAATCGCGGAGGTGAACCTCATGGGTTCCTTCCACGACATCCGCGTAGTCGGCCGCTTCTACGGCTTTTTCCCCCGCGCCATGGAAGGGGACATCGTTACAGCCATCAAAAAGTCCTCTCCCTCTCTGCTGCTCGTTGGCACGGGAGTGCCAGGACGGGAACGGTGGCTGCTGCGGCACAAGAAAGAGTTCAACCCCGGAATCTCGCTGTGGGCTGACAACTGCTTCGAAGTGTTTGCCGGCACGGAGAAGCAGGTTTCCCGCAAACTACACTCGCTGGGTCTGAGCGTCCTTTCGGGGATTGGCCGCAAGCCCTGGCGCGTAGCCAGGATCTTCCCCTATTTCTGGTACCTGATCCTCCTCCTTGGTTACAAGATCTTCACGCTCTAGGAAAGGCATGAGTTACCAGGATTTTCTGAAACTCATCGAAGTGCTGGGTATCCTTGCTTTCAGCATGACGGGGATCTTCGAGGCGCGGCGGCTCAAGATGGACATCGTTGGGACCTACTCGGTTGCCATGATCACCGCGTTCGGCGGGGGAACGCTGCGCGACCTGTTTCTCCAGCGCTACCCCCTTGTCTGGATCCATGACTGGCCCTACGGCGTGGTGATCCTTATCCTGTCAATCGTCTCCGTGGCGATCCTCCGCCAGATCAAGGATCGCAAGAGCAAGGGCCTCATTCTAGCGGTGACCATCTGCGACGCCCTCGGCCTCGGCCTGTTCAGCGTCCTGGGCGCGCTGTATTCGCTCGAAGCATTTCCGAGCCTCTTCTTTATTGCGGTCGTCATGGGAGTCATCACGGGATGCTTTGGCGGCGTGATCCGCGACGTCATCGGGAACAAGGTCCCGACCGTTTTCCAGAAGTCCCAGCTCTATGCGACATGCAGCCTGGCGGGCTGCGTCATGTACTTGCTTCTGGCGTGGCTGGGTCTGCCCCCTGTGGTCTCGATTAGCTTTGGGGTCGCCACGACCTTCGTGGTTCGGATGCTCGCCGTAAGGTTCAACGTCTCGCTGCCGTTCTAGAGTTCGAGCTCCCGGAGCCTCAAATAGTCGCACAGGTCTTTCATTCCGTCCCCCACCTTTCTGGCAAGGCCGCGTGCAACGGCTTTCCGCACGCTCGGAATGAACAGCAGGTATCCCAGCACGTCCGTAAGAAAGCCCGGGGTCACCAGAAAAACCCCCCCGACAAGGAGCGCCAAGAAATCGACCGCCTCTTGCCCGGGATACTGGCGGTCACGCATTTTCGCCCTCAACCTCCCCAGAGTTTCCCGGATCTGGTTGTGCGCGATAAGGACTCCCGGCAGGCCGACAAGCGCTGCGACCACGAGGACCAACCAGCTGCCAATCAGGTTGCCCAGATAGATGAAGAAGACGACCTCAGCTAGTGGGACCAGGGAGTACACGAAAAGCGCAAGGATTAGCTTGAAAAGAAAATCCTTTTCGATGAATTGTACGAACAGTCTGAACTCTCGCATGATTAGGTGGACTGTAGCAGGGTTGGGATCGCTCTGTCATGCCGGCATAGCGCCCGCGGCCCGGCTTGGAGCCGGCCTGAGGGAGGTTCGACGAAAGCTTGAGTCCCGCGCTCCAGGTCAGGCTTCGGTGTCGATCTTCGTTCCGACGGACGCGTCCTCGATCTTCTCCTGCACCTGAGTCTTCAGGAGCTTGTCGGACAGGGTCATCGTCTGCTCGTTGGCATTCTTGAGAAGGTCGGCGAGCCCCTCGATGGATCGGGCCAGTTGGGCGACTGACGCCCCGGGACCAATTTCTGAAGTCATGCAATCTTGTCGGCAGTGCAAGCCATTAAGTTGAACTTCCTCCGCCCCCTTTGACCCTAGATCATTCTTCAGCTAAATTATACATAGTCTGTCTATGCATCGATATTCTATGCATAACGGGAGTTAGTATGTTTCTATTAGCAGCGTCATTCTTAGGACACGCTCTACCTGTCATGTTTGTTTTGGGCACGCTGTATTTCCTCCTGCTCTCAGTTTCAAACGTCTTATGGCTGAGGCTCAGCTCCCAGCGCCCCCGCATCCACCGAGGCAGAATGGTCTCCGTGCTCATCCCTGCCCGGGACGAAGAATCGAGCATCAGCGCTTGCATCGATTCCCTTCTCACCCAGAGCTATGAGAATTACGAGATTATCGTTCTGGACGACCAGTCCCGCGACGACACCTGGCAGATCATCAGGGATTATGGGGAGCGCTTTCCCGACCGCGTGAGAGCCATCCGCGGGGCGCCTCTTCCGGCAGAGGGGTGGAGCGGAAAGACTCACGCCATGCAGCAACTTGCGGCCAACGCCCACGGCGAGTACCTGATGTTCACCGACGCCGACACAGTCCACGGCAGCCAAAGCATCTCCTGGGCAGTCACGAACATCGAAG
>Ga0326728_10007783_pt1 | contig 27174 bp, 21 predicted proteins | sample MB3enrmetagenome_FD_207602 | JGI IMG/M metagenome (GOLD analysis project Ga0326728, IMG submission 207602) | Lab enriched peat soil microbial communities from McLean, Ithaca, NY, United States - MB31MN | ecosystem: Environmental > Terrestrial > Soil > Wetlands > Peat | place: USA: New York...
GGTATATATGCGTTTGTGCCCCCCGCCGTTTGATAGCCGACCTTGATGTTTCGTACCGCCTCGATACTGCTCCTGTACTCGGGCGCCAGGCGAACGGTGAGGTTGAACTGGCGGTCGGCCTCCAGGACGGTGGTCGCTGTCGTACCGGCCAAAGCCGTCTGCACCAATGTGTTTACATCACCGGGATTTAAGCCGTAGCGGGCTGTTTTTGTTCGGTTGACCCTGATGTCGAGGTTGGGCTGGCCAAGGACGCGAAAGATGCCGAGGTCCTCCACTCCCTTGATCAGCGCCATTTCGCGCTGAACCTGGACCGCTGTCTGCTCCAGAATAGTCAGGTCGGGGCCTATGATCTTGACGGAATTGGCGCCTTTTACACCCGACATCCCTTCCTCGACGTTGGTCTGGATATACTGCGAAAAGTCGAAAGTAATGCTTATGAACTCCCTTTTGAATTCCTCCTGCAGTTCCTCGGTGAGTTTATCTTTCGTCATGCCCGATGGCCATTGGGTGAACGGTTTCATAAAGACGAACAACTCCGCATCGCCGAACCCGCCGGTATCGCTGCCGTTATCCGGGCGGCCTTGCTGCGAGATTACCGTGTCGACTTCCGGGTGGCGCAGGATGATCTTCCGGACCTTTGCCACCGACGGCGCCGCTGCTTCGAGCGATATCGTCGGCGGCATCGCAAGGTGGATATCGTAATTGCCTTCCTCTAAGGGGGGGAGAAACTCGGTGCCGAGCCTGGTGACCAGAAACCCGACTACCGCCAGAAAAATTAGGCCGGCTGTCACAACAGTCCTGCAGTTTTTAAGCGCTATACGCAGAATCGGCGTATAGGCGGCCCGAATCGCCCGCACCACTATAGTCTCGGCTTCCTTGGCCCGTGGGGGAAGGAGCAACGAAGCGAGCACAGGCGTAACGGTGAATGTGGCGAGCAGTGCCCCGGCGAGTGCATAGCCGTAGGTCCTGGCCATGGGACTGAAAATCTGGCCCTCGACCCCTTGCAGGGTAAAAAGAGGAATGAAAGCCGCCACCGTAATCAGGGTGGAAAAAAATATGGCTCTGTCCACTTGCAAGGCGCTGGCGTATATAATTCGCAGCCGATTGGTCCAGCTTGCCCCGCCGGCTACCCTCCGGCTCGTCGGGTCTGTGCCGAACCGTCCTTCGGCAAGGTCTTCCAGGAGCAGTTTTCTTTCTTCATCTTTGGCCTGCGCGTGTCTGAATATATTTTCGACCAAAATCACCGCCGAATCCACGATGATACCGAAGTCCACGGCCCCGATGGACAGCAGGTTTGCGTCTTCTCCCCGAAGCACCATAATGATGATGGCAAAAAATAGTGCGAAGGGAATGTTCACGCCGACGACCAGGGCGCTACGCAGATTGCCCAGAAAGATCCACTGGATGAGAAAAACCAGCAGGAAGCCGAAGATCACATTGTGCAGGACTGTGTGAGTGGTAGTAGATACCAGCCAGCCGCGGTCGTAGAAGGGAACCGCCTTGACTCCGGGCGGGAGCGTGCCGTCACTGTTGATCTTTTCGATTTCCGCCTTGACCCGGGCCAAAACGTCTTTTGTTTGTTGAGTTCGATTCATTACGACGATGGCAGTCACCACGTCATCGTCGAGGTCGCGGCCGTTCAAGCCAAGCCTTGGTACATGGCCCACAAATACTTTGGCGACGTCCTTGACCAAGATGGGAATGGAGTTTAATTGGGAGAGGACGATATTTTCGATGTCTTCCACTTTCCATCCCCGGGTCAAATCGGTGTCGCCGCCATCATCTATCAGGCCGACGCCCCGAATGTTCACCGACTGCTGGCCGATATTAATCGTTCGTCCGCCTACGTTGATATTTGCGTTGCCGATGGCTGTGAGCAACTGGGGCAGGGTAACGTTGTAAGCCTCAAGTTTATTGAGATCGGCCTCTACTTCAAACTCTTTTGTCGTTCCTCCCCACGCGTTTACCTGGACTATGCCGGGGACCGTGAGGAGGCGGCGTTGCAGAACCCAGTCCTGGATTGACCGCAGATTGGTAATGCCGAAGTTCGGGGGACCGACCACCTGGTACCGATATATTTCCCCGACCAGACTCGATTCCTGGATGGTCGGGGTCACGCCGTTTGGAAGGCTGACCCTTTGTTGAAGAGCTATCGCCGCCTGTGTGTACGCGAAAAAGTAATCGACGCCGTATTTGAAGGTCACTCGAACGAAGGAGAGCCCATAGTAGGAAGTCGAACGGATGTTATCGACCCCGGGCGTGGAGGCAAGGCCGACTTCCATCGGGATCGTGTAGTAGCGCTCCATTTCTTCGGCCGTCTGACCGGCGTACTGGGCGGTGATCTCCAGGATCACGGGCGCAGGATTGGGGTAGGCTTCGATATTGAGCTTCGTATAAGCCAGAAAGCCGCCGCCTATAAGAACGAGCAGGCACATCAGCACAATGGTGCGGCGGGTCAGCACGAAAGCAAGAAGAGACTTCAGCATGGTTTCTTAATTCCACCGCAGAGCACGCGGAGGTCACTACGTTTTTGACCGTTCACCCTTGACCGATTGATTCCACCAGCCGCCGCCAAGGGCCATGAAAAGAGCTGCGGTGTCGGCAAAACGGTTGGCTCTGGCCTGCACAAGATTTATCACCGCCTGTTGCCAAGCCTGTTCCACGGCGAGAACCGCCGGGTAATTTACATAGCCCAGTTCCAATTGTCTAGTAGTTAGATCGAGGGTTCGCCTGGCAGCCCGTTCCGCCTCCGCTGTCGCCTTAAGAGCATTGGCGTCCTGTTCCAGTGCGTGCAGCGCATCGGCTACGTTCTGAAATGCGTTCAGCACAGTGCTGCGATACTGCGCGGCAGCCTGGTCCAGGCCCGCTTCGGCAGCGCGCTTCTTGTGCCAGAGAGTAAGACCGTCAAAAAGGGTCTGCGTAACGCCGGGGGTGATATTCCAGAAGACATTGCCGGGAACTAACAGATTGCCGAGTTTGCTCGAATTGCCGCCCAGGGCGCCGGTGATGGTAATTTGCGGCAGCATGTTGGCGACGGCCACTCCTACCTGGGCGCACGCGGAATGCCACGCGGCCTCGGCGGCGCGAACGTCCGGACGTTGTTCTATGAGCTTCGAAGGCAGGCTGAGCGGCAGTTCCTGAGGAAGACGCAGCGCGTCGAGGTCGAACTTTTCGACCATCTCCTCGCTTGGAAAACGACCGGCAAGGGCCGCCAGCATGTCGCGCGTCAGCGCAAGTTGCTTTTCAAGCGGAGGCAGGGTTGCCTCTACCTGGGCGAGCGCGGCTTCCTGGGCAGCCACGTCGATGCCGGTGGCGTAGCCGAGGGCCAGGTGCCGGCGTTGGATCTCCAGCAGTTTCCCTGCGACCTCGATGATTTTATGGGTAGCCTCAATCTGAGCACGAAGCGAAGCCTCCTGAACCGCCGAGGTTACTACGTTTGAGGTCAGCGTGAGGTAGGCGGCCTCAAGCTGGAAACACTGAAACTCGGTCTGGGCATCCAGAGACTCCACCTGTCGCCGGTTGAGGCCGAACACGTCAGGCGCGTAACTCAAAGTCAACTGAGCGGTATAAAGCGTGAAGTATTCAGCGCCTGATTGCAGCAAGGGCGTGAGTGTCTCGAGCGCCTGCTTCTGACGACTTGCTGAAGCATTGCCTTGGACCGTGGGATAGTACAAACCTCTTTGGGCTAAGGAAAGCTCCCTGGCCTGGCGAAGCGCAGCCTTTGCAGCATCGAGCGAGGGGTTTGCCTTGATCGATTTTTCGATCAACGCATTGAGTTGGGACGACTCGAACAAGGCCCACCACTGTCCGGGGATGTCCATACCGTTTACGAAGCGCTGTTCCTCGCCGCCCGCCGCATTCGGAGACGATGCCGTGGCGGAGAGCGGTTCAGGGGTGTAGCCGGCAGCCGGAGGCGCCTCGGGGCGATGAAAATCCGGCCCGACTACACAGCCCGTGAGAACGATGAGCAGTGAACAGTGAACAGAAAGCAGGAAAAGAATCCTCGTTTTTTTCATTCTAATTCCTAATCTTGATTCGTAATTGTTTTTAGATCACTCTTCACCCTTCAAAAACAACATCCGCAATGCCGGCACTACCACCAACAGCATGATCGGGCCGATCAGCATGCCTCCTACTATCACTGCCGCCAAAGGGCGCTGCACCTGGCTGCCGATGCCCGTGGAAACGGCTGCCGGAAGCAAACCGGTACAGGCGGAGAGGGCGGTCATGAGCATCGGGCGCATCCTCTGTTCCGCAGCGTGGAACATAGCTTCGTATCTGTCCATGCCGTGTCTGGTGAACTTTATCTGATTGTAATATGTAAGGATGAGAATATTGTTCATCACCGAAACCCCGAAAAGAGATACGAAACCGACTGCAGCCGAGATGCTGAAATCGAGGCCGCTGATGAGCAGGGAGATCACCCCGCCCGCTATTGCAAAGGGTATCCCGGCCAGCACGAGCAGGCTGTCAAGCAACGAATTGAACAGGCTGTAAAGAATCACCAATATCAGGATCATAGTGATCGGGATAATAACCTCAAGGCGTCTCACTGCTTCCTGCAATTCTCCGAACTCGCCGGCCCATTCGACACGATATCCGCCGGGGAGCTTAACACTTTGCGCAATGCGGTTTTGGGCCTCCTCCACGGCCCCGCCGAGGTCCCGGCCCCGGACGCTGAACTTTATAGGGATGTAGCGTTGGTTGCGTTCGTGATAAATATAGGATGCGCCGGTGTCCAGGGATATCTTTGCAAGTTCGCTCAGCGGAACGTAGGCGGTGGTCCCCGAAGACGTCTGGCAACCCACCCTGATATTTCGCACAGCTTCGATATTGTCGCGGTATTGAGGCGCCAGTCGAACGGTAAGGTTGAATTGACGGTCGCCCTCCAGGACGGTGGTAGCCACATTACCGTTCATCGCAGTTTGAATCATCGTGTTGACGTCGCCGGTGTTGAGTCCGTAACGGGCCGCTTTGGCGCGATCTACCGTTATGTTCAAGTTCGGCTGGCCAAGGACCCTGAAAATCCCCAGATCCTCTATTCCCCTGACCCGGGCCATCTCGTGATAAACCTCCGTTGCGAGCCGTTCGAGAGTTGTCAGATCCGGCCCGATTATTTTGACGGAGTTGGCGCCCTTGACACCGGAAAGCGCTTCTTCAATGTTGTCCTGGATATACTGCGAGAAACTGAAATCAACCCCCGGGAACTCGCTGTCGAACTCCTTTTGCAGTTCGTCTATCAGCTTTTCTTTGGTAAGACCGCGGGGCCACTCGTTGAAGGGCTTTAGCGGGGCAAAGAACTCAGCATTGTAGAAGCCTGCCGCGTCACTGCCGTCATCCGGTCTGCCGTGCTGGGATACTACGGTAATTACTTCAGGGTGGTTAAGAAGGATCTTACGCATCTTCGTCACTGCCGGCATGGCGGCTTCAAGCGATATGGTAGGCGGCATGGAGGCGCGTATCCAGAGGTTGCCTTCCTCGAGGTGAGGCAGAAACTCCGTTCCGAGTCGGGGAAGAAGAAAGCCGACGATCACAAGAAAAGCGATTCCACATACGGCGGTCGTCTTGCGCTTCCTGAGGGCATGGCGCAGGACGGGAGTGTAAACTGAACGGAGCGCCTTGACTACAATCGTCTCGGTTTCCTCAATATGTTCGGGCAGCAGCAGCGAGGCCAGAACGGGAGTAATCGTAAAGGTCGCAAGCAGCGCCCCGGCCAGGGCATAGGCGTAAGTCCTCGCCATTGGCCCGAAAATCTGCCCTTCCACACCCTGCATCGTGAACAATGGAATAAATGCCGCGACTGTTACCATGGTGGAAAAATAGACGGCTTTATCCACCTGCAGGGCGCTGATGTAAACGATACGAAGGCGATCGGTCCAGGAACGGCTCGTCCGCGTGGGATCGGTCCCGAACCGGCCCTCGGAAAGGTCTTCGAGAAGCAGTTTTTTGTCCTCTCTCTTAGCCTGGGAATTTCGGAATATGTTCTCGACCAGTATCACGGCGGAGTCTACGATGATGCCGAAGTCGACGGCGCCGACGGAAAGCAGGTTCGCATCTTCGCCTCGCAGCACCATGAGTATTACCGCGAAGAAGAGGGCTACGGGAATATTTGCGCCAACAACCAGTGCGCTGCGCAGATTGCCTAGAAAAATCCACTGGATAAAGAAAACGAGAATAAAGCCGAAGATGAGATTGTGCAGCACCGTATGGGTCGTTATGTTAACCAGCCATCCGCGGTCGTAGAAGGGGACCGCCCTGACTCCGGGGGGCAGTGTCCCGTCGTGGTTCATCTTTTCAACTTCGGCTTTGACCCGGCTCAATACGTCATTTGTATGCATCGTCCGATTCATTACTACGATGGCCGCAACAACGTCGTCATTACCGTCACGGCCGCATTTGCCCAATCTCGGTACGTGGCCCACGTAAACTTTCGCAACGTCTTTAACCAGGACCGGAATGGAATTGGATTGAGTCAGGACGATGTTTTCAATGTCATCGACTTTCCATCCCCGGGTCAAATCGGTGGCGCCGCCGTCATCTATCAGGCCGACGCCCCGAATGTTCACCGACTGCTGGCCGATATTAATCGTTCGTCCGCCTGCGTTAATGTTGGCGTTGCCAATGGCGCTAACCAACTGGGGTATGGTGATGCTGTAAGCCTCAAGTTTGTTTAGATCGGCCTCAACCTCAAACTCCTTGGTGGCGCCGCCCCAGGTGTTGACCTGCACGACCCCGGGCACCGACAGCAACCGCCGCTGGAGGACCCAGTCCTGGATCGTTCGAAGATTGGTAAGACCTATATTAGGCGGCCCTGCCACTTCGTATCGAAAGATTTCGCCTACCAGGCTCGATCCCTGGATTGTGGGGCTGACTCCATTGGGAAGGTTTACTCTTTGCTGCATGGCAAGGGCGGCCTGCGTATAAGCGAAGTAGTAATCGACGCCGTATTTGAAAGTTACGCGAACGAAGGAAAGCCCATAAAAGGAGGTTGAACGGATGTTATCGACTCCGGGCGTCGAGGCGAGCCCAACCTCCATCGGGATCGTATAATAGCGCTCCATCTCCTCGGCTGTCTGCCCGGGATACTGAGCGGTGATCTCCAGGATCACGGGCGCAGGGTTCGGGTAGGCTTCGATATTAAGTTTCGAATAAGCCAACAGGCCGCCTCCGATCAAAACCAGCATTCCCATCAGGACAATGGTGCGGCGGGTCAGCACGAAAGCGAGCATCGTTTTCAGCATAGGATGCCTCACAAGAAGGCAAGAGGCAAAAGGCAGAAGTAAAATGAACCTATTTTACATCTTTGCCTTTTTACTTTTCATCATTGCCTTTTACTTTGATGCGTTCCTCAGGGCGTTGCTCAGGTAAAGCGCTCCTTCGGTGGCTATCAGCTCTCCGGGTTGCAGGCCGCCGGTGATCTGGTGATATCCGTCCTGCTGCAGGCCAAGCTTTACGATACGCTGAGCGAAAGTCTTGCGGTCGGTGGTGATCCAGACGGTCATCGTGCCGTCGCCCTCCCGAACCACGCCGTCTACCGGGACTGCTGTCGAACGGACCGAATCGCCGGTCCTGATGACATACGTGGCCAGCATACCGGGCCGCAGTTCACGTTTGGGATCGCGGATTTCCGAGCGCACAAGCAGACGGTGAGTTGACGGATCGATCGCTGCCCCGATCCTGGTAATCTTCCCCTGGAACTCATGGCCGGGCAAAGCCATTACGTTGACCTTGACCTCCTGCCCCACGTGGAAGAGTGGACTGTCGCTTTCGACCACATAAGCCAGCAGCCACATGGTCGATTCGTCGGCAACCGAATAAGGGGCGGGTGTCGCACCCGGCTGCACGAGGAGTCCGGGCGCCGCATTCCGGGCAGATATACGTCCGGTTATCGGGCATGTAACAACCATAATAGGATCAATTTTGCGTTTGGCCACGATCTGATCTATCTCCGATTCACTCTTGCCGAACAAACGGACGGCATTGCGGGCGGCGTTAAGAGCGCCATCGGCGCTTTGCTGCTCTGAGACAGCCTGTTGAAGGTCTTTTTGCGAAATTCCCTGGGTTTCATAAAGCTTTTTAGCGCGTTCAAGCGTCTTGGTGGTAAGCTCCAGCACTCCGGCGGCTGTGATCAGGCTCGATTCGGCCTGCGCGAGGTCCGGGCTGTCTATTGTGTAAAGCTTCCGGCCTTTTGCCACTTCGTCGCCGATGTTTGCATATAAATCGACGATTTTTCCCTGGTAGGACGAAAAGACCTGGACCGTCATGTCCTGGTTGAAGTCGATACTGCCGACCGCATTCCGCTGGATAAGGAAAGTGCGCTCTCCCACCGGTTCGATCTTGACCGACTGTACCTGTGACTCATTGAGTTCGACAGTATTTGGAGGAGCTTCCTCCCCGTCCTTCTGAGTCTGTGAGGCAGGGGGAGCCTCGGGATTTATCGCGGCTGCGCGCTTATTACTGGAAAGCCCCGAGAAGTAGAGGCCGGCTGCGACGAGGACCACGACCGCAAAAGCCGCGCTCAACAGGAGAATGATTTTGCTTCTATGCTCCATGAGAAACCTCAAAAAAGCAGTGTCTGGTTAATGGGAAAAAACAGGTGAATGGGAAAGATCGCGGACTAGTAGGCGATAAAGGCGGGTGAATTGGTGAAAAGGCAGACAGGTAACTGGAATAAAAACCGGGAAGGCAGCTATTCTCCATTCACTCACCAATTCGCCAGGGCTTTTCCCATTGGCCCGATCACCGGTCAAATTGGCGGGGCGCGAATGCAGGTGCTCGAAACTATGGCGCCGTGGGGCATGCCCGTGGTGAAATTCGAACAGGGATCGGCGAGGACCGCAATATGATCCCGGCTGACAGCAGGATGGACGTTGCTGCTCAGAGTGCAGGCTTTTGAAGCGTCTATGGAAGACGCACTGACGGCAAGCACGCCCGGATCCACATGAACCAGGCCGCGCATGTACCATGTGACCACCTCGCCGGTTGCGGCATTCTTCCAAAGGATGTCGGGAGATCCATCCAGGTCGAAATCGCTGACTTCTATGACATCCCAGGGAGGAGGAAGTGTCTCCAGGGTTTCGACGCCTAATCGGAGCGCGCCGTTCATATACCATACAACGGATTCTCCCGTAGCTGAATTTCTTAACAGAATATCCGGGCGTCCATCATTATTGAAATCTCCGACGCCCACAACGTCCCAGCCGGGCCCCACCCTGGCGACCGCATCCTGGCCGACGACCACCGGCCCGTTTAGATACCATATCCGTAGGTCACCGGTTGACTCGTTCCTTAGCAAGATATCGGGACTTCCATCCCCGTTAAAATCCGCTACCCCCGCGACGCGCCAAGCGGAACCCGGGGACTTCTCGATCGGCTGCTCGCGCAGAAGGGCGCCGCCGAGCATATACCATACCGCCATATCCCCCGTGGCCTGGTTTCTCCAGAGAATGTCCTTGCTTCCATCGCCGTTGAAATCCGCGCTCCCCACTACCTGCCAGCCCGGACCGCTCACGAGTCCCGCTACGGCAAAAGAAGGCAATATAAGCGCCGAAATAAGGAGGACCCAAAATGAGATGAAGCCGAACCTTTTCATGAAAACTCCGAATCTCCGTTACATCGATGTCTGCAGGCAGGCTGCTATTTTGCTTACGAAGCATCCAACTGTCAAGGCAAAGCTTCAGTAAGTCAAATGTATACGTATGCCGTATACCTCCACTGGACCTCGGTCGCTGTTATATCCGGGGTTCTGGATAAACTGGAAGTCCGGACTTACCGCCAGCCATGAGCAGAGCTGAATGCGGTAGTAAACTTCCATCACCTGCTCGTATCCGTAATTTAGAGCTCCGTCGCCCAAAAGAATGCCGATCCCGCCGGCAGCAAGGTAATCTTTGTGTGGTGTTGACAACCCGTTCACTCCATAGGCGACGCCCAGACGATCGTCAGGCCTTTTCCAATTAATACCGCTTACCTGGACGCCAAGACTCGCATGCCGGTCGGATTCAGTGTAGCACCATATTTCATCGTGGCCGTCGTTCCAGCCGATGCGTCCGAAGATGCCCGTTTCACCATCATTTGCCAGGGGCTGTTCAAAATTCATCGCGAAACCATATTTTGTGCCGCCCAATCCCTCAACGAGGAGAGTATTCGGCGTGGCGCCGGTTGCTTCCGCCTGCGCCAGTGCTTCGTCATAGCTGCCCATGCGCGCCGTGTTAAAATAGGTAAGCAAACGGACCACCGTTCCCAGATCATTTGGCTTGAAATCGAATTCGAGGTTGTATCCAAGCTCCTGCGCCATTGCAGAGCCATTGTCGAACCAGTCGTAGTTGGCGCCATTCCGCGTATTCGGCTCCATAGCGATGGCAAAGGCCAGCCTCCATCCAGGTTGATAAAGGGCCACGAGCGCTTCGAAACTGTAGCCGCGCGTATCGCAGGCATAGTCCCATGCGGGATTGAAGAGGAAATCATAGTTCATGAACTGGGTTCGGTTATTATCGGCATACCTGTTCAGATCGAAATCGTCGGTGAGGGCCAACTTTCCGATTTTTACCTCCCACCTGCTGACAGGCTGTTCTCCGGGGATTTGATCCATGCTGCGTTCAAGCTCTTCGGTTTCAGATGAAAGCGGGCAGTAGTAACGCAGATATGCACGCGCAACATACGGGAGCTTCGGCAGGTTCGACGATCCCGCCCTGATGACGTCCCCATTAACGTAACCAGCGAGGCCTTCGCCATAGCTGATTCCATCCCCCTTGAACATTTCCGTGTCCACGTAGGCCTGAAGATTCCGGGTCAACTGCGAACCTAAGTAGATTCCATAAGTATGGGTGAAGTCGCTATGGCGACGGTCGAAAGCCAGGCTGTTCGGGCCTTCGTAGGGACTGTGAAACGGCGGCATTGTTTGAGCCACGCCGTCGAATTGCAGCCCCAGCAACTTGGGAAACCAGGAGGCGACCGGCGTTGCCGGGGAGCCTTCCGCCTTCGCCCCCGCGCTCGGCTCGTCAGCAGCCCCGACGGGGGCGTAGCCGGGATCGGTTGATGGTTCTTTCTGCACGCAGCCGGCCGCGTTGGGGGATTCGGGATGAGCGGCAGTGTCCTGAGCATGTGTTAGGCAGGCAATCGAGCAAGCCGATAAGAGCAGAAGAATTAACGACAATATTCTTTTAATTACCATAGTCCGCATCGTAGTCTCTCCAGAGAGGAATGCCGGAGGCCGAGTTTAGTTTTGATAGACATATTATGTTAGGAGACCCTAATGCGTCAACTATTTTTTGCCCAGCCGGGAGAGCAATGAAACTACAATAACGCGACTTACTGCATTCCTTTGATGAATCGCACTGCAAGCAGAATCAACAGGAAGAGCAGGTAGAACCTCAAGAAGTATAGGGCCAGTTTTACGGTCTTTGTGAGCTGGACTCGCGGCATGTTTATCTCCTTCTTAGAGCTTGGCCTCAAGCACGATACCCTTCATGATATCATTATGGTTGATCACTCCCAGGATATGATCTTCGCTGTCGACGACAGGAAGCATCCGGTAGTGATACTTGGTGAACATTTCGATCAGGTCTTCCCTGCCGGTGTTCATATCCGCCATCACCACCGGCGAAACCATAATGGCGCCGAGCGTAGCCTCATCGGGAGCCAGGGCCAACTCGCGCAGGTCCACCACACCGATGAGGGTGCTGTTATCGCCATTGACTATATAGATGTAGGAAATGCTCCGGGGCTCGCGGCCCGAAGTTCGTATGTCCTTGAGCGCTTCGGCAACCGTGATCTCTTTGGGCATTGTCACATAATCATGCGTCATAATGTCGTCGGCTTCAGGTTCCCTTTCGGAGAGGATATTCCGTACCCTGTGGGCGACCTGTGCACTGAGCAGTTCCAAAAATTCCTGGACCTGGTCGAATGGAAGCACGGAAAAGAGATCGGCGAGTTGGGGAGCCGTCATCTCGGAGAAAATCTCCTGCGCTCTTTCCTCGGAGAGATCCTCCACGAGTTGCCGTTTCGCTCTAGGTTCGGCATCCGCAAGGGTTTCGGCTGCCTTCTCGGAATCGAGCACCCCGAACAGCGCCTCCTGTTCCTCACCCTGGAGTTCTTCCAGGACGTCGGCCAGGTCTTCGCTCGGCAGCTCCATTGCCTGTTTTCGCGTAATGGATAAAGATACTTTATCAGTGGCAACGACGTCTTCGACCGAAAGGGGTTGAACATACTTCCATGGGATGAGGCGGTCCTTCGACCAACTGAGTTTGTCAAGGCCGACTCTTCGAAGAAAGCCGTTAAATGAAATATCGACGTCTGCGATAAACAGGCGGCCGTTTCTATCGACCATGAGAACATCGTTTACCACCTCGCACCTCCTGCCGTCCAGGTCGAGGATAGTGCGCCCCATAAGGTGCTGATCGACTAATATCCACCCGGGCTGGTCTACAAAAGGAGGATAAGCCCCGCCTGCCGGCGGTTGAACGAATATCGCATCGTCTTCAATTCGGATTACCTTCTCCCATGGGACGAATTCGGTCGGTTTACCCCACCCATGTTCGATGTATATCCCCACTACATGAGGGTAGGGCTCTACCATGTGGAACACCAGATCGGTAAGTTTTCCTAAGCGGTCCTTGATTTTTCCGGCGCAAATCCGCCTGCCCAAAAGTTCCGAGAAGTGGAGCACCCGGAAAGCGTTATACGTGTGAAGTTCGACTCCATTTGCCGGGTGGTGGTTGAGAGCGAACATAATGGCCTCCTTCCAAAGACGGACAATGCCGTCATCTTTGCCGACGCGGCGACTTTGCAGGGTTGAGCGGGAGAACCGCACGTTCCCTGGCCGCGGCGCCTCGCCGTCCGATCTACTGGAAAAGATCGGGAAACATAGTTTGAACGCCCAGAAGAGTGGACATGACCGACACAACGATCACAATCGACCAGTTCATGATGTTCTGGGTGCGAGTATTTACATGTTCACCCATAAACGCCGGTTCATTCAGAATCAGCAGCAGAAAAACCAGGGCAGCCGGCAGTAGTGTTACGGCCACGACTTGAACGAACATGGTTATGGTTACCAGGGGAGCGCCCGGAATGAGCACTACCGCCCCGGAGGTGAGGAGCATTCCGAAATAGATGCCGTAAAACCACTTGGCATCTTTCACATTGACGTTCAGGGAGTGTGCCCACCCGAACACCTCACCGACCGCCCATGAAGAAGAAAGCGAGATGCAGAGCGCTCCGAGAAAACCGGCATCGAAAAGACCTATGGCGAAAAGCCTTTTTGCCAGATCCCCCTGGCCGGCGGGCAGAAGCGGAACAAGCGCGTCAGCGGTCTGCTTAGCGTCCTCGATGATCACCTGCGGATGGTGAAAGAAGAAAACCGCGCCGGTGGTGATGATGATAAAGATCGCCACGATGCAGGTTGAAAACGAACCAATCAAGGTTTCGGTTTGGCCGTACTTTATGTCGTGAACGTCGAGCCTTTTATCCACAACCGCGCTCTGCTGGAAAAATATCATCCAGGGCGCGATGGTGGTGCCTATGTTAGCCATAATGATAAAAATGAGATCGCCGGTAAGACCTCCATTGAGATTCGGGTGGTAGAAGCCCTTGAGGACCTCGTCCCATCCGGGTGCGTAGGACAGCTTCATGCCCCAGAAGGCCGCCGGGATGTATACAAGGTTGAAGCAGCAAAAGAATAACGTGAGCTTCTCAAAATTCCAGTAACTGCCGCTGAAGACTACCACGCAAAGGACAATGGTTACCGCCGAATATGTTATCCATGGAGCGATGCCGAAAAGCCTCATCGCTTCGGTCATGCCGATATATTCCGTAATAAGGGTAAGCCAGTTCACAATGGCCAAGTCGGTAAGCGAAAACCAGCCCCAGAAAGGACCGAAGCCTTCAAAGATCGCCTCCGCGTGGCCGCGTTTGGTTACGGCGCCGAGGCGTACCGTCATCTCCTGGACGTAGTAGGCCATCGGGACGAAAAGGATGAACATCCAAAGAAGGGAAAACCCGTACTTGGAGCCGGTTACGGCATAGGTCGAGATGCCGCCTGCATCGTTATCTGCAACCATTACGATGATGCCGGGACCGAGTACGGATAGAAAAATCACGAACTGCTTCCACAAGCGGTTGGTGATGTGAATGCTTTTGCTTATTACATACATGGCGATATCCACAAAACGACATACCGGTTAAGCAACGGATGCCGGGCGCCGGATGTCAAAGGCCTGATTCGCCGGCCTGACAACCGGCATCTTATGTTTGATTCCGTCGATGAGTTACGGGTTACGGGTTGCGGGTTTTTCAACCCGCAACTCGAAACTCACAACTCGCCAAGCTCCGCGGGGCAAAACCTCACAGAATAAGCGCGGAAAGAAGAGCTTCCAAAGCGGCCCCGGCGATTATTCTACTTACTTGATGGCCGTCCGCCGCGTTTGCCCCCTGGTTTTGAGGGATGTAGTCCCGGTCTCCCAGGTACGCCATCTCCCGCAGTCTGCCGAGGAGTTCCCATTGCGAAATCCGGTTCGAATCATAGTTGATCAGGACATTGCCGGTGACGGTATTGGCGCTCACACTGTTTATCCCGTAGCAGCGCCCAAGCCTGTCTTCGACTTCATGCGCCTTAACCGGAGAACCCTTTACTCCTGCGATATGGATTCTCATCCGGCCTTCTACTGCGTGGAAGTGAACTGCTCTGATCATTTTGCACCTCCTCTTGTGCTGGTCACATCGGAGCATCGCTGAATGTGCAGCACGGTTTTCGACGCAATGCAATCCAGCCGGGAGGCAAGCCGCACTGCGTCCAGGTCAACCAGTCAGAGTGGCTCCGCAAAGAGCGGTGAATCGTCAGGCAAAAACCCTTTGCAACCACCAAAGCCTGCCGGAAATGTAAAACCCGGCGTATTTGATCCGGAGGCATGCCACTGACGCCTGTTCTTTAGCAACGGGAGGTAGAGGTCAAACGGACAGTTTCAAGAAAGCAAACAGAACGCCTCTTACCTTCCGCTCTTACCATCAATATGTCATGGAAGAAGCGGCCGGATGAGGCGATAAGGAGTGAGGGCTATCGCATCACTGGAGCAACTTCCATGGCAGAAAATGGGCAACCGCCGCTACTGGGAGGTTGGCCGTCTTCTTGCCTCATTTACAGTCCTTCCTTAAAGGTTATCGACAAGCCAAAAGGAAATAAAAAAACCCCTTTCCCATGGCCGTGAGCAGGGAAGGGGCCGCTACTGCGGATACTCTTACTCGACCTGATTCCCCACTCGTCCAAGCTTTGGCACCGTGAGCCGTAAGAGGCAAACAGCCTCAGCCACCTTATGCAAACCCTTAATCCGGGAGTGCCAGCTCTACCCTGACGCCGCATCTTTCGATACTTGCGGGCAGTGGCCTGTGTGCTCACGGGAGCCTCACCTACCGAGGATCGAAATGCTTTCGGTCACTCTTCAACATTATATTTTAAACCGTTTGGCTTGCGTGTCAACCGAAAATTCGTAAATGAAAATTCGTAAACTTGAAAACTGATCAAAATCTAACATATATTTTTACCCTTATCCCTTATAAATATTTTCCTTGGCGCGACGGCAGATATTAGTTAGTCTCCATCCTGACTCAATTTCAACGGGAGACCACAGGAAGGTGACCGAAGCCAAGGGTCGAAAATTCAACTTTGCCCGGCTAAGATTTTGCGCCTTCGTACTCATAGTGGGCGGGCTTTCCTTCTTCCTCTATAAATTCGACCTGATTGACATTTTCGTATGCAGACAGAAGATGATCGAATGCCTGAATTCCCTGGGCGCCTGGCGCTCGGTCGGCTTCGTATCGCTTCAGGCAATTCAGGTTATCATCGCGCCCATTCCCGGTGAGGTGACTGGAATACTGGGCGGGTACTTATTCGGCCTGATCGACGGACTCTTACTATCCACCATCGGATTGACAATCGGCTCCTATGTGGCTTTCGTCCTGGCGAGGGTATTCGGGAAGCCGTTTGCCGTAAAAATCGTCCCTCGGGCCATCATGAATCGATTCGATTATCTGATTCAGAATAAAGGGCTCTTTCTCGTTTTTTTGCTTTTCTTCATTCCCGGCATCCCGAAAGATTACTTCTGCTATATTTTCGGCCTGAGCAGCGTTTCAACTTTGGATTACCTGATTCTTTCAACGATCGGCAGGCTATTCGGGACAATTTTGCTTACCCTGGAAGGCAGTTCTCTTAAAGGCGAGCAGTACTGGATCTTTGGGGCCCTCGCGGCAATCGGGGTAGCATCCGGTGTGCTTTCGGTCATCTTTCGCAATCGGCTCGAGAGTGCATTCAGGCGAATGATCTCAGGAACTTGAAGAAATGGCAGCCCCATTCAACCAGGTCAACGTAAAGTCCCTGATTCTGCAACGAGTCCCCGTCCCGTTCATACTCGCCACCGTTCAAAAGGTCCCTTAATATCCAGATCGAGCCTGCGACGTCCTGCCACGGAATTTGAACAAGACCCTGAGATCTGTGGCCGGACAAATTGAGTGCTATGACATATCGCTGTCCTCCACCCGTTCTCCAGCACCAAGCCAAAATATCCACCCGGGACTGATTGTCCGGCCAGCCTTTTAAATCGCACAATCTCCACTCTCCATCACGGAAGTTCTCGGAACTGGCGACGTTGAGCAGGCGGTCATAAAATGCGTTAAGCGAAAACTGCAAAGTTTCAGGCGGGCGCCGCCGCAAGGCTACGTCGACTTTTATCTTGCGGCCTTCGAGCTGTCCGTCGTGAATAAGTTTTGCCCCCGGGAGCGTAATCACAGCCACAGCAGCGCATTCCTGCTTTTTAGGAGGAAAGACCGCGGCGGCTCTTTTTTCGTCATGGTTTTCTATGAACCGCAGCAGCTTATCCTGGTAAGATGCATCGGCAAGGAGGTGCAGTCGCGTTTCTGAGGCAGTCCCTGAAACCAGCCGATCGTATAGTCTTTTATCATAGCAAAAATCGAAGCCCTGCTGCTGCAGTTCCCATTCCATGTCCCAGTACGCTTCAGCTATAAACAGCGCGGCCGGCCGTCTTTTTCGAACTGCGCCGATTATTTCCACCCAATATTCCCTCGAGGGAGTCTTTCCGGCTCGCGGGCCCCAGGTCTTTGCAAAGATCTCGTTTATGAGAAGCATTGCCATGTCGCAGCGGACCCCGTCGCATTGTTCCAAGATGCCGCAGAGGCTCTCGACTGTGGCGCTTCTATAGCCGGGATCGAACGCGTTAACCTGTGCCGTGTCCTGCCAAGGGGGGAAGTAAGGGTCCCGACCGCAGGCAATGACAGTGCGCGCACCCCGGGCCTGCCCGCTCGCTTCAAAATAAGCCGACGGGTCTTTTGCCAGGTCATCGTGGTTGCCCTGAATGTAATATCCGGGATGGGTCCAAATCCACGGGCAGTCATGAGCGGTGTGATTTGGCACAAAATCAAGGATAAGCCCGATCCCACGCCGGGCGAGCTCTTCTCGAGCAACAGCCAGCCCTTTTGGACCGCCGAGATTTTCGTCCACTCTGTATCGCCGCACGCAATAGGGAGATCCGACGACGTCCTCCGGGGTAAAATCCGGCAGCACGCGCCGATACTCTGCAACTACATCCTCCTGCTGCAAAGCGATGCGAATGCCGGCAGGGCTTCTTTCCCAAACGCCCATAAACCATACGGCGTCGACTTTAAGCGCTGAAAAATAATCCCATTCCCCGGCGGGAACCGACCCCAGGTCTATCCGGCCCTCATGCTTTTGCCCAAGCTCGCCCAGCCAGATCCACGTGTTGATCTCATAGATAATGGGGTATTTAGGCCAAGTGTACATAGGCAGCGGCGACCGCCATCAAAGTGAATGAAACATCTCCGCCCGTGCTCCTTATTGTCATGAGCGCGTGAAAACGAATATTTGACAATTTAGCACTTCGTGCTACCTTCAGCATATGAAAAAGCGCAGAGCATTTGTCCAACCCGCAGGAGCCTTAATTCAGTGAAGATCACCAGTGAGATATTCGAAGTGGGAGGCGGCAGGCTCACTTCTCCGGAAGACGCCGCCATATACCTCATAAGATTCGGAGAACAATCCGCCCTCGTGGATGCAGGATGCGGACCGGCAACGGACAAGCTTTTGGCGAACATCAAGAAGTGCGGCGCCGATCCGAAGCAGATAAAATACCTGCTGATCACTCACTGCCATTTCGACCACACGGGCGGCGCCGCCGAACTGAAACGGCGCATAGGAATGGACATCGTCGCACATGAATTGGATGCGCCGTTTCTTGAAGCAGGCGATAATCGCGTTACGGCGGCCGAGTGGTACGGAGCCAGGCTGAAGCCCTTTAACGTTGACAGAAAGATTTCCGGTTCGGGCGGAGAAATCCTGCTCGGCGGAAGGAAAATAGAGGCCATCCACGCACCCGGGCACTCACCCGGTTCGGTTGTGTACGTGACCGAATCGGACGGTCTTAAGGTCCTCTTTGGTCAGGACATTCACGGTCCGATAGATCCCGACTTCCTCTCAAATTACGAAGATTATCAGGCAAGCCTCAAAATGCTGCTGGCAATAAACGCTGATGTCCTTTGCGAAGGCCACTACGGAGTCTATCGCGGCAAAGCCGAGGCATCGGGGTTTATTCGGCAGTTTATGAAGTCTTGACCTCCCCATGTAGCCAAAAAATACGGTACTTTACTACTTGTTTGAGAATAATTATCTGGTATCTATGTGATCACCCCATTCAGTATTTTCTTCCGATCCCAAACAATTTTGTCCGAGAGGAGATGCAGTATGGCAGTTTCAGCAAAGCATGCATCGGTTGAGGACGTTGTGGAAGGCATCAGAGAACAGCAATGGCATGATCATCAGTTTACCGTTTTGATGGCCGACGACGACGAAGACGATTACATCCTGGTCAAGGCAGCCTTCGAGGCCAGCCCGGTTCAAGTGGACCTGCGGTGGGTGCAGGATGGACAGGAAGCCATGGATTACCTTCTGCACAGCGGAGATTACCTGGCTTGCGGGACGTCCCCCAGACCCCACCTGATCTTACTGGACCTCATAATGCCGCGAAAGGACGGTTTGGAAACGCTCAAGGAAATTAAGGGGCATCCCTACCTGTCTAAGATACCGGTAGTGATGCTGACCTCATCGAGAAAACAACAGCATATATCGTCAGGCCTTAAATTGGGGGCTGATTCCTTCATTTTGAAACCCCAGACCTTAAGCGAGATGGTAAGAATGGTGGTGGACTTGAGGGCATACTATTTTGCCATTGTCCGATTGCCGGACAGAGTGCCGGAACCTCCCTTCCTTGTCAAAAGAACGCGCCCCGCTCTGATTCGCCGGCTCTTCAACTGAAAAAGGGAGAAGTTCATGGCAGGCATCCATGAAATACCCTGAACCGCTTCTTAATATCTTTTGCGGGCATTTGGTTTGTAACTGGGACCCAATCATGGATCTGTTGCTGGACATCGGCAATCACCAAGGCTTTTTGTAGCCCCGGACATCCTTTGCGGCGTTTCTCGGCCCGGATTGAATTCATGGCGCGAAGCGCCGCAATGCAAAGGACAGCCAGGTCATGGCAAGGATTCTTTTAGTCGATGATAACGTAGACATTTTGCTCCTTTTGAGCGCGTACCTTGGCGCCTGCGGTTTTGAAGTGGAACTTGCGTGCGACGTCGCCCAGGCGCGAAGTTACCTGGAGCAGGCGCATGTCGATTTGATCGTATCGGACTTCAATATGCCGGGTGAGTCCGGGTTCGATCTTCTGGAACATGTTTTACGCCGGTACCCGGGATTGCCTTTTATCCTGATGACAGGCCTTGCCACGTCCAGGATTAGAGATGAAGCGATGAAGAGGGGTTGCAGCGGATACATTGAAAAGCCGTTTGAATTAAAAGAGATATTCTGCGCCATAGCAAGATGGCTGCCGGTACCTCAAGCCGAATGGCCTCAGAGCAGGCCATCGCCAGGGTAATTAGAGATCGGCAATACAGGACGAAGCTAGATCGGTCCGTTGCCGCCGAAATTTTCCAGGTCTTTGCCCCGCTGGGTCCGGCCGGTTTTCGTCAGCCTTATGCGCATTCCGGTCTGCTGTAAGGTTAAGAAATGTAAAGCGTCATCGCGACTTGCTCCGGATTCGAAGAGCGCTTCTCGCGTTTTTTAATCGATTTTACTGTCAAAGCATATGATATTGGGTATACTTTCTACCCGATGCCTCCCCCGGGAAATCCCCCTTTACCGCAAACTTCGGTAGTGGTAGCTTCTCAAAGTTTTCTATAGTTCCAACTGTCGTAGTGAAACACCTAACATGAAGACCTGTTTATGTGGGCGGGATCAAAAGGGAGGATTATCTAGATGTCGAGTAAAAGAAGAGTGAAACTGATGAAGTGGTGGGCTGTGGCACTCGCTTGTGTGGCTCTGTCGTTGACATCGTTCTTAACGGCAAACGCGGCGTCGGTTACGCATGAGCTGCGTTTCTGGGGAGACGGCGTGAACATCGGCACGGTTCCTTTTGATTCCAGCACATCAATAAACCAGGGAACTATTTGGTGGATCGACGGTGCTAACCCCAGCGGTGGCGCACAGGCTCTGAAGAGCTACAACGGCGCGGTTTTCCTGACAAACGATAAATGGAAATTTAACGGACAGGCCATCCCGGCTGCAACCATAAACTGGACAAACGGCGAGATGACGGATTTGAGTGTTCCGTTCTTTTTCTATTTTTGGAAAGGCAGTATATATTTGGTGGACTCCACTGTGTCGCCGCCTGCGCCTGTACGGGTCTCCAAGGAAAGCGGCCTGACTCCGGACAAGATCTGCTCCGTGAATACTCTTATCAACTGGGTGACCCCGCGTGCTTCAGCGATTTCTTTTGTGCTCGCCGGACCGGACGGCCAGTGTGACGTGACTCCGACAAGCTCGATGTCGGCCTGGATGGTGACCTTGAATATGGGCTCTGGCGTCAAGCCGATTTCAACCGGCGGTAAAGTAGTCGGGGGTATCATGATGGACGGGGTGACCTATGCGGTGGAAGATATGTCCACTACGCCGCACAAGATTGAATTGTGCAAAATCGCGAATAACCAGCTTGCGAACTGCACTGAAGTGGGCGCTTACAACGATTACTTCCAGAGTTATGTCACGGATACGAAATATAGTGTGGGGAACGCCGACGGCGCTCTGGTATATTACAATATTGCGAGCAAGAAGTCGGGGGTTCTCTATATTCCCGCAGAAAACCAGCAGGTAGCCGGCGCCAACCTGGACATCGATGGAAATGTGTACTTCGAAGTTGTGGGAACGGCGGGACCACCATACAGCAACTATATAATGAAAGTTTTGGCGCCCGATTCGGGTAACGTATCCGCAACAAGCGTCACCACGCTTGCCTCAGTTTCGACGGTACAGCCTCTGCAATCGTTGAACTCCAGCTTGAGGCAGGATTATGTCGTATTTGAAGTTCCACAAAGCGCTATTGCCGGCGCTACCGACGACGGAGCCTATGGTTATTCGGTCAGCAAAACCGGCACATCCGTTGTGAGCGCCCCGCTGGTTAAAGACTACGTAGCCGGGGGCGCTGTGGGCTCTTATTTTTTCTGGGAAGACAAGAACGGCAATGTGAACAAGATCGGCCTGGACGGCTCGGATAAGATCACATTGGCGGCGAAGGCTCAGCTCAGCGGGTGTGCGCTGGGGGGCACTGGAAACTGGTACTATGAATTCGATTCCGATTCGACCACAATTTCAGCGGACTTACGCCTGCTAGTCAATGAGAGCGGGGTGCTTAAGTCGCTTGACTACAACCTTGCGACCCCCATATCGCTTGGGACCCTGCCGGTCAATCTCAGCAACCCTTCCATGAACGCAGCAATCGGCTCCGCACTCCTCGGGACAGCCGAAAGGCGAAGTACCGATTATTCCAAGGGCAGGGACGTTTTCTTTTGTGACGCCAACGCATCCAGTTCGTTCCGTAGATTGACCAACGATAACAACGCGAAGGCCGTGGTTGAACCGCATTGGGGCAACGATTACTAAGCAGGAACGGCTAACGGGCTAGCCCGATCCAATGCTCGAAATGCAAAGGGGGCGCGCGGAACATTCCGCGCGCCCCTTGCCGTTTATATATTCAAGTCCTATTTTAGCGCGCATGCGAAAGACAAACACGGAACGGCCGTCCACGGAGTGGGGCCCCTTCAAAGTATGAAGCAGCAAGCGAAGGTAACTCGCCGCTTCAGGAGATTCCCTATGAGAACCAGATTGCCTTTTATCGCGGCCGTAGTCGTCATAGCTCTTTCCGTCGCGGCGTCCCAAATCATTTCAGTAGATGCCGGCGCCCGATCGGTTTCAACGGAAGACCGTCTCTCTATCGAGCAGCCCAAAGGCTCCGGGCAGTGGAAAGGCAGGGACGTTGCAGTAGAGTACAGCTATTCGATAAATCAGGGGCAAATGGACATTTCGGGCAAAATCCGTTTTGCCAGCTTTTTTATTGGCTACTCGCGCCTGCAGGACTTCCGCTTGGGCGCTATATTTGTAGATGAGAAGGGCACGGTTCTCGAAGAAATCGGACTGACAACCGATCGTGGTTCCTTCGATCCCATCCCTTTTAGTCGAACGATAAAGCTTCCGCCAAACGCCGTTTCAATGGCCTTCAGCTATCAGGGGGATGCTGTGCAGAGTGGAATGGGTGGGGTCACGTCTTTCTCGTTCTACCCCGTCCACTGACCGGTTGTCCTTCCCGGGGAGCCTTTTTGATAACACACGGGATGTGCTCCGCGTTTGCTCTTGCCCGGAGACAAATGCTGCCGGCTCCTGAATTTGGGCAAACGGTCAATAGGAAGGAGCTTGGCACTTGAGGACTCAGCAGCGAGAAAGAGGCCTGTATCGTGGCCTTTCTAAGGAATCTCTCGATGGCTGGAAGGCTGATGTGAAACAGATGGAAAGGATGTGAAACATGGCTGGATACGTTACCGACATTGAAAAGAAGACTGAGGATAACCGCAACTTCCGAACGGTGCTTTTTACGACTCCCCGATCCCAGTTGGTGGTAATGAATTTAAGACCGAAGGAAGACATAGGTTCGGAAACGCACGATGATGTGGATCAATTCATAAGGATTGAAGCGGGGGAAGGGAAAGCAGTACTGAACGGCAGCGAATATCCCCTGAAGGACGGTTCGGCAGTGGTCATTCCGGCGGGAGTTGAGCACAATATTATCAATGTCTCCGCTAAAGAAGACATGAGGCTCTACACTATCTATACGCCTCCAGAGCACAAGGATGGAACCGTACACAAAACCAAAGCCGACGCAGAGGCCGCCGGACACTGATCCGGGAGATTGTCTTTTTGACATAAGCGAAAGAAACTGGACTGGCCTCTTGAATAAGAAATTACACGGATCCACCGTAACCGCGCAAAAGCGCGCAGAGGGAGGGATAGACGAAATCGGCGCCTGCGCCTGGCAAGCCGGCGCTTCGGAGAAGTCGCGGCGCAGGTATCTTGCTGCGGAGTTTGTCTCATTGTTTATAGTCACGCCGCTGCTTTATCTGCGTTTTCGTCATCTGATCCATCCTATCCCTCTCTTATGGTGTGTTGCGGCTTTGAGCACATATCTGCTCTATCGCGACGGTTATTTTTCAGGCAACGGATTCCGGGAGGCGCGTCTGCGCAGAAAACAAATGATCTTTCTACTGGAAAGATTTGTGTTTATAGCCGCTATTATCGGACTGTTCACGATTTTGCACGATCCCGGCCGCTTCCTCTCCTTTCCAAAGACCAGGACCCTGTTGTGGCTGATAGTTCTCTTCCTTTACCCCATCCTTTCTGTTGTGCCTCAGGGGATAGTGTTTCGCGCTTTCATTTTTCACAGATATGGAAGCCTGTTCGGGAAAGGTTGGGGCATGATCGCCGTCAGCGGGCTCACGTTCTCTTTTGCCCACCTCTTCTATCTGAACCCCGTTGCTGCGCTGCTGACATTCGCGGGGGGCATCATGTTCGCGCATACGTATCTCAAGAGCGGCTCGCTGTGGGTTTCTTCAATGGAGCATGCCCTTTACGGCGACTTCATCTTTACTATTGGATTGGGGTATTACATTTATAGTGGTGTTGTGCGATAGTGCTGCTGCTGATAGAGAAGGTCCATTATGTGGTAAGAGGGCCTGGCAAAATCTGCGGATTTTCAAATAAGGGTAATGTTTACAGCGTATCGAACCGAAATTTCGAACACTTTAGGAAAGGAAGATTAGATGAACCGATGGATGACAATTTCTGTGGGAGTTTGTGTCGTATCCGTGTTTTTTTGCGGTTTCCTCTTTGCACAGGCGCAGCAACCGCCGCAAGGTCGAGGAGGAATGCCGCAGGACAGGGATCCTCGCATGGAGCAAATGATCGATATGATGTTTCGCGACATGGACACCAATCATGACGGCAAAATAAGCAAAAGCGAATGGATGGCGTTTCAGGAAAAACAATTCAGGCTGTTGGACAGGGACGGAAAAGGCTTTATCACCAAGGACGACGTAAGGGCAGACATGATGCAAAAAATGAGGCCGCCTCAGCCGCCGCAGGAAAGGCCGATGCCTCCTCAATAGTTCAATGTGCCCGGGGCGTGTCGTTAAATGCCGCCAATTTCTGATGCGGCATCCGTTCTCGGGCTTTCATTTCAAAACTGTTCAAATATTCAACTTGGCGTTTAAACAGAGAGTTTGCCTACATTTACGCAAAATGTGATCCACCCTCTGTTGCTGTGGACTACCATTGGTTCAACACTATTTCTCCATGGTGTTAATCTTAATATCCAGCCAGTTTTGAGAAGAACAGTCAAGGGATACATCATACGAATGCTCTACACACATTCCATACAGTTTGTGTTCATTAGTTTCAAATATTTGCCGTATTAGATGCGTATCGGCTGTATACACAAAGGATTTTAATATAAAGCATTTATCTAATTTGCGATTGTAGTGGCTTTGGCAGGTAATTATCCGGCCACTTCCCTCTCTGTCTTTGCGTGCAGCGGGTGGACCTTGTATATGCTCTTTGTTAATCACGTCGTCACAATGCTTAGAACATTCTTTCTGCAATTCATATTCGCCGCTAGCTGCATTATGGTCTGTGTCGTCCACTGGAAAAGCAGATAAGGGCACATAGCCGTTCATAATAAAGGCGAAGAATCCCGTTAGGAGAAGAAGCCTTGTCGTTTTACACAAATTTCGGACCATCATTTGATCTTTTAACACCCTGCGAAATCGTGTGATTATTGGCATACCTCCTTTTAGACTATACCATAGGCCGATAGGATGCAATGTCAATAACAGTTGCCGATGTTTCTACAACCTCACCGGAATGCGATTAAGGGTTCGCATTAATCACGAAGGATGGCGTTCGGATTTATGTGAGGGTCCTGAACGCAGGTCGGGCAGTAGTAGACTGGCCAGACGGTGCCGCAGCCGGACCCGATCAATTCGAAACGGCTGCATTCCTCACATAAAGCTGTTCCGCATCCCGAACAGGTCGTGAATACGCGGCCCCCGCAGATCCGGCAGAAACTCTCAGGTTCAATGTTTTCAGACATCGGGCGCCCCTAACGAATTTAGTGTTCTAAGATCACCTTCAAAAGGCCGGCATTATGGCCGGACTGCAAAAAGGTTTCCAGTACAAAGCTGGAGGCATGTCATTTCAGACAGAAGTTTAATTAAGTTATTTCATCATAGCCAGGAGGAAAATCCGGTTAGATGCGGATTCACATCAAGCCGGCAGGGTTTGTGTGAACTTTCGGGGCTAAAGCTCGAGCGAAAGCATTTTTGAATTGCAGCCTTTCGAGTTAGCCTTTCCCGGCAACCTTTAGTAGAATTCACCAAAGGAAGGTCGATGAGCAGGGGGGGTTCTCGCCGAGGATGCAAAGGTAAGAGCCGGGCCTTTCCGTAAGATTTAAAGTTCTATCTTAGTTGCCCCGGGCGGAAATTGCGGCGCGAACCGGCAATCAGTTGAGGCGCCGAAGGAGCAATTCTTCAACCTGGTTGCGTCAAGACCGGTCCGGCGGCAGTTCGGGTCGGGAAGGAGAAACGATGGATGTCGTTCAAAAAGACCTCAGAGAATTGGAGAATCCTGCATGTTTCCTCTGCAGAAAGCCGGCGACTTCCGCATCCGAGTATACCGCGGGAGACGGAACGGTCCTCCTTTACCCCGTTTGTGACCATTGCCTCGCTGAGAGAGCAGCCGAAATAGGTTGGCAAATTGTAAGGGATCTGGCGGAACACGAATAAATGAACCTGCCCCAGTTGACCGCGGATCCTTTGTTACAAATCGAAATAATTGCACGGAAATATTTTTGTGTGTCCCTTTTCAATCGAAGGAATATTTTCCCGTCTGCCTGGTGTCGGAAGACTGCCGATCTGCCATGTTCATAGCCGGAGGCGCCGGATGAAACTAAAATGCCGCATTTCTTTTATGTTCTTTATAATTCTTGCCTCACCCGGTTTCTGCCATGCCTGGCATGATGAAACCCACCTGGCTGTCGCCAAAGCCGCCGGCTATTACAAGTGGTACAATGCCGCCGGTGCCGACATAGCCAAAGTCAAGGCCGGGGATAGGGAAAACTTCAACCATTATTCGAACAACCCGCCCAACGCCTTTGTCACTCCCGAAATGGTTCTCGCTCAGGTCAGCCGCTACAACGATCCGACGGACGAAAAAGGGCATCTCTATGGCGCGATCATCGCTTCCTTGAGGGATTACAGGTCGGCCAAGGCGGAAGGCAAATACGGGGAGTACCACCTTGCTTACTGCGCTCATTATGTCGGGGACCTTTCAATGCCACTCCACAATACCCTTCATGATGACTTTAATCGGCAGCACCACGCAGCAATGGATGGAGTCGTAGAGGATGAGGTATTGATACATTTGGACCGAATCAAGGTGTATCCTGTTGTGGTGAAATCTGAGGAAGATCTCCAGAGGGAGATAGTACGGATGGCGAATTTGTCCATTAAACTGGGGTACCGGCTAGAAGCGGAGAACCGCATGCTGACGAGGGAGGAAGCCTATGTTCAACTGGGGCATAGCGCGTCCTTGCTGAAGGCGATTTTGAATTATGTCAAATGAAACGGGTCCTGACCCTGAGTATACCGATGAACTAATTCCGCTGATTAACACAGGTTCCTTTTCATATTTTTCACATTTCGGGGGGAGGAAGACTTATGGCA